>Ga0209099_1000772_pt1 | contig 36179 bp, 22 predicted proteins | sample AD_JPNHW2_MetaG_FD_184430 | JGI IMG/M metagenome (GOLD analysis project Ga0209099, IMG submission 184430) | Active sludge microbial communities of municipal wastewater-treating anaerobic digesters from Japan - AD_JPNHW2_MetaG (SPAdes) (version 2) | ecosystem: Engineered > Bioreactor > Anaerobic...
CGATGGTCAGCTCGGCGAAATTGTTGATAAAATTGAGGGGATTCTTGATCTCATGGGCGATCCCGGCGGTCAGGGCGCCGAGCGCAGCGAGCTTGGACTGGGTGACGAGCATGTCCTGGGTGGCCTTGAGTTCCTCGATCACCGCCGCCAGCCGCCGGTAGGCCTCGGCATTGTCGAGGGCGATGGCGCTGTAGGCGGCGAGGTTGCGCAGCATGTTGACCTCGTAATCGCTGTAGGCGTTGCGCCGGCCGCTCTGCGCAGAGATGACGCCGATGGTCTTGTCCTTGTTCCACAGGGGCAGATAGAGGAGCGAAGCCGGGGCCGGCCCGGTCAGGGCCGCTGTCAAGCGTCCGGTTGCGCCCGGGCACTCCGCGCCGCAGTCGTTGACCACGATCTCGCCGCGCCGGTTGAAGCAGCGTACCGCGAGGTGCTCCTTCTCCGTCAGGGCGACGGAGAAAGGAGGCAGCGGGCGGTTGTTCTCGATGGTCGAGGGAAAATCGAGCGTCCCCTCTTCGGGATTGTGCAGCCCGATGGTGAAGACAGCGGCGTCCATCAGGGTATTGACGTTTTCGTAGAGGGTGCGGATGATATTCCCGATCGAGAGCGTGGAGGTGATGTCGCGGCCGATGCGGCTGAGCTGCTCGACGTCCTCTTTCTGGGAGTTGACCTGCGCGAGCGCGGCCTTGAGCTCGCTGTTCTGCTTTTCGATCACCCGGTTTTGTTTGATGCGGATGAGGTAGCCGCGCCAGAGAATGATGGAGAGGCAGATCCCCAGGGCGGCGGCGGTAATGCCGTTGATCTGGTTGGAGATCAGGATCGCGGTATTCTTTTGGGTGATGGAGATGGCCAGATAGAAGACGATATAAGAGATGGCATAGAAGAGCAGCGCAAAACGGGGCGGCGTGAGCAGCACCAGGCCGGTGATCAGGCAGGTGATGAGGTAGGGGGTGATGTTACTGGTGACGAGCTGGTCGGCCGCCGCCAGGGCGGCGCCCTCGAGCAGCAGGATCATGGCGGTGGAATGGATGCAGATCAGGGCCAGCCGGCTGTTGCGCGCCGGCTTGTAGGCGTAGAAATAGAGCAGAGCGCAAATGATCGAAAAACTGACGATGAGGACCGCATGGCAAATCCAGATGGCATGCCGCCATTGCCAGGCCACGCCGGTCTCGCTCCCCGACTTGAGCAAGAAGAGGAGAAAATAGCTCGCGCTGGTCGGAATGGCGATGAGGGAGAGATAGAACACCCGGCGGATGTTCTCCAGGCCGATGACGGTCCGGATGATCTCCTTCTCCTCCGCGGGCACCTTCAGGGCCTCCACAAACCGGGCGAGACCTCGTTTGGGGGTCGCAGATCGTTCGCTGGAATTCAATGCCGATTCCCCCCTTCCGCCGTTTATCCTGCCTGGGGAGGCGGATGTCCCCGGACGCGCCGGCCCGGGGCGGATGATCAGAAGCGTCCTGCCAGGATGCACACCTGCTGTAATGTAAAATACCCAATCACTCCATCGAAATCAAGCCCTAATTCAGACCACCGGGATCGGCTTCGGCGCCTGCGGTTAAGCGCCGGATTATGGGCGGCCAGGATCAGGCCAGCGGGCGCGGCCCGGCGCAGTTCCTCACCCCGGCCATGCCCTTGCCGTATCGAACGATATCCGGAGAACAGTACGCCATTTTTGGAAGAAAAACTCTTGCAAATCACTATTTTTTTGGATATACTGTTTATCTTTGCTCGATCATCCACACGGAACGACCGGATGATCTCTCAGGCAGCTCCAGGCACAGCTCTTTTCATCAGATGGATGAGTGGTTGTGCCTTTTGCATTTGAACCGTTCGGCCCGCAATCCCTGTTCCACTCCGGACCCATCACCATCCGGATGCATTCTTCCCTTGCTATCCATATTTGTTCGAGATCGACACGACGGGCAGGTTGTACTTCCTGAAACGGGTACTATCATGTTCAGATTGAATTGGCACAACAAGCTGATCTCCTTTGCTGTCGTCATCGCCATCATCCCCATTGCCATCTCCAGCTACAATATGATCAACAGCACCAAGGACGAGCTCAAGAGCAGCACCAATTACGAGCTGATGATGACGGCCGGCCAGCTGGCGCAGGAGGTGAACACCTTTTATGCCAACCGCTGGACCGCCCCCTTGCTGATGATCCGCAGCGGGCTGGAGAGCGAGGATCTGGGCGCCGAAGAAAAGGCGGCCTTTCTCTCGGCGGGCATCAAGAACCTGGATGACATCGTCTCGCTCGCCCTGGTCTTCGAGGTGAACTCCGGCGAGTATAGTACCGCGATCGCGACCCAGAAAGAGTCCTTCGTGCAAAAGCTGCAGGAGCGCGCCCTCGACCAGCCGGCCATCCTTACTCCCTCCAAGGCCGAGCTGCGCGAGCTGCGCCAGGGCCAGCGCACCATGGGTGCGCCGCGCTATCTGGCCGAGATCGATACCTGGCTGGCTACCCTGCTGCTGCCGGTCCATATCACCGGAGCCCCCTCCGCCATCCTGGTCGCCCAGGTCGACATGAACGGTATGCGCACCCGCGTCCAGAGCCAGCCGATCTCCCGCAACGGACGAATCCTGGTGATCGGCGAGAACGGCAAGGAGATCTTTGACACCGGGGCCAGGGATCTGACCGGCCTCAAGGTCGTCCAGGATGCCACCCAGATGCTGCAATCCAACTCGCGCGCCCAGGGGGTAACCTCGTACACCATGTCGACGGGAGAACGGCGGGTGGGGTGCTATGCCTTTCCGCAGGACCTGCGCTGGGCGATTATCGCCGAGATCGACGAAAAAGAGGCCTATTCGGCCGTCGGCACCATGCTCAACCAGCTCCTCTGGTGGGTGCTCCTCGGCATGGCGATCGCCGTGACCGGCGCCTTGATCTTCTCGCGGCAGATCAGCAAGCCCATCCTGCGGATGAGCAAAGCCGCCGAGGAGATCTCCTCCGGCCAGTTTGACGTCCGGGTCGGCTACTCGGCCAGGGACGAAATCGGGGTTCTCGGCGGGGCCCTGGAGAATATGGGCCGCTCGCTGAAGGAAAATTTCGAAAAGATCGAGAACCAGAAAAACGAGCTGGCCGAATACAGCAAGGGACTGGAGGTCAAGGTCGATCAGCGCACCGCGGAACTGAAAGAGAAAAACATCACCCTGGAATCGACGCTGCAAAAGCTCAAGGACACGCAGGAGCAGCTGATCGTCAATGAAAAGCTCGCCTCCCTCGGCTCGCTGACATCGGGTATCGCCCACGAGATCAAGAACCCCCTCAATTTCATCAACAATTTCGCCATTCTCTCCGCCGAGCTGCTCGATGAACTGGACGGGGAACTGGGCAAGCCCGCGGTGACCATCGCGCCGGAGGAGAAAGACAACATCGCGGATATCCTCGCCAGCCTCAAGGGCAATCTCGCCAAGATCTCGGACCATGGCAAGCGGGCGGACCGGATCGTGCACAGCATGCTGCAGCATTCGCGCGGCAATGTCGGCGAGCTGCAGGAGACGGATCTCAACAGCTTTATTGACGAGTGCGTCACTTTCACCTGGGACAGCATGCGCGCCAAGGATCCGACCTTCGGCGTCAGCATCCGGCGCGAGTTTGCCGCAACGGCCTGCCCGGTCCAGCTCAATCCCTCCTCGATGAGCCAGGTGGTCCTCAATATCATCAACAATGCCGTATACGCCATGAAAGCCAAAAAGGCCGCGGCGGGTGAAGGCTATCAACCCGAGCTGCGGATCACCACCCGGGATCTGGGTGACAAGGTCGAGCTGCGCCTCCGCGATAACGGCCCGGGCATCCCGAAGAAGCATCTGGACAAGATCTTTGAACCCTTTTTCACCACCAAGCCGACCGGCGAAGGGACGGGCCTGGGGCTATCGCTCAGCCACGACATCATCGTCGGGATGCACAAAGGCGAGCTGCGCGTCGAGACGGCCGATGGGGAATTCACCGAGTTTATCATCCAGCTGCCGAAAAACTAGAGATAAGGATTGGACATGCGGTACGTGAAAAGTATCTGCCTCTTCTCCTGGACAGCTGCAATTCTGGGACTGGCGGCGCCGGGTCTGCTGGCGCAAGGCGTGGAGGTCCGCACCTTCACCGTCCGGGACGGTCAGGGGGTGCGGGATCTCGCCCAGGAGCTGCTGGGCGACCCCAATCTCTGGAGCGAGATCCTCAAGGCCAATCAGTTGAGTGCGCCCTCGGAGGTTCAGCCCGGCATGAAGCTGATCGTGCCGGTCGGGGCGATCAAGCGGGCCATCCAGGAGATCGACGCCGCCCGCCAGGCGATCCAGATGGCTACGGATGTGGGTGCCCGGGTCTTCGCCGCGGAGGGGCTCACCCGGGCCATGGCCAGCTACGACGAGGCGGTGCAGGAACGGGGCCGGGGCAGCTGGGAGAGCAGCGCCCGGCTGGCCGCAGACGCCGCACAGCTGGCGAGGCAGGCGCATCAGGAGTGCCTGGAGAAGCGTAACACCTCGGCCGATGCCACGGTCACCGACCGCTCCGGCACGGTCCAGGGCAAGGCCGCCGCGGAGATGATCTGGAACGATCTCGGGCTCTACTCCAGGCTTTTTGAGAACAGCCGGGTGCGCACCCTCTCCGACTCGTACGCCGAGATCTCCTTTCAGGATCAAAGCCGTATCCGCCTCAATGAGAATTCCCAGGCGGTCATTCAGAAAATGCGCGTCGATCTGCTCAACAAGGAGCGGGACTCGAGCGTCAAGCTCGAAAAGGGCGCCGCCTTCGCCCTGCTCCAGTCCAACCAGAAGAAGAAAAAGTTCAGCCTCAACATTCCCGGCGTCAAGACCGAGATCAATTCCAAAAGCTTCTGGGTGCAGAAGGACGAGGAGGCCACCAAGATCGCCAATTATGAAGGCGAGATCCAGGTCTCTGCGGGCGACAGCATGGTCGTCATCGCGGAAAACCACGGCTCTAAAATCTCCGCCGGCGGCGGGATCGGCCAGTCGCGCGAGCTGCTGCGGGGCACCACCCTGATCGCCCCTGCCAACAATGCCATCCTCGCCGGCGGCCGGATCACCCTCACCTGGGCCCCCGTGCCTCAGGCCGTCCGTTATCTCCTCCAGGTCTCCGCCGACTATTCGTTCAAAAACATCATCATCAACCGCGAGGATATCGATGACGACTCCTTCGCCACCGAGGAGTTGAAGGACGGGGCGTACTACTGGACCGTGGCGGCCATCGACCGCGAAGGCTTCCCCGGTCCGGTCAGCGCGCGCGGCTTCTTTTATATCTTTTCCGATACCGTCAATCCCTTCCTTTACGTCAATCATCCGCAAGAGCAGGATATCTTCAAGACCGACAGCCTGCACCTCACCGGCGAGACCGAGGCCAGTGTGCAGCTTTTTGTCGACGGCAAGGCGGCCAGTCAAAGCGGCGGCCGTTTCGAGGTCGTCCGCCAGCTGAGCGAAGGCATCAACAAAATTGCGGTGGCAGCACGGGATGCCGGCGGCAACGAAACCCGCATCCTGCGCACCGTGATCTATGCCGCGCCGCGGGCGGTCCGGATCGAGTACGACACGGCGATGCCGCAGCCCCGGCCGAAGCAGTTTCTTGCGCGTGGCCGCACCCTCGATCTCAAGGGGAGCACCGTGCCGCTCTCCTCGGTCACGATCCAGGATGAAAGCGGGGCAGCGCGCGGGCGCACCTTCGCCGATTCCGCCGGCCGCTTTCAGCTCTCGCTTTACGATCTGCCCGGGAGCATGCAACTTCGCGTCAGCGTCCTGACGCCAGCCGGCTATGAAAAGCAGGACACCCTGCGTGTGGAGGTAAGCGGGGAGGCGCCCGAAATCCTGCTCGAGGGTACGATCCCGGCGATGGCGGCCGGCGACACCTTGCGGCTGACCGGCCGGGTCGTCCGCGCCGGCACGCTCAGTTGCAACGGCGCGGCGGTGCCGCTGACGGCCGGCCGCTTCTCCCATGCCCTGGTGCTGCAGCCGGGCCTCAATACGGTCCGCCTCACCGCCTCCGACGATCTCGGCCATGAAACGGTCCTGCAGCAGGAGGTCACCCTCGACCGCACGCCGCCGGAGCTGATCGATTATGTCCTGCTCAAAAAAACCGGTCCCGCCGGGGACGTGCTTGAGGTCAAGGTCCGGGCCCGGGACAGTTCCGGGCTGCGGCGCACCGTCGCCATCGAGCTGCGGGCGGGCACGGCGGTCACCTCGGGCTGGCTGGTCTACAACGGCACGGCGCAGGCCTATGAAGGCGCGTTCAAGTATCCCCGGGGGACTCTGGCCGCACTCCAGGTCAAGATGACCTCGCTCATCCTCGAAGATTATTTCGGGAACCGGAGCGTGCTCCATCCCGAATAAGCGGCATTTCATCCGATGGATCTTTGTGAAGGGAGAAGCTCGTGACGACGAAACAAAGATTGCTGGTCCTGCTGCTGCTTGCGGCCTCCACCCTGATGGCCAAGGAGAATATCTTTCTGGTCAACTACGGACCGGAACAATCCATCCGCGAAGGGGATGATGATTTTCAGCAAATCGTATTCTTCCGCATCGATGCGGCCGTCAGCGACAGCCTCTATCTCCGGATTTTCGACATGGACTGCGGCGGGGAGAATGACCTCGCCTTTGGCCCCTGGAACACCACGATGCGTTTTACCCTCTACGGCGGAGCGGGGGCCTGTTCATCGCCCTCCCTGCACCAGGCGACGCCCACGGCGGCGGACCGGGATGCCGGCAAGGTGCTCGCCACGGCCGACTGCGGCGAGAACCGCCTCTTCGACAACAGCTGGCACAATTTCGCCCGCTTCACCGCCGCGGACGGTGAGGAGGTAGGCTCCTGGCGTTATTTCAAACTCGTCGTGCAGGGAATAAGCGGCAACGACGCCAACGCCTTCGATCTCCGTCTCAGCACCTCGGCCTCCATGAACAAGGCGCCGGCGGGCGCCGAGCTTTTTTCCTATGCGCCGACCCTGCGCCTGCGCAAGGATGAGAACGTCGCCAGCATCACCTTCACCGTCCCCGAGGCGGCCAAATCGATCACCGTCCACAACTTTGATCTGGCCGGGGCGGTGGTGCAGCTGGTCACCCCCTTCCGCTCTAATCTTCCGCTGCTCTCCTCCGGGCAAGGCGAATGGGCCAAAAGCGTGCTCCCCCTCGAGCCGCTCGAGGCCGGCCGCCCCTGCGCCATCGCCCTCGGGCAGGGCGGCGAGTCGCCCAACGATGTCTCACTTTACATCAGCGATGACCATGATACGATCCTGCCGGTCTCCCTGCCGGTCTATCTGATCAAACTCAACCGCCGGCCCGTGATCCAGAAAAGCCTGATCGCCCTCTCCGACTGCCAGTCCATCGTCTTCGACGCCAAGGGTTCGACCGACCCGGACGGCGATCTGCTCGAATTCCAGTGGGATTTCGGCGACGGCACGACCGCCACCGGCAGCCGCGTCGCCCATCTCTACGCCGAACAGACCACCTACCAGGCCCTGCTGATCGTCAGCGACAACTCGGGCGAGGTGGGCAACAGTGTCTCCGAGCGCTTCAGCGTCAAGGTCAACAAGCCCCCGGTCGCCAGGGCGGGCGCGGATGTGATCACCGCTCCGCTCAAGGCAGTGCTCCTGGACGGGTCCGGCTCGACCGACCAGGATGGGCGGCTGACCGCGCACAGCTGGACCTTCGGGGACGGCCAGTCCGCCGCGGGCAGCAAGACCAGCCATGCCTGGGACAAGCCCGGCACCTACAAGGTAGCCCTTCGGGTCGAGGATGACTCGGACAGCCCCTGCAACTATGCCACCGACGACCTCAAGGTCTGGGTCAACGCCCCGCCGGTCGCGGTCGCCGGCGTGGATCTCCGCGGCGCCATCGGCCAGGAACTCACGCTTGCGGGGGAGAAGAGCAGCGACAGCGATGGCGAGCTGGTCGCCTGGACCTGGGATTTCGGCGACGGCGGCAAGGCGGACGGCAAAGTGGTGCAGCATGCCTGGACAGCGCCCGGCCGCTACCGCGTCCGGCTGACGGTGACCGATAACGCCCGAGTCGACAACAGTGCGCAGTCCGATGAATTGACGGTGTTCATCAACGATCCGCCGGTGGCCAAAGCGGGCGCCGACAGCAAGGGCGCGATCGGCGAATCTCTCCCCTTTGACGGCAGCGCTTCTCTCGATCGCGACGGAGCCATCGCCGGCTACAGCTGGGATTTCGGCGATGGCACCCGCCAGGACGGCATGCGTCTCTCCCACGCCTTTGCGCAGTCCGGGAAATACACCGCGGTACTGACGGTGCGCGACGACTCGGGCACCCCCTCCGACACGCGCAGCGACAGCCTGCTGGTCACGGTCAATCAGCCGCCTGTGGCCGATGCCGGCGCGGATCAGCTGGTGACGGCCTCGGAGGTGCGCTTCTCCGGCGCGAATTCGCAGGACGCGGACGGCGCGGTGACCCGCTACGACTGGAACTTTGGGGACGGCGCCAGTGGCAGCGGTGTCAGCCCCGCGCACGTCTATGCCAAACCCGGGAGCTATACGGTCCGGCTGACCGTCACCGACAATTCCGGCACCCGCAATAACCAGGCCAGCGACGAGGCGGTCATTGTCGTTAACGAAAAGCCCCTCGCCGACGCTGGGCCCGATCAGATCGCCGCGACCGGCCAGGAGGTCCGCTTCGATGGCGCGGGCTCGCGCGATCCCGACGGCGAGATCGCCGAATATCACTGGGATTTCGGCGATGGCCAGTCCGCCACCGGCAAGACCGCCGTGCACCGCTACAGCCAGCCCGGCAAAATGACCGCCCGGCTGAAGGTGCGTGATGCGACCGGCCAGGAGGCGGCGGCCGATTTCGACGAAGCGGTCATCGCCGTCAATGGCCGCCCCGCGGCCCGCGCCGGTCATGACTGGATCATCGCCCCGGGCACGGCCGTGCTTTTTGACGGCAGCGCCTCCTCCGATCCCGATCCCGACAGCCTCTCCTTCCAGTGGCAGTTCAGCGACGGCCAGGGCGCCGCAGCGGCGGCCCGCACAACCCGCACCTTCACGGCCCCGGGCAACTATTCCGCCATCCTCACCGTCAATGACGGCAGCAGCGCCGCCAATGCCGTGGACCGGGATACCGTGGCCATCCGCGTCAACAGCGCGCCGATCGCCAATGCCGGCAAGAACATCCACAGCTGCGACCGAACCCTGCTCTTCGATGGCTCCGCTTCCGTCGATCCCGATGGGGATCCCCTGAGCTACAGCTGGGATTTCGGAGATGGCAGCGCCCCCGCCGGCGGTGTGCACATCCCGCATGACTTTGCCCGTGGCGGCACCTATCCGGTCATGCTGACCGTCGATGACGGGCTCGGCCTGAAGAATTCACGCCACACCAGCTCGATCACGGTCCGTATCGACGAACCGCCTGTGGCCGATGCCGGTCCGAATGAGACCTACTGCTCCGGTGAGGTGATCATCTTCAACGCCTCCGCCTCAAAGGATCCGGAAAACGGCCTGCTCAAATACGAATGGGATTTTGGCGACGGCAGCAAGGCCGAGGGGCTCAATCCGACCCGGATCTATAAAAAGGACGGCACCTATCTGGTGACCCTGACGGTCAAGGATGACTCGGGTCTGCCCTGCAACACCAGCATCGCCACCAAGGCCATCCGCATCATCGAGTCGCCGGTCGCCATGGCGGGAGCGGATCAGGAGGTTTGCACCAACACCCAGGTCGCCTTTGACGGCACCGCCTCGCGCGATTTCGACGGGGTGGTCAACAGTTATTTCTGGGATTTTGGCGACGGCACGACGGGGGGCGGCGCGACGCCGAGCCACACCTACAAAAAGGCCGGGGTCTACCGCGTGGTGCTCACCATCACCGGAGACTTGCGTGGCGATTGCGACAATACCGACATGGACGAACAGATCGTCATGGTCCATGACGCGCCGCTCGCCCAGTTCTCTTGCGCTGAGGTCGCTCCGGTCCGGCAGCCGGTGCCCTTCGATGCCTCGGCTTCCGCCAGCGACGGCCCGGCGATCAGCGACTATCTCTGGGATTTCGGCGATGGCGGCAGTGCCAGCGGCAAGACGGCCAGCCATGCCTTCGCCAAATCGGGCCGTTATCTGGTCCAGCTCACCGTGGCCACCGGCGCCACCGGCCTGTGCAACACCTCGGCCGCTGTAAAAATGATCACCATCAACGACCAGCCCGTGGCCGACGCCGGACCCGATCAGAGCGCCGGCATCGGCCAGATCATCACCCTGGACGCCGGGGCCTCCAGCGATGCGGACGGCGTGCTCACCGCATTTCTCTGGGATTTTGGCGCCGGCCGGACGCAGACGGGGCGGACGATCCGGCACCAGTTTGATGCTCCGGGCCGCCATGCCGTCGTCCTCACCGTAACCGACAATACCAGCGCCGCCAACAACAGCGGCCGGGATACCCTCTGGGTGGCGGTGAATGATCCCATTCAGCCGGCGATCACCGTGACGCCGGCGGCCCCCTGCCCGGGCGCGAGCCTGACTTTATCGGCTGCTGCCGCGAAGAACCTCGCGGGCCGGAAGGTGAGCTGCAGCTGGGACTTGGGCGACGGCGCCAGCGCCCAGGGCCTGGAGGCGGTGCACACCTACGCCCGTGCGGGGCGCTATACCGTCACCCTGATGATCGATGACGGCCTTGGTCTGGAGAACAGTCTCACCCAGACCGCCCTGGTGCTGGCTGTCAATTCGCCGCCCGTCGCCCAGGCCGGCGGCGACCGCAGCGCCTGCCCGGGCGAGGAGCTGCTCTTCGATGCCGGGCGCTCCTATGATGCCGACGGGAGCGGCTGGACCGCGCGCTGGGACTTGGGCGACGGCACCACCGCCACTGAAAAGAGCGTCCGCCATGCCTATGTTGCGGCAGGCCGTTATACCCTGCGCTTGAGGATCACCGATCCCTCCGGTTCCGCTTGTGGCAGCAGCGAAGATAGCGCGATCATCTCCATCAACGCCCGGCCCGTGGCCGCTGCCGGATCGGACCGCAAGGCCTTTTGCGGCGGCGCGCATGACGCCGTGCTCTTTGATGCCACCGCTTCGGGCGATGCCGACGGCGATAATCTCACCTGCATGTGGGATTTCGGCGACGGGACGCGCGCCAGCGGCAGTACGCTCTATCATCTCTTCGAAAAACCGGGGATCTATCGGGTCAAATTGACGGTCGATGACGGGCGCGAAACCCCCTGCAGTACGGCGGAGGACGTAGCCGTTATCGAGGTGGTCAGCCACCCCTAACCTGTAACCGGTGGAGAACCGGATGGCCACTTGCAGCATACAGCGTACGACCGGCATGACCTGCCTGGCGATATCGGGGCGCATCGACAGCATCTCCTCGCCCGATATCCAGCGCCGCCTCGAGGAGATGATCATGGATGGCGAGCGGCGCATTGCCGTCGATCTGGCGGAGGTGCCCTTCCTCAGCAGCGCCGGCCTGCGCGTCTTTCTCATCGCGCAAAAGGCGCTCGCCCGGGTGGGCGGCGAGATCCTGCTCTACCGGGCCACCGAGGCGGTGCGGCAGGTCTTCGCCATGACCGGTTTTGACCGCATCCTGCGCATTTGTGCCACCGCGGAGGAATGCCTCTCCCTGCTCGCCCCGGCAGCCGCGGCCGGCGACCGCAGCGAAACCATCGCCGGCGTCACCTTCAGCCTGCGGGAGCTGCCCGGCGCGGCGCCCGGAACTCTGCGCCTCATTGGCAGCCAGGACAAATTTGCCGCGGCGGGGTATGACCAGGAGGATGTCGTCACCCTGCCGCAGCGTGAGCTGCTTTACGGCACCGGCCTGGCGACCATCGGCGACACCTGGGCGGAGTACAAGGGGCTCTTTGGCGAGGCCGTCATCCTCAACCGCAACCTCTATTTCTATCCCGCCGTCAAGCGCTCCGCCGCTGATTTTATGCTCTATTCGGGGCAGGGCGAGGGTACCGTTTGCCATTTCCTCAACGGCTTTGCCTTCGACGGCGGTTTCCGCTGCCTGGCGGCCTTCGACGGCTTTATCACCCTCGACCAGCTCCTCGACTGGATCCTCACACAGCCCCTGGCCACGCCGCTGCTGGGCGTGGTCCTGGTCGCCGAGAGCAAGGGCATCCTCGGGATGAATCTCAAGCAGGTCCCTTTGCGCGAGAACCGCCCGGGGCCGGATTTTGATCTCTACGCGATCGACCATGTCGCTACCTGGATCAATTTTCCGGTCGATCCGGCCGATCCCAACCATGTCATCGCCGCCACCGGCATCGTTTGCCGCGATCGCGCCGCGCTTCCGCCCGCGCAGCAAATGCTGTTCACGGGCAAGTCCGCTGCCCATCTCCATGCGGGCGTCTTCTCCCGGGGGCCGGTGAGCAAGAACCTCGATCAGTTCGCGGAGGAGCTCGGCCGGATTGGCACCGAACTGGATATTCTCAAGGTACAGCATCTGCTCGGAGGCAGCAGATTCAGCAACGGGATGCTCGGGATCATCGAACTGAAAGGGTGAGCGCATGGAGTTGTGGGTTGGAGCGCTGAATCTCGGATTTCTCTATGCCATCATGACGATGGGGGTCTTTGTCACCTTCCGCATCCACGATTTCAATGATGTCACCGTGGATGGCAGCTTTACCGCCGGGGCGGCTGCGGCGGCCGTGCTGATGACCCTGGGCATCAATCCCTTGCTGGCGCTGCTGGCGGCCTTTGCCATCGGCGCTCTGGCCGGATGGGTGACGGCCTTTATCCATACCCGCTTCGCCATCAACGGCCTCCTGGCCGGCATCCTGGTCATGACCGCGCTCTACTCCATCAACCTGCACATCATGGGGCGTTCCAATCTCCCCCTGCTCAACCAGCGGACGCTTTTCTCATGGCTGGCCGCCGTCAATCCCGGCCTCCATCCCGAGGTCTGGACCGCCGCGGTGTTTGCGGTCGTGATGCTCCTCTTCTGGCTGCTGATGACCTTTTTTTTCCGCACCGACCTGGGGATCGCCATGCGCGTCACCGGCAACAATCCGGTCATGGCGGCGGCCAATGGCATCAATGTAGGGCGGATGACCCGTTTCGGGGTGGCCCTCGCCAACGGCTTCACCGGGGCTTCGGGCGCGCTGGTGGCGCAGTATCAGGGCTTCGCCGACATCGGCATGGGCCTTGGCACGGTGGTCATCGGGATGGCGGCGGTGATCATCGGCGAGTCCCTCATCCGCAGCCGGAGCATGCTCTTGCGGGTGCTGAGCGTCATCCTCGGCGCGGTGGTGTTTCGCGGCATGATCGCCTTGGCCCTCTATGCGGGAATGAATCCCATTGACCTGAAGCTGCTCACCGCCGTGTTCGTCCTGCTGACCCTGGTTCTCTCCAGATCGATGGGCGGTGGCAAAAAGCCGGCCGGCGTTGAGCGCCGCTGGTTGCAGCTCCTGCGTCAGCCCGGGAGGCGCCGCGCCTTGTATGCCGGGCTTGTGATCGTCGCCGCTCTCGCCGCGGCCGTATTCATGCGGCACGCCGCCACTTCCGCCGCGAAATCCGCCTCGGGCAAAAAAGTGCAGATCGGCGTGGTGCAGCTGACCGAGAACGGGCTGCTCAACACCACGCGCGACGCCCTGGTGCGCGAGCTCGGCCGCCGCGGCTATCGCGATGGCGAGAATTGCCGCATCAAGCTCGAGAGCGCCGCCGGCGAGCTGCCCACGGTCAGCACCATCCTCGACCAGTTCGAGCGCGAAAAGATGGATGTCATCGTCACCATCTCCACCGGCTGCACCCAGGTGGCGCTTAACAAGATCAAGTCCCGCCCGGTGGTCTTCGCCACGGTGGCCAATCCCTTCCTCATCAAGGCGGGCCGCTCGGACACAGAGCACCTCCCCAACGTCACCGGCGTTTACGGCTGGGTGCCGATGGACCGGACGCTCGCGCTCGTGCGCCAGATCCGCCCCGGTCCGCTCACCATCGGCACCATCTGGGACCCGGCCCAGCCCAACTCCGTCTTCAATGTCGAAAACCTGCAGCGGGCGGCAGAGGCGGCGCCGGGGGTCACTTTTGCAGGGGCGACCATTACCAGCTCCGCCGAGGTCTACCAGGCGGCCGTCGCGCTGGCGCAAAAGGGGATCGACGCCTTTGTCCTCAGCCCGGACAATATCGTCTACTCGGCCTTCGAAGCGGTGGTCAAGGCGGCCGGGCCGCGCCGGATCCCGATATTTTTGAGTGATGTCGAACGGCTGGGCGACGGCGCCCTGGCGGTGCTCGGCTATGAGTATAGCAGCAGTGGCGAACAGGCCGCCGCGCTCGTCGACCGGATCATCAAGGGGGAGAAGCCCGCGGATATCCCCTTCGAAACCTACCACAAGCTCACCCTGGGAGTAAACCTCGACGTGGCCGGGGCGAACGGCATCACCCTCGGTGACACTCTGCTGCGCCAGGCGAACCTGATCGTCCGCGGCGGCAGGAGCATCGCGGTGGCTGGGGAAGCCGGCGCAGCAGCAGCGGCCAAGGTGATCCACAACGCCAGGTTGATGTCACCGGTCGAAGCCGGCGCCGCAGCTACACGGAGCGGAGGAGGAACCCGATGATCGAGATTACCGGTCTGTGCAAGACCTTCAACGCGGGCACCATCAACGAAACCCGCGCCCTGCAGAATATCACCTTGCACGTCAACCGCGGTGATTTCGTCACCATTATCGGTACCAACGGCTCGGGCAAGTCGACCCTGCTCAATGCGATTGCCGGCTCCTTCCTTCCCGACGCCGGCGAAATCCGCATCGACGGCCGGGTGGTCACCCGCCTGCGCGATTATCAGCGCGCCGTCGACATCGCCCGGGTGTTCCAGAATCCCTTCAGCGGCACCGCGCCGCAAATGACCATCCTCGAGAATCTGCATATGGCCTGGCTGCGCAACAAGCACATCCGGCCGCTGCACGGCCTCGACGCCGCGCGGCGCGAGGCTTGCCGCAGCGAACTCCGCCAGTTGGAGATGCAGATGGAAGACCGGCTGGACCATGTGATCGGCTCGCTCTCGGGCGGCCAGCGTCAGGCGATCACCCTGCTGATGGCCGCCATCGCCCGGCCGAAGGTGCTGCTCCTGGATGAACACACCGCCGCCCTCGATCCCAAATCGGCCGCCCAGGTGATCAAGCTGACCAGCCATTTTATCGAGCGCGAACAGCTCACCGCCATCATGGTCACCCACAGCATGCAGCAAGCCCTCGATCTCGGCAACCGCACGATCATGATGCACAAGGGACAGATCATCGACGATATTCCCCTCGAGGATAAACGCCGGATCACCAGCAATGACCTGCTCGACAAATTCGCCGAGCTGCGCAAAAGCGAGCAGCTGACCGACGACCTGTTGATGGAACTGCGGCAGGAATATATCTAGACCACGGGACGGCCCTATGCATGAGCGCGCTTTCAAACGATCACTGGACTCCCTCGAAGCTCTGTTCGATTTTCTCAATGCCTTCCTCGCCGGCCATGGCATTGCCGGCCGGACCGCTCTCGAATTGCAACTCGCGCTGGAAGAGGTCTTTGCCAATTCGGTCGAGCACAACCGCACCTCGACCGGCGACGTCGCTGTGGCCCTGAAGAGAACTCCGGAGGCGATCACCATCCGCATCCGCGATTTCGACGTCGACCCCTTTGACGTCTCGCGGCCGCCCCAGGTGGACACCCATGCCGCTCTGGAGGAACGCCACGCCGGCGGCCTCGGCCTGCACCTGATCCATACCATCATGGACCGGGTCGAGTATGCCCGTGAGGAAAGAACAAGCATCATCACCCTGGTCAAATATATAAAGTGAGGAATTATGCTCAAGATCGAACGAGATGAGCAGGGCGCCCTGCTCCTGGCCGGACGCTTCGACGCCTCCCAGGAGGAGAGCGCCATGAAGGCTTTCAATCAGGTCGAGCAAGAGACCGAGATCGACTGCAGCGCACTGGAGTATATCTCCAGCGCCGGCATTGGCGTGCTCATCGCGACGCAGAAGCGGCTGATGCAAAAGAACGGCCAACTCATCCTGAAAAACCTCAATCCGCATATTGTCGAGATCTTTAAGTATGCCGGTCTCGATACCGTATTCACAATTAAATAAAAATTGCGCCGGCCAGGCAACTTTTCCGCATCTGGATTGTATGTATGAGTGCACAGCAGGAAGATGAACTGATCGCCCGCTGCAGAAACGGCGATGACCGCGCCTTCGCAGAGCTGGTGACCGGGTATCAAAAACCGGTCTATAACCTGGCCCTGCGCATCACCCGCAGCGGTATTCTCGCCGAAGAGGTGACCCAATCGACCTTCGTCAAGGTCTACGTCAAGCTCGATTCCTATAAAACCGGGCTCTCCCTCTTCAGCTGGATCTACCGCATCGCGATGAACGAGGCGATCAACGAGTACCGGCGCAACCAGCGCCGCAGCCGCCTGGACGAGAGCCGCATCGAGGCTGCAGCGGAGCCCTCCTTCGAACTGACGGAGGCGATCCAGGAGGCCCTGATGCACCTCAAGCCGGATGACCGCGCCCTGATCGTCCTGCGCCATTTTCAGAACCTCGGCTATCAGGAGATCGCTTGTATCATGGAGCGTTCCGAAAGCCGGGTCAAATCGCAGCTCTTCAGGGCCCGTCACGCCCTGAAACTGATACTTGCCGGAATGGGCATCAAGAATGAAGCCTGACGCCATACCTACCCTGATGCAAAAGGCCCTCGACGGAGATTTGACTGAGGCCGAGCGCCGTGTCTGGCAAGCCTGGCTGCAGCAGCATCCGGACGAGCAGGTCCGCTTCGACGAGCAAGCCGAAATGACTCGGCTGCTCGCCCATGTGCCGCAGGCCGAGCCGCCCGCTGATCTCTCCGGCCGGATCCTGCGCACCATTTCCCTGCACAAACGTGATCGACATTCCATACTTGCAATGTTTAACCGACAAAAGGAGGACCCCATGTCACCGAAGTACAAATGGCTCTTGGCCGGCGCTGCCGCCGTGGTGCTTATCGGCCTGGTTCTGGCAAGATTCTATCCCTGGCCCCCCGAATCCACCACCCAGGGGACCATCGGCGCGGTCCAGAAAGCCGACAAGTTCCAGACCGAGCAGATGAGCACGGGCGATGTGACCCTGACCGACAGCGAGCTGCAGCAGGTGCTGCAGAATGACGTGGTGCAAAAGATCGTCGCCGACAAGGCGGCCATGGCGGCGCTGCAGAGTCTGGACGGCAAGTCGATCGCCGCGCTGCAGACCCTGAACGGTCTGGCCCCGGCGGCGCTGCAGACGGTGGATGGCAGAACCATCGCCGCCCTGCAGACCATGGATGTCCGCAGTATAAGGGCGCTGCAAACGCTCGACGGCCAGACCATCGCGGCGCTGCAGACCATGGACGGCAAGACCATCGCCGCCCTGCAGGCCCTGGATGGCAAGACCATCGCTGCGCTGCAGACCCTGGATGGCAAGTCCATCGCAGCCCTGCAGACCATGGACGGCAAGACCATCGCGGCCCTGAACACCGTCAATGGCCGGTCGATCCCGGCCTTGCAGTCCCTGGACTCCCGGCAGCTCTCTTCCTTGCAGTCACTGGACGGCAAGGTCCTCGCCGGATTGTCGGTCCTCGACGGCAAGACGCTTGCGGCCCTGCAGACGGTGGATGGCAAGAGCATCGCGGCGCTGCAGACCATGGATGGCAAATCCATCGCCGCGCTGCAAACCATGGACGGCAAAACCATTGCCGCGCTGCAGACCCTGGATGGCAAGACCATCGCTGCTCTCCAGACCCTGGATGGCAAGAGCATCGCCGCCCTCCAGACCCTGGATGGCAAATCCATCGCCGCCCTCATCACGCTCGATGGCCGCAGCCTCGCTGCCCTGCAGACCGCCGAAGGCCGGTCCCTCGCGGGCCGGATCGACGCCACGGCGGGCAAGGCCGGCGCCGAACAATAGGACGATCCTGCCGCTCCCTTCCGGCACGCTCGCGCACCCCGGCACGCTCGCGCGCGCCGGCGCCCTCTGATCGGGAGGCGGGGGTTTATCCGGATTTACACCATCATGCGGCGATGCCCGTCAGCGGGCACCGCCGCCTGTTTATTCAGGGCGGGGGATGACGACGTCCGGCAATAACGTTTTTCTGCTTGCACGAGGATAGAACAGAAATGAGAACCGGAACACTCCGCAGCCTGCTGCTCCTTCTCCTCCTGGCGTTCGGATTTTCGGCCGCCTCCGGCCAGATCGGCATCCAGTCCACCCGCAGCATGGATCTGATCTATTTCGGCAAGCTGCATGAATTTATCATTCCCCACCTCTCCCGCTGCTTTCTCAACGCCCGTCTTTTTGAAGGGCGCCTGTTTGGCTATTCCACGCGGGAAAAGACCACGGTATTCCTCCAGGATTTCGGCGATTACGGCAACGCCGGCGCCATTTCAGTGCCCCGCAACTTTATCCGCATGGAACTGGCCCCTCATAATTACATCTATGAGACCACCCCGGCCAACGAGCGCATGAACTGGCTGATGAACCACGAGACCGTGCACGTCATCACCACCGACCAGGCGGCGGCCAGCGACCGATTCTTCCGGACCCTGTTTCTCGGCAAGGTCCAGGATGCCGCCGACGACCCGGAGTCGGTGCTCTATGCCTACCTGACGACGCCGCGGCTGCTGAGTCCGCGCTGGTACCTCGAAGGCATCGCGGTCTTTATGGAGACCTGGCTGGCCGGCGGCCTGGGCCGGGCCCAGGGTTCCTATGATGAAATGGTCTTCCGCGCCATGGTCTGCGACCGCGCCCCCTTCTACGACGTGGTCGGCCTCGAGGCGGAAGGGACGGCGATCGATTTCCAGGTCGGCGCCAATTCCTACCTCTATGGCGCGCGCTTCGTCAGCTATCTCGCCTATCAGTACAGCCCGGAAAAGGTGCTGGAGTGGTACCGGCGCAGCGAAGGCAGCAAGCGCTACTTCGCCACGCAATTTAAAAAGGCCTTTGGGACGAGCCTGGCAGCCGAATGGCGCCGCTGGGTGGCCTGGGAGCACCAGTGGCAGCAGGCCAATCTTGATTCCCTGCGCTGCCATCCCGTGACGCCCTTCCGGCCCCTCTCCCGCCACGCTCTCGGCTCGGTCTCGCGCGGCTATTACGATCCCGCCTGCAACAAGCTCTACACCGCGGTGCTCTATCCCGGCAAGGTCGCCCATATCGCCGCACTCGACCTCGCCAGCGGTGAGCTCGAGTCGATTTGCGAGGTCAAAGGGCCCACCCTCTACTCGGTGACCTCCCTGGCCTGGAATGCCGCAGCGGGGGCCCTGTTTTACACCAGCGACAACCAGCGCTGGCGTGACCTCAACATCGTCGACATCAGGAGCGGCTGTTCGCAGCGGCTGATCAAGGACGGGCGCCTCGGCGACCTCGCCTATTGCGCCGGCGACAGCACGCTCTGGGGCGTGCGCCACTTCAACGGCTTCTCGACTCTGGTGGCTATCCCCTACCCCTGGCGGGAGTGGAAACAGATCCATACCTATCCCTACGGCCAGGACCTGTGCGATCTCGACATCTCACCCGACGGCAACACGCTGACCGCCGCGCTGGTTGAGATCTCCGGAAAGCAAAAGCTGGTCCGGATTGCCACCGCCCGGCCCGACACCTTTGCTGTGCTCTTCGATTTCGAGAATAACCTGCCGGAGAGTTTTGTCTTTTCAGCCGACGGCCGTTACAGCTATGGCTCCTCCTATTATTCAGGGGTCTCCAATATTTACCGCTATGACTGGGCCAAAGCGGACATGGAGGTCCTCAGCAATGCCGAGACCGGATTTTTCCAGCCCGTGCCCTTGCCCGGCGACTCGCTGCTGGTGATGCGCTACAGCGGACGCGGTTTCATCCCCGGCAAGATCGCCCTTCAGGTGCCCGAACGGGTGAGTGCGGTCACCTTTCTCGGCACGGCGGTTGCCAAAAAGCACCCGGTCGTGCGCAGCTGGGTGCTCGGCTCGCCGGCGCGGATCACCCCCGACTCCCTGCTCCGTCCTGCCGGTCCCTATCATCCCCTCGCTCATCTGCGCCTGGGCTCGGCCTGGCCCGTCGTCCGCGGGTACAAGGAGAGTGCCGCCGCCGGCTGGCGCGCCAATTTCAACGATCTCATCGGCGCCGCCGGCGTGACCCTCTCGGCCCTCTACAGCCCGGTCCGCGCGCTGCCTGCAAAGGAGCGGCTCCATCTGGGATTGGAAGGGCACTGGTGGGCCTGGAGCCTCAGCGCCGGTCTTAACCACGCCGATTTCTACGACCTCTTCGGTCCGACCAAAACCAGCCGCAAGGGCTACTACCTGCAAGCGGAGTACAGCAAGAGCCTGATCTTCGACAAGCCCCGCACCCTGGACCTCAACCTGAGTGTCCGGCATAACGGCGGCATGGACCGTTTGCCGGATTATCAGAATATCGCCGCCACCTACGACCGAATGTCGACGACAAAAATCGGTCTGGATTATCAGTATGTCCGCAAGTCCCTCGGCGCTGTCGATGACGAAAAAGGGATCCGCGCCCGGGCCTTCGCCGCCGCCTCCCTGGTCAACGGCCGTCTCTACCTGCGGCTCTACGGACATCTCGACTACGGCATCCCCCTGGCGCTCGACCATTCCTCGCTCTGGCTACGCACCTCCGCCGGCCGCAGTTTCGGCAGCGCCGACAACCCCTTCGCCAACTTTTTCTTCGGCGGTTTCGGCAACAACTGGGTCGACCGCGGTACGGAAAAACGCTACCGCGAGTTCTACAGCCTGCCGGGCCTGGAACTCAATGCCCTCGGCGGCCGCAGTTACGGCAAGGCGATGGCCGAGTGGAACCTGCCGCCCTTGCGATTCAGCAGACTTGGCTTCACCAGCCTTTATTGCCGCTGGCTGCGCCCGGCGCTATTCGCCGGCGCCGTCCTGGCCAATCCGGACCGGCCTCATGGCGGCCCGGACGCCGCCCTGGGGAGCCGCCGCGCTCTCGCCACTGTCGGGATGCAATCCGACTTGCGATGGGTGATCCTGTCGCGCTTCGAATCCACCGTGTCATTCGGCTATGCCGTCGCCTTTGAGGGCCGGCATCGCAGCCGGGAATTCATGGCCTCGCTGAAAATCCTATGATGGCCCTCCAGATCATCCTCAGCCTGGCGCCGGTGATGCTCCTGGCCCTGGTCCTGCTGCTGCTCGACAGCTACAAGCTGGTGCGCGGCACCGCGGCCGTCTCCAGCCTGCTCCAGGGCGCGGCCGCCGCTGTGGTCTGCATGGGGCTGAACCTGCTCTTCATTCACAAGCTGCAGATGGAGGTAATCCTCTACAGCCGCTATCTGGCCCCCATCATCGAGGAAGGGGCCAAGGCCCTGCCGGTCTATCTGCTCATCCGTAAAAAACATATCGGCTTTCTCGTCGATGCGGCGATTCATGGCGCCGCGGTCGGCGCCGGCTTTGCAGTGGTCGAAAATATGTATTACCTCCATGAACTGGCCGAACCGAGCCTGATGATCTGGTTCGTCCGCGGCTTCGGCACCGCGATCATGCACGCCTCGTGCACCGCCCTCTTCGCTATCCTGTGCAAGCGGCGCCATGATCAGCCCGGCCGGTCGACGCTGGCCGCGTGGGGGCCGGCCTGGCTGGCGGCTGCTTTCCTGCACTCAACCTTCAATCATTTCATTCTCCCCCCCTTGCTGTCGACTTTGGTGATCCTGGTGACCTTTCCGGCGTGCATCATCGCCGTCTATGAGCGCAGCGAGCGCTCGCTGCGCAAGTGGCTCACACTGAGCATGGACGAAGAGATGGCCCTGCTCGAAATGATCCTGAGCGGCCGCTTTTCCGGGAGCAAGTTCGGGCAATATCTCCTGTCGCTGCGCGACCATTTTTCCCCGGCCGTGGTCGTCGATCTGCTCTGCTATCTACGCATCTACCTCGAGCTGGCGATCCGCGCCAAGGGCATCCTCCTGCTGCGCCAGCATGGCCTGCCCGCCGCGCCGGACGCTGCCCTCCGGGAAAAATTCGCCGAGTTCCGGTATCTGGACAGATCCATCGGCCGCACCGGCAAGCTGGCGCTGGCCCCCTTCATGCGGATCGAGGGGCGTGAGCTGTGGCAGCTCTACATGCTCGAAAAATAGTCGCCTCCGGATCCTCGCGGCCGGGAAGCCCGACCCACCACGGCAAAGAGGGGGTACATTCTGACTGAATTCGGCCGGACATCTCATGCCCGGCCACCCGGCGTCGCGCGGGAGTGCAAAAAGGCGTTCAATTCTGCTTGTATTTTAGCTGCTGTTTGGGTAATTTTCGCCAGGCCTGATATGGCCGATGCCTTCCGGCACGGACCCCGGGCAGAGCAAGAGGAAAGGGATGGTCGTCGATGATGAAATGGAGGTTACGGAGTACGGAGCGGACCGGTATTACGCCAAACCTCCCGACTTGGCGCGGCTCTGAAACGGGGCGATCGCGGCGGCGGCCCATGACTCATGGCCGCATGCTCTTGCTGCTGTTGCTGCTCGGCACAACCGCCCGCCCGGCTGAAACTGGCCGGCCTTTCATGTCGGTCTACCCCAGCAAGGAGTTCGGCGGGCACACGCAGTTCTGGGCCATCGAGCAGGACGACCGGGGGGTTCTCTACATCGGCGACGGCTATGGCGTCCAGGAATTCGACGGAACGAGCTGGCGGTTGATCCTGAATGCCAATCACTCGTTCGCACGCTCGTTCGCCAAAGATGAAAAGGGCCGGATCTATGTCGGCTCCTCCGGTATGCTGGGCTATCTCGAAGCGGACGCCGCAGGAGCCATGCAGTACCGCTCCCTGCTGGACTATATCGCGCCCGAAGACCGGCAGTTCAACTACGTCTGGTCGACGCAGGTAACGCCGGCCGGGATCTACTTCCAGACCAATGAAAGGCTCTTCCGTTTTGAGCCCGCGCCTGCCGCGGACTCTGCCGGGGGCTGGCGGGTCCGGGTCTGGCGGCCGGTCCAGCAGTTTGGCTACTCCTTCTGGATCGATCAAACTCTCTACGTACAGCAATACGGTATCGGCCTGATGAAAATGCAGGCGGATTCACTCGTGCTGCTCCCCGGCGGCGGGCAGTTTGCCAACGACCGGATCCATGTCATGCTGCCTTTTCCGGGCCGCTCCGGGCACTATCTGATCGGCACCTTTGGCCGGGGATTGTATCTGTGGGATGGCAAGGCGATCCGGCCTTTTCCGACCGCCGCCGATGCGCTGCTGCGCCAGGGGACGCTTTATGTCGGGGTCGTCACCCCGGACAGCTGTTTTGCCCTGGGTACCATGGCCAATGGGCTCGTCATCCTCTCCAGGGACGGCAGGATCTTGCAGCAATTTACCAAGGATAATGGATTCCTTTCCAATACGGTGAGCTGCATGCTCATCGACCGGCAGAAAAATCTCTGGGTGGGCATGGATGGCGGTGTGGCCGTGCTCGAATACAATTCGCCGTTTTCAGAGTTTACGGTTCCCGGAGGCACCGGTCCTTCCGACTTTATCCGGCAGCACGGACTTTTGTACATCACCGCCAACGACGGGGTCTATTATCTCGATGACAGCGATGGACGCTTCAAGCTGGTCACCGGGATCGTCGGCAATGCCCAGTCCTTCTACTTTTTCAGGATACAGGACGAATTGTTCGTTACCGTCAACCAGGGGGTCTATCGTATTCAGGGCAAAACCGCCTTTCCGGCGACGCTGATCCAGGACCTCTCCCGGCCGATTCTATGCCTGTGCAACCTGAGCCTGGAGAAGAATCTCATCGTCGCCGGCACCAATCAAGGCATCGATCTGCTGCGGTATGAGGCCTCCAGCCGCCACCGTCTCGATCGGGTCGGCCGCATCGCCGGCATCCACGAATATATTCGGCTTGCGGTCGAGAGCGACCCGGGCGTCGTCTGGCTGGGCACCATGGACTCGGGCGTGATCCGGCTGACCTTCCATGCGGACCGGCTGATCGAACCCGACATCGACAAATTTGGCGCGGATTACGGCCTGCCCCCCGGCGGCGTGACGGTGTTCAAGCCGGAAGGCCACCTGCTCTTTTGCACGAAAAAAGGGATTTACCGTTTCAACGCCGCGCAAAACAGCTTTGCACGCGATCCATTTTTTGATGATATCGGATTGGGCACCAATCCGGATGAAGGGATCATTGCGGCGGATGAAAATGGCCATTTGTGGATCAATTTGGGCAAGGAATCGGTTGTCTATAAAAAATCCGCGGCCGGCGCCTACCAGTTGGAAAAGGCGCAGCTGGCGCGAATTGCCGGTGAAGTGGTCAACATCATCTATCCGGAACACGGCGGCGTGACCTGGTACGGCACCGCCAACGGCGTCATCCGCTTCGCACCGGGACCTTCGCGGACGGAGTTGACCGCCTTCCCGGCGCTGATCCGCCGTGTGGCCCTGGCCGGCGACTCGGCCGTCTATTACGGCGCTGCGAGTCCGGGGGGCCGGCTCGCGGACCCGGCCGGAGCCAACTTTCCATTTCGCCTCAATTCGATGCGCTTCGATTTTTCCGCTTCATCTTACCTCAACCCGCGCGCAAACGAGTACCGCTCCCGGCTGGAGGGATTCGACGAAAACTGGCTGCCCTGGAGCCGCGACACCCGGCGCTATTATACCAATCTCCCCGCCGGCAGATATCGCTTCCGCATCCAGGCGCGCAATATCTTTCAACAGGAGAGCAGCGAGGACCTCTATGCCTTCACAGTCTCACCGCCGTGGTACGCGGCCTGGTGGGCCTGGATTCTTTACATTCTCGGCGCCGGCGGCCTGATCTTCGGACTGGTCCGCATCCGCACCCGCCAGTTGCGGGAACGCAGCCTGGCCCTCGAACAGACCATCCGTGAACGGACGGCCGAGATCGCGTCCGCCCAGGAAAAACTGATCACACAATCCAAGCTCGCCGCCCTGGGCGCCCTCACCGCCGGCATTGCCCACGAGATCAAGAACCCCCTCAACTTTGTCAATAATTTTGCCGTGCTCATCACGGATCTGACCGCCGAGCTGCGCGAGGTGCTGACCACCCAGATGGGGCGGATGGAACCGGACCAGAAGGCCGAAGCAGTGGAGATCCTCGATACCCTGCAGCAGAACGCCGCCAAGATCATCGAACACGGCAAACGAGCCGACAGTATCGTCAAAAGCATGTTACAGCACTCCCGCGGCAAATCGGATGAGCGCCAGCCCACCGATATCAATGCGGTACTCGCCGAGGATATCAATCTGGCCTATCACGGCATGCGCGCCCAGGACAGCAGTTTCAACATCAAGATCGAGACCGAGTTCGATCCGGCGATCGGCAAGCTCGATATCGTCCCCCAGGATGTCAGCCGCGTCTTTCTCAACATCATCACCAACGGCTGTTACGAAGCCCATCGCAAGAAACAGGAACGCAACGGCGAATTCTCGCCGATACTCTCGGTCAAAACCCGGGACCTCGGCGATCAGATCGAGGTCCGCATCCGCGACAACGGCAACGGCATCCCCGCGGCGGTCCGTGAAAAACTCTTTACTCCCTTTTTCACCACCAAGCCGCCCGGTAAGGGTACGGGCCTCGGCTTGTCGATCAGCTATGACGTGATCGTCCAGCAGCACAGTGGTCAGCTGTTCTTTGAATCTGAAGAAGGCCAATTCGCAGAATTTATAATCCGCTTGCCCAAATAACGATTTTTCTCAGGAGAATCCAATGCCAGCAAAAATCCTGGTTGTGGATGATGAACCGGATCTGGAACAGCTCATCCTGCAAAAATTCCGCAAACAGATTCGCGAGGAACTCTTTTCCTTCAAATTCGCCAACAACGGGGTCCAGGCCCTCGAACGGCTGGCGGAAGACGATACCATCGACCTCGTCCTGACCGACATCAACATGCCCGAGATGGACGGACTGACCCTGCTGACCCGGATCAAGGAGCAGGAAAAGCCCGCTCTCCGCTCCGTGATCGTCTCCGCCTACGGGGATATCGAAAACATCCGCACGGCGATGAACCGCGGCGCCTTTGATTTCGTGATCAAGCCCATCGACCTCAATGATCTCGAGATCACCATCAACAAGTCGCTGAATGATCTCCGCGTGCTCAAGGAGGCGATGCAGTCGCGTGACCAGTTGATGTTCATCAAGCATGAACTCGGCATCGCCACCGAGATTCAGACCTCGATCCTGCCCAAGACCTTTCCCCCATTCCCGGAGCGCAAGGAGTTCGACATTTTCGCCAAGATGATCCCGGCGCGCGAGGTCGGTGGCGATCTCTACGATTTCTTTCTGATCGACAAGTCTCGCGTCGGCATCATCATCGGCGATGTCTCCGGCAAGGGCATCCCGGCCGCGATGTTTATGGCGGTGAGCAAAACCCTGCTCAAGGCCACGGCGCTCAAGGGCATCCCCTCCGACTCCTGCCTCGAAAGCGTCAATACCGTGCTCGTCGACGAAAGCCTGCCCTCGATGTTCGTTACGGTCTTTTATGGCATCTTCGACACCCGCAACGGCTCGCTTGAATACTGTAACGGCGGCCATAATCCTCCCTATCTGATCAGCAAGGAGGGACAGGTCCGCCAGCTCGAAAACCGCGGCGGGGTCTTTCTTGGCGCCCTGAAAAACCTCGAGTATGAGTCCAATGTGGTGATGCTCCAGCCGGGAGAAACCCTCTTCCTCATCACCGACGGCATCAGCGAGGCGATGAATACCGAGGAAGCCATGTTCGGGGAGACCCGGACCCGGGAGGCACTGCAGGCCCACGCCGCCGCGCCCCTCGATGGGCTGGTGGACGGAGTGATCCGGGACGTGCAAGCCTTTGCGGGCGCCCAGGAACAGTCGGATGATATGACCTGCCTGGCCCTGCGCTATTTCGGCAAGTAGGCAAATTGCAAAGCAACGAGCGGGAGTGATTCACCCGGTTGACATGAGCTGTCCGGCCCTGTGTTTTTTCGGCATGCAGGAAATCTACGGTAAAGATGCGTAAAAGGAGATCCGCCGTGCGTCCTCTATTTCTCCTGCTGATGGCGATCGTGCTGTTTGCGGCCGGCCTGCTCCAGGCCGGCGAGCAGGATGCCATCCGCACCGCCGGCGATGTTCTCCTGGCCGTCCTGCCGGCAAGTGCCGCCGGACTGACCTGGTATCATCATGACTTCCAGGGCACGCTGCAGTTCGCCCGGGCGGCCTCACTGACGCTGGGCGTCACCTTTGGGCTCAAGTACCTGGTCAATGAAAAACGGCCCGATGGTGGAGAGCATAGTTTCCCCTCCGGGCACGCCTCGCTCTCGTTCTGTGCCGCCGAATTCATGCGCAAACGCTATGGTGGATCTGTCACCATCCCGGCCTATGCGGCGGCCGCATTTGTCGGCTACAGCCGCGTTGCCTCCAAAAGGCACTACACCCATGATGTTCTCGCCGGCGCCGCCCTCGGCATCGGCAGCAGCTATTTTTTCACCCGCCCCTGGCATGGCTGGTGCGTGCAGCTCGACGGCGGTTCAAGGCACGGCATGCTCCGTCTGAGCCGCGCCTGGTAAGCAATGGCCTTGACGACCCATGATCCGTGTCAGGCGCTCCCGGCCGCGGCATGGCCGGCCTGCCGGCCGGAGACGAGCGCCAGGACAAGACCACCCAGGCCGAGGAGCATCCCCGCTGCGAAGAGCAGCCAGGAGTAGTGGACGCCGCCATACCCTTGGGCGAGGATGCGCTCCGAATCGCGGACGAAGGAGTAGTACCAGAGCGCCCATCCGGCGAGCTGCAGGGCCAGAGCGGGCCAGGTGAGGCGCAAGCGGAGGCTCGCAAGCTCCTGTGCGAAAACCAGGGTACAGGCGATGATGAAATAGGCGCTGATGAGCACCGGCGCCAGCACCGGACCGAACCAGGGCTTGGGGATGAGAAACAGGCAATCCCATTCCAGCAGCGATGAGGGCCACTGCACGAACCAGACGAGTCCGGCATAATAGAGGATATCCCAGATCCCGAACATGAAAAAGAAACACGCGCTGCGGGAGCGCCAGGTGCCGCCGGTCACCCAGGCCATGGCAATAAGCATGACCATCGTGCAGATCTCGCGGACATGCTCGATCGAGGTGCGGCCGAGGATAGTGACCGCATGGCTGAGGTCGTTCATGCCGGGATCGATCAGACGCCGCAGATAAACCACGCAAATAGCCTCCAGGATGCCCATGGCAACGGCATACACGGCGGCCCAAAAGAGCCCCTGCCAGCGCTGCATGGAAAATGGGGCGGCCGTGAGCCGGCAATCCAGTGTACTCATCTTGATCTCCTCTTGTAATGCAGCAGCCAAAAGTGCCGCGTCAGCAGCGGCTGGTGAATGGTGACCGCGCTGCACCGCCGGCCCGAACGGTATGCTGGAATAGCATTCTGCAGGAGGCTGCGCCGCCGGCCTGGACCGTGCGCCGGCATTGTATGCTGCGGATTGCTGCGAGGCTGGCCCGAAAGGCCAACAGGGTAGTATGCTGCGGGAGGCTGCACCGCTGGCCCGAAGCGCGCAACCCCATTGTTTCCTGTTTTTGGTTATTATTTTTTGGAGATCCTCACGTGATATGAAAATCCCGACAAGCCTTCTCCTGCCCGGAACGCTGCTGTTCGCCGCCTCCTGTCACCCTGCCGCTCCATCCGCCCGCACCTTCGATCCGCTCCGGATGCGCGATTATTGCGTGGCCAAAACCCGCGCCACCTTGCGGGTGCGTGCCGACGCCGACAGCATGCCGCGGCACATCCTGCGGGGAGAGAAAGAGTGGAACCGGGTGAGCGTGCACGACTGGACAAGCGGTTTCTGGCCGGGTATTCTCTGGTATGCCTATGAGTGTTCGGGTGATACGGTGTTGCAGCGAGCGGCGGAGGGTGCCACATCCGCGCTCGCACAGCTCCTCGAGGTCCCGGCCGAGAGCCATGACCTCGGCTTCATGTTCTTCTGCAGCTACGGCCAGGCCTTCCGGCTGACCGGCGATCCGGCCTGCAAAGAGATGGTGTTGCGCGCCGCCGACTCGCTGGCCACCCTCTACCATCCTCGCGTGGGCACGATCCTCTCCTGGCCCGGGATGCGCGCGCGGATGGGCTGGCCGCACAACACCATCATTGACAACATGATGAACCTGGAGTTGCTCTTCTGGGCCGCGAAGCACGGCGGCAGCCCGCGGCTGGCGGAGATCGCCGTCCGCCACGCGGAGACCAGCATGCGGACCCTGATCCGGCCCGACTATTCCGTCTATCATGTGGGGGTATTCGATACCACGGACGGTCATTTCATCAAGGGGGTAACGGTTCAGGGCTACAGCGACAGCTCGATGTGGGCGCGCGGCCAGGCCTGGGCGATTTATGGCTATACCGTGGCCTACCGGGAGACCGGCAAGGCCGAGTTCCTGCAAACAGCCCGGGGGCTGGCGGACCGTTTTCTTGCGCGGCTGCCCGCCGACCTCATTCCCTACTGGGATTTCGACGATCCGTCCATTCCGGCGGCCCCCCGAGACGCTGCCGCGGCGGCGATCGCCGCTTCCGCCCTGCTCGAGCTGGGCCAGCATGTCACCGGGCCGGCCGCGGCGCAGCGCTATCGTGCGGCCGCCATCGCCCTGCTCAGCCGCCTCTCCACGCCGGAGTATCTCGGCGGTGAAACCTGCCAAGCTTTTCTGCGGCATGCCACCGGCCACAAACCGGCCGGATTGGAAATCGACGCCTCCCTGATCTATGCCGATTACTACTATCTCGAAGCCCTGATGCGGCTGACCAGATAGCCGGATAGCGCGCTTGAAAAACGCTGCGCCGCAGCCCGGCTGCCTCTTCCCTGTGGTAAACCGTATTCGCTCGCGCCGGGCCGTAGGCACCAGGCGGGGCCTTTCCACCTTGTCCCTGTGGTACTCCGTAGCGCTCGCGCCGGGTCGGATGCGCCAGGCGGGGCCTTTCAAACCCGCTCTGGCCTCACATGCCGTAGAGATGCCCGGTGTGAACCGGTCTGCCCTGGAGCTTGAGGTAATAGAACAGCTGGCCTTTGTGCTGTTTCATATGCTCCACCATCTGCAGCATTCGATGACCGAGAAGCATCTCGGTCGCGTCCCATGGCACCGTAGACATGGTGGTCGCCAACCTCTCCTCGCTCGCCGTTCCCAGGAACCTCAGCGCAGCGGCCTGATCCGCCGCGAGCAGCTGCCTGGCTTCGGCGACACTGCCGACGGCCGGCATTTTTTCCGCAGGCGGCAGCATCTCCTCCGGCGGCAGCTGGCTCATGTCCACGCCCTCAGGCATGCCCCAGTCCCCGGTGAGGAGCCCCTTGAACGAGCCGCCGCAGGATTCGGTGATATGCTTGAGTAGCTGTGCCGTGGTCATCCAGTTGCTGCCCGTAGCGGGTTTCCAGCCGAGATCGCTCTCCTGAACCAGGTCGAATAATTGCGCGGAGACCCGGAAGGCCTCCTCAAGCTCGCGCGCAATCAACTCTTTCCAGATCATGCAAACCTCCTGTTGGTAAACTTCTGGGGCCGGTGATACTATGGCACACGCGGATAGTGCGTGAGCGGCATCGGTCCCTTTTCATCACTGATCAGCGCATACAGGAGGGGATCGGCAAGGATCTCCTCCATGTGCCGCGGCACGCCATCGATGAGCAGCTGATCAGAGAGCAGCCGCACCCCATGGCTGTAATCCACATAGCGACCGGCATGGATATTGGTGAGCGGCTGGATCGGCTGGCCGTCGAGCTGATGCCAGCCATAGAGAACAAGATGGCCGGGGCGCAGCGGATCGGCGAGAAGGTTACTGAGGACGATATCCTTCTTGTGCCCGCCCGTCAGCTGCCCCGGCAGCCCGCCCCTGGCCATGCGCTGTTGTTCGATCTCGAGGTGATGCCGCAAAAAAGTCGCCGGACGTTCATTGCGGTCGCCTTGAGGGGCATAAAACTGCGGGACCAGCTTGATGGCGGCAGCCGCCCAGATGGCATCGGTCAGCTTGCGCGTCGGCAGAATCGCGCCAAACGCATCAGCCACCCGCTGCGCCGTGAGCGCGGTCATCGGCATGCGCACATAATCCGAGTCCCCGCCGATGGCCAGATAATCGGGCAGCACCGCGAAGACCACCTGATGCGAATCGCCGGCGGCATCGGCCCAGCGACGTTCGATCAGAATCGGCTGTCGCAGAAAGTCCGGAACGTTGCCTGAGTGCAATTCCCGCCACACGGCCTCCTCACGGTCAGCAGCGGCGGCCGTATCCATGGCCGCCATGAATGGCGTCCCGGTGCAAGCGCCAGGCGAGCGCGGCGGTATGGCGGGCACGGGGAGCAGCTGACTCCCCGCCCCGATGAACTCTTGATAAGCCCGTTCACCCCAGTAGCGGTAGCCGTGGTCTTCCAGGGCCGTCCCCGCCAGCATGGCATGGATCAGACCATTGCGCTCCACCTGCTGGGTATGCCAGATCGCCCGCTGCGGATTCTCCTTGAGCAGGAACTGCAGCCGTCCCGACAGCGCCGACCAACATTGAAAGGCGGTATCCTGGTGCGCCGCAAAAGTAAAATAGCGGGCGAGATCGCGGCGCATCCGCCCGCTACGATGCCAGGTCCCTCCCGTATCCGAGACCACGCGCCGGCCGTTCAGGAGCGCCAGGCTGTCATTATAGGCCAGGACCAGCAAAACATGATCCTTTCCCCGTTTGAGCCAGCGCGCCAATGGCGCGGCATATTTTTCCTCATATCCATAGTTCGCATCGATAAAAACGATGCGGCTGATCTCCTCCGGAATCTCGCCCTCCTGATCGATCAAGCTGAAGATAAAGCGCCCGCCGCCGCTGTGGGCGGCGAGCATCACCTCCTTCCGGCCGCTGCCAAAAAGATGCTGCAAGGTATCGGTCAGTGCGATAATCTGCGCGCCATGATCGCGGGGGTGGGCGGCCTTCCAGAGCGGCCAACTGCGCTGCCGGGTCTGCAGGAGAATCAGCACCGGCGCATAGGGGGGATCGAATGCGCGCACAAAACGGATCTGCGCCCCGGCGTGCTGGATGTCATAATGCCAGTCGTCCTCCGGCTGCAGCCGCTTGCCGAAGGTCTGATCCAGGGTATTGCCATTGGGAAGGGCATAGAGGATCAGCAGCAGCTTGCTGTCCGGGGAGAGCCCGGCCGGAGCATTGATGTGCACATGGATATCGCCGCGAAACGTAAAACTGCAGATCTGTTCGCTGCGCAAGATTCCCGTTTTGAATCCGGAAAGCGGCGGCCCCGCGTGCGGGGGAGTGTGGCGCTCTCCGGCAAAAATCTTATGGGCCTCCGGCGCAACGGCCGGCAAAAAGAGCAGGATGGCGGCTAAAAGAAGCCTCATGACGGTTCGCCCGTTGTTGTACATGGTGGTATGAAAAACGGCGCCCCTCCGCATCAGCGCAGCAGCAGCATCTTGCCGCTCGTTTGCCAGGTGCCCGCGCGCAGGTGGCAGAGATAGAGGCCGCTTGCAAGCCCGGAGGCATCGAAGAGCACATGGTGCTCCCCTGCTTCCTGTTGCCGCTCGTCCACCAGCGTCCGCACCTGCCGTCCGCGGGCGTCATGGATCGTGAGCCGGACCGGCGTCGCCCGCGGCAGATCATAACGGATCAGGGTGACCGGATTGAAGGGATTGGGGTAATTCTGCCGCAGCCCGAAGTCGGCCGCCAGCTGGTCTGTCCTGATTTCGACGGCAGAACCAACATCCGCCCAGGCGGCGACGGCATCGGTGATGTTGAGGTCGGCATCTCCGGCTGCAACCAATCGGTTGCTGAGTTCCTCGCCTGCCGGCCCCTTCTCCACCATGTCCCAACGGCCACGGGTGTATTTATACTCCAGGGTCTGGCTTTTCGGAAAAGGCAGATCGATGCGCCACTGCTGTGCGCCGATCTGTTCCATTTGCAGGTTGTGCTCCTGGCCATCAACACCGGCCTGTCCCGGTCCCGGATCCCAGGCATTGAAATTGCCGGCGAGATAGATCAGATCCCCTGCTGGAGTGCTGGGGGGCGTGGCGACGACGAAACTGACCTTGCGGCCGCTCTCGCCCGTGCCCATGCCCGTCAGGCTGATGATCAGCAGTCCGTCATCCTGATCGTTACTGGCGATCCTGAGCTGGGCCGACTTGGCGCCGGCACTGCCTGGAGCAAAGCGAACGATCATCGTCCGATTGCTGCCGGGCCGGAGCCTGAATTGTTCCGCGCCGCCGACGATCTGAAACTGCGCGGCATCGGGACCAGCGATCAGGGGCGGGTCGACCAGGAGCATGGCATTGCCGGTGTTGCTGAGGAGAAAGCTCATCTCCGGCCATTGGCCGACCGCGGCCACGCCAAAATCGAGCATCCCGGCCGTGCAGAGCAGATTCGGAGCGGAAGCAGACCGGACCGGCGCCACCGCATCGAAAAAGAGGCCGCCCGGGAGATACTCGCCCGCGGTTGTTCCGGATATCGAGAGGGCAATCCGGTGAATGATATAATTGGCCGGCAGTCCGGGCAAGCCCGACCAGGTGAAGGTCAGGTGATTCCAGACCGCCTGGTCATCCTGAAAATCATCGTGGATCAGGGTCTCGGCATGCTCCATCTTGAGCAGGAAATTTTGCAGGGCGTCCTGATCAAAACCGCTGATGGCCAGCGTGCCAGCTAAAATCACGCCGGACCCGCCCATCCCTTCGGCGATCCGGACACCGACGCCGGCAGCGTTCTGCCACGCGCTGGAATAGGCCAATTCGGGCGAATAGAACACAATCCCCCACGTTGGAGAACCGGGATCGGTCATGCCGAGCCCTCCCGGCGTGCTGAGGCCAAGCGACATCATGCCGTCCCCCACCGGATCCTTTCCCGGGGCATTGGGGTAATTGACCTCATCCTTCAGTTCATAGCGTAAATTGCTGGCGGGGATGACACCATTGCCGAGGATAACCTTGCTGTGCGTCCATCCCTGTGTAGTGCCATCATTGAAATCGAAAATATCACCGGTCCAGGCGTGGGTGGATTGGGCGAGCCAATCGAAGATGTTATAGGTGAGGAGTTTGTTGTCATAGTTCAGGTGGTATTCGTTATCGCAAAAGTTGATATCCCCGGTGACCACAACCCGGCCGGCGCCGGCTTCGGCAACAGCGACGCCGATACGATTATAGCGTCCCAAAATGATCGCGCTCGCCGGTGCGTTAACGCCGAGATCGCCCCAGGCCTGCCAGTTGAGCCGGGTCAGGCCCCCGCAAATGTAATGGTCTGAAAAACCGGTGAGCGAATATTCATCCTGGTTGGAAAGGCCGAGGGTGATACCGAAGGTCTCCGTAATCAAGGCCAGATTGCCATCAGGACAAAACTGGGGATTATCACCCATAACCAAAAGCCCGCCGCCTTTTTGCACAAAGGCCACGATTTTATCCCGCTCCGCTGTTGTATAGGATCCCTCCCAGGCGGACCCGAGGCTGATGACCAGGACGGTATAGGCACTAAGGTCGGCGGCTGAAATGTTGCTGGTGGTCGCGACCGTATAACGCCGGGCACGGAGGGAATCGCAGATCATACTGTACCTGTTGGCGGGCTCATACTGCAGGTAAACCCCGTGCGTTAAATCCCAGAGAACATTGCCGGCAGCGACCGATTCACGGGCCAACGGGCTCGCATCCCGGCTGGCGGCGGCACCAGAGTCACGGGCCGACAACACCGCATCCCGGCTGGCGGCAGGCTTGCCCGTCGTCGCATCGAACCATTCCTTGCCATCCTGCGCCAGTAACGGGACAAAAGTCAATTGCGCAGCCAGAACCACCAGCACGACCAACCCTGCCATTTTTCTTGCCATAAAGCCCTCCTCTTTAAAAGGGTTCTCCTGATTGCAGGGCATCCACGTGATCTACACGATGGTATCGGGGCTCCAACCACTTGCTGTGGAATGCGATAAAAAGCGATCGTTAGGGCATTAATCTGATATACAGTGAAGACTGATAAATGCCCTTGCGGCTTGTCTCTCCCCAGGCGACCAGCATATCCTTGAGAAAGAGCGCCAGGACCGAGTCCATGGCGGCGAGGGGCTCCATTCTGGTCAGCAGTGTGTCGAGCCGTTGATCGTTCTTCTCCTGCGGTTTGACAATCTCGCTGCGGATCTGCTCCGCTGCGGCGCTGATCTTAGCTGCCGTGGGAGCATGGTCAGCACCGCAACGGATGAAGAAAAACGCGACAAGGAACAACGCAAGAAACATCCCTTTGTTTCTCATGGGAAACCCTTCCAGTTCGGCCGCAGCTGATCTGGCAGCAAGTCACCCTTAAGGGATAATAACCATTGAGCCCGACAATGTCAAGCGGGAAAGTAATATTTTAACTATCCGTTATGGATGGCTACGGCTCAACAGAACCGGAAAAAGCCGTGACGCAAATTGCGTCGGTCGAGCCTTATCGGTTCACCATCCGGAATGTGCAAAATTACCGCGGTGTTTGGATAAGTAAATACCAAGGCCCATGGGCGGGTAAAACAAACCATATTTGCTCACTGTTCTGCACAACATAGAGAGGCAACCTTATGAACAGGAAAGGTTTTTTACTAATGCTGCTGTTATTTGGGTCAGCCGCGACGCCTGTATTGGCACAGACTGAAGCGCCGCAGCAGCCGGCTCCACTCAGGTTTATTCTCGATCTTCAGGGCAAGTGGGAATCCACGGCTTCCATGCAGCTTGAGGATAATACCTATTCTTTCCAGTACTTTGCTGATTTCAGGCCTACGGCAGACGGCGATGCTGTGCTCATGCTGGAGAGCGCGGACATCTCCGGAGTTGGCAAGCTTCGCGGCGCCAATCTGATCGGCTTCAATCCCTACGATGGCAAAATCCATTGGTATTCTGTCGATAATATGGGGACAACGCATGAGCATATCGGTGACTTGTCCAGCGAGAATGAATTCAGGATGATACATTCGAGTATGCAAAACGGCAAATCCTATCAAGAAGATATCGGCATGAAGCGGATCAACAAAAATGAACTGGTGCTGAAGGTTGTGGCCACTCTGGATGGCAAAATTGTGGAGACCATCAACGGCACCTTCAAACGCTCTGGCAGCCCACGGGAGTAGCTGATACCATTGCGAAATAAAACAAGCAAAAGAGGTCTTTATGTCAAAAACGGAGATCAAGAATTTTGGCAAACCGGATGAAGTGCGCGAATTCCCGAAGGGACGCCTGGAGCTGGTAAATATTGGCGGCGCCATGGTGGGTCGCGCGGTATTCGAACCGGGCTGGAGATGGGCGACATCCGTGCAGCCTCTCGCCAAAACCGCAAGCTGTGAGGCCCCGCATTTTCAGTATCATGTCGCGGGGGTCCTGCACATTCGCATGGATGACGGCACGGAATTCGACGCCCGGCCGGGGG
>Ga0209099_1000773_pt1 | contig 36095 bp, 24 predicted proteins | sample AD_JPNHW2_MetaG_FD_184430 | JGI IMG/M metagenome (GOLD analysis project Ga0209099, IMG submission 184430) | Active sludge microbial communities of municipal wastewater-treating anaerobic digesters from Japan - AD_JPNHW2_MetaG (SPAdes) (version 2) | ecosystem: Engineered > Bioreactor > Anaerobic...
TGACCGAACAACTCAGATCGGGCAAAGAAGCCCTCAGTGATTTTTTAACTGCTTCAGGGACCTCAGGAAATGCTTCCCGGCTCATCATCATTGATCAGTTTGAAGAACTTTTCCGGTTCAAAAAAAGCAGCGCCCTTGATCAGACCGTCCATGACACATCCATCTTTATTGAACTAATCCTCAGTACCCTCAGTCATCCCGAACTGCCAGTTTATTTCATCCTCTCCATGCGAACTGATTTTCTGGATGATTGCACGGAATTCAGAGGACTTACGGAGACGATCAACAAGGGTTATTACCTGGTTCCCAGGATGAACAACGAGGAACGCAGGTTGGCTATTACCGGACCGGTCCGATTCAAAGGGTGCCGTATCAGTGATGAACTGGTTGATCAATTGCTGCAGGACGTCGGGGATGATCCTGACCAATTGCCCATCTTGCAACATGCCATGATGCGTACCTGGGACTATTGGACATTAAACCGTATTGGTGATCAACCCATCGGCCTGGAGCACTATAACGCGATCGGCACCATGAAGGAGGCGCTCTCCTTCCACCTGGAAGAGCTCTTTACCGAACTTCGCGAATTCAAGAGCAAATACATTGCTGAAAAACTTTTCAAAGCCCTTACTGAAATAAACAAAGAGAGCCGCGGAACACGACGTCCGACGCAACTCAGCGAGATCATGACCCTTGCAGAAGCAAGACAGGAAGAGGTGATCCGGGTCATCGAAACCTTCCGGCAACCGGGGTGTGCTTTCCTGATACCTCCCGTCAGCGTTGACCTGACTCCCGATTCAATCATCGATATCTCGCATGAAAGCATCATGAGGGTGTGGACCCGCCTGAAAAACTGGGTAGAAGAAGAGAGCCAGTCGGCCCAACTTTACCTCCGGTTATCCAAATCGGCCGAACTTTACCAGGATGGAAAATCGGGTTTATGGGTCGACCCTGAGTTACAGGTCGCCCTTCAATGGAAAGAGCACGCAAAACCCAACGCTACCTGGGCCATGCGATACGATCCGGCTTTCGACCGGGCGATATCATTTCTCCAATTCAGTAAAAAACAACATGAATTGGAACTTTCACAAAAAGAAAACCTTCAGAAAAGGAATCTCAAACGGGCCAAGAATTCTGCCATCATCCTTGGCATCGCTTCTGTAGTTTCCATTCTCTTCCTCCTGATTTCATTAAACCTCAGATTTAAAGCCGAAGCAAGCCGGAAAGAAGCGCTCGAAAAGGAAAAACTCGCTTTCTTTGAAAGAAAAAAAATGGAGGAGCAACGCAAAGAGGCCATCCTCCAGAAAAAAATCTCTGAACAACAACAACGCATCGCCGAACAACAGGAGATGATCACCGAACAGCAAAGACAATATGCTGTCCGCCAACAGATTATCGCCCAGGAACAAACCGTGGTGGCGGTCAGCGAAAAGAAAAAAGCGGACCTTTCGCGACAAGAGGCGCTGGTAGCCCGCGACGAAGCACAATCACAACGAAAAGAGGCTGTTTCCCAGAAACTGATTGCCGATAAGGAAAGGATCAAAGCAGAAGAATCGGAAAAGAACACAAAAAGACTGAGACTGCTGGCAGTGGCCCGTACCATGGCCATACAGGCCAACCAACTGTACGCTACCGTTAAGGATGAACTCCCCGGCCTGCTTGCTGTAGAGGCTTTCAGGATTAATGAAGAAAACGGGGGATTCCGGAACGATCCGGTCATTTATACCGCTTTATCGGGGATTTCAGCCGACCCGGTTATTCTGAGAGGCCATGAAGACGGGGTGCGCTCCATCGTCCTTTCCGGTGATGGTAAGACCCTCTATTCCTGCGGCGACGATAACCATCTGCTCGTGTGGAAGCTGAGCCAACAACCTTCCCAGCCCCGGGAACTCCAACTTCCCAAACAGGCTCAGGGAACTTTGCGGTCGCTGGGACTTACCCATGATGAACATTGGTTGGTGGCCGGCACTACCAAAGGAGAGCTTATCATCTGGGACTGCAGCTCCTTCACGGGCGTTCCAAAAATAATTTCCGGGCATAGCAGCGTGGTGAACAAATTGGCCATGCATCCACAAAAAAATTTCTTTATTTCAGCAGGTGCCGACGGGAAAATTCTTCAATGGAAGTATGAAAAGGGGACATTTTCCCGATCCACTGTCGACTCTTTAAAGACCCCTGTCTATTGCATTGCCTTTGACCCACAAGGATTAATAATGGCTTCCGGAGATGGTAACGGCAACCTGAAACTATACAACGTCGAAGGAGAGATGCTTCAACCGAAGAGTTCCTTCAAAGCCGGACACGCCATCTATTCCATCGCTTTCAACAAAGAAAGGAGAAGCCTTTCCACCGGCCTGGTCAACGGCATGATCCTTACCTGGGACCTGCATCATCCCAACGATCCCCCTCATGAGATCATCGGACGCCATGCCACCGGAATCACCGCTTTGATGTTCAGCCACGACGGTACCAGACTGGCCTCCTCAGGTTATGACCGGACCCTGAGAATCTCCGATCTCCTGACTCCCGCCAGCAACCCTGTCGCAATCGATAACCATGAACTCTGGGTTTATGACCTTCTGTTTTCACAGGATGACAAAAAAATCATCTCCTGCAGCGCTGACAAAACCATTCGGATCTTCTCCACTACCAATGCTGAAATGGCTGCCAGCCTGAAAAAAACACTCAAAAGAAATATGACCCCCGAAGAATGGCAGAAGATGGTCGGAGGTGACATTCCCTACGAAAAAACCAGGGCTGATCTTCCATAATACAATGCCACTGCAAACATTATACTGCTTATGAACCAGATACCCCTCAAGTGGAACTTTTTCTCACCCTGGATGATGCTTTTCGTGGGTTGTCTTATATCGTACTCCGCAGTCGCGCAGGATTGCAGCGATGTTACCCTGAACGAAGCCAGGAAAAATTATGAGATAGGAAAGTTTCCTGAAGTGATCGGAATGCTTGATCCCTGCCTCTCGGGAGGTTTCAATGAAAAACAAAAGGTGGAGGCCCACCGGCTGCTCGCCATGACTTACATTGCCATCGACTCCAACGAGCGCGCTACCATTGAAACAGGGCGCCTGCTGGCCATCAATCCAACTTACGAAGCTAACCTCTTTGACCCGCCTTCGTTTATTAAAATGGTCAATCAACTCAAACTCTCAGGCGGGGTTCAGGTAGTCACCTCCGTTTCAAAAAAGGCTGAATCGATCTATGAAGCGCCTGCCACCATTGTGGTCATCACCCGTGATGAGATCCGGAAAAGAGGGTATAACGACCTGATCGAACTGCTCAAAGATGTACCGGGATTTGACCTCTCCATGTTTTATGGTCCGGAATATGCCAATGTTTACCAACGCGGATTCCGCCAGAACAACACGGAAAAGACCCTTTTGCTGTTCGACGGCATCGAGGAGAACGACTTGTGGACCAACTGGGCTTATATCGACCGGCAATATCCGCTCTCCAACATCGACCGGGTTGAAATCATCTACGGCCCGGCTTCCACCATGTACGGTCCCAACGCTTTCGCAGGAGTCATCAACGTGATCATGCGAAACTCGGTCGATGCGATCAAGCCGGGCCGCAGCATCGGGATAACCGCCAACGCCAGTTATGGCACTTACAACACAAGCACCTTTGACCTGAGCATCTCGGGCAAAAAACGCAACATCTCCTTCACCGTCACCGGCCGGCTCTATCACTCTGACGAAATGGATATCTCCAGCCAATCCTATTTCGACTACAATCCGGATGTGTATAACGGAGTTGATTATGAAAAACTACTGAACATCACCTCCGGGGCAAAAAAATACCTCACCGATAACAACCTGCCTTTTTCTCATCCTTATTATACCTTATCGGCCGATTCCGCCCAACTCTGCCTCACTCCCCTGGGCGTAGAAACAGCAAGGAACCTGGATAAATCAGGATACAGCCAGGAGGTCAACGGCCATCAGATCGGATTTTCCAACAAAACAAACTCCTGGCTGGTGAACGCAAAAGTCAAAATCGGGAATTTCACCCTGGGGTTCCAGACCTGGCGATACAGCCGTGGGGGTCTGACCCAATACACCGACACCTATGTGGCTGCTTACGACAACGGGCAGACCTGGGTCCCCCAACTCTCCAATTTTTTCGTAAAATATGAGAACCAGGTCAGCGAAAAAGTCTTTATCTCCAACCTCACAACCTACCGCATTCACGCCGTAACTGATGATGCACGCCTGGTATATGTTACCAATTACGCACGGGGCAACAAAAAACTGACCGATCTGGTCCTGAATACGCCCCCCGCCTGGATAACACAATACAATTACCAGATGTCGAAACAGTTGCGAAACGAGTTAAAAGTTATCTACAGACCCGTTTCAAGGTTTGACCTCGTTTCCGGACTGGAGGTACGCAACAGCACGATGCAGGGCGCTTATTACAGCAGCCTGACTCCTACCCCGCAGGATTCTGCAGTGATCCTTCCCTCGCCCAAAGGAGGCAATGAATTCAATATCTGGGATTTCGGGGTTTACACACAGGGTACCTTCCAGGCTTTTCGGAAACTTAAGATCACCCTTGGATTCCGCTACGACTACAACAAGGTGCGCGACAACGACGGTTTCGGAAGCGAAATAAGCCCCCGGGCCGCTGTGGTATGGTCACCGGGAAGGTTCACCATTAAGGCGATCTACTCCAAAGGTATCATGAACGTTTCGAACTGGACAAAATATTCTGCCATCGGGAACCGTATACCCAATCCTGCGCTGAAGACTGAGAACATCCAGAACATCGAACTCAGTGGCGGTTTCAGGCTCAACAAATCCTTTCAAGCCGATATCACCCTTTACAGGGAGTATATCGACAATGTTGTCGGTACTGTCGCAGTAGAAAACAGTCCCGGAAAAATTCAGAACGAAAACATCGGAAGGTTCACGATTACCGGCATACAAGCCAATGCCACTTACCAATTTGAAAGTTTTTCAGCCTGGTTCAATTACACCTTTTGCGATCCGCGACAAACATACTCCGAAGCCGGTGCCGTCGATAACCGGGTAGGCGACATTTCAAGTCATCAGTTCAATATCGGAGCCAATAAATCTTTCTGGAATCAACTGAACATTAACCTGCGCCTCAACTTTGTAGGATCCCGCCCCACCGGAGAAGGAACAACCGTCCCGCTGAATTTCGATACCTTTCCCACAACCGCCATCCTTAACGGAACCATTACGTATGAAAACAAAAAGATCGTTCCGGGGCTCTTCCTGCAGGTGGTTTGCAACAATATTTTCAACACGACCTATTTTCATCCCGGTACAAAAGCTGCCGACGGGATCAACAGCCCTACTGAAATACTCCAGCGGGGAAGGCATTTCCTGGTAACCCTGTCCTATAACTTCTAATTTGCACTCTTGAAAGAATGATACAGAAAAAGATCGATAATGAGACTATTTGGGGAGGCTACTTTATCCCGGAAAAAACGAAACAGGGTTCTCCCGGCGGACTAAAAATTGTTTTGTTCGGCAGTGCGATCGGAGGGCAGCTAATTCTGGAATCGCTGATCAGGTTTCAGGAGAAAAATACGGGGCTGATCAGCCTTGTCGGCATGGTGACGGATGATCCCGTTGACCCCCGCGCGAAGATCTCACTGAAAAAAAGGATCTGGAGCAATTACACACCTGCTGAAAGTGAAGTGTTGAGAGACCGGATCATTACAACTTCTCTGGAAGCCGGTATTCCCTGTTATTCAGGGAAAGTGAAAACCGGATTCTTCAGGGAACGCTATCGGGAATGGGCTCCGGATGTGTTGATCATGAATTGCTTCGGACAGAAGCTGGATGCTGTATTGTACGACTTCCCTCCTGACGGTGCCTACAATTTTCATCCTTCCAATCTGACTTGCAATATAGGTATCGGTGCCCAGCCTTTTCATGACATCATGCGCAACGGGTTGGATACCTCTCCGATCGTGATCCATCAAGTCACCGAAATCATTGATGCAGGCCCTGTCATCGGCATTTCACCGGAAATCAATCTCCGGCTCCGGGAGGGAAGTTATCCGGCTACCATCCTGCCGTTGCTATACAAAATCAACAGCATCACGGGATGGATGTCAATAGAGCTGGTCCTCGAGATTTTAAGGAGAAAAAGGATTTCCGGCAAAGGGATCATCAACCATCTCGATTTTAAAAACCTGATCCCCGGTGACATTCGTCAGATGCTGATGGCCCCGGCAACCAACGACCTGACCGAATACTATACCCTTCCGCTGCATCCTCAAATTCTTTGATCCGAAGCTGTCATGAAGCAATCGCACTGGCTCCTGAAAAGTCTGAACATTCATAAAGAGGAAGCAAATCCCGTTTTCCTCATGATGACTTTTTCGTTCTTCGTGGGGCTGTCGCTTTCCTTCTATTTCACGGCCTCCAATGCCCTCTTTCTAAAACATTTTTCTCCGAAGATGATCCCGGTTTCTTTCATTGCTTCCGGGATACTCGTTTATCTGGCTTGGCTCCTCTTCTCGCGGATCGACCGGAAAAACGGACTTTACCGGCAGGTGATGCTCAAGTATCTTTTTGTATTTCTGACGGTTACAGCTATCAGCATCGGGGTCAGGCTGGCTGACTCACAATGGCTCACTTTTATCATGTACACCTGGGTCAGGGTTCAGGTGTACATCACATTGGTCAATTTCTGGGGTGTTGCAGGAAGGTTGTTCAATATTCGCCAGGGAAAAAGGATTTTCGGGCTGATCAGCGCCGGAGAGGTGATTTCGATCATTATCGGTTATTTTTCCATCCCGTTGATTCTCAAAGTCATCAAAGCGCCCGACCTGCTTTTTCTCTCCTCGTTCGCCTTGCTGGTTTGTCTGGGTTTGGTTTATCTTATTTTCCGGAATTACAAGGACCAGTTGGAACAACAAAAACCAGTTGCTGTTGCTCCAAAAAATGAAAAAAAGTCGGAATGGAATTACCTCAACCTGGTAAAAAAACCTTATTTCATGATGATCTCCCTGATGGCGCTCCTTCCCATTTTCGGGTATCTTTTTGTTGATTTCCTTTTCCTGGCGCAGACCAAAGTTGAATTCTCCAACAACCCGGAAACCATTGCCCGCTTCCTTGGGGTATTTTTGGGAAGTGTTGCCGTTTTAGAGTTGATTTTCAAATTGTTCTCGGGCCGGTTCCTCAATAAATACGGACTTCGTCCGAGCCTTCTTTCTTTGCCTGTTATATTGCTTTTCAGTATTATTATGGCCGCCTTGTTTGGTTCTTTCTATGGTACCGTCGGCCTTTTCTTCTCTTTTATTGCGCTGGCCCGGTTGTTCGAACGATCGATTCGGGGCGCTGTTTATGAACCTGCTTTCCAGTTACTCTACCAACCGGTCCCGGTGGAACAGCGTTTACCATTTCAAAACCAGATCGAAGGAATTCCCAAAGCCTCCGGAACCGTCCTCACCGGTGTCGTTATCCTCGTTTTTTCAGTCATCCCGGCTGTGACCCTTGTAAGCTATACCTGGCTTTTCATCGTCATCCTTGGGCTTTGGATCTGGATTTCCTTTAAAATGTATGAGGAATACCGGAACATGCTAAAGTCGAAACTGAGCGAGATGAAATCGGGCATTACGGATGGAGAGAACCCCATGGTGGCTTTGATCCGGCAAACTGTTGCCGGCGCCTCTCAAGAGATCAGGCCCCGGGTCATCAGTTTTTTCGAAAAGGCTGATCCTCTCTGTACCAGTTTGGTCCTGAATAAAAAGGTTTCAACCGAATCAGATCTTTCTTTCGAGTACCTGATCGACTACGCACGGTCGGACCTTCGAAGCGAAAGAGAACGGGCAGCCATCCTTTTGGGCTCTTCCGGCCGTTACAACACCTACAAACTCCTTATCAACCTTCTCCAGGATCCCGACCCTGCCGTCAGAAAAGCCGCGATCCTCTCGTCAGGTCGCATCCGGCGCGTGGAATTGTGGCCTTACCTGATTGAAAACCTCCGGATCCCCGCGTTTACCTTCACTGCGGTCAATGCCCTCAAACTGACCGGCGAGGCCGTGTTACCTGAATTGGAGCGGGTTTTTGAAAAAACAGGAACCGCCAGGACCACCCGGTTAAAAATCATCACCATTGCAGAATCGATGGGCACTCCGGCAGCCCTGAAATTTCTTCGGAATCAAATCCTTCATCCCGATCATGTCACCCGGTTCCAGGCCTTATTGGCATTGAGCCATCTCGAATACCACGCTACAGCCACAGAAATTTCTTTCATCCGAACCACCATTGAACATGCAGTTGAAACGATGGTCTGGATCATGGCCGCCGTCAACGACCTTACCGAACATCGGGGCACTGAAAGTTTGCGACTGGCCTTACTCCAGGAACTAGAAGACAAAAAAGAGCACCTCTTTCTTCTGCTTTCGCTGATTTACGATGCCAGAACCATTGGACACATCCGATCGGCCATCGAAAGCAAAGATGCCAATGCCAGGATCTATGCCCTGGAGATCTCTGACATGACGATTTCTGACGAGATCAAAGAACTCTTCTTCCCGATTTTTGAGGATCTCCCGGTGAGCGAAAAACTGCATCGTTTCCGGCATCGCTTCCCCCAGCAAAAAATCTCGCTTCCCGAACGCCTGGAAGTGATCATAAACAGCGAAGTATCCAAAGTCAGCCAATGGACTAAAGCCTGTGCCCTGGATGCCCTCCGTGCCATTCCTGATCAGGGGGAAGCGTTCACTGCCCCACTGCTGGCAGCCAACATGGTCCATCCTGATCCTTTGTTATCCGAACTGGCAGGCCGGATCCTGTGCAACCGTTTTCCGGACTACTTCGACCAGACCCTTTCCCTGTTTGATAAAAAGAAGACTCCCGGGCTTTCCGGAACACTGAGAAAAATCATTTGGAGAGAAAACAACACGGACCTGCTTCTCTTTGAAAAGATACAGTTGTTGAAATCCGATGACTTTTTTGCACCGGTCAATGAAACAGATCTCATGAACCTGATCCTTTGCACGGGCGATCAGCCCGTCACCCTGCCCGGTGCAATGAATGGTTCCGATAAACCCCGGCCAGGGGAAATTGTAGTTACCTCCCCTGAGGGTTATACGCTGAAAATAGCAGCTGACTGCCTCTTTGAAATCATCTCCGGCAATCCCGTTCTGACGGAAAGGTACCTGAACTTTTTTCTTCAAACCAACAATGCTTAAGTGAAGGTTATGAATAAAATACTGATCCCCTTCCTGTTGACGATCCTCTCCGGCCCCCTGTCCGGGCAACTCCCGTTCAGAAAGGAACAAGGGTCACCATTCGTGAAAAATTTCAGTCCCGCAGAATACACCGCTCACGCCCAGAACTTCTCCATCGTTCGCGACAAAGCAGGCCTGCTCTATTTCGGAAATTTCGCCGGAATACTCCAATATGATGGTGAATTCTGGCGACTGATCCCGACTGAAAAAATCACCAAGGTTTCAGCCCTGGCTGCTTCCTCCGAGGGGAAAATCTTTGTTGGCGCATCAGGCGAGATTGGAATGCTTGACACCGGCCCCGCAGGAGCGCTCTCATTCAGGAGCCTGATTCCTGCTGAAGACAAAAGGTTTTTCTTTACGGATGATGTTTTAAAGATCTTTTCTGATACAGAAGGTATATGGTTTATCACCAAAAAGAACATATTTCTGTACCATGCCGGGAAACTGGAGGTTTTCCCTTCAGAACTTGAAATCATTTCAGCTTATCAGGTCCGCGATCAATTTTTCCTGCAGGTAAAAGAGAAAGGGCTGGTGCGGTACCTGAACCGGAAGATGGTATCCGTTCCCCACGGAGAGATGGTCTCAGGTGCTATCGAGATCAAGGCAATGCTGCCTTACCCGGATCAACAAATATTGATCGCCACCGGCACCCAGGGCCTCTATTTACTTGACTCCAAGGGTGTTAACAAATTCAACAACCCGGCGGGTGAGTTCTTTATGAGAAGTCTCATCACCTGCGGAGTTGCCCTGTCTGATGGAACTTACGCGATCGGCACCTCCCGTAACGGCGTGATCGTCATCAGTCCCGACGGTACCATTCTTCAGATCATCGACAAAAAGGCATCGCTCCGAAGTGAAAGTGTACAGAACCTCTATGCCGGGGATGACAACCTCCTCTGGGCTGCACTTAACAACGGGATTGCTATGCTGGGAATCCCTGATCCACTCACCTTCTTTGATAACAAATCGGGGTTGAATGGAGCTGTGAATCACATTGTTCGTCATCAGGACCGGCTTTATGTATGCACTTACCAGGGACTCTATTATTACGATGCCAAAACATTCGGATTTCTCCCGGTGCCTGAAATCCTTTCCGCCTGTTGGGCAATCACTCCTTTTGGAAAAGATCTGTTGGCTGCAACATCCCAGGGAGTTTATAAAGTTTCAGGATTTCATGCCTCCCTCATCAAAGAGGGATTTGCGCTGTCGATTGTGGACGATTTTAACGACCCGACAACCTTTTATACCGGTGAGATGAAAGGCCTCTGGTGTCTCCGGTACAGGAACGGCTCATGGATTTCCCAAAGGATCGAAGGATCCGGTGAAGAGATCAACGACCTGATCCGGGATCAATCGGGATACATCTGGGGATCAACTATGGGTGGAGGCATACTCAGGTACGCTCCTGCCACAGGGCAACTGAAGTATTTTGACACCTCTTCAGGCTTACCGGAAACAACGGGCAGTTCAATTAACCGAATCGGCGGGAGCATCAGTGTAGCTACCCGCGACGGTTTGTATCTTTTCGATGATCAACGGCAATCCTTTTTCAACAAAAGCCTTACCGGGTCCGATTCAATCGGCAAACAAAACTGGTATTCGATCATTATGGAAGATACAAGGGGTAATTTATGGGTCAATTCAGGCGATGAAAGTAACCTGAGACTGGTGGAGAAAAAAGGCAATCATTATGAGGTCAAACAAACCCCGTTTTTGCCGATCGCCGATTATGCCATCTGGACCATTAATCCTGAGCCTTCAGGAATAACATGGGCGGGGGGTCCTGATGGAGTGATCCGATACGACCCGGCAGTCAAAACGCTTCAGTCCCGGCCACATCCCACCCTGATCCGGATGATTCGTACCACCGAAGACTCCGTGATCAGCTATGGAGAAACATCGGCCATCGATCCCAAAGCTCAGAAAAAGATGTCGGTCCTGAAATACAGCCACAACTCCCTGTGGTTTGAATTCGCTGCTCCCAATTTCTCACCGAAAGGAAAAAATCAGTACCAATACCGCCTCGAAGGGTTCGACGAAACCTGGTCCGATTGGTCCGATCAAACCCATAAAGAGTACACCAACCTTCCCAAAGGAAATTATATTTTCCGGGTCAAGGCAAAAAATGTTTACGGACAAACAGCCCCCGAAGCACAGTTCAATTTCAGGATCCTTTCTCCCTGGTACACCAGTTGGTGGGCTTTTGTGCTTTACATTCTCTTTGCCGCCGCAGTGGTCTACTTAATCCTGGTGATCCGAAACCGCCAGTTGATTGCTGAAAAAAAGATGCTGGAACAAAAAATTGAAGAGCGCACAGCCGAGGTGGTTCAACAAAAAGAAGAGATCGAAAAACAATCGGATGAACTCGCAGGAAAGAACTATGAACTGGAAAAAATAAATACCACCGTCAAATCGATCAACTCTGAGATCAACTTTGAAAACCTGCTTCAAACCCTTCTTCAAAAAATGAAAGCCATGAAGGCAGTCGAAAAGTCGGCCGCCCTGGTTTACGATAAAAAGAGTGACGCTTTCCGGTTTAAAGCGGCCTCGGGATGGGATCTGAAAACCCTTGAACATGTCAAATTGTCCCTCACTGAAGCTGAAAAAATGTACCTGGCCGGTGCTGATGAGCTGTATGAAGACATTTTCCTGAAAACCAACTTCTCCCAATGGGAGACATTAATCAGCGAAGAGGATATCGAAATCCCGAAAACGATGCTGATCCTTGTTATCCGTGTCGAGAACAGGGTAGAAGCCTTCCTGAACCTCTACAACATGCACCGCGAACACGCCTTCGAAGCGAAAGACCTGAGCTTCCTGAGGAACTCAAAGGAACATGTAATTTCAGCCTTTATCCGTACCCGAATTCTGGAAGATCTGCAGAACACCCTTCAAAATCTGAAAGATACGCAGGATCAGTTGATCCAATCGGAAAAGCTGGCTTCGCTGGGCGCCCTGACTGCAGGTATTGCCCATGAGATTCAAAACCCGCTGAATTTCGTCAACAACTTTTCTTCCCTTTCAGCAGATCTGGCAGATGAATTAAGCGAATTCATAGAGGAGCTGAAGGAGAAACTGACCCCCGACAAGTATGCCGACATGGAGGAGGTGATCGGCATGATCAAGGGAAATGTCAAAAAAATCAACGAACATGGGAAACGGGCTGAAAGTATCGTCAAAGGGATGCTCCAACACTCGAGAGGAAAGACAGGGGAATTTGAAATGACCGATATCAATAACCTGGTTTCGGAATATGTTAACCTGGCTTATCATGGCATGCGCGCAAAGGATAAAAGTTTTAATACCAGCATTAAAACAAAGCTGGACCCGGAAACAGGCAAGGCAGCGGTTATACCGCAGGAACTGAGCCGCGTGATCCTCAACGTGGTAAACAACGCTTGTTATGCCCTGGATGAAAAAACGAAAAAACACATTCCGGGTTTTACTCCTGAAGTGATCATCAGTACCCAAAAGGTACATGAACGGATTGAGATCCGGATCCGCGACAACGGGACAGGCATCCCTGATGCTGTCAGGGAGAAGATATTCAACCCTTTCTTTACCACCAAACCTACCGGAAAAGGAACCGGTCTGGGACTCTCCATGAGTTTTGATATTGTGACCCAAATGCACAAAGGAAAACTCGAAGTGCAATCAAAAGAAGGAGAGTACACTGAATTTATCATCACGATACCCGAGAAACAAACCTGATCATCACAAACCAGCCGGTATGAAAAAGGGACACTGCTTTCTCCTCCTGACGCTCCTGTTAACACCTTCTGCTCTTACGGGTCAGACCCTATTCAAAATCAACCAGTACAACATCATCGACAAGGGGAATCTTTTTCCCATCCTGACCCTCTATACCAACCATCAATTCAATGAACATCTGGCTGCCACCGCCTATTTTTATATCAATGCATACGCAAAGGGCAGTTGGGGTGAAGGACTTGGTGGCGTTACCTATACACCGGTCAAAGGCGTGTCGGTGGGATTTCTGGCCGGTTTTCAGACCAATGAAACAGAATGGTGGCGCATCTCTCCGTTGCTCCTCCTGGGAAATGACCACTGGTCATTTTTCGGCGCCTTTGAGTTCGGAGGAAAACGGTACCGCTGGGATGCCATGGGTTTTTATCTTTGGAAAAACTTCAAATTCGGTGCAGAACTTATCCGCTATTATCAGATGTATGCGTCGGGGCCCCGTGTGGAAGTTTCCTTCTTCAAAAAACAACCGGTGACCCTTTTCTACACGGCCCTCTTCGATCTGAAAGACGGTCACTATTCCTCGATGTTTGGAATCTATACCAGCTTCGGAGCAATGAAGCGGACATTGTTGCCCGATGACTGATCCCTGACGATAACAGGATCCTTAACTGATGCTACAACCCTGCATAATGAAAAGGGGTTGCAGAAATTGAAAAAAAAGTGCCAATATTCAAAAAAATCACTTAATTTCGCATTAAATCCCTGCAAAGAATTTAACCATCCATACCATTACAAACGAACCGTCATACGTCTTTATGAAAGCACTGAACAAATTTTCCACCGGCCTTGCTTTGGCAGCCTGTATGGGAGTTTTTATTTTCAGCAGTTGTAACAGCACTTCTAAACAAGACAAACAAGCCAATGAAGCAGCCGCTGATACCATCCTTAAAGAGGTGACTCTAAGCCCTGAATCACAAAGCCTGCTGTACAAATTCCCCACTCCTTTTGAGGTCACCAACCTTCTCGAAAAAGCAAAAGCCGGTTTCATTTTCGATATCACCAATCCTCCGGCAAACGTCACGAAATATGCAACCGAGAAAAGCAAAGCACTCAACCTGGGAATCTACAGCGCTGACCTCAGTTACTCGGCAACCTATAACCGGACTGATGAAACCAATAAGTTTCTTGCCTGCACCAACAAACTGGCAGACGAATTGGGTATCGCCGGCGTGTACGACCAAACCCTCTTAGAGAAAGTCAAAAAATATGGCAACAAAAAAGATTCCCTGGTCGCATTAATCACCCGGGTATTCGGTCAAACCAACGACTTCCTGGCAAAAAATAACCGCACCCAGGTTGCCGTCCTGATCGCTACCGGCGGCTTTGCCGAAGCCATTTACCTCTCCGCTTCATTGGCAGAAGTTGCCCGTGACAACTCTAAAATCATTGCTGTATTGTACGCTCAGAAAGACAATTATGAAAAACTCATGACCATCCTATCAGCCTATAACGCCGATCAGAACATGAAACCAATAGCCGATGACATGGCCAGGCTGAAAAACATCTGGACCAACTACAGCATCGAAAGCGGAAAAAAGATCCCCATCGAAAAATCAGCCGAAATCGCTGACCTGGCTGAAAGCGTGAGAATCAACATGGTGAAATAACAAATAAACCATCCCCCGTCAAAAACCACCTTTCTCAAAGGTGGTTTTTTATTGCCCGTTTTTATACCTTTGATCCAGGTAAAACCCGGCCGTTATGTCTGAACCCATCCTGATGGCGCTTGTGCAACTCTTCGCCATCGTAGCCGCTTCCACTAAAAAACAAGTCACTTCCAACGCACGGATCATCCTCTCCTCATACCTACAACAACACCTTAATAATCAGGAACTTGAAGAGTATCTTAAACTTTTCGACGAACTGGTCTTCTTTCATCAACCCCCGGAAGAAGTAAACGATGAGAGCGCAGTAGATGTTTCCGATAAGATCCGTACCATCTGCCAAAAAATACAAAACCAGTTAACCGCCCGCGACCGGCTGCTGGTTTTTGTAAAATTCCTTGAATTTCTGAACGAACTGAGTCGCGAAGAGGAGCAAAAACCGGTCGTCGAAAACCAAAAGATCGACCAGTACCTGCAGATTTTCAGAGAAGTATTCAACCAACCGGAACAGGAATTTCGCAATACCAAAACCTTCATCGAAAATCCCTTGGGAGAGGGATGTCGCCATGAACACCTTCTGGTCATCGATCAGGATCCCGGGTCTCCTGATCTGCCCTTTAAACACATCACCCGCGACCATCTCGACGGGAAAATGCTGTTCCTCTATTTCCCTTCGGTCAGAACCATCCTTTGCCGCTACCTGGGACCCACCGAACTCTACCTGAACAGTCACAATGTTCCATCCTATCGATCGTTCGTCTTCAACCCCGGGGCTATTCTCAAAAACCTTAAAATATCCCCGGTCTATTATGCTGATGTGGCTTCCCGTTTCATGCACTCGCGCGAACGGGTCAGCATTGACTACTCGGCAAGAGAAATAGAATACCGGTTTAAAAACAGCACCAACGGGATCCATCCCTTCAGTTTTACAGCCCACTCCGGAGAACTCATCGGGGTGATGGGCGGAAGCGGTGTCGGGAAATCCACGCTGTTGAACCTGCTCAATGGCGCATTGCCCCTTCGCTCCGGCGAAATTCTGATCAACGGACACAACCTTTCAAGTGAAAATGAGCAACTTCAGGGAATTATCGGATTCGTTCCGCAGGACGATCTGCTGATTGAAGAGTTATCGGTTTTCCAAAACCTCTATTATAACGCGAAACTTTGTTTCAGGGACTTTTCACAAAAGCAACTGGTCCGCGCAGTGATCAGGGTACTCAAAGACATCGACCTCATAGGGATCAAATCCCTCACCGTTGGCGATCCCCTGAACAAATTCATCAGCGGAGGTCAACGAAAAAGATTGAACATCGCCCTTGAATTGATCAGGGAACCCGGCGTCCTCTTTGCAGATGAGCCTACCAGCGGCCTCTCATCCATGGATTCGGAAATGGTGATGCACCTGCTCAAAGAACAGACCCTGAAAGGAAGGCTGGTTATTGTTAACATTCACCAACCCTCCTCAGATATTTTCAAACTGTTCGATAAACTTCTGATCATGGACAAGGGGGGCTACCCGATCTATTACGGCAACCCCATTGATGCCCTGGCCTGGTTCAAAACGGCTACCAGCCACGTGAACCCCGATGAGAGCGAATGTCAGAACTGCGGGTATGTTAATCCTGAACAACTTCTTCAGATCACTGAATCGAAAATTGTCAATGAATACGGGAAACTGACCGGCAACCGGAAAATTACCCCCAAAGAGTGGTATGATCTTTTCCGGAAAAAAATACAACCCGGGTTAATCCACGAACCGGAAAAAAAGGAGGTTCCAGCCAGCGCGTTTAAAATACCCGGACGGTTTAAACAGTTTCGTATCTTCAGCATCCGTAACCTGCTCACCAAGATCACCAACCGCCAGTACATGCTGATCAACCTGCTGGAAGCTCCCTTTCTTGCTGCCCTGCTGGCTTACCTCACCCGCTACCGTTTCAGGGATGAATACCTCTTCAGTGATAACCGCAACCTGGTTCCCTACCTTTTCATGAGCGTAGTGGTATCCCTCTTCCTGGGGATGATGGTCAGCGCCGAAGAGATCATCCATGATCGCAGGATTCTGAAACGGGAAGCTTTTCTGAACCTGAGCCGGTTCAGTTACCTCAACTCCAAAATCCTTTTCCTTTTTATCCTCTCCGCCATACAAACCATTCTGTATGTGGTAGCGGGTAACCTCATTCTCGGCATCCAGGGAATGACCCTGAGCTACTTCCTGATCCTTTTCTCCACCGCATGCCTGGCCAACCTTATCGGTTTGAATATTTCTGCCGGGCTCGATTCGGTGGTGGCGATCTATATCCTCATCCCTTTTATTATCGTACCCCAACTGTTGCTCAGTGGTACCATTGTGCCCTTCGATTACCTCAACCCCTCCATCGCCTCCCGTACCTATGTTCCCCTGGTCGGCGACCTGATGCCCTCCCGCTGGACCTTCGAAGCATTAGCCGTCGAGCAATTCAAAAACAACCAATATTCAAAAATATTTTACGGTTACGACAAAGAGATATCCCATTACGAATTCCAGACGGCTTACATCATCCCGACACTCAAATCGGCGATGGATGAATCTCAGCGAAACCTCGTCAAAGGAGAAAACAGCCGCCGTACCCGCGACCTGATGAAAATACTTCAGCACGAAATACCAATGCTTCAGAAAGAAGCCGGCTTTTCATCCTTTCCATACCAGGGCATTTTCAACGAACGATCCTTCAACGACTCACTGGTACAAAAAACCAAAACATACCTCGATTCTCTCAGCCGCAAACTCAGCCAAAGAATGAACAGTATTACGGCCCGGCGTGATGCAGTGTACGAAAACATGGTCAAAATAATGGGAGCCGATGCTGTATACCGGTTAAAACAAGACCATTACAATGAAAACATTGCCGACCTGGTCCTGAATAAGTCGGCCGAAAACAAGATCGTTGAAGGCAAAGGTGAACTGATACGAAAAAAGGATCCCGTTTTCATGGAACCCGTTTCACGCAATGGACGTGCTCATTTCTATGCCCCGGTCAAAATTGTGGGAAACTGGCGGATCGATACCTTCTGGTTCAACATTGCTGTCCTCTGGATCATGTCGTTGGTGCTTTATGCCATGTTGCTGGCAGACCTGATCCGGCGAATGATCCGGCGGATCGAACGGCTGAAGTACCGAAAAAAATAGAGAAAACACCGAAAAGGAAAAATCACCGGTTCTCTTCCATCCCGTTTCTGCAAATCACCTCCATTTCTTCAGGGGTGAATACCTTGACCTTTAGCAGTCGGTGCATCTGTTCGGTGATGCCCGATCCAAAGATCAGCACATCATCACTCCCCAAAGCGACCCGGATCCCATGGTCAAATAATCTGCGAATGGGATGGGTTTTGTAGGAGGTGCACCGTTTCAACCGGATGTTGCTTGCCGGACAGACATTGAGGCGGATGCGGTGGTCGGCGAGCCATTGCATGGCACCGATCGATCCGGCAGCTCCGATTCCGTGCTGGACACTATCCAGTTCCAGCTCCTCTACTGCTTCGATCACGGAGTCGGCATCTCCGAATTCACCCGCATGCGCTTTGCAGCGTAATCCCAATGAACGGGCAAAACGGTAAATTTCCCTGAAATTCCTGATCGGCTGGGCCGTCTCGTCATCGTACAGATCAATTCCCGTGAAATAATTGAAATCCAAGTAGGGTTCGATATGCAGCAGCAGTGAACGGACTGAAAGATTCCTGTTAAGGCCCAATTCAGGACGGAAATCGATTTCCGGTGCTGTTTCCTGATGAACCTGCCGAAGGGTGGCGACTACCCTGGCAGGCGGAATTCCGAAAGCGGCGCCATATCCTGCGTCAATGCTCGCTTCAAGCACCTTCACCCCGTCGCGGGCAGCTTGCCGGAAAGCTGCTTTCAGAGCCAGGGCGAATACACCCGCACCCTGCTTGAGCAATGGCCGGTATTGGGTTGCAATCCATTCGTCCAACTCACCGATCGTTCCGTCCACCGGTCGGAATGGAGAAAGCCTGGCCCCGGTAAGTTGTCGTATGGATTCCCGCCGGCCTCCCATCAACAGGTGATTGTGGACGTCGGCTTTAGCCAGGGCCCGAATCCCTGTCAGGGAAGAATACTGTGTTGTCAGAATAGAAGGAGTATCCAAAAAAAAATGATCCTAAAATTTACCCGAAACTCCGAAATTTACCAGGCCCCTGAAACCAAAACCCCATTCCATGTATGCGCCGATCTCTTTTCCTACCCGGATTTCATTCTTGCCTTCCGGCCGGTCCTGTGCATTAACAGTGTTGAAAATCAGTCCGAAACAAAGGAGTGTCATGAGAAACTCCCGATTTTTCATGTCGTATGGATTTAAAAAAAGTGAAGTATTCATGGGGCAGAAGATAAGATCAGAGAAGCAGCACAGGGTTAAAGTTTTAAAGAGAGCATAAATTGGTCGGCGGGCAGCATGGATCCGTAAGCCCGCGCATATCCAACGGAAAGTGTAGTTTTCAGCAGGGAAAAGAGGACCAATTCCAGATCGAGCTGGGCCCCCGTGGAGAAGAAATTGAGTTGTGGTTGGCTGTTGGCAATGTTCGTAAACAATCCCATGCCGAAAACCGTGAAGCGTGCGTAGGTGGAATAAAAACCCAACAAACCGAGTTTACGGAAACGGATCGGACGAAAATTGACCTCTGCCGATAGTTTTCCGTAATTGAGGGCCGACAGTTCGTCGATCTCCACACCCGGGAAGCTCGACATTTCACGGTACTGTTGTGCTGAACGGTAATCGAGCCAGTTGTTCCCAAAACCGCCAAAATAAAAATAGGAGTTGGTCTTATCAACCTCCCCAAAACTTTGCCCGGCTGAAGTTCTGAACCAAAGAGAAGTATTTCGTAAAGGCAGGAGAAACCCAAAATCAAAATTATTGATCAGTTGGGGATAAAAAGTCTCACGGGCAAAACTGGAATAACCATAAACACTCCAGTCGTATCCCTGTTCCGGTTCAATGGCTCCCAACGATTTTCGCAGAAAACTTTTATGGACATTGAGGGTAGCCACATAAAGATTCCTGTAATCAGAGGAGATGTTCTGGTAAAAAGGCAGGGTCTCAAGATCGCCGTAAGCGGTCAGTTTTACATACAGATCTGTTTTTGAAGGAGCGAAGTGGCCAAAGAGTTTGTAATATTTGACTGAAACCGAATATCCTGCACGGCTGAAGCGGGTAGGACCGAAAAGATCATAGAAATCAGCATAATTATAGGTTCCCGAAAAGGTCCAGTTCCACAGGGTATAATCGAGCGAAAGGTGAACGGTTTGTTTAAGAGGCAGGGAGGGATTGGGTGTGAACGACCATTTCAGGGTCAGGCTGTTCAACCCCATCGGGTCCATGAAATTTAACCGGTAACCCACTCCCAAATACTCTTTGTACCCTTGCAGAATGGGATAAGCGCTGGCTAATTGAAGTTCTTTGATGGCAACATAACGTTCTTCTTTCACATTCAGCGAGTCAAGGTTGATTTTCGAAGGAGGCGGTAAAATCCATGATTCCACTTCGGGATGTCGTTGATAAATTTTCTGACCAAGGTATTCGATGGCATTGACATCCTGCAGCGTATCAATTCTTACCATTACCGGTCGCATCCCTTCGTGAGAATAGTTCATGACCACCATCGAATCGGGAGATATCGGCAAAGGTCTGAAGAAACCGGTGGCCGTGTTGGTCATGATCTCGGGTTTCAAGGTCTCAAGAGAGATTCTATAAACATTGGAAACTCCTGTGTAATAAGACGTTCCATAAAGATATCTGCCATCAGGGGAGAATACAAAATTTGCTGCAGGGTTATCTTCAAATTCATAAATCGTGCGGTATTCAGCTTTTCCGGCTAACAGATCTGAAATTTTCATCAGCACGATCTTTTGTCTTCCCTCAACATCAGACAAAGTTCCGGAAATGAGGGTTCCGTCGGGTGAAATGTCCAAATCAGAGAAATCTTTACCAAAGGGCAGCACGTACAAATCCGTCCATTTTTTGTAAGGTGGCTGGATACGGATCAGGGTGGAACGGCCGCTGAGGCTTTGTATTCCATAGAGGGCCTTGTCTTTCCGGTTGAAGACGAGGTTGCCTGCCCGGTCGAAACGAATCAGCTTTTTCACTTTCCCGGTAGCGATATCGATCGACTGCAGGCCTCTCCAGTCGTTGTTATGGGTCGAAGCAAAGAGGGTCCCCGTGGAATCGTCATAAGCCAGGCTGGTGACATAATAAAGGCTCGGACTGGCAACCGGTGCAATCCAATCCATGGCGCCGGTTGTGATGTCCACGCTGGCAATATGGGCTAGTTTCCCTGGAAAATTCATAGCCATGTACAACTTTTTTTCTTTTTTGTCATAATGGGCTCGCGAAACCGATCCCAGCGATTGGCGGGTGATGGGACGATAAGGTGTCAAAGGAGTTTTTTCGATCCGGGCCAGGTTCTCCTTTTGAAACCGGTGTTCCCATTCAATCCAACGGTTCCACTCCTGCTGGATGGGGACGCCGTAAACATGCCGAAACTGGTTGGCATAAAAACGCCGGCTTGTGTCGGTCCTTGAATAAAACTCCTTCAGCTTTTGCATGCCATAATGGTAGGCCAGGTAACTCACGAAACGGGTACCGTAAAGGTAAGAGTTGACCCCTACCTGAAAATCGATGGTGGTACCCTCGGTTTCCAGTCCGATGACATTATAAAAGAAGGAACTGTCACGCACCATGGTACGGAAAACCATCTCATCATAACCTCCCATCACCCTTCCGACACCGCCCGACATCCAGGTCTCCATAAAAACCGCAATTCCTTCGTGGTACCAACGGGGTGAATACCAACGGGGAGTTGTGAAATAACTGTAAACGAGCGAGAGCGGATCCCGGTTGTCGGGTGTGACCCTTCCCCCGAAAATCTTTTGTATGATTCGATCCCCTTGGGAAGAATTGTCACACATCACCTGGTGGGTCAGCTCATGGCTCATCAGCCACTGCATCCTTTCGTTGGAAGGAACCACCCCATAAGTATAATCAAAGGGAGAAACACCAATATTCAAAAAATTCCATGGAATCACCATAGTACCGCCGTTCCCTACATCCGAAAAATCATTGAAGAGGATGTTGGTCTCACCCGTGGGATCATAATCCCAAAAATTCTTGTGAAAGGCCAAAGCGTTTTCAAAAGACCTGACCGTGTGAGGAACCAGGTAGGAGGTGTTTTTATCCAGAAAAACCAACCTGACATTGTCGGTCTGGTACTTCTGAAGCATCGGTTTTTTCTGTGCTGCAAGCGCTGCCGGAAAGAGAAACAGCAATGAAACCAGAACCTTTTGACACAGCAAAGCCGGTATTCGCTGAAAGTTCGGCATTTTAAATGCATTAAATGCGATTCGAAGATAAGAAAAAGTCTGAAAAAAAATCTGAATAAAAAAGGGCAGTGAACTTTCCTGTTTATTTCAGGAGATCGCTGCCCGTGATCGGTTGTCCTGCAATTCACAACCGGGAACCCTTTGGTTTGTAACGGTTATTCGACGCGGGTCCCTGAAACCATGCCGTTCAGCTCCTGGCGGCCTCCCATAAACATGGAGCCAAATGACATTGAACCGAGATTGGCCGCCGATAAAGCCGATGAAAGAGGGTTGGAGCTCAAAAAGGAACGTACCTCCTGTGAATAGAATAGGTAGTTTAATTGCATCGCCGGTTGGTAAAGGTTCATTCCCTGGTTCGACAGCACCCCGATTCCTGCGATAACTCCGATGGTTTGTCCTGATAAGAGCGCCGACAGATCTTCCCTGGAAAGTATTCTTTCAAGCTGAGGCTTGCTGCAAACCAGAAACTGCATCCGGGGCCGGTCATAAACAACGACCTGCAACTGACTCATCATTGCGCCGGACTGAAGTTTTGATTGCACGACATTCCCCATTTCCACCCCACTGATTTGCTTCTCTAACTGAGTCGCCGATTCAACGGTCAACGCGCTTCCAAGAATTAACTTTTCCAGTGCCTGCCCGTTCAATAAACTTTTAATATTCTCCTGCGAACCCACCGATAACGTTCCGCTCCGGAGTTCATTCTGGCTCATGAGCGCATTGAGCGATTGCTGTGAAGAAAGGGCATAGCTACATAAAGTGGCACACATGGGTTTGTCCTGAAGCAGACCCGACAACTGGATCCCGCTGATCAACAGTTGGTCACGGATTGATTTCAGGTTGGTCAACTCTGTTTGTTTCGATTGCAGGGTCTTGCTTGAGAGCATGAAACTGTCCATTGTGCGAAAAGCTTGCTCCAGGATGGAATCTTTCTCGTTCAATTGGGTTACATACGTTCCAAAGGCGCGCAGGTTCATTTCCACATCTGCCGATTCATCCGACTGGTCTTTGAGGTAAAAACCGGTAAGCATAGAAATGGTGGTACGCAAGGTTTTGTTGTTGTTTCGTATGAAGTCAGAGAAGTCGGCCATGGCCGAAACCGTCGCGCATTGTTCAGGTTTGTTGCAAATACCCTCCGATTTGTAAAGGTCAACACAGGAATCCATCTTGGCGCTCAGATCCTCTGTGAAAAGTGAAAAATAGATCAAACCCTGGATCATCGACCTGAGTTTTCCCGTATCCGAAACCAATTCGCTGCGTAGCATGATATCCTGTTCCGTCATCTGGGTTTTACGGTATTTATCTGCCTTACCGAAAGTTCCGGAGGTGATTCCTTTAAAAACTGAAGGGAACATAAACGAGATGGCAATGATAACGACTGCTGCTACGATGACGCTGCCAATGATAATTTTAGTTTGCCTTTTCATATCCTTGAATTTTTAATTGTTATTCCTTGTTGACTCTTGCTGAATTCTGGTAGACCGGGGTATCATTCTGATAGATCTTGAACTCAATGTCGTGAGGAAGTTTGTTCTTGTTGAGAAGTTGAATGATGAGTTTGTTATCCCCCGTGTTGTTGATTTGCACAAAATTGGATGCTGTCATGGTGGTGGTCTGGGAATTCACATTGATATTCTGGATATTGATCACCTGAAAACTGTTGGATTCGAACTCCAGTGTTGATTTGACGGGATACAAAGAGGAAAAGTCAAGCCTGATCTCGACCATCTTGTTTGAATAGCGGATGTTGCAGATTGCCCGGGCCAGCGGACTGTCGTATTGCAGCACGTCGGCAATTTTCATATCATCAAAAGAAACGGAGGATGAAAGAGTTCCTTTCATGGCGGAGGTATCGGGCGCCGACTTCTTGAAATCGCTTCCTGCAAAAGTGAACAACAGCAGTCCGGTAAAAACTCCCAAAATGTACAAAAGCCCGTACCTGACCACCGGCCGGCTCCAGAAACTCCTCACCACTTTAATTTCGGGCTTCTTTTCCTGCGACTTATAAGTTTCCATATCAATTTGATTTAATATTGTTTTTTTCAGGTCAACATCGACCGCGTTTTCCCTTTCCGCGTCGAACAAGGCCTCTATCGATTTCCAGTTATGATCTTGCTCAGTCATTGTCAAAGAATCCTTTCGCTACCATTACTCTATTCAACTGCTCCCTCGCCATGAACAACCTTGATCTCACTTTTTTTACCGGTATTTCCATGGTTTCGCTGATCTCTTCGTACGACATACTGCAGAAATATTTTAGCAGTAACAACACCCGGTAATCGGCCGGAAGTTCCCTTAAACCCTGGTGAAGAAGAAGGCTTCCGCGTTCTGTCCGCTGCTCACCATTTTCATCGGCAGGGAGCGCTTCCGCTTTCTTTAGCTCTTCTTTACGGGGATTTGATTTCAGATAATTCAGGGTCTGGTTCAACGCGATGCGGTAAATCCAACTGAAAAACCTGTATTTGAAGTTGAAACTGCCCATCTTTTCAAAAACCTTCACAAAAACATCCTGTGTAATGTCTTTTGCAGTTTCCACATCCCCCACCATTTTCAGCACCATGTTAAAGATCGTTTTCTGATACCGGTCAATCAGTACCTCAAAGGAAGAAATGCTGCCCCTGATCACCTCGTACACTAACTCATTATCGTCCTTTTCAGACATAATTACCCATGAATTTGAAAAAGTTGGTGAAAATTAAGATTTTTTTTTATCCCAACAGTGAAAGCTTCCACAAATCTTTATGGCTCATGCGCAAAACAGGGGCAATGGCCATATATCCGGCACGACCAATGGTCTTTTCCAGCGCCTTCAACTCTTTCAGTTTCGACGGGATGCCCGGATCAGCCGGAATGACAAGATCGCTCTCTTTGAGCAGGATGTGGCATTTCGCTTTCATCGAGAGTTCGAGGTAAAGACTGATATAACAGTACATGTCAAAAACCACTTCCCGTGGGAAATATTCTTTGACCGAAAGCAGGTACCCTCCGGCTTTGGTCTCCGAGAACCTTCCCTTCCGGATCATCCGCAGGAGGCTGGCTTCGGTATCAAATTCCATTTCGAGCCATTGCCGGATCGATTTTTCGTTCGATTGAAAGATCAGGCTGATGGTGACCGGTACGATGACCAGTACGATGACGGTGGAAATCAGCGGGGAGACCAGGAATTGATTGTAGAGGCTATGGATGAGGACCGCTGTCCCGCTACCTGCCAGGATCGCCAGGCTGAGTTTTGCCTGCCGGTTCAGGGCGCTCATGCAAAAAATTGCAAAAATCGCTGTTGCGCCACTGTGCATGATCGCTGTACCAAAACCGCGGGTAATCCATACCATCAGGTTCGACTCAGTACCGGAATAATGGAAAAGGTAAAAGAGGTTCTCACAAAAAGCAAATGCAGCTCCGATAGAAAAGCCATAAGTCGCCCCGTCAATCATAAAACCAATCTTCCTTTTACCGATTAAAAAAAGAATTACCATTAATTTGAGGAACTCTTCCACAAAAGGTGCAATGAATCCCGAATAGGTCTCAAACGAAAAACCCAGGTTTTCAATCAGGAACGTATTCAGGAAGAAACTCAATCCGGCGCTGACCACGCCCCAGCCCAGGCACAATAATAGCATCCATTTACTTACCAGTTTGATGCTGTCCAAATAGAGCAATAAAACCAGTAAAAGAAAAACCGGAATCAGGCTGACTAAGAATTTTAAAATCAAGAAAAGAAAAAATTAGAAATGTTAGTGACTTTGATTCATCAATCCTTATATTATTTATTTTCCGTTAATTATATCGTCATTCCCGATGGAGCTTGGCTTGTTTCATTACACGCATCAGGTTGCCGCCCCAAATCTTGCTGATATCTTTCCGGGAATAGCCTCTGCGCACCAGTTCAAGGGTTATATTCCCCATTTCACTCACATCGTAACACCCTTCCACACCCCCTCCGCCGTCGAAATCTGTACCGATTCCCACGTGATCAATCCCGGCCACTTTGACAATGTGGTCGATGTGGTCGACGACATCTTTAACCGTAGCCAGTTTGGATGGGAATTGCCTGTTGACCTGCATCCACTCTTCCCTGACCTTGTTTTTTTGTTCTTCAGACATTTCATCAAAACCATTGAATTTTTTGTTCACGACCGCCCTTGCAGAATCCCGGGCCGGGTTGGGTTCAGGGGCTTTGACATAATCGCTGAGGATGCACATCTGAATCACACCACCCTGCCTGGCGAGCAGCACCAGCAGGGAATCGCTGAGGTTTCGGGGGTTGTCGCACAAAGCACGGGCACATGAATGAGAAGCGATGACCGGTGCTTTACTTACGGAGAGGACGTCGAGGAAGGCTTTATCGGAAATATGGGATACATCGATCATCATCCCGGTGCGGTTCATCTCTTCCACCACTTTAAAGCCGAAAGGGCTCAGGCCGTTGAACTCCGTGGTATCTGTAGAGGAATCGCAGATGTCGTTGTTGCGGGTATGACAGAGTGTGATGTAGCGTGCTCCCTTGTCAAAATAAGTTTTGATAAGTGAAAGATCTTTCCCTATTGCGTAACCATTTTCGATCCCAATGAAGAGGGCGCGGCGACCCTCTTTTTTTAACCGGATGGCATCTTCGGGTGCGAGTGCCAGTCCTGCCTGATCCGGGTGGTGCTGAACGGCCGCATGAAGCGTATCGAAAAGCAGGAAGGTTTTTAGCCGGATTTTTTCATAGGCCTGAGGGTTTCGTTTGCCCTGGGAGAGAAAGATCCCGAAAAAGGCACCGTCGAGGCCCCCTTCCTTCATCCGCGGAAAATCGACCCGTGAATAATCTTTTCTGGCGTCATGCGCCATGCCGATGTCAAATCCCGGTTGAACCATTCTCAGCGGGGCATCGTTGTGGGAATCGATGGTCAGCACATGCTGATGAATGGCTTTTGCTTTTTTTACCAGTGGATCAGGCTCCCCTGACACGAGGTTGAAAACAGGAAACAGGAGGAAAAAAGTGAGGCAGAAAAAATGGCGAAGGACCCTTGAATAGAAATTCGTGTGTTGCATGGAAAATTTAGCCGGCTAATTGACGTAGATAGAGTTGAATGGTGTTCTCCAATCCGAAATACAACGCATCGCAGATCAGGGCATGACCGATGGAAACCTCCAGTAGCCCGGGAACTTTTTCACGGAACCAGGCCAGGTTCTGCAGGTTCAGATCATGCCCCGCGTTGATTTCCAATCCCACGTCCAAAGCGGCCCTGGCTGCCTCCGTGAAAGGCATCACTGCTTTTTCGGGGTCTGCGGGATAGTTTCTGGCATAGGATTCAGTATAGAGTTCCACCCGGTCGGTTCCCGTTTTGGCAGCCTGAAGGATCATTTCGGGTTTCGGATCGATGAAAAGAGAGGTGCGGATACCGCTTTCCTTGAATTGATTGATAACCTTGCAAAGGAAATCAAAGTGACTGATCGCATCCCAGCCGGCGTTGGAGGTCAGGGCATCCGGCGGATCGGGCACCAGGGTCACCTGATCCGGTTTGACCGATAACACCAGCGCTATAAAGTTGCCGGAGGGATACCCTTCAATGTTGAATTCCGTCGAGATCAATGGTTTGAGTGTTGTCACATCCCGGTATCGGATATGTCTTTCATCGGGGCGGGGATGAACTGTGATTCCCTGAGCTCCGAACCGTTCACAATCGAGTGCGATACGGATCACGTCCGGCAGGTTCCCGCCCCGTGCGTTGCGCAGCGTGGCGATCTTGTTAATATTGACACTGAGCCTGGTCATACTGGCTATTTCTTACAAAACTACAACAAAAGAAAATCCGAACATTCTTTTTAAGTACCTTTATTTCCGGAAAACAGCTCCATTTGGGAGCTGAGATAAAAAGATAACCAGTCGTTTTCTATTCGTGGAAAACGAAGTATTTCAATCAGAATAAAACAATGCGTGTTGTTGTCCAAAGGGTATCGGAAGCATCGGTCACCGTGAAGGGTGAAATCACCGGCTCAATCGGTCCGGGTTTGGTGGTTCTGCTGGGCATCGAAGAACAAGATACAATGAGCGATGTGGAATGGTTGTCAGCAAAACTCATCCGGTTGAGAATATTCAATGATGCACAGGGGGTGATGAACCTTTCGATTCTGGAAACCGGGGGCGATTTTCTGATCATCAGCCAGTTCACGCTTCACGCCAGTACCCGGAAGGGGAACCGTCCATCCTACATACGGGCTGCCCGTCCTGAACAAGCCATCCCGTTGTACGAAGCATTCGTAAACCAAATCGCACAAGGTATCGGAAAACCGGTCAGCACCGGACGTTTTGGTGCAATGATGCAGGTCAGCCTGGTCAATGACGGACCAGTGACCCTGGTCATCGATTCACGGAATAAAGAGTAATATTGCTCTAACAAAAAGTGTATGAAAAAGTTTGTGATCACCGGAGAGTCCGAGACAGTCCCCGAAAAAATCATTGAATCTCTTCACAATGAAGGATTCGAGCTGTCAATCGAGCAGCCCGGGTCCGCTATTTCTGAAATGAGCAATCCTCATCGTGAAGAATTGTACCGGGTCATCATCGAGAACACCGGTGAAGGATTAGGGCTGGTGGATACGCAGGAGGTATTCACTTTTGCCAATCCCGCCGCATGTGCCATCTTCGGGTTGCCGGAAGAGACACTGACCGGTAAAAGTCTGCTGTCGTTTCTGGATCCTGCCTCGGTAAAACAGATCGAACAGCAGTCACAGATCAGAAAATCCGGAAAAAAAAGCATCTATGAACTGAAAATCAACCGGCCTGATGGTGAAAAGCGATGGATCATCGTCACAGCAACCCCGCAATACGACCTCCAGGGAATATTTATCGGGACCTTTGGAATCTTCAGGGATATCACCCAAAGAAAGCTGGACGAGAACAAACTCCTGGAAAGTGAAAAAAGGCTCCGCCAGATTGTTGATCTGACCAACGACTGGATTTGGGAGATCAATCCTCAATGGCGATATACTTTTGTTTCCAACCAGGTGACGCGCATCACCGGTTACACACCGGAGGAGATGGTTGGTAAAACACCTTTCGATTTTCTTTTTCCGGAGGACGTCGAAAAAACAGTGGAAGAGCTGAAGCAGATCGTTCACCGGTACCAACCCATCACTGCCATGCCGGCCAGGGTCAGGCATAAAGAGGGACACATTGTTTATGTCGAAACTTCGGGAATTCCTGTTTTTGACCAGGAGGGCAGGTACTTCGGTTATCGTGGCGCAGACCGTGACGTGACCCTGCGGAAGTTGTACGAACAGGAATTGATCGTAGCCAAGGAGAAAGCCGAAGAATCCGACCGGCTGAAATCTTCCATCCTGGCCAACATCAGTCATGAACTGCGAACTCCCCTCAACGGCATCGTGGGATTTGCGGGAATCCTTCGTGAAGAGCTCCGCGATACCGATTATGAAGGAATGGCAGAAAATATTCAGAGTTCCGGAAACCGCCTCATGGCTACCCTGAACTCCATCATCATCTTGTCGCAACTCGAAGCCCATAAAGTCAACGTGGAGGTTCGAGAATTCAGCCTCACCGATTGCCTGTTGCCCGTGGTACACTCCTACGATGCCCAGGTATTGGAGAAAAAAATCCGGATGGATACGAGTGAAGTGATGCCGGTCAGGATTACCACCGACGAACATTTACTGAAACAACTCCTCCGGCAACTTTTAGACAATGCTGTCAAATTCACCGACCGCGGTGTTATCCGGATCTCTTCGGGAGCCTTGGTCAATGAAGGGATGGAGTGGGCAGTGATCCGGATCACCGATACCGGAATCGGGATCGACCGCGACTATTACGAGATCATCTTCCAGGAGTTCCGCCAGGTGAGCGAAGGATTCGGGAGAAAATACCAGGGAAGCGGCATTGGCCTGACCATCAGCAAAAAGATCATTGACCTGCTCAGGGGAAGGATCACCCTCGAAAGCGAAGCCGGCAAAGGATCCAGCTTTTCTGTTTGGCTTCCAATGAATTACGACAAGGCTACTCTTTATAAGGAAATCTTCAATACCGGTTCGGAAATCGGTGAAACAATGGAAACAGCTTCTCCCGGATTACCGGAATTACTGCTGGTCGAAGACAACATTGTAAATGCAGAATTGACTGCCTTTTTCCTGCATAGGAATTATACAGTCGATACCGCGAAAGATGGCCTTACCGCCATCGAAATGGCGAAATCCAAAAAATATGTCGCCATCCTGATGGATATCAACCTGGGCTTCGGGATGAACGGACTGGAGACGGCCCGTGAAATCCGGAAAATGCCCGGGTATTCGCAAATCCCCGTCATTGCCGTGACCGGCTACACCATGGACGAAGACCGGGAAAGAATCCTGGCGGAAGGTTGCACCCATTATGTTCCAAAACCCTTCGATAAAAACAGCCTTCTCCAGGCGGTCAGCGAAGCCTTGTCAGAAAGCGGAGGTCGGGAGTTTTAACAAAATATTAACGCTCCGACCTTAGCCGGTGTTAATTGCTTGTTTATCTTTGTGCCACAAAGTTCACTGAATCTCTTAAACATTAAAATTATACTTATGAAAAAAGTTGCATTGTTATTTTCTGCTGTCGTCCTTTTTGCCGGTCTGACTTTCGGCCAGACTCCTCAAACACAGGACAAAACAGCCAAACCGGCTGAAAAAAAGGAAGCTCCTAAAGATCATCCCAAAGGGGGCTGCGATCAGAAAACCAAGGAAGCCTGCAGTAAATCAAAAGATCCTAAGGGTTGCTGCGCAAAAGAGGCAAAAAAACCTGCTCCTGCACCGACCACTCCCGAGAAGAAGTAATTTTTGTCTGTCACCCATACTAAAAGAGGGCATTCCCACCGGATGTCCTCTTTTTTTATCTACTCTGAAGAAAGGTTTGCTGTTTTCAACCTGAAGTTTTCCCCGGAATCCGGAAAACCACGGGCATCCTGACCATCACCCTTACGGCTCTTCCATTGCGTTTTCCCGGTTCCCACCGGGGCATCTCTTTGGTAACCCGTATGGCCTCTTCGTCACAACCGCCACCGATCCTTTTGCTTACATCCACGTTGGAAAGCGACCCATCTGTCTCGATGATGAAAGTAACCACGACGACCCCCTGAATGGAGCCCTTCAAAGCCTGCTCCGGATAACGGATGTGTTGCCTGAGAAAATAAAGACGTGCCTCGTCTCCGCCAGGGAATCGCGGGAAAACATCTATGGATGTGGCCAGTCCGGTATCATCCGCGGTCCCGCTTCCCAACCCGGAACCGCCCGGATGGGATACTGTGTCATTGCTCGATTCTTCCTTATTTAAATCCTCGGCCGGTGGTGTTTCAGCAGGTGGCTGCTTTTCTTCTGTGACTGAATCCGATACGACCGGTTGCTGTTCGGCCTCCTGCAAAGGTCTTGACAGCGACCGGAGGAATTTACTGAGTTCCTCGTCAGGGGGAGCGATCATTCCGTCGTACTCCAGTTCATACATCAGGTCACCCTCCACCAGAGCAACCGGTTCGAAATAATAATATAAAAAGGGGGTGATGGTCAATAACAGCAATACAATGATGCCAATCAAGGTGGAAACCAACAGGTAACGGGGATATTTACGGCGGAGGTAATAGGCTCCATAGCTTTTATTCCGACCCGAAAAGGCCAGTTCATTCAAACTTGCTGATGACCTGCCGGTCATCGGTCCAACATTTTTTTCAACAACTCAATCTCCCTGCGCTCCCTTTTGGTTGGGCGACCCAGACCACGGGGGCGGAATTCAAAATCGTGGTCGTGAGCGCGCTTCAGCTTCCCGAACTCTTCCGGTGGCGTCAACTCTTCCAGGTACTCGGGAACCAGCTTTGCCGACAATCTTTTTTCAGTGACCAGTAACACCCTGACCGTCCGGACCATGGGAGGAAACGAGAGCGCAATGACCGATCCGGGTCTCACCTCGTGCGAGGGTTTGACCGGGTGATCCTGCACCCTGACTTTCCCGGCACGGCAGGCATCGGTCGCCTGACTGCGGGTTTTATAAAGCCGGGTACACCATAACCATTTATCGATCCTTATCACATCCGCTTTGTCCATCATTTTTGACGGAAATAAATCTCCATCGGTACACCCGTGAAATCGTAGTGTTCCCTGATCTTGTTTTCAATGAAACGTTTGTAGGATTCCTTTAAGTATTGGGGATGATTGCAAAAAAATACAAAAGAGGGGAAAACAGTTGGTAATTGCATGGCGTACTTGATCCTTACGTATTTGCCTTTGGTAACCGGAGGGGGCGTTTCCTGGATCACCGGTAAGATAAAATCGTTAAGTTCAGAAGTACCCACCTTACGGCTCCTGTTTCGGTAAACCTCTACAGCCGTCTCAACTGCTTTAAAAACACGCTGTTTATTGATCGCCGAAATGAAAAGCACCGGTACATCCCTGAAGGGTGAGATCTGTTCACGGATGAAAGCCTCAAACCGGAGGTGTGTATTGGTGCTTTTTTCCACCAGGTCCCATTTATTCACCAGGATCACTACTCCTTTATGATTTTTCTCAATCAGTGAAAAAATGTTCAGGTCCTGCGATTCAAAACCTCTTTCAGCATCGACCATCAACAGGCAGACATCACTGCTTTCAATGGAGCGGATCGCCCGCATGACCGAGTAAAATTCAATGTTTTCCTTCACTTTGGCTTTTTTCCGGATACCAGCCGTATCGATCAGGTTGAATTCCATTCCGAAATTATTGTACCGGGTATGGATCGAATCACGGGTGGTTCCCGGAACCGGGGTGACTATGTTGCGGTCGTTGCCAAGTAAGACGTTCAACAGGGAAGATTTGCCGGCATTGGGGCGCCCGACGATGGCGATGTTGGGCAACCGGGGTCCGTCCTGAGGCACTGTTTCGGGATCCTCCCCGAATGATTTCACGACCACGTCCATCAGATCACCGGTGCCACTGCCGCTGATGGCGGCGATGGAGAACAAATCACCCAACCCCAGTTGATGAAATTCATGGATGGCGTCCACCACTTTGTAACTGTCCACTTTGTTGGCAACCAGCAGGACTTTCTTCGAGGTGCGGCGAATCATCGCGGCAAGGTCCTCATCCATGGGGGTAAGTCCTTCCCTGGCGTCCACCATGAACAGGATGACATCCGCCTCATCGATGGCAAGGCGGACTTGCTTCTTGATCTCCTTTTCGAAGATGTCTCCTGAATCATCGACATAACCACCTGTGTCGATTACCGAATAGGTAACCCCGTTCCAGTCACCCGTGCCGTAATGGCGGTCGCGCGTTACTCCGCTGGTTGGATCTACTATGGCGTCCATTCCGCCGCAAAGGCGATTGAAAAGGGTGGATTTCCCGACATTCGGACGTCCTACAATCGCGATGATGTGTGACATAGGTCTTTTTGTATGAACAAAAAACAATTAATCGATATACCCAAACCGTTTCAGCGCCTTCTCATCCTGCCGCCAGTCTTTGGCGACCTTCACACGGAGTTCAAGGAAAACATGGACATCCAGAAAAGCCTCAATCTCCTTGCGCGCGTCGGCGCCCAGCTTTTTAATGGCCTTCCCCTGGTACCCCAGCAAGATGCCTTTCTGCGTTTCCCTTGCCACATAAATGGTAGCCGTGATACGGGTGATGGAAGTCTCTTCCTTGAATTCCTCCACGGCCACTTCGGTCGAATAGGGGATCTCCTTCGAGAAATTGAGCAGGATCTTTTCACGGATGATCTCCGAAACGAAGAATCGCTGGCTGCGGTCAGTCAATTCGTCTTTGGGGTAAAAAGCAGGCGATTCAGGCAGGTGATCGATCACGGCTTTCATTACCTGGTCAAGGTTTTGGCGGTGAAGGGCTGAAACCGGAAGGATCACGGCTTTTTCAAGGATCGATTGCCAGTGTTGCACCTCCTTTTCAAGCAGGGGCATGGAAGTCTGATCTATCTTATTGATAACCAAAACTATCGGAAGATTTGAATGGTTTAATTTATCCAGGATCTCCTGTTGTGTAAATTCGTTGCCAGGCTCAGTCAGTAAAAGGATCACATCCGCATCGTCGATGGCAGCATACACGGCTGACATCATGGCCCGATGAAGTTTGTAATGCGGTTTGAGGATGCCCGGAGTATCGGAATAGACGATCTGGAAATCTTCGCCGCTGAAAAGTCCCATGATCCGGTGGCGGGTGGTCTGGGCTTTGGGGGTGATGATCGAGAGCTTCTCCCCTATCAGAGCATTCATCAGGGTAGATTTTCCCACGTTGGGATAGCCTATGATGGAGACAAAACCGGCTTTGTGAGACATGCGATCAGTTTCTTTAAGCAGATGAGAAAGGTATCCCGGAGGTTATTTGTTTTCAATCTTTTCGGCGGCAAAGGTAAGGAAAAATCAGGTTGGGTGCTGATTTTCATGATATGAGCCGGGGAAACATCAGTTTATCAGCGTTTTGTGCGCATTATGGCGATGTGAACAGTGATGGCCAAAGTGATCGCGCCAACCAGCAACTTAAGCCACAACCAGGGGATGAAAAAGAGGATAGAGAGGGAGGTGGATAGCCATAAAAAACTCAGAGACATGATTTTAATTCTGAGTGGAATTCCCTGGCCTGACTGGTAATCGCGGAGGTAATGGCCAAAAAAGGGATTGTACATGATCCAGTGGTAGAAGCGGGGTGAGCTGCGATAAAAACTGGCGGCTGCGAGGAGTAAAAACGGGGTGGTGGGTAACACAGGGAGCAAAGCTCCCAGAAAAGCAAGGAAAGTGAACAAAAAGCCTGAAACCAGCAAGAAAATTCTGAGCATATTGACCGCTAAGGCATTAAAGTTTTCCTGAAACGAAATTTCTCCTTTTTTATTATATTCTTGGATAAGACCAACAGAAACATTATCTTTGCAAACCATTTCAGAAAAAAGCGTTCTAAAAATATATTGCGGGGTGGAGCAGAGGTAGCTCGTTGGGCTCATAACCCAAAGGTCATAGGTTCGAATCCTGTCCCCGCTACTACAAAGGCCTGAAAACAGCAATGTTGACGGCCTTTTTTATTTTCCCGGTAACCTATAAGTATTCGCTTCCATGGCGAGGGCAATTTTCAATTTTTCGGCCAGATACTCATATTGGGCGAAAGAATTGTACAACTGGGTTGAGATTCTCAGGAAACGGCGCGGAGGCGACGACCAGTACATCACCGGAATTTCGATCCCGAATTCATAATAAAGGATGTCCTGCAGCGCGTCGGTGGATTTGTAATCAGGCAGGCTGATCCGGGGAGGATCCGGTAACGGCAGTGTTGCCATGGAAGCAATCATATCATCAGGACAGGGGGGGGAGATCCCTAAGGTTCGGCAAAGGAGATCCCTTCCTTCAAGGCACAAGTCATGGTTGCGGTGAAGGATAGCCGGCCATCCTCCCGGGAGTAAACCAGACAAGTAATCAAGGGCATCGACAGTGCATAGAGCCGGTGTAAAATCGGTTGTGCCGGGCCAGTAAAACCTTTCCGGAAAATCGGCCTCAAGATGGCCGGCATGACTGATTATCAGCGGAAAAATACCTTTTTGCCGGTCTTTCCTCACCACCAGGATGGCAGCGCTTTTTGGGGAGCAAAGCCACTTGTGACAATTGGCCGTATAATAAGCAGCTCCTATGTTATTGATATTTAAATCTATACTGCCGGGCGCGTGGGCCCCGTCCACCAGGGTATCGATTCCTTTTGCTTCCAGAGCCTTGACGATCGATTGAACCGGCTGAATGATCCCTGTAGCCGAGGTAATATGGTCTATCAGTGCGAGGCGGGTATGTGACGAAACCTTTTCCAGCACGGCTTCGGTGATCTTTTCAGGTGAAACTATCGGGAAATCATAGTTTGCTTCAACCAAGATTGCGCCTGACTGCTCACAGACAAAGGCCGCTGCTTTCCGGCAGGCTCCATAGATATGGTTGGTAATGAGGATTTCATCCCCGGGATTCAACCTGAGCGACCGCAACACTGTGTTGACTCCGGCGGTGGCATTGGGGACAAAAACCAGGTCGGTGGGCGAGGCATGCACAAAAGCGGCAATACGTTCCCTGGCTGCATCCATCAGGGCAGGCAGCTCCCGGATAAGAAACCGGATGGGATGCCGCTCCATTTGTTGCCGGTAGTGGGATTGCCGCTCCATGACGTAGTAAGG
>Ga0209099_1000777_pt1 | contig 36031 bp, 32 predicted proteins | sample AD_JPNHW2_MetaG_FD_184430 | JGI IMG/M metagenome (GOLD analysis project Ga0209099, IMG submission 184430) | Active sludge microbial communities of municipal wastewater-treating anaerobic digesters from Japan - AD_JPNHW2_MetaG (SPAdes) (version 2) | ecosystem: Engineered > Bioreactor > Anaerobic...
CGGTGGTATACCGTATGCTGTACAAGGGGTTGTGGGTGCCCAACGCGATGGCGCCCTCGGGGCCGGTGCAGCAGACGCGGCTGTGGAAGCCCGTGGGGGTGAACCTGGCCACTTACAGGGCCGAGGTTTACGACAGCCACGGCAACCTGCTGTGGAGCTCGCAAAGGCTGGATGAGAACGGCGTGCCGGTGGAAGGATGGGACGGCACCTTTAAGATGGTGCCCTGCCAGCAGGATGTCTATGTATGGAAGATACAGGCGGTGTTCCGCGACGGCACGATATGGCATAACCAGGATACCGGCAAACGCGACGATATCCAGGATGCAGAATGGGGAACCATTACGCTGATAAGGTAAGCAGGGGGCAGGGAGCGGGGAGCAGGGAGAACGGAGCAAGGAGGACGGAGGGCGGAAGACGGAGTTAAAAAACCACGGAGCCACGGAGAACACGAAGGAACACAGAGCTTTATAGCGTTCTCAGTGAACCTCGGTGGCCTCTGTGCCCTTGGTAAGAAGGACATCTTTCAACGAAGGCGTCAGGAGACGCGTGAGTGAAGGTAATAGTAAAAAAGTACTATTACCGGTTTCCTTTAGCCCGGTTATGTGTTTTGCACAACATCTGGCAGTTTTTAATATTGGTTGTGCCGCCGTTGCTCCAGGCTGATACATGGTCGGCATCCATGTCGGCTGATTTCCAGATTTTATTCTTGTTGGCATCGTGGCCAAGGGCACAAAGCGGACAATTTGATTCTCCTTTGGTTTCGGCTTGTGCCGTCTGAGAAGCGTAAACGGCTTTCCTGGTGGCGTCGTCAAAAACACGGACATCGAGCAATTTGGTATCTACTGAACCGCCAAGGATGTATTCGAAGATGCCTTTACGGTTTCTAACATACGGGTCGGCATAGAGTTTTTGTACTTCTTTACTTACTTTTGCCGGGTTGTAAGCTGTGCAGTGGTACTTCTCGTACAGTTGACCCCATTCGAGGCCGCGCATCTCGCTGAGCACATCGGTAAACACGCCTGAAACCCATTCGATAACCGTATTGAAATACGTTTTTAACTCATTAATGTTGGTATCGAAGCGGTGACGGCTCATATAATCGCTGATGTTGCCTCTGCTCACCCAATGGAGGGCGCATTCAAGGAATTCCTGCCGGTTGGCGCTGCCGGAAACATAGGCACTCCACTTCTGGATATTGGAGTTCTGACTGTTGCTGAACTCTTCCTTGCCGAGTGTTACAAACGGTCCTGAGAAAATTGCGTTGAGCAATTCCTGATCGTTTAGGGGGATACCGGCAATATTGATGGTACGAAACCATTGCTTTATTTCGCTTTCGGTACCTTCGCATTCGTAAATGGTTAGCTTGGTTTCAAGAATCCGGGCCTGTTTGTCGGCTGCAATACCGCTGAAATACTGCTCCATGCCGTTTTCGTCCTTTACGGCAAATTTGTTGGTTACAAACCGCCCGAAACTGGTTATTCGTTGTTGCCCGTCCAGGACTTCGAACTTATGAGCGTTTACTTTAACAAAATAAATCAGGCCCAGCGGATAGCCTTTTAGCAGTGATTCGATTACTGCTACATCTTTTTTACCATCGGCATATATGTAGTTGCGCTGGTATTCGGGTTGTATGGTTAATTTGCCGGATAACCCAAACAAGCCCTTGCCTTCAAGTTCGTTATATACAAATCCATCGCAAATAGCTGCAACAGTGATATCGGTTTTAAGGTCTGTCTTCATTAATTGTAGTATTTATTTGTTAGTGAGTCCCTAAGGGACAAATTTTATTTACTTAAGGCGAATGGGATGATGATTATCTGAATATTACCCTCTGCCTTAAAGGAAGTACCGATTCAGTCTTTCAAAAAATACCGTTCATCTATCTCAATACCGTTTTCAACCAGGAAATTCCGATATTCATTTTCAAAACTAACTTTTTTATGATGTTCTTTTTGGTTTTTTATATAGTTTATTATCATCTGTTTATCGTTCAGGTTATAGGTAAATGCTGCAAAACTTACTGCCCAACCTTTAAAATCCGGGAAATTTGGATTTGTTTTCAACCATTTACTTGAATATTCTTTGAGTTCTTTCATGAAATCAGAGACTGCAATAGTTGGATGAATGTCAACCAGCAGGTGAATGTGATTTCCGACGCCACCGATACGATATAACTTAGATTTTTTATTGCTGATAATGCCCATCATGTATGCATACAACTCTTTTTCGTATTGCTCCGGAATGGTATAATTTCCATATTTGGTGCGGAATACTATGTGATATAATAGCCGTGTGTAACTCATAGTTTGGTGTTTATGTCCTGCCTTTCAGGCAGTTGTCGGTTCTTTCGCTTATAACCACAGGCTGAAGCCCTGCCGTTATGAATGTCAGACCTCTTCGAGGTCGTAGTTTTACAATTCGCATCTTATAAATCCTTCTCAATTAACTGCTTTGTAATATCCGTTTATAGTATTCTCGTTATCTTTATGAGGATTTGACTTTCATTGGTCCTGGAAGGACAGACTTTCATAACCCAAGGCCAGCGGCCTGATGATGATACAACCAGCATCCGCCTGCCTGCCTGAAAGGCAGGATTTTGTCTGCTGTTATGCCTTGCTGTTAACAAGGCCTGACCTCTTCGAAGTTGTTGCATCCTGTTTCGCAAGTATCAAATTCCTTACATAGCGGCTACCATGATGTCGGTTTTTAGCGTTGTTATCATTTGGTTGCACTTTTGTGTTTAATAAAAATTCTTTTAAATGTTTCTTTGCCATTAAAATAAGAACCACGTCCATAAATTCCTTTTGGGTCTTGGTCGATGCCTCGATTTGAACCCAATAAAAGAAACTGTTCAGGATTATATTTATCAAGAAAACTAACAGGTACACCCATCACTCCATCATAATCACTTGGTATCGCATCGATAAACGGGACATCTATAGCATCATAGTTGTCATATCTGTCATACGATTCTTTACCCTTAATCTCTTTATGCTTGCTGTATTTCAAATTATCACTCATCGTCATTAGTGGCAATGCTTGGTGACGCCGACCATGATCAAGGTTCGTAAACCAACACGAATTTCCGAGTCTTGTATAATCCCCCACATAACCAAGCCGGGCCGCTTTCTGCCTGTCACTTTCAGCAACTTCTGTCCCGGGGGGAACGGCAAAAACCATATCATTGCCATTTCCTGTCGCCCCTAACCACACTTTGTTTTCTTTAATTAGGGGGAAAACCTCTTTGTAAATGATTGCATTCAAATTTCCAATAATTATAAATTGTTTGTCAGCCTCAACAATCCACGCTAAAAATTCACGAAACAACGAGAAAGGCGGGTTGGTAATGATAATATCGGCTTCGTTGCGCAGTTTTTTGATCTCAGCGCTTTTAAAATCGCCATCGCCTGCCAGGTAATGCCACACCAGGTCATTTACATCCACTTTGCCATCGCCTGACTTGTCGTGGGTGAGGGTAAATATTTTACCGTACCTGGTGGTTTTGTATTCGTCGAATTGCGGATCGTTGACTTCGAATAGCGTTGGCTGGTAACTGCTTTTATATTTTTTGCTGTCGGCGGCATAGCTGGTGCTTATAAGCTTTTTTAGGCCAAAGCGCTGAAAATTCTGGGCAAAGAATTTAGTAAAATTGCTCCACTCGGGGTCGTCGCAAGGCAGCAGTATCGTTTTGTCACGGAACACATCAGGGTTGAATTCCAGATAGGCATTGATTTCCTTTTCGATATCGTGATACTGTGTATAGAACTCGTCGTTTTTAGCGTTTTTGGCATTAGTGAGGTTGCTGTTGGCCATTTGTTATTATGGTTTCAATAAATTGTGCTACAATTAGCTTTATGCTTTATTATGAGTGTTTCGAAGGATATAACCTGGAATCTTCAGTACAAACTTAACAATTTTATTGATTTTGGTTATTGATTTAATTATTTGATGCAACAGTCGGCAATCAATTCGAAATGGTCGGATAGCAATCCACCATCATCGGTAGGTAATTCCCTTGGTTGGCGCGCGTCTCCTGACGTGTGCGCCACTTATTCTCATCCACTTATTTTTCAGACATTTCATATTCCAATCATACAATAAAAGTAAACAAATTTTATATAGCATTGTAAAGTTTCAACGCACACGTCAGGAGAGGCGCGCGGAGGTTTACATCCTGCCTTTCAGGCAGTCGTTGGTTCTTTAGCTTTTAACCGCAGGCCGAAGCCCTGCAGTCATGAAAGTCAGACCTCTTCGAGGTCATGTCGTAATGTCCTGAAAGGACAGACTTTCATAACCTGAGGCCATCGGCCTGATGATGATACAAACAGCATCCGTCAGTCTGCCTGAAAGGCAGGATTACGTCCGCCGTTTTGCCCTGGCTCGCGCGTTCCCTGACATGTGCGACACTATTCTCATACACTTATTCCTCAGATATGTTATATCGGTCATGCAATAAAAGAAAACAAATTTTGTATAGCATTGTAAAGTTTCAACGAACGCGTCAGGATGCACACGCGAGCGTAGGTCACTGAGATTCACTGAGAATAATGTAAATCTCTGTGTTTCTTCCTGTTCTCCGTGGCTCCGTGGTTAAAAAAATCCTGAGTACTCCTGTGCGTTCTCCTCTCCTTTCATTTCTCCTCCACTCGTATACGTCAGGGGGAAAGCATAGATCGGAATAAATAGCGCGCTCGACAGGAGAGGCGAGCGGAGACTGACGGAAAGGTTATCATCAAAGTCCGCCAGTACCGCGGCTTTTTGTATTTTTATACCGGTTTTGTTTTCAGGATATAATACAAAAAAATGGACAGCCGTTTCATAACACAGATAGCCAATGAGCTTGGAATCAGGGAATTTCAGGTACTGAATACGATTAATCTTCTGAAGGACGGCGCCACGGTCCCGTTTATTTCGCGTTACCGGAAGGAAATGACAGGCAGCCTGGACGAGGTGCAGGTGGCAGCTATACGCGACAGGTACGATCAGATCCTGGAACTGGAAAAACGCCGCGAAGCCATCCTGAATTCCATCCGGGAACAGGAAAAGCTGACGCCGGAACTGGAAAAGCAGATTATGGAAGCCGGCACCATGAGCGAACTGGAAGATATTTACCTTCCCTATCGTCCCAAGCGCCGCACCCGTGCCATGATAGCCCGTGAGAGAGGCCTCGAACCTCTGGCAGACCTTGTTTTCGCCCAACTGTACTTCGACCTGGATGCGAAAGCGAAGACTTTTATCAATCTCGAAAAGGAAGTAAATACGGTGGAAGATGCCCTTTCGGGGGCGCGCGATATCGTAGCGGAGTGGGTAAACGAAGATAAGGGCAGCCGCGAAAGGGTCAGGAACCTTTTCTCGAAGAAAGCTGCCATTTCGTCAAGGGCCGTGAGGGGCAAAGAACTGGAGGGTATCAAATACGAAGCCTATTACGACTGGAGCGAATCGTTGCTGAAAGCCCCTTCACACAGGTTGCTGGCCATGCTAAGGGGTGAAAATGAAGGGTTCCTGAAGGTATCAATTGAACCGACCGAAGAGGAAGCCCTCGAGATACTGAACCGGAGATTTGTCAGGGCAAACAATGCTGCCGCCCAACAGGTGGAGACGGCCGTGAAGGATTCCTATAAGCGGTTGTTGCAGCCTTCGATGGAGACGGAATTCCGGCAGATAGCCAAGGAGAAGGCCGATAAGGAAGCCATCCGCGTTTTCGCTGAAAATCTGCGTCAGCTTCTGTTGGCGCCGCCGCTGGGGCAAAAGAATGTCCTCGCGATAGACCCGGGGTTCCGCACGGGATGCAAGGTCGTGGTTATCGACAGGCAGGGGAGGCTTTTGCACAACGAAACAATTTATCCCCACCCTCCCCAAAACGAATTCAAACCGGCGGCAGCGAAAATTCAGAATCTCGTAAAAGCCTATAAAATTGAAGCCATCGCCATCGGTAACGGGACGGCGGGCCGCGAAACCGAAAATTTCATCAAGCGCATTCCTTTCGATACCAACATTCTGGCATTGATGGTAAACGAGAGCGGCGCTTCGGTATATTCCGCTTCGGCTGTCGCCCGCGAAGAATTTCCTGAATATGACGTCACGGTAAGGGGCGCTGTTTCCATTGGACGTCGTCTGATGGACCCTTTGTCGGAACTGGTGAAGATAGATCCGAAATCCATCGGGGTGGGCCAGTATCAGCATGATGTAAACCAGCCGTTGCTGCAAAAAGGGCTGGAAGATGCGGTGATCAGTTGCGTGAACAAGGTAGGGGTGGAGTTGAATACCGCCAGCAAGCACCTGTTGAGTTATGTTTCGGGCATCGGGCCGTCGCTGGCTTCAAAAATTGTGGAGTTCAGGGACAAAAACGGTGTTTTTCATTCAAGGAAAGAGTTGCTGAAGGTGCCGCGTTTTGGCGATAAAGCCTTCGAACAGGCTGCTGGATTCCTTCGCATCCGTGAATCGGAAAATCCCCTCGACCGCAGCGCCGTACATCCCGAAAGCTATATCATCGTGGACCATATGGCCGAAAAGCTGGGCTGTTCCCTCAACGAGCTGATGAGCAGCGATGAACTCAGGAAAAAGATCAACCTTCGCGATTTTGTATCCGGAAACGTAGGCCTCCCCACACTGAACGATATCATGCAGGAGCTTGCCAAACCGGGCCGCGACCCGCGCGAGAAATTCGATTTCTTCGAATTCGATAAAAATGTCAACGCCATCGAAGATGTGCTGCCGGGCATGGTGCTTCCCGGAATTGTAACCAATATCACCAATTTCGGGGCCTTCGTCGATATCGGGGTACACCAGGACGGGCTTGTTCATGTGAGCCAGCTCACAAACCGTTTTGTGAAAGATCCCAATGAAGTGCTGAAACTCAACCAGAAAGTGATGGTGAAAGTACTCGTGGTGGACAAGGACCGGAAGCGGATTCAACTGTCGATGAAAGATGTGCAGCAGGATGCCTGAGAGGTTGGGCGTTTCCTGACTCCGGTGAACGGGGAATTTGATGCGTAAATAGTACACCAGGCAGAGAGGAACTGACGGTGAGCCTTACCGGACCAAAAGCCGACCATTTACGTCCCGGTTTCATTCCTCCTTACCATCAGCGATAATCAGGCCTCCGGACAATTTATCCGCCTGATAACCGTTTTCCTGTGATTGTCTCCCTGAATTTCCCAACGGTCTAATTACTACCTTTGCAACATGAAAAATGCAATATTTTCAAGCCTTATCTTTGTTTTACTCATAAGCCTGATGCCTGCAAAAGCCCAGCTCTTTCGCGGGGAACTCATTGCGGGAATGAATAAATCGCAGGTTGACGGCGATGAAGCATACCGTTTCAAAAAGTATGGCCTGAATTTCGGGGCCGGTGTAGCTGTTCCGGTTTATAAAAACTGGTTTGCTTCGATGGAGCTTTTATACAACCAGAAAGGTGCATACAAAAAAGCCATCAGCAACGATACCATGAACGGATCGTATCGCCTCAACCTGGATTATGTGGAAATTCCGGTGCTGTTTTATTATACCGATAAGGAATTTATAAGCGCCGGCGCCGGTTTTTCGTGGGGAAACCTGATCAGTGTGAAAGAAGCGGAGAAAAGGTATTCCATCGATCCGATTGATCTGGATACCGTTTACCATAAATCCGACTGGAACGCCATTGCCGATTTTCGTGTCAGGATTTACAAGAACCTGAAACTGAACGTCAGGTACGCATATTCCATCAAAAATATTGGCGTACGCGATGTGCGCGACAGCGAGTCGGGGCTGTGGATTCATAACGATAAACAATTTAACAACCTCTGGACTTTCAGACTGATCTATATGATCAATGAAAAGCCTCCCGTAAAGAAAAAGAAAGATGCCGGAACGGAATAGTCAGGCTGCTTTGCTGGCGGATAAACTGGAATTATTGCCTCACCCCGAAGGCGGATGGTACCGTGAAGTCTATCGTTCGGACGAAAAGATTGACGGTGAGGCGCTTCCGTCGCGCTTTGCCGGTGATCATACGTATTGCACTTCCATTTATTATCTTCTCGAAAGCGGTGATTTTTCGGCCTTTCACAGGATAAAGTCTGATGAAACCTGGCATTTTTACCTGGGAAGCCCCCTGAAACTATACATTCTCAGGGAAGATGGTACCCTGCTTACGGTGATGCTGGGCGATTGTGTGGATACCGGTCATGTATTTCAGTGGACCGTCCCCCGCGGGCAATGGTTTGCTGCTGAAGTTTCGGTCCCGGGTTCGTTTACGCTGATGGGATGTACCGTCAGCCCGGGATTTGAATTTGACGATATGGAGATGGCCTCGTTCTGTAAACTCGAAAGCCGGTACTCACGGTATGCGACGCTCATCCGGCGGATGACGCGAATGTGACCGGGCTTATTTCTTTGCCTTCCGGCTTTCTTCCATAGCCGTAATAAAACTCTTCATTAAAGTGGTCGATAAAGGGCTGGATGGATCCATCCTTTCGGGATGCCATTGAACAGCCTGTAAATAAGGTTTGCCTTCCGGGTTGACATATTCAATGGCTTCGATAATGCCGTCGTCCGACCAGGCAACAGCCTTAAAGACGTCCGAAGTCACTTCTACAGCCTGGTGATGGCTTGAATTTACGAGGCCGCCGGAAACCTGGCATATTTTATTCAGGTTCGAAGCGGTGTCGATTTTTACCTGATGAAGGCAATTGGCGTTATCTTCACTCCGGTGGATTACCGTTGACGGGCAATCGGCAGGGATGTGCGTAAACAGCGTTCCGCCCGTTGCTACGTTCAGAATCTGCTGCCCGCGGCATATTCCGATTACCGGTATCTGCAGATTTATCGCTTTACGTATCAGGGCCATTTCAAGGGCGTCGCGTTCAGGGTCGGTTTTGCACAGGCTGGTATCGCATGTTTTGCCGTAAAGGGCAGGCTCAACATCCACGCCGCCGGTCAGCAACAGGCCGTCGCACGATTCCAGCAACGATCCGGCCGGGCCGGCTTCCATGCCTTTAAAGTTGATGAGAACGGCCGAAGGTTCCGTTCGCTTTATCCAGTTTTCATAATTTTCCGATGAGGACGAAATCGCAACACGCAGGGGCGTCGGCTTCAGAATTGAACATCCGGCTGAAAGAGTCATGGTCAGAATGATGATTCCTGAAAATCTGAAACGGCTCCTCATATTCTCAGGTTTCCCTTTAAGGTTTCTAGTATTGAGTTAGATTGAAGATCAATAGAGCAGGTGGATTTTCTCTTTGTTTCTCCAGCCTGCATCGTAACGGCTGTCGACAAAAAAGATCAGCAGGTCGGCGTCGTAACGGCTGTCGGTAAAATATACTTTTTTATCGGCATCGTAGCGGCTGTCGACAAAAAACCATCGGCCTTCGTTCCCGTCGGCATCGTACCGGCTGCCGACTTTATACACGAGCAGGTCGGCATCGTAACGGCTATCCGTTACAAATATTTTTACGTCGGCATCGTACCGGCTGTTGCAACTGTAAATTTTTTGTGCATAACCGTTGGTTACCCAGAGCAGTATAAACGATAACAAAAAGAAAGTCCTGGCGGTTTTCATGATCTTCGGTTGATATGGCAGCTCAAAGAGGCTTCACTATTTGTATGAACCGGTTAAAATTAAAGCATTTCATCAGAAGGCAAGATAAAAATCTTTGGTCAGGTTCCTGTAATCGTCGGTATAGCTTCCGTCACTGTTATGGATTACCAGTGATTCCTTGATCAGGGACCCGGGCTTTCCGGAAAACGTTACAAGCGCCCGGAATGGCGGCTTCCCTTCTTTCGGGATCACATGTGTAACGTTAATGCAATACAATTGCTGAAACGATGCTTCCGTTTCCCATTTTTTCAGGTCCCTGAATGGCACCACAAGGTGTATTTTACCTCCGGTGAGCAGAATTTTTACGGCATCTCTGATCAGTTCGCCGGCGGGCAGTTCATCATCGTGCCGGGCGCGGCATCGCACCGGATCGGGGGCTTTTAGCGCACGGCTGAAAAAAGGAGGGTTGCTTATCACGGCATCATAACGCTCGGTTGTGGAAGCCGCAAATGCCTGGAAGGAGGTGTGATGCACTTTAATCCTGTCGGGCCAGGGGCTTTGATGAACGTTGTTTTCAGCCTGCAACGCCGAAGCTTCATCAATTTCGATGGCGTCGACCATAGCTTCGCACCGCTGTGCCAGCATCAGGGCGATGATCCCGGAACCCGTGCCGATGTCAAGTATCCGTCTGCATCCGGTTACGCCGGCCCATGATCCCAGCAATACGGCATCGGTGCCGGTCTTCATGGTGGCGTTTTCATCACTCAGGCAGAACTGCTTGAACCTGAACATACAGTCGGAAATTAGGGAAAAGTCCGGTCTGCCGGTTATTCGAGATAGAGGTCGATCAGACCTTCCGGCGCATCGATTCTGAGTATCCGGTTTTTCCGGTCTACTTTCACGATGATCTCATCAACCACCGGCACGAGGATTTCTTTATGGCCGTATTCAATTTCAAACATGGCCTGAGTGGGCAATTCGAGGATGCGTTTCACCGTGCCAATATTGCCTTTTTGGGTATCGACTACACTGAAACCGACGATTTCATGATAATAAAACTTGTTGCCCGATAGTTTCGGGAGTTTGGAAAGTGGCAAGAAAAGGCTGCAACCGGAAAACATCGCCGCATCATCCTGGGTATCGACATCCTGGAATTTGACGATGGCCTGGTTTTTAGACTTGATCTGGATCGATTCGATGAAAAAAGGGATCAGGCTTTTATTAAACCTGATAAATACCGAATCGAGTTTCCGGTATTTATCAGGTGTGTCAACATCAAGATGAATAATGACCTCGCCTTTCGAACCAAAGGTTTTCAGCACTTTTCCCAGTTCGAAGAGGTCTGAACGGTCCATCATCTTTGTTTTATGGGTTTTCCGGGATAAATAGTGAAGGCTATTTGATCTCGAACAGGTCGTCTTTAATCTTTGTATTGGTGGTGAGGCTGGTAACCGTGAACCGGATGGTTTCAGGCCCTGCAACCTGGGTTAATGAGAACGGGAACATCACTCCGTTTACCGGTTTGTAATCGCCGTATTCGGCCGATTCCATTTCGGATTCGGTCTTCATTTTCAGGCTGGTAGCAATGTCATAGTAACTGGTTTCTTTCTTTCCGCTCGACCGGGTGATCTGAACTTTGTAATATTCTTTTCCGTCCGATTCTTCAATGCCGAGTAATTCGGCCTTTGTTCCGAATTCGGCATAATTCAGTTCTGGGATCAGGGAGGCCTGTTCTTTCATCATTTGCAGATCATCCCCTTCAACAGCTTTCGTTTCACCGTTCATGGGCGTAATAGCGACCCCTCTGCCGGTATTATAGATCTGTTTTCCGAATATCATTGAACCCGAACCTATCTGCATGAGAAATTTCCCCGGCAGTTTATAGTACATGGCCATGTCGATCGGCATATTCTGCATGGTTGCTGAAGCCTGGATAGTTGCATCCTTGATCTTCCTGATTTTTTTCTCTCCGCCGATAGCTGTGATGTAGCTATTGATGACAGTTTCGGCCGTAATGCCGGCAGGTGCGGGCTTCAGCTTTTTCGACGGGTCGTACGAATTACCGTCAATGTCATAATACTGAATTTCACCGGTTTTGCTGAAGGCTTTCAGTTTCGGGGCAATATCTTCGGCTTTCCCTACCGTGAGCAACCAGGTATTATCGGGACGAAGGTATTTCTGGGCCATCATCTGAACGTCAGTTGCATTAATGGCATCAAGCCTGCTCAGGTAAGTTGCATAATAATCTTTGGGAAGATTGTAACGGGCGGTGTTGATGGCAAAATTAGCCACAGTGCCCGGGTTTTCGAGCGAACGTCCGAAGTTGCCGTTGAGGTAGTTCTTGATCATTGCCAGCTCCTCGTTACCGACCGGTTCATTCCTCAGGCGGTTCATTTCAAAAAGTATCTGTGTGTAAGCGCTGTCGGTAACAGGGTTGCGGACTTCGGCAGATGCATTGAACTGGGCTGCCAGCCGGTCGCTCCTCATTTGTGAATAAGCGCCGTATGTCCAACCGTGTTTTTCACGCAGGTTGTTGAAAAGCCTGAATGATCCGCCACCCAGGATGGTATTCATGACTCTTGCCCCCATTTCATCCGGTGAACCGGGTTTCAGGTCAAGCGGGTAGCAAACCTTGATGGTTGATTGAACGGCATTCGGCCTGTCGACGATGGCAACCGTATTTTTCAACGGAGGTTTGGGCGTCAGGTACCTGGCCTTTGGCACTTCTCCCTGTTGCCAGTCGCCGAGGTATTTTTCGGCAAGGCTTTTTGCCTGTGCAGGCGTAATATCACCAACAATGGCCAGATAGCCGATGTTCGGCTTGTAATAGGTATGATAGAATTCTTCACATTTTTCCAGGGTGATATTCTTTACCGAGGCTAAGGTCTGGAATTCACCGTAAGGATGTGTTTTCCCGAATATCAGACGGCTTCCGACCTTTTCGGAAATTGACGAAGGTTCGTTTTTTTCTGCTTCAAGGGCTGAGATGGTTTGTGTGCGGATTTTCTCCAGTTCTTCAGCTTTATAGGATGCGTTTTTGATGATATCGGACATGATGTCGAGTAATGCCTCGTTATGTCTTGTGAGGCAGGATGCGGATAAACCGTCGGCGGATGTTGAAAGCCTTGCTCCAATAAAATCGATGGCTTCATCAATCTGATCCTTGGTGCGGGTGGTTGTTCCGGTACGCATGAGCTGTCCTGCAAAATCAACATATCCGGCATTTTCGCCTTCGAGAACCGGGTCGTAATCGAGGACAAGCTGATAAGAGATGCGCGGGATTTTATGGTTTTCGACAACGAAAACTTTCAGTCCGTTGGCAAGTACGAACGATTCCGCTTCACCGATCTTGATAACAGGAGCAGGTCCCGGTACGGGGCGTTTGCTCCTGTCGAGCTGTTCTTTGGGAGCAGGGGCAGTGGCAGCGGGTTTCCTGGTTTGTTTTTTCGATACCTGGGCTGCAAGAGGCAACGAGATCAGTACGGCAAATAATACGGCTAATATTCTTGTTTTCATGTTTCGTTTCCTCCTTTAGTTTTGGGCAGTAGGTTTGGGTAAATAATAGAGGACTACACGGTTTTCCTTCGTGAGATACTTGTTGGCTACCCGTTTCAGGTCTTCCTTCGTGACTTTCATATACCTTTCGATTTCGGTATTGATCAGATTGGCATCGCCGAAGTAAACACGGTAATTCGAGAGGTTTTCGGCTATGCCGGCCATGGTGCTGTTGCCGGTTACGAAATCGTTTTCAACCTTGTTCTGAAGCTTTTTGAATTCCTGGTCGGGAATATCTTCAGTCTTTACTTTTTCAATTTCTTCGAAGATGGCATTTTCCAGCACATCGGGTGTAACCCCCATGTTAACAAGTCCGAATATCATAAATAACCCCGGATCTTCAAGGGCGAAGGGGAAAGCTGCTACTTCAAGGCCTTTCTGCTGTTTATCTACAACCGATTTGGAAAGTCTTGAACTTTCGCCGTCCGAAAGCAGGGTCGTGAGCATCGAAAGCGCGTATGAGTCAGGCGTACCCTGTGCCGGCATGTGATAGGAAATAATTACGGCAGGCAGTTGGATGTTGTCGTATACCGTGTCGCGTACTTCGGCTGTCTGAGGCGGTTCTGCAACCGTCGGCCGGTACATGGGCTTTGTCCCTTTGGGAATATCGCCAAAATACTTTTCAACCAGTTTTTTGGCGGTCTCGGGATCAATATCGCCGGCAATGGAGAGCGTGGCATTGTTGGGAACATAATAAGTGTCGTGAAAGTCCCTGAATTCCTGTAAAGTGGCCTTGTTTATATCTTCAGGATATCCTATGGGTGTCCACCGGTAAGGATGAACTTTGTAAGAATGCGACATGGTTTCTTCGATGATCGTTCCGTAAGGCCTGTTGTCGTACGACTGCTTGCGTTCTTCCTTTACCACCGAGCGTTGGGTTTCAACGCCGATGCTATCAATACGGAGGTGAAGAAGCCTTTCCGATTCGAGCCATAATCCCAGTTCAAGCTGGTTTGAAGGCAGCAATTCAAAGAAAAACGTCCTGTCTTCCGAAGTGTTGGCGTTGAGCGTTCCACCGGCGGCCTGCGTAATTTTAAAATACTCTCCGCGGGGGATGTTATCGGAACCTTCGAACATCAGGTGCTCAAAAAAATGGGCAAAACCCGTGCGCCCTTCAACTTCGTTCTTGGAACCTACATGGTAAAGAATTGTGACAGCTACGATAGGGGTAGTGTTGTCCTGGTGCAGGATAACGTGCAAACCGTTGTCCATATCGTATTCGGTGAATTTGATGTTGCCCTGCTGGGCATAGGTTAAGCCGGTAATCAGAAATACCGACAGTAAAGCCAAAAGCTTGATTCTCATTTGAATTGTGTTAAAGATGGAACTGGTATGATTCTATTTTTTTTATCAGATTGGATTAAGGTATGTTTGGCAACAAAATAACGAAGAATTATCCGATCCACAAAGCTACGCTTCCGGTATTGTCCGTTGAAATCGCAGGGTTGTATTTACACCGTCCTGAAAACCGGCAGTTGACAGGCTTCGGCCGTTGCCGGGCTACATTCTGTTTACAAACCAGGAATCAATGACGGCAAACAGTGTCTGCTGATCGGTAAAATCGCTGATCACCAGGTCGGCATGACTTATTTCGGATGCTTGCAGCGTAGTGGCGACGCCCGTTACTTTGCATCCGGCTTCCCTTGCCGACTGAATGCCCGGCAGCGAATCTTCAAAAACAGCGCATCGCTCAGTTCTGAGTCCCAGGAGAGAGGCAACCCTGATATATATTTCGGGGTGCGGTTTGCCATGTGCGATCTGCGAACTTTCCACAATCACATCAAAGTTGTTTTCAAGTCCCGTGTGCTTCAGGGTATATGTTACGTTGGCCATGGGCGCTGATGTGGCCAGCGCTGTCCTGATGCCACGTTCACGGGCTGAAAGGATAAATTCCCTTACACCCGGCACCGGCTTTATATGAGGTTCATACACGGTGCGGTAAAGCAGCTCCTTTTCCTCGCCCATCTGCAGGATTTCCGCATCGGTCAATGTGTTGCCATATAAGCGGGTCAACAGGTCGCGGTTGGTGCCGCCAAAGATCGTGGTGTAAAATTCTTCCTCGGACAGCCGGAAGCCATGCTGCCGGCAAAATTCAAGCCATGCGCGGAAATGCCATTGATGGTTGTCCACTATCACGCCATCCATATCGAATACCAGGGCATAGCAGTGTTTTTGGTTCATGCTTTTTAATCCGGTCAGGGTAGTTTGTAAGATGTTTTAATGTAATCATTTAATCGGCAAAGGTAATTATTTGCCTTTGCAGGAGATTGGTTTGCTTGAATTCAGGCCTGATACTTTTGTATCTTTATACATTAAAATCTTTATGCCATGTCAAATAATTTTCTTTGCCCGTATTGCCGAAATTATCTGAATGTAGGGGAAAACGTCGTTTTTTCCACCCGTAACCGCATCGGGAAAGAAGGCATTATTATGCTGCATCCGAAACTTGGCGATTATTCGGTAATCAAACACCCTACCTTCCGGATAGGGAAAGGGGAACTGGTTGATTTCTTTTGCCCTTTCTGCAATAAGAAACTGGTCTCTGACCGCAATCCTAATTTGGCTAAAGTGCTGATGCTCGACGAGAAAGACACGGAATATGAAATTCATTTCTCGCGCATTGCAGGGCAGCATAGTACGTATAAAATCATCGGGAAGGCGGTTGAAATATTCGGAGAAGACGCGGCGGATTATTTTGATTTCCTTAACACGGGCAATATGTAAAAAAAGCGCCTCTTCATGTTTGAGCATCAGGAGGCGCTGGAAATATGCGGGGTTATTAATTTTATTGCAGGAGTTTCACAATGGCTGCAGTATTGAAGGGAAGGTCGTCGGCATAAGGTTCGTCAGCCGGTTGCAGGTATGGAAGTACAGGAAGGTTCCGTTTTTCTTTTTCTGCAACAGCTCGTGTATCGAAAGGAATATCATTCACAAAAGGTTCGTCTGCGATCCGGATACAGGAATTCAAGGAACGCCCGCTGTGGGTGAATGTTGCGATTAAAGCGGTATTAAAAGGGATGTCGTTCACATAGGTTTCGGCTGCCATGGGCAGGAAAGCGGAAGGGGTGAAAGCCTTCACGTTAAGCGAGATGAGAACCGTAAGGATGAAGGCGGAGATTATGATTTTCATACTTGTTGTTTTTTGGGTTTGTATACTAAAAAGACGGATGAAAGGCGATTTGGTTACACCGGGGTTAGGGATTTAACAAAATCTTAACATGGCCGCCGTTGTATGGCGACCGGTTCAACGGGAATACCGCGAAGAATGAACAGGCTCTTTCAGGCGAACGGGGATCGGAATTACTTTATAGTTATTTGAATAATTACTGCTAAAGAAAATGCATAAAAATTGTACTTTTGCACCGCAAAATTCATGAACAGAAGATTGGATTTATCTGATTGCTAATCAAGAAGATAAAAATTGAAATAATATGAAGAGAGTAATGGTATTGACAGGCGGTGGCGATTGTCCGGGATTAAACGCCGTGATAAGGGCCATTGTTAAGCGTGCCTCGCAGGAGTCAGGATGGGAAGTGCTGGGATGTATAAAGGCATTCGACGGAATTTTAAATGAACCCACCGAAGTCGTCATGCTGGATGATGCCAAAGTTGCCGGTATTCATTACCAGGGAGGATCCATCATACAAACTACCAATAAAGGCGGCCCATTTGCCTGGCCCGTAAAAAAGCATGATGGCGGATGGGAATATGTTGACCGTTCCGACGAGATGATCCGGAAGATCCAGTACCTGGGCATTGATGCCGTCATCAATATCGGTGGCGACGGCTCGCAGCGGATTTCACAGCAATTATTTGAAAAGGGGCTCAATATTATCGGTGTCCCCAAGACCATTGATAATGACCTTTCGGCTACCGATTCAACTTTCGGTTTCCAGACGGCTATACAGGAAGCAACTTCTGCTGTTGACAAGCTCGTAACTACCGCAGCCAGCCATAACAGGGTTTTCATTCTTGAAGTAATGGGCCGCGATGCCGGCTGGATAGCCTTGAATTCAGCCGTTGCCGGAGGCGCCGAAGTGTGCCTTATTCCTGAAATCCCGTATGACCTGGGCATCGTAAAGAGCAAGATCGATTCCCGTTTCCACCGCGACCGCGGATTTGCCATCGTTGTTGTAGCTGAAGGAGCAAAATCAAAAGACGGCAAGGTTGTCGGCCATAAAGCACAGGAAGTCGGCTATGAAAATGTAAGGCTTGGAGGCGTTGGATTTAAACTGGCCGAAGATCTTCAGCGTGCCGGCTGTGAACACGATATCCGGGTAACCGTACTCGGTCACCTTCAGCGCGGCGGAATTCCCATTGCTTATGATCGCGTTCTTGCTACCCAGTTTGGCGTAAAAGCCATGGAACTGGTCCTTAAGGGAGAATTCGGCAGGATGGTTTCATACCGTCATCCTTATATCACCAGTGTAACCCTGAAGGATGCCATTCAACAACCCAACCTGGTAACCCTCGACACCGCGCTTATCAAAACGGCGCGTGGAGTCGGCATTTGCTTTGGCGATGACCCGGGCGCATACGAAGAGTAGTAACATTTATATATTTTTCTGGCGAAAAGTCTCCATCACGGAGACTTTTTGTTTTCCTGACCGCCTGGGAATTGGAGCCGGAATGCTGATCCGCCGGATGAAATTTAATCCACGATCAGCGCGAGGCAGCAGTCAAATGTCGTGCCCGGGGTTCCGGATTCCGGTTTTCAGGGCGATAATCCTCAGCCTGGTTATCTTATGCACATTTTTTGGAGATCGCTCTCCGACCCTTTGAAAACATTGCAATCCACTTCGCCTTTGATACCGTCAACCTGGCCGTCTTCACTGTATTGCCAGAAATGCCAGCCCGATTTGAATTTCTCCCTGAATTTGTCTTCGCCGTGATACCCTGAAATCCATAATGGATAATCGGCGAAGTCGTCGGACAGATAGTTGTTGTAATATGAAATATTGGTATAAATGATCGGTTTGACATCATATTCTGCTTCGATTTCGTCAATAAATGCCTTGAGGCCTTCACAAATCTGTTTTTTCGTCCGTCCGTTTGTATGCTCAATATCAATAACCGGTGGCAGATCGCCTTTCGACAGACTGACCTGGCTGATGAAATTTTCGGCTTGCCGGCCGGCGTCGCGCGACGGATAGAAAAAATGGTAAGCGCCCCTGATAAAACCCTCCTTTCTGACGGCTTCCCAGTTTTCTTCGAAATTCTGGTCTTGCCGGGTTATCCCTTCGGTGGCTTTGATAAATACAAAGGTAACTTTCCTGTTGTTGGATACCATTTCCTTTACCTTGCTCCAGTTGACGCTGCCCTGGTGATGTGAAACGTCGATGCCGAAAACCGCGTATTTGCCGGGGATCGTCAAACCGAAGGCTGTATTGCCCTGGAAAAAGCCAGGCTGGTCAGGCCCTTTGCGGAATACCGTTCTTATTGAAAAAATAATGATCCATAACGCAAAAAGCAGGAGGGAAGGTATGAGGAAAGCCCTTAGGATAATACGTCGGGTATGCTTGTTTGTCGGCAAATTTTCGGTTTTGAGACGCCAAAAGTACTGCAAATATTGAATTCAGGGAAAACGCGTTTGCCCGGACGTTGCAGGATGCCGGATGCGCTGGCTTTCTTTCCTGCTTCATTTAATTGTAAATTTGTAACTTCTGAAAAGTACCCGGATCAAAAAAAAATACAGGCATCTCGCCTGCTCAATGGATACACGGGTAAAAAATTAAACGAAACCGATAGCCATGCTGAACGATCTTGTTTCAATCAATAAAAAGCACGAAGAGGCGGCATTATCCGTCTATGAAAGGATTAATACCGAAAGGGTCCCGAAATATATAGTCACGTTATCGGGCGAAGTGTCCTCGGGCAAATGCGAAATCTCAAATGCGTTGGCGCGTCTGTACAGGAAAGATGGCGTGAAGTGCAAAATCCTTCATATGGACGATTACTATACAATTCCTCCCGAAAAGCGCACCGCGTGGAGAATGAAACACGGCATCGGCAGCATCGGCTATGATGAATACGACTGGCCGCGTATCAGGAAGAACATCGCTGAATTCAGGAACGGCAAAAAATCCTCATTGCCCTGTGTTGACCTTGTAACCCTTCAGGTGGATGAGCTCATTACGGATTTTTCCGAAATAGATATGCTTATTATCAATGGATTATATTCTGTTAAGATTCAGGAAGCCAACCTGAGGGTGTTCATTGAACTCACCTATAAAGAAACGCTGGAGCAGCAAATTGCCGAGAAGAAGGAAGAACTTGACGAATTCAGGATGAAAGTGCTTGAAAGGGAGCATCTGGTGGTTCAATCACTAAAGCCGGAAGCTGATTTTTACATTGATTTTGATAATTCGCTTGAGGCGTTCCACCTTTAAACAATGATCGGAGCATGATTTCAACGATAAACCAGCTTCCCGGCTGGAGCCGCAACCTTACTATTTACGAAGTTAACCTGAGACAATACTCTCCCGGGGGAACGTTCAGGGAATTCAGGGAACACTTGCCGCGCCTGAAGAAACTTGGAGTGGGAATTCTATGGTTCATGCCGTTGTACCCCATCGGTGTTGTTAACCGCAAGGGCAGCCTTGGATCCTATTATTCAATCCGCAATTACAGGGCCGTTGATGAATTATACGGAACGCTGGAGGAATTTACCGGTCTGGTTAAGGAAATCCATGATCTGGGCATGTATGTCATCCTCGACTGGGTGGCAAACCATACTGCCTGGGATCATGTCTGGACAAAAGACCATCCTGAATATTACCGGCTCGACGTCAAGGGGAAGTTTATGCCGCCTTTTTCCGAATGGGAGGATGTGATCGGTCTCAATTACAATTCGACGGGAATGCGTGAAGCCATGATCGGCGATATGTGTTTCTGGATCGAAAACACAGGTATTGACGGCTTTCGTTGCGATATGGCCCATCTGGTGCCGACGTCCTTCTGGGAAGAGGCAAAGGAGAAGCTGGTTACCCTGAAACCCGACCTGTTCATGCTTGCCGAATCGGAATTGCGCGAACTCGTAAACAAGGCGTTTCATGTTTTGTACAACTGGAACCTGTATCATTGTTTCAACGATATGGCTCAGGGTAAGAAAACAGTCACCGATTTGCGTATGTTACTGCAACAGGAGATTTTTAATTTTCCGAAACATGCGGCCAACATGCTTTTTATTAGCAACCACGACGAGAACTCCTGGAACGGAAGCGAGATTGAAAGATTGGGAGTGGCATTGGAAGCATTTGCCGTGCTTATTTTTATGCTGCCCGGCATGCCTCTCGTTTATTCCGGGCAGGAGGCCGGAAACGCAAAACGCCTGAAGTTCTTCGACAAGGACCTGATTGAATGGAGGGAGGATAAAATGTTTGCCGTTTACGATAAACTGATCGCATTACGTGACGGACATCCCGTGTTTCATAGAGGAGCTGACCCGTCGGATTTTTCTGTCATACCCACCAACTGCGATAACCAGGTGATCGCCCTGAAGTTTTCGGAAGGCGAAAACCAGGTTATGGCTATCCTTAATCTGAGCCCGAGGGCTGCTTCGTTTTCGGTGTTTACCCGCGCGTTTCCCGGTGAAGTGTATGAACTGTTCAGCCCGCCTGTGCCGGTAGCGCTGGGTGAAAACCCCGGTTTTACCCTGGGGGCATGGCAATATAAAGTGTATTACAGCGCCTGACCGCTAAATATTTTCAGACCTGTTGCTCTTTCGCAAGGAAATGTTAAATTTGTGCCCTCATAAGCGGAAGTAGCTCAGTTGGTAGAGCATCAGCTTCCCAAGCTGAGGGTCGCGGGTTCGAATCCCGTTTTCCGCTCAAAACGAAGCTTAAAGGCTTCGTTTTTTTTTTGCCGTGCCGTTTCTTGTTATCAGCGCAGGCCGGCCGGGACATGCTTCCGGCAATCAGACGTCACCGCTCTGACGGCGGCAGGTTGTTGATCAGGCAGATTTTTTTCGCGCAGTAATGGAACAGGTGATATCCCAGTCCGCCCTCGGCTACAATGGCGAACATCCGGTCAGGGTCGGTGATTTTAGTTGCTCCGATAATACTTACATTATATTTAAAAAGTATGTCGGGGATCAGGCTGCTGCTGGGGCCCACCACAACCGCCTGCTTTCCTGCAGGAATCAGCGTCAGCAGGTTGTCCAGGGTATTATTCACCAGGGTTGAACCGGTTAGGATGATAATATCAGCAACTGGGATAACCGCCGGGGCATCGGCAGCGGGTACATAATACTGTTGCTGCTCTTCGGTGAGCGCATCTTTGTTTAATTCCAGCACATGTAACTGATGTCCGCTGCCGGCAAGTTTTTTTATGTAATCCTGAAATGCCCCGACAATGCATATCCTTTTTTGTCCGTCCAGGTTAAGCAGGTCAAATGGATCCCTGTCTTCAATTATCTGGTAATCCGATTGCAAAATGATACCTGCCGATACGGCATTCAAAGCGGCAAGCTTTACGGAATCAAGGATTCTGGAATCGCCTGGGAATTGAAATAACCGGGTTACATTTTGCCCTTTGATGTTGCCCGGGGTGAAATCGCCGAAATCCCTGTTTTGCCTGCTACTGCAATTGACGGTTGAATCCAGGTCCGTGCTTGCCACGCCGCAATACCCGGTTGATAACTGAACGGCGGTCAGGAAAATACCAGCCTGGACTTTTTCAATGCTGACATTGTCCAGGTATTTCCTGTAGCGGGTTTCAAGTAAGTGATATGTTTCCTGTAAAATCATCCGTTAAATGTTTGTGGATATGTTCTTTTCCTGTGGAGGCGTTCTGATGACCGAAGCTCAGATTCAATGCTGAATTGCTTTGGCGAATCATTCCCTGCCGGTAATCGATATCGTTTGTGTTGAGAAATATGATGGCGAAAACCAGGAATGTGCCGATAAAATGCCCGATCACTTAACCTGCCTTCATGATCTTGCGGATTTTATTCTGTTAAAGGCGCATTTATAGTTTTCCCTGTTCTTTCGGAACATGGCGCCCGTGTGGGTTTGCCCATCGTTTTATTTCAGCTCAATAAGTTGCCTCCGCGACGGAACAATGATTTTGTCTTTGCTGTTGTTAATAATGCCCTCAACACTCACGTGATGATAGAGCACTATCTTTTTTGTATCAATGGCTATGTTCTTGTCACTGGCATCGTTTAACAGCCAGCCCGGTGCAAAGACAAGGTCCAGGTTTTTCATGTTGCCAATGACATCTGCATTTTCGGCATCGCCTGAAATATAAATTCTTTTACCGTCCCATTCGATCAGGTATGAATAATGCTTCAGCGACAGCCTGTGCCTGGTTGTAAATTTTTGAACCGAAAAATTCTGACTGATGGCATTCAATTCATGGAATGATAACTTCCTTTTCCCCGAAATAAAGGCTTTGACCGGCCAGGGCCCGAAAAGTTGCCTGTTTGTTTCCTTGAATAGTTTTCTGTCAAAATGGTCGGCATGCCCATGGGTAAAAATATAGATTGTGTTTTCGGGAATGCTGTCCGGCAAGTTCAGATTGTATGTCATGTATCCATAGGCTCCCGATTTATACGGGAAGTCAATGCATATATTCAGTGTCCCGTCAGTCATGAAAAGTCCGCAATTCCCCAGGAAATCAATCTGAATCGTTTTACCTTGTCCGGCTGCAGAATTTGCAATAAGAACCATGACCGGTATAATAAGACCTCTCATGGCATTTTTAACAGCTTTTTCCATTTTGATCAGATAAAATGAACCGGGTTACAGGTTTACCATCATAGGCGTTTATCCTGCCTCTCCGGAAATTTGTAAAACTCAGCGATTGGCTTACGCATGTCAAAGATATATAAATAATGCAAAAATTTTGATCAGAAAACAATAATAAGGCTGTCCTTTAAGGCCGGATTTGCTTCGGATACTCAAGGACAGCCCCGGGTAGTAGCACTCATCAAAGGCCTGTTATTCTGTAATTTTCAGGAAAATCAGATGCTTAAAAGGCTGTTATTTGACATCCAGTTTTTTATACCACATATACCATGTGAGTGAATAAAATTCGGGGTTTTCTTTCCCGGACTGGACAAGCGCCTCGTCCACTGATTTGAGATACGGCAGCAGCACGTCTTCACCGGGTTTCCAGTTGGCAGGCGTGAGCACCGAATAATCGCTGGCGGTTTGCAGGGCTATAACCGTTCTTTTGATCTCATCCATGTTGCGGCCAACATTGTTGGGATAGAAAAACACGGCTTCCACCTTATCGGCCGGATCGATGATGAATACGCCCCTAACATCGCGGGATGAAGGGGACTCGGGATGCAGCATGCCGTAAAGCCGGGCGATTGACTTGTTTTGGTCGTCGATTAGCGGGAAGTTGATCTTGACCGGTTCATGACCATTGTACCGGACCGATTCGAGCGATTTTTTCCAGTTGTAATGTTTATCAAGCGCATCCGTGGAAACGACGGCGAGTTTAACGCCCAGTTTATCAAAATCCTGCTGCATGGTTGCCATCGCAAGAATTTCGGAAGAGCATACCGGCGTATAATCAGCGGGGTGGCTGAAAAGGATTTTCCATTTTCGTCCGTAATCTTCAGGAAACGTAATGGTTCCCTGGGTAGACTGGGCGGTAAAGGAAGGAGCAATACTCCCGATAAGCGGGATGGATTGGGGGGCGGTATCCTCCTGGGCAAGACTTAATCCGGTCGCTGCCACGAGGAAAAGCGAAATCATGATCAGTTTTTTCATAGCTATTTGTTTTACTGTTATCAACAAATGGCTTGTGGAGATGTTAGGCTTTTTTCAGCGCAATTGTTATTGATTTGTTAAAGCGGTGAAAATAGAGGCCGGTAAAAGGAAGCAAATGCAATAATTCAGCCGGGCGGAAGTTGAAAAGGCTGAAAGCAGGCGTCACTTTTTTATACTTTGTTCATTGCAGATTCAACCTGTCGTTTTACCGTTCAATCAATGTATTTCATAGATTTGATGCCAGTTTGAAGCATTGAAAGCTATTATTTTGTGTAACTTAGAATACGCAAAACCAACTCCCAAACTGTTGCAATGAAAAAGAAAACGGTCATCATTATTCATCTCCTCTACTGGTTCTATTTTATCAATCAGTCGCTGTACCCTATTTATATCGGGCAACTTGACAAAGCAAACATGATTGATAACCAGTATCTTAAAAATCTTCTGATTACAACTTTCCTGAACCTTATCACCTTCTATGCCATTTATTTTTCATTTCCCCGCTTGTTAAAGCTGAAGAATAAAGTGCTGGCTGCAGGCACGGGGTTGGTAATGCTGGCTATGCTTACAACTTTCAGGGTGATTACCGATTATCTTTTCTGGAAATATTTCGGCAACCTGCCTCAGCAGGAATTGATTTTCAAATGGGTTTGGGTCTGGGGCGACGTGCGCCTGGTCATTATAACAGGAACCTATGCCGTACTCATCAGCTTCATGATCAGTTGGTTCGAGACGCAGAAATTAAAGGATGAGCTCATTAACCAACAGCAGGCCGGCGAGCTGGCATTGCTTCGTTCTCAGGTAAATCCGCATTTTCTGTTCAATACGCTCAATAATATTTACTCTCTCGTATACCGCAAATCGGAAGATGCGCCGGCGGCGGTTATGAAATTGTCTTCCATCATGCGGTATGTCCTCTATGATGCCACTTCCGACAAAGTTCCGCTGGAAAAGGAAATTGAGTATCTGAAAAGTTTTATTGAATTGCAGAAACTCCGCATCAAGCATCCCGATTTTGTAAGCCTGAGCATCGAAGGCAATACCGATAACAGGACGATAGCCCCTATGCTGTTGATCCCGTTTGTTGAGAATGCTTTCAAACATGGCAGCAAAAACCATGAACCCGGCATTTATATCAGGCTGAAGACCGAGCAGGACTGGCTTCGTTTCGAAGTTATCAACTACATTCGGAAAACGACGGCAGCCCCGGTCCAGCAGGCAAGCGGCATAGGGCTGGCCAACATCAGGCGGAGGCTCGACCTGCTTTACCCCGACAAATACCAGTTGATCATTAAGCAAGACGAAGAAAAGTACCGTATTAACCTTGAAATTGAGAATTGACATGAAAATCAATTGCATAGCCATCGACGATGAACCACTGGCGCTCGATATCATCAGGGATTATTGTACAAAAGTGCCGTTCCTTAATCTGCTGAATACCTTCGATAATGCTATCGAAACACTCGAATACCTCCGGAACAACCATGTCGACCTGATTTTACTGGATATTCAGATGGAGGAACTGACCGGGTTGCAGTTGCTGAATTCACTAAATGTAAAGCCTTACGTAATCCTTACCACGGCGTATGACTCATACGCGATGCAGGGTTTCGAACTGGATGTGGCCGATTACCTGCTTAAGCCGATTTCATTCGAACGTTTCCTGAAAGGGGTCAACAAGGTGTATGACAGGATGCGGCTGGGAAATGGCGATCAAACTGAAAAACTGCCAACCCCTCATATTCCCGAATCGCTTGATAAGGATTATTTTTTCGTCAAAACCGAAACACGCATCGAAAAAGTGACGGCTTCGGAGGTGTTGTATGTGGAAGGAATGGGCGATTACTGGCGTATTGTGACGCGTAACAAACGCATCATGACCCTGATGAATGCCAAAGGTATTGAGGATGTATTGCCCGAACCCCAGTTCTGCAGGGTTCACAAATCATATTTTGTCGCCGTTGATAAGATCGAATTTGTAGAACGCAAGCACATTAAGATTGCCGATCAGCGCATACCGATCAGCGATACCTATCAGAAAAACTTCTTCGATATCATCGAGAAAAGGAAGTAGAATTCCCCATCATTTATTGGCTTCTCCTGACGGCCGGGCACCATTTTCATACGGTGCGCAGCCATGAATCATTGTGTGCTCAGGATAAGGAAGAACGGAAAACTTTACCTGCCGGTGTATGGCTTTGTGTGAGAGGAAAGCAGGCCTGCCTGCCTTGCGCGAGCCTGGAGGTGGCAGGCAGGGGAAAACGGAGAACGAAAAACTTTACCTGCCAAGGGAGGGATGTGAGTGAGCGGGCAGGGGAAAAGACAAAACACTAATCACGAATCACGAACAACGAACCACGAATTCCACGAATGTCAATTACGACTTCCACGAAACGCAAAACACGAAACTCAAAACTCAAAACGCAGAACACAGAACCCAACCCCCCAAAACGCTAAAAGCTAAAAGTTTACCTGCCTGGGCGGGGTTGTGGGTAAGACGGCAGGCCAAAAACCAAAACAGCCCGCAAATTTCACATTTTCACATTTTCACATTTTTAAATTTTCAAATTCTGAATCCTCCCTTCCCCACGCACCCTTTCGGCTCACGCTCTGCCGACCCTGCGTCAGAACCGACAATCCTTTCTTTTTCGATTTTTCTGATCGGTAAACAAATCATTTCAAACTGTAAAATGGCATTTGTCCCCGTTGACCTGTTCAACGATGCTTTTAACCGGATAATCGAATATAGTTGTTTAACCATCAGCTTGTTACATACTTTTACCATGTAAAATTATTAACCCAAAAACCAAGGAGGATATAACCATGAAAACGTTTCTTATTGCTTTGTTCATGATGGTTTTAGCGCTGGCTGCATCAGCCGGTGAAACTGTCAATTATGTGACTGTGAAAGGTAAAACCTATTTCTGTAAAGAACTGAAATCAGGAATGTTCAGACTGGGTATCGTGTTGAACGATGGTACGACACTTAAGGTGCCTTTCAATAAAGTAGACGCCTACATGTGTAAAGGCCATTTGTACGAACGGCTGCCCCTGATGTGTCCCAATGCCAAACCGGGCTGCACGGCATTGCTGGAATTTGTTACCGCACGAAACGGCCTTCGGTTATATAAGTATTGCAAATATGGCGAATGCTGCGATCCGGCAAGCAATTCGTATAAAAAAGCCGAAGCTCAGTATCTGTACACGGTATTCAAAGACGGGAAATTTTACCTGAGGGTAGACCAGGAAAATGCACCCACTGTTTTGCCTTTCTTTGGCATTGAGGCTATTTATTAACAGGTCGGTTTGTTTGTTAAAGCAGTAAAGGAAAGGAATGCATCATGAAAATCCCAGCTTCCATACTTGTTTTGGTATTTCTTTCGATGAGCGTTTTCGCTACAGGAGTTATCGAGAATTTCGTGATTGCCGACGGCGTTGTTTATCAGATTACCACAATGCGTAAAGGAATTACAAATACACGCATCACGACAACCTCGGGAGAGATAGTAAAGATTCCGAACGCTTCGATCAAGTCATACCGAATTAATGGCCACCAGTACGATATGCTCCCCATGCTGAATCAAAGAGGCGATACCATTGCCGCAGCTTTTATGGAGCTGATTGCAGCACGCAATGGCAGTCGTCTTTACAGGTATTGCAGCAATTGTAACAAATATGATCCTGTAAACCAGGAGATTGCCCCCATTAACCGCGTTTACAGATACTATGTCCTGAAAAGCGGAAGACTTAACCTTCTGTACGATGAAGAAACCACCGGCAAAGCGATGGCTTTTTTCAGCGTCAGAATATTAAAATAGACGGTTGATGTAGAATATAGAGCAGTTTTTACTATCAGGTTTTGGTTGATTGGTTTAATTTGTTTGATGTGCAGAAAGAGGTTGCAGAGTAAGCAGCCTCTTTTTGTTTATCGCTCTGATTGTTGACAGCCTTGGCAGTAACGGTTCAGATGTTATCCGGATCAACCGTGATATGCCGGATGGTCGTCCTTTTCCATGTATAGGTAATATGGACCATCCCGTCGGATGTCTGAATTACGGCAGGGTAGGAAAGTTCTCCCGGTTCACTGTCGAGTGTCAGGACCTTATGCCACACCTTTCCGTTTTTCGATATTGCGATGCATATCGGCGACCGCGGACCTGTCCATTTCCCTTCGGGAACATTGGAAGGATTATAGACCAGGAGTTGCCTGCCGTCGGTGAGGGTTACCGCGTCGATGCCTGAATTGGGATTGGGCAGCGAAGTCGGCGCCAGCGGCGTCCAGGTTTTCCCGTTGTCCTTCGACCAGCTTTCAGCAATTACATTGCCGCGGCTGCGGCATAAAGCCTGGAGTCTTTTTCTTCCGTGAAAGAGAATGGCGGGCTGAATGGCCTGCATATGCCTTGGATCGTCTACAAATCCTGATTTACTCCACGTTAGTCCCAGATCGGCTGTGCGTTCAAAATAAACCTGCCATTCACCGGCTTCGGTGCTGGTCGGGCAAAGCAACTCACCGTTTTGCAGCCTTACCGGTTTGTTTTTAACTGGTCCCAGGATGCCGTCAGGAAGCCGGGCCGGAACACTCCATGTCCTTCCGCCGTCTGCCGATTTCATTATCATTCCCCACCAGTTGACAGGATCGGGGCCGACCTTATAAAACAGCAGCAAAACGCCTGAACCGTCCCGGTAAAGTACCGGATTCCAGCAGGGATATCGTTTCCCGTCGGGACTGATGCCATTGGCGATTTCAACGGGAACATCCCATTTCCCGTTTCTGTAAAGGCTGATCCAGATTGCTACGTCCGGGTTCTTTTCGGCAGTGCCGCCGAAGTATGCTACGGCCAGTCCGTCGGCTGTTTCGGCAATCGTCGAAGCATGGCACTCGGCAAACGGGGCTGAATCAAATATAAACTCATTCCGGATGATACAATCCCGGTTGGTTTCCTGGGCCAGGATGTATCGTGCGCCCGTGAAAGTGAGAATGGCAATAAGGAATGGTAACCTGAAAAATTTCATTGTTTGATATTCATGAAAGTTGCTTTAAAGTCCCGAATTTACGGCCATTTCCCGGAGCTCCCGATATTTTTTCAGGATATTTTTTCAATTCAGGCAACTGGTTATCAATATTTTTTAAGCCGGTTCTTTGAAGTGTAAAATATACACTTATATTTGTCCTATTCAAACTTTGAATTCCCCCGGAACCTTGATGGAAAACGAGGTCGGGAAAGCACAGAAAAAAATGCATGAATCCCTGCCGGCATTCCCGGTAAGGCCGGAACTGTTCTCGAATCGGTTAACAATGACAAGACATTATTTTTTTTTCAAAATGAAAAGTTCACTCACAACGATCTTCCTGGCCTTTATTTGTGCGGTTTCCGGAGGAACGGTAATTGCACAGGAAAACACTGTCACGATGCAGCCGGAAAAAGCAGGAACCGTCATCAGCAAAAATCTTTACGGCCATTTTGCCGAGCACCTGGGTCATTGCATCTACGGAGGGATCTGGGTAGGGGAGAACTCCTCCATACCGAATGTGCGCGGTATACGAAGCGATGTGGTAAATGCCCTGCGTGATATGTCGATACCCAACCTTCGCTGGCCGGGCGGCTGTTTTGCCGATGAATACCACTGGAAAAACGGGATCGGCCAGCGCGAAAAACGTCCGGCCATGATCAATACCAACTGGGGCGGTGTTTCCGAAGATAACAGTTTCGGCACCAATGAGTTCCTTGACCTGTGCGAACAACTTGGCTGCGAACCGGTAATTACCGGCAACTTAGGAAGCGGCTCGGTGGAGGAAATGTCGCAATGGGTGGAATATATCAACTCCGGCAATATCAGTCCGATGACGGATTTACGTAAAGCCGGCGGGCGTGAAAAAGCATGGAATGTAAAGTTCTGGGGCCTGGGGAATGAATCGTGGGGCTGCGGTGGCGCCATGAGCCCTGAGTTTTACTTTGACCAGATGATGCGTTATTCGAACTTCTGCCGCGATTACGACGGGAAAGGCCTCTTCCGCATCGCCGTCGGACCGAATGTTGACGATTACAACTGGACGGAGACCATGATGCGCCTGTGGTCAAAAAAATCATGGTGGGAGCAGCGCCTGATGAACGGCTTGTCGCTGCATTACTATACCCTTTGCCACGGTTGGGGCGACAAAGGCTCGGCCACCGAATTCACGGAAAAGGACTGGTTCGCTACCCTGAAAGCAACCTGCCGGATGGAAGAGCTGATCGGCAAGCATCTGGCTATCATGGATAAATACGATCCCGGGCACAGGGTCGGGCTTGTCGTCGACGAATGGGGAAACTGGTACGACGTGGAGCCGGGTACAAATCCGGGATTCCTGTTCCAGCAAAACACGTTGCGCGATGCGCTGGTCGCCGCCATTAACCTTAATATTTTCAACAACCACGCCGATCGCATCGTGATGGCTAATATCGCCCAGATGGTCAATGTGCTGCAATCGGTGATCCTGACCGACAAGGACCGGATGGCGCTCACGCCGACCTATTATGTGTTCAGGATGTACAAGGTGCACCAGGGGGCAACGCTCATACCGGTCACCGTTTCCTGCCGGAATTATGCCTCAGGCGACGAATCGGTTCCGGCTGTAAATGTATCAGCCTCAAAGGATGCTTCGGGCCGTATCCATGTTACAATGGTAAACCTTGACCCCGGGAATGAAACGCCTGTAACCGTAAACCTGGGTAGCGAACAGAAAGTGACCGTGACGGGGCAGGTTATTACCTCCGAAAATATGAACGATTACAACGATTTTGGCCAGGCGCCGAAAGTCATTGCCGCCGGTTTCGACAAATTCAAAGCCGGCAATGGACAAGTGAAGGTCAGCATGCCTTCTAAATCGGTGGTCTGCCTTGAGATAACGGCCCGATGACACGTTTTTGAATCTTAGAATCAGGGTTTTGACAATCATCTAAAATACTCAGCAATGAAAACATTTAACAACCTGGAAGTGTGGTTTGTAGCCGGGAGTCAGCATTTGTACGGCCCCGAAGTGCTCCGGCAGGTAGCCGCAGACTCGGAAACCATAGCCGCAGCCTTTAATAATTCATCAGAAATACCCGTAAATATTGTCTTTAAGCCGGTCATGACGACCCCGGATGATATCACGAACCTTTGCATTGATGCCAATGCGTCGGCGTCCTGCATCGGGCTGATCACCTGGTGCCACACTTTTTCACCTTCCAAGATGTGGATCAACGGGCTGAAGAAGTTGCAGAAACCATTACTGCATCTGCACACGCAGTTCAACCGCGACCTGCCCTGGGAAGAAATCGATATGGACTTCATGAACCTGAACCAGTCGGCGCATGGCGACCGCGAGCATGGTTTCATCATGACCCGGCTTCGTATGAACCGCAAGGTTGTGGTAGGTCACTGGCAGGATCCTGAAGTGGTCGGTGATATCGCCGTTTGGGCCCGCGCTGCTGCAGGGTGGCACGATATGCAACATATGAAAATTGCCCGTTTTGGCGACAATATGCGCGAAGTAGCCGTTACCGAAGGCGATAAAGTTGCCGCCCAGATACAATTCGGCGTTTCGGTTAACGGCTATGGCGTCGGCGATCTGGTAAGGTTCGTGGATGACGTCCCCGAACCGGTCGTCGACGATCTGGTTAAAGAATATACGGAGATTTATAATGTGGCTGCCGACGGAATGACGGGAGGGAAATATCACGAAAATGTCCGTTACCAGGCCCGGCTCGAAGCCGGTATCCGCGCTTTTCTTGAACAGGGCGGTTTCAGCGCCTTTACTACTACTTTTGAAGACCTTCACGGATTGAAACAATTGCCCGGATTGGCTTCGCAGCGTCTCATGGCGTCGGGTTACGGCTTTGGCGCCGAAGGCGACTGGAAGCATGCCGCCATGGTACGCGTATGCAAAACAATGGGAAAAGGCCTGAAGGGAGGCTGCTCCTTCATGGAAGATTACACGTATCACCTGGATCCTGCGGGAATGAAGGTACTCGGGGCCCATATGCTGGAAATATGTCCGACCCTCAGCGGTCAGAAGCCGAAACTGGAAGTTCATCCGCTGGGAATCGGGAACAAGGAAGCCCCGGCGCGACTGACTTTCAGCGTACCTGCCGGGCCGGCTACCGCAACCAGCCTCGTGGATATGGGCAACCGTTTCCGTATGATCGTAAATTCGGTGGATTGCGTCGTTCCCGATGCCGACCTGCCGAAGTTGCCTGTCGCCCGTGCCTTGTGGATTCCCCAACCCGACCTGAAAACAGGCGCAGCAGCCTGGATTTATGCCGGCGGGGCCCATCATACCGCTTTCAGCCAGGCTGTGGATGCCAGGTATATCGAAGACTTCTGCGATATGGCCGGAATAGAGTATGTACATATCGATAAGGATACCTGCCTCTCCTCCTTCCGGAAGGAATTGAAGTGGAATGACCTGTATTATATGCAGGCCGGAGCGCTGAAGTTTTTATAGTTGAGCGCTGTCATGACTGAAAATCTGAAATTATAAGGGTGATATCCAGGTTGTTGTTACCGGAGTTTGTTTATAAAGCCGGGTAGTTTATAAAACAATGATACATTTGCCCTAAATTTGAAAATTATCACCGGCCATGCTCACCGAACTTAAACATCGGGTGTACGAAGCCAATCTCGGATTGGTGAAGCGGAATCTTGTCCTTTATTCATGGGGCAATGTGAGCGGGATCGACAGGGATGAAAACCTGATCGTAATAAAGCCCAGCGGCGTTTTATACGAAAACCTTACGCCGTTCGAAATGGTGGTGGTTGATCTGAACGGCAGGGTTGTCGACGGCAACCTGAAACCATCCTCCGATACACTCACGCATATTGAGCTTTACAAGGCATTTCCGGGAATAGGCGCCATTGTGCACACCCATTCAACCTATGCGGTGGCGTGGGCTCAGGCCTGCAAACCGATACCTGTCTATGGTACTACTCATGCCGACCATTTTTCCGGCCCGGTTCCCTGTACCCGTATGCTGACACAACAGGAAGTGGAATCAGCCTATGAAAAGGAAACCGGCAGGGTTATCGTTGAAACTTTCAAAGATATTGACCCTTTGCATGTACCCGGTGTGCTCGTGGGCAATCACGGTCCCTTTACGTGGGGCGAAACTCCCGAAAAAGCGGTTTACAATGCCGCCGTGCTCGAAGAAGTAGCCAGAATGGCCTGGTTGTCAGTCCAATTGGGCGCAGCAGGACCGATCCCCGATTATCTCCTCGCTAAACACTTTAACCGTAAGCATGGTAAAAATGCCTATTACGGACAATAAAAACTATGATAATTACTATGGACGAAAAAACGATCAACAGGGCAGCCGATAACATCCGCATACTTGCGGCTGCTATGGTGGAAAAAGCTAAATCAGGGCATCCTGGCGGCGCTATGGGAGGCGCCGATTTTATTAATATTCTTTTTACCGAATTTCTCCGGTACGATCCTTCGGATCCGGCCTGGCATATGCGCGACCGCTTCTTCCTCGACCCGGGGCATATGTCGCCGATGCTCTATGCCGTATTGACCCTTTCGGGAAAGTACACCATCGACGAAATCAAGAATTTCCGTCAATGGGGGAGTCCCACGCCCGGACATCCGGAACTGGATGTTACCAGGGGCGTGGAAAACACTTCCGGCCCGCTGGGACAGGGACATACGATGGCCGTAGGCGCTGCCATTGCCGAAAGGTTTTTATGCGCCCGCTTCGGCGAATGGATGTCGCATAAAACTTACGCATACATTTCGGATGGCGGCATACAGGAAGAAATTTCTCAGGCGGCCGGACGTATTGCCGGTTATCTCGGGCTGAGCAACCTGATCATGTTTTTCGATTCGAACGATATCCAGCTTTCTACCGAAACCAGGGCCGTAACTTGTGAGGATACCGCAAAAAAATATGAAGCCTGGGGCTGGAAGGTGCTGACCATCAACGGCAACGATGCATCGGCTATAAGGAATGCCTTGACGGAAGCCAATGATGAAAAAGAGAAACCGGTTCTGATCATCGGTAAAACGATCATGGGCAAAGGAGCGTTAAAAGCCGACGGTACAAGTTTCGAGCGTCAGTGTGCAACCCACGGCATGCCGCTGGGCGAATCAGGGGCTTCGTTTGAAAAAACCATTGAGCACCTGGGCGGCAATGCACAGGATCCGTTTGCCGTATTCCCCGAAGTGGCTGAGCTTTACGAAAAAGTGAAGGCGAAAAACATTGCCCTGGCCTCTTACCGCAAATCGCAACAGCAGGAATGGGAGTCGGAACATACGGAGCAGGCTGCAACGCTTCACCGTTATCTGAAAGGCGAACTGCCGGAACTTCATTTTGACGAAATAGCCCAGAAACCGGGTATCGCTACCCGTGCCGCTTCATCGGCAGTGCTTGGCTATCTGGCACAGAAAGCCGGCAACATGATCGTCTCCTCGGCCGATCTTGCCAACAGCGATAAAACCGACGGATTCCTCAAGTATACCAAACCCTTCACAAAAGGGGATTTTTCGGGCGCGTTCCTGCATGCAGGCGTAAGCGAACTGACCATGGCTGCCATCTGTAACGGCATTGCCCTGCATGGGGGCGTATTTGCCGCCTGCGCCACCTTCTTTGTGTTCAGCGATTATATGAAACCGGCGATCAGGTTATCGGCGCTGATGGGATTGCCCGTCAAATTTATATATTCCCATGATGCTTTCAGGGTCGGGGAAGATGGTCCCACCCATCAGCCCGTTGAGCAGGAAGCGCAAATCAGGCTTCTCGAAAACCTGAAGAACCATCGCGGGCACATGAGCCTGCTTGCCTTACGTCCTGCCGATGCGGCCGAAACCACCATGGCCTGGAAAATGGCGATGGAAAACAACAATTCTCCCACGGCGCTGATACTTTCGCGACAAAACATCGCCGATATTCCTGCAAAAGCCGGATCAACACGCTATGCTGACGCGCAGCAGGCTTCGAAAGGCGCCTATATCGCGCTTGATGGCGGAGGCGTTCCCGATATCGTGCTGATCGCAAGCGGTTCCGAAGTGGCCACGCTCATCGAAAGCGCCGGCCTGCTGAAAACAAGGAACAACCTGAAAGTAAGAGTGGTTTCGGCCATTTCCGAAGGACTGTTCCGGCAACAGCCGGAAGAATACCGGCAACAGGTGATACCCTGCGGGATACCGGCATTCGGACTTACGGCCGGTTTACCGGTTACGCTGGCCGGGCTCGTCGGCGCTCACGGTAAAGTCTGGGGACTGGATCATTTCGGATATTCGGCCCCGGCGAAAGTGCTGGATGAAAAATTCGGGTTCACCCCGGAAAACGTATATAACCAGGTAATAGCATTTCTCGGCGAAACAAAAAAATCCTGAACCAACGTGACAAAGTATACCCTGGGTGTGGATTACGGAACCGACTCCGTTCGGACGATATTGGTTGACACCGCCGACGGGACGGAAATGGCATCCAGCGTTTTTTATTATCCCCGCTGGAAGCAGGGAAAATACTGCGTTCCTGCCAAAAACCAGTTCCGGCAGCACCCTCTCGATTATGTGGAAGGGCTTGAGAATACCGTCAGGGATGTGATTTCACAAGTTCCGCCTGAGGTGGCTGCGAATATTGTGGCCATATCGGTTGATACCACGGGATCGACTCCTGTGGCCGTGGACAAAAACGGCACTCCGCTGGCGTTACTCCCCGAATTTGCCGATAACCCCAATGCCATGTTCGTGTTGTGGAAGGATCATACGGCCACTGCCGAGGCTGACCAGATCAACACAACTGCAAGAAACTGGGGCGGGACGGATTATACCAAATATGAAGGAGGCATCTATTCCTCGGAATGGTTCTGGGCCAAGATATTGCATGTTATCAGGGAAGATGAAAGGATCAGGCAGGCGGCTTTTTCGTGGGTCGAGCATTGCGACTGGATCCCGGCCCTGATCACCGGCACGGCGAATCCTCTCACCATGAAGCGCAGCCGTTGTGCAGCAGGCCATAAGGCGATGTGGCACAAAGATTTCGGAGGGCTGCCGCCGGAAGAATTCCTGTTGAAAATAGATCCGCTGCTGGCCGGGTTGCGTAACCGCCTGTTTACTGATACCTATACCTGCGATGTAAAAATCGGGAACCTGACGCCAGAATGGGCCGGACGGCTGGGATTAAGCGAAAAGGTTGCCGTGGGCGCCGGGGCTTTCGACGCCCACCTTGGCGCCATAGGTGGTGAAATAAAGCCTTATTACCTGAGCAAG
>Ga0209099_1000778_pt1 | contig 36030 bp, 40 predicted proteins | sample AD_JPNHW2_MetaG_FD_184430 | JGI IMG/M metagenome (GOLD analysis project Ga0209099, IMG submission 184430) | Active sludge microbial communities of municipal wastewater-treating anaerobic digesters from Japan - AD_JPNHW2_MetaG (SPAdes) (version 2) | ecosystem: Engineered > Bioreactor > Anaerobic...
GTTGATGTACTGTAAAGCCTGTTGGAGATACTTGTTCATCTCCACAAGCGTGGCGTTCGGGATGCACAACCGCACGTCAGCATAGACGGTATTGATATTCATTTCTTGCTCTTAACCTTCGGCTTGGGTTTGGGTTCGGGTTTCTTGGGGATGATCTTCACGGTCTTGGTCTCGTGGCTCTCTTGACGGAGTTCCTCGATCTCTTTCGTGACTTCGGTAATGGTCTTGCCAAAGAGCTTGCTGTTGCGTAAAGACTCCGCACGAAGCGGGTCTTTTGTCAGGTACAGACCGCCTATGAATTTGCAGCCCTCAACCATAGCGGACTCATCCGTTGACTTGAAAACGTATTCTTTTTCCATTTCCCTTACCTCTTAAAGTTTATTCGGAATGGTGAGGGGCGGGGGTTATGAGTTCCCGCCCCCACACCGTGAGCCTGTGAGCTGGCTATTTCGGTGGAACGGTTATGTAGGTTGTAACGGCGCCCTTTACTCCGGGTTTCCAAACGAGGGTAAGACCTGTATTGTACCCTTGCCATCGGACTCTGTAGTAGGGGGCATATACCCCGCTGAGAGATACAGGGAACGTGATTACTGATCCAATGGTGGGGACGCCGGCGTAGATGTCGTAAGTTCTATATGTCACCCAGTTTGTCCCATTAGCACTTATCTCCAAGATAGGCACCACCTTGGGGACTGCGGCTCCATCAACTATCGTAAGCAGTGCGGTATTGACTACACCCGTTATCATGATCTCGTTTCCAGAAATAAGATCGCCTTGAGTAAACGTGTTGGAATACATCGGCATGTTTGCCGTGGCACTGGAATCTGCTGTGCCGGTTGACGTGTAGGTTGTTTTGGAGGACAGGACACCAAACTTATTTAGTGTCTTGCTCGTCACGTCAGTAATAGTGGTGGTGTAAACAGTCCCGCTCAGGCTGATAGCCATGATCAGGAACAGCGACAGGATCAGGATTGATTTACGCATTTCTCACGCTCCTTATTTACATGAAGAACCAAAGCCCGTGAGCTTCCGGGAACTTCATCCGCAGACCAATATCCCACCTCATTTCCCACTTTTTGGAAGTGGAATTGCCGGTGAGCTTCTCGGTGTACAGGGGAATCAGTTGGCGCAAGGACACGTACTTGGTGTCGATTACGAACATGGCATTTGACAGCGCTCCGGTCATGCCACGGTGACGGGTGATGTCAAGCTCGGCATTTGGAGTGATGTACTTTTTCCATTTCAGACCAAAGGCGGTGTCGCCGGAGGTCATTTGATACTGGTTGTTCTTGCGGCTCATGGTAATAAGAGCCTGGATCGCGCCGTCACCGGCTATGACCCGCTTGCTCTCTGAGCCATACTTGAACTGCTCGATTATGGACAGGTCGAGATCGTCCGGGGTCATGGTGGATGCGGTATGCTTGAAGATACGAGTTCCACCAATGCCTACGGTGGCGGCTGCTTCAATGCCCTGGCGCAGGGAGATGCTGGTACGAATGATATTGCCGTCAGTGTCGGTCAGAGGGCTGGAGCCGGGGGCAGAGAAGGGGTTGGTGCAGTTGATACGGCGGGAGGCGTAGAGCAATGCTCTGTCCGCGTCGCGCATCAAGCGCAGTTGCGCCCACTTAAGCTGACGCATAAGCTCATCGCCATAGACGATCTGAGAGGTTGCGGCAAGCTGGTCGGTGATCTTGTAGCTCTCTTTGAAAGAGCCGATCTCGTTCCAGCAAGTCACGGGTATTTCGTAGCGGTGAGCGGATTCGTCGGAGCCTTCACCAAACATACGGCTAACGTGGTAGCAGTAGGTCTGAGTTGCGCCGGAAGTGGTGATGTTGAATCCGGGGGTAGCGGTCAGCAATCTCCAGTTAAAGAGAGTGGTTCCGCTGGCATCATCTGAGACAACCAGAATACTGGCGGTTTGAGTGGTATCTTCGGGGTTGACCAGAAGCAGGATGTCGCCTTCCTCGAAAGGATAAGGGTCAATCGCTGCGCCGCCGTTGGTCAGAGATACGGACATATCGGTGTACAGTGCAGCGTTAGCGGCAAGTGCGGTGATAGCCGTAGTACCGGCGGCGGAAATGTAGTACTTGTTATCGGTGATGTATGAGCCTCTATGCTCAATGTAGCTTTCCAGATCACCGGAAGCTTTCTGTTTGGAAATACCCATTAACAGGGTAATAAAGGGGGAGGCGGAGGGTTCAAGCTCATTCAGCCCGGACGCATCGTCAAAGAATACTCTCTGAGAACTAAGGGCATCTATGAGTTGACTGCGGGACGTAATGTCCACGCCGTAAGTAAGACCGGAAGTTCCAGCCATAATAAATTACCTCATATATTGCTAACGAGGTTAATCAATGTCCTTAAAAACCTCGCTAAGTTTTTCTACTTTCTGCGGTTTGTTTGTGCCACCACTACCCACGCCGGTTGAAGGCGGGACAATGCGGACACTCCGCTCTTTTTGGACTTGTGACAAAGGCTTTCCGGCGGGTGTCTGAGTCACGCGCCGATAATAATCGAACGCCGTGTCCAGATCGGAGATACCTTTCGCCTTAGCAAAAGCTTCAATCTCCTGGGCGTTATAGCCCGCACCACGGATTTGCGCGCGGATAGTCTCAAGACGAGACACGTTCATTGCCTGATTAGAGGCGATCTCCGCGTTAAAGTTTGCCTGTGCCGTGTAAAACTTGCCGGGATTCTCGGCTCTCAAGTCCTCAACCTCGTCCCAGGTTTCGACTCCGAAGTGACGCTTTATCAGCGCAGCTTCGTGGCTTACCGGTTGCTGAGTCTGTGTTTGAGCGTTTTTGCTGGCTTCAAAAGCTGCCCGCTCTTGCTCCAGTTTGCGCTTCTCAGCTTCCAGATTGGCTTTCTCGATATTCAGGTCAAGGTTCTTTTTCTTGGCAGAGCCTAAAGTATTGACGAACTCGTTTGCCTTGCGCTCAAAGCTTGCGGCTTTATCATCCGGTAAGTCCGAAGGTGTCTCGAAAACGATGTTGCCTTCATCATCCTCACCGTAGCGGGTCTTGAATCCGTCGATCTCAGCAGTTTCAGTAAAGTCCACTACGACGTTATTGTCGGGAGAACTACCATTGCTCCCGTTGGGATCGTTTTGATCAGTGTCTTTCATCTTTACCTCCGGGGAGATTCTTCTGGAGAATTGCTCCCCTTTATTTGTGGCGAATATAAATAGCCCTGATTTTTATGTCAAGACATTTTTTATTTAGCTGGGCTGCTTTCTGCTTTTGGCTCTGCCTGTAAACTGCCTACACCGCTTAAAACGGCTTGCATCATATCAGGATTTGCCATCAATATCTGAACTACTTGCAGGATCCCATCCTCTTGCAGTTTGTTGTCGTTTAACTGCGAGCCATTAGGATAATCCAGCATATCGAACATATCAATACGTGAGATTTCTCCACCGGCTCTAAGCTGTTTGGCTTCATCTCTGCGGAGTTGCTTGACCATCTCAGGATTATTCTCGATCAGCGGAACTGTATAGTACTGCTCCCAATCCCAAAGGACTATATCGTCCTCGTTAATGGTCTTGACTTCGGGTTGTCCGCCCATGCCAACGCCCTGGAGTTTATGCTCGTAGGTACGGTATTCTCCCACGAACTGTAAAAGCAGTTCGGTGATCTGTTTCAGGTAATCCTTATAGCAAAGCTCGTCCTGCTTGGTGTAGATAGCGGCGGCACTCTGAAATTGAGCGTTTGCCACGCCCGATACCCCGGACTTAGTCTCGCCCCTGGCGGTGTCGATTGCCCCGGTACTGGTCTTGACGGCATTGCTGATCAGTTGATACAGCATGGCTGACACATTGGCGTCATATCTGCCCTCGCTATAAGATACGGGCTTCATGTCGCCATGCTCTTCACGCCATACGGGGTCAACGATTGCGGTGTAATCCAGCGAATTGCGGTTGGTCTTGAACTCTTCCATATCCAGTATCGCGCCACCTTCTACGAAGGGAGTCGGGTTGCCATTCTTGATAGCCTGAACAGCGACGAGAGTCATTGCCACTGTACTGATGTCCACCAGATCGGCAAGGTAATACGTCCATGAGCGGGGATAAATATCGCTCGGATGCTTTAATCCCCACATAAACTGAAAGTGATCTCTACTACCGATGTACTCGATAGGACTAAGATAGCCATCAATCTGCGGATGGAAGAAGAACTGGAACCAGCACTCTTTCTCAATAGTGTACTTGTCGGAGAGATAGACGTTATCCGGTAATTCCTCACCGTCTTGCAAATTAGCAAGGTACTCATCCACGTCTTTCCAGTACACCTGTTCGGTTTTGATGTTGCCCTCGATCTTGTAGTTTACGTCTATCACGTCTATCCGCACGAACTTGCGGTACTGACAGAGGAATAGATCAAAGCACTCTTTCCGGTCTGGAGCATCGCCCATGCCGGGGTCAGACATAATGTCTGAGATTTTCTTGTCATACTCAGGGAACATTTCGCGGGCATCTTCCACGTCGATCTGGAACTTGGCAAACTCCCATCTGCGGTTTGTCCAGCCGCGCTCATTCGAGGATTCGTCAACCCAATACGAACGGCAGTCCAGATAGCGGAACTCAGGCTTGCCGGTTTTCCATTGCTTGTCCATCCGCATATTATTCCAGCCCATATATGACACGCCATATCCGTACCAGATTTGGTCTGAGATCACGTCAACCCCTGCTCGTACAATGTCGAACTCGTCCATTACGTAATTGACTTCCATCTCAAGGAACTCACGGCTGTCGTCCACCGGGTCAAACGAGGCTTTCTCCTTGACTTCCACCACTATGTCGGCGGACTGAACGTAGCTCTCTTTCCAGAGATTAGCCTTAAGTATCCAGTTGTCACGGTAATACTGGTCGGTAAACTCCGCTATCTCTGAATCCTTCTTGTAAATGGGAATCTCATTGCATCTGATCCGTTTGCATATCTCAAATGCTTCATCCCAGGGTGCACGCGCTTCTTGCGCAAAGAACAGACGTTGCTGCCATGTGGTAATTTCGTGCCGTCTTTGCTCTTTCTTCTCAAGATAAACTGATAGTTCCATCTCTCTTACCTCGCCTTTTTCATGAATGATCCCATAACACTATAGACACTCTTAGTCCCGTTCTGAGCCATTGTCTGCGGTCTGCGCTTCTCTTCTTTTTGCTGGACAGCAGTCTTGGACACGTTGTCACAGCATAAGTACCGAAGCAGGTCGTTAAAGTCTTTATACTTCTCGATGATCTTACTGTCACCGACGGCTATATTGCTGTCGCTTGCCTTATTAAGCCTGCGTCGCAGGTAATGCTCCATCCCATTTCGGGTATGATAGCAGGTGTCCCAAACTACCAGTCCGGGCTTGCCGTCCTCAAGCGGGTCAAGAGCCTTCATCACCATTGAATGTCCGTAAGAGATTTCGCTCTTGGCATCCGTGCTGCGAAGATCATAGCTTGGGGTGTAGCTAAAGCGTTTATTCCCATGCCGGGCAGGGTCAAGCTTGCGTCCCGCGTCAGCGTAGGTCTTGGCGATGTTATAACTCAGTCGCGTCTGGAAGGCGAATCTCTTGTCAATAATGCGTCTATGTACCATGATCAGCCCAAGGCTGTCCTCGTACTCAGCCCACATTGCCGGCTCGTCCTCCAGAATCACGTCATTTCTGCGAATCTCCCAAAAGGGAGTACTCTTGTCAATCGGAGTCTCACCAAAGATGATCTTGCGGTACTGCTGAAACGCCTTGCCCTCAGCGATCAGCGCGGAGTATTCATCGCTATGCTCGATCTTTTGAATGGCTGCGTAGATACTGGCGCTCGGTCTGCCGTCATGCGGGTCAACTACCTGGATAAAGTAGTCGTCCTTCTCGCTTATCGGGTACTCGTCAGGCTCGACAAAGTGTTTTGAGGAATCCAGATTGATCCAAATCTTTTCTTTGAAGTACATAAAGTCACCCTCGACACGGGCTATCCGCTCGTCAGCAGGGTATTTCTTGACCATCTCGTCCACGATTCTGGCTTTCAGGTGTCCCCGTACTCCTCTCTCTTCACAGGCATCATACAGCCTTGCCGTCACCCTGGCATACAGGTCAGTGTCCTTGTTCTTCTCCACTTCATCTAAGATATAAGGCTCGACATCCAGCGGAGTCATAGGCAGTAAAGTCAGCATACCCATACGCCCACGGCTTTTTACCGCCTTCCAGATCGGCTCAGGCGCAGGCTCGTCTATGATCACCAGCCCCACAGACGCGGACTCCATCTGTTCCGGGTCAACGTCCATCGTAAAAAAACGCCATTCCCATCCGTTTTCAAAGTGGATAGCCCGCTCCAATGCCGTACCCATCTTGTCTAATTGATACGTGCCCGCAGGGAATAGTCGCTTGATCTCAGGGATAACCACGTCAGTCAGCCCCGTCTTAGTCGTAATGTACCAGCAAATCTTGGGCTTATCCCAATACCGGAAACAGTCATACAAAAACCACCCGTTCTGCGGCTGATACACAATATTCGCCACGATATTCAGAACGGAATTAGTCTTGCCAACCCCATTGGCGGCTGAAAATAGTATCGTAGGGGTATCGGCTCTACCTAAGCGGTTGACCACCGTCTTGATTAGCTCTTCCTGTTTTCCGTTCGGGCAATACCACCTAAGCGGATTACTCAAAGCCGCAGCCATTACGGACTTTTGCGCGGCTTCATCCGGGATCTCAGCTAATAGCTTCTTTAGCTGGACATTCAGCTTAAAGTATTCCTGACCTTCCCACTCGATCAGTTCAGTCAGCGCGCTATTGCTCACTCACCACTTCCAGTTTCTTGCTCTGACAAAAGCCTAAAGACTTTAACGCATCCGTAGCCTTCGTGTCCATCACCGCAAAGACATTGATATTAGTACCGCCATTGCCGTCCTTCATCAATCCCAAGACCTTAGCCTTCAAAAACAGTATCTCTTTCATCGTCTTGAGATCATTACGCGATTTACTCGAATCATACAGCTCGGTCAGCTCTTTCCAAAACTCGTTATCGTCCCACTCACCCATATGCTTCCGCAATACCGCATCAACCTCAGCACTCCCCGCCAACTCCTCGGCACTTCCCGCCGGTATCTCCAAAGCAAACCCATATACCTGCCTGAACTTAGCACAAAACTCAGGCTTAGTCTCCTGCATCTCCGCATAATACGGCTGCAAATACAGCTTCAAGCCCATAGGACTTACCCTGCTTGACAAACATTGCAGACCCGGACGCTGCAAGCTCCACAACGCCATAAAATCAAAACTCGCCTCACTAACGCGTAGCCAAACATCCCAGTCCTCAAACCAGACACCCTGATTGCACGGGCTATATTCCCCCAAAAACTCAATAAACTGAGCCTTATTGATAGCAGACAACTCCCGCTCTATCGCCTTAAACCCCGCACTATTGTCACGCATATACTTATATTGAGACTTCTGAGTCCAGCAAACCTGTACCTGCATCTCCTGCGGAACATGAAGCATCCATAACAGCACCAAAACCCTGTTATACACCTCCCGCTCAACCGAATTAGCATTACCACCATAAGCAGTCAACGCCCGAAGCCGATCATTACGCTGCATCCGTATAACATCCGCCAATAACGGCAGACCGGAAAACTCTCGCTTGCGAATACGCTGTATCAATGTCAACATTATATCACTCCAGATAGGCTATAAGCAGCCTAATCTCTCACGCATGAGACTACAGACGTCAGCCATATTCTGTCAAGACTTTTTTATTAGGGACTCCAAAATACATTCAAATTGACCGGGGTGGGGTCTGATTTTCAGGGACTTATATACACAGATAAAGGGGAGTGGGTTGTGGCTTTTGTATGTGTGCGGATGCTCCCCCGCCCCCTACCCGGTTAGAGATACCCCCAGTGGGTTGTAGTGCCTTCCTGACCGGCTTGGGATCGTGGGCTTGGGCTTGGGCTGTCGTGGGCTGTGTGATCCTGGACTTGAGCCAAGTTCCCGGCTTCACCGTACACCCCTGCCATGTTATCCGGCTTCGCCTGGGCTGTCATGATGATAGTGATCCGGCTTCATTGAATGGACGGATTCACGACTTGACCAGGCATATCAACCGGCAACCGGCACTAAGTCACCAGCTAAAAGTGGGGAATATTTCCCCATGTGATATATTTACCACACCCATGTCAGGTGAAAGTGTAGTCTTTTTACCACACCCCAAGAATCGAGCCAATTCTCAAAATAAATGAGTTTTCATCGTTTTTGACGTGAAATAATATTATCCGGATACTACTATTATCCTATGATAGTATTATAAAAGCGAATATTCTACAGCGTGAAATTCTGGTAAAATCCGATTTCTCTCACAAATTCTCACAGCGATCCTTGACGTTCGTGATGATGAAAATGGTTAAAATAAGATAGAATAAGATATATATAAGTATATATAAAATAGATAGATAGATATATATAATTACTTTACCATTTACATCGTAAACGTGTCGCTGTGAGAAAGTGAGAGTTTTTAGAGGCCTTTGCCTCGCGTGTGTGAATTTTTTTTCACCAATTTCAAAACCATCTTTTTTTTCTCTCACATTCTCACACAGATTTATAACTGCATATTTTACTATGCTTTAGCCTGTAGTAATGTCCGTGAGAATCGCGTGAGTTGTGAGAATTTTCTGCCTTTTTTCGTCCTTTTTCTAATTTCTTCCATTTTTTTCTTGACAAGATATGGCGGTCTGATTATATTGACATTGTGACCTGGCAAACAGGATCACAAAAGGAGTAAGACAGATGAAAGCAACAAAGCAAACCAAAGCAGAGAAAGCGGAGCAATTCAATCACTGCCTCAAGCACCTTCAAACCACAACTAAAGCCGGGGATACCTGGTTCACCCATGTAGGGTCTGTGGCAGCCTCTGGAATGAGCCGCCGGATCAGAGTTTATCGCGCCATCCTTGACCATGAAGGAAAGCCCACGATTGAGGACATCAGCTATTACGTGGCAAACGTCCTTGACCGAAATCTCAACGACAACGGGATTAGGGTTGACGGCTGTGGGATGGATATGGGATTCGAGATTGTTTATTGCACTTCTGCCAAGCTGTTCCATGTCTTTTCCGGTGATCGTTCCGGCTACTCTATCAATCAAAGGTGGCTATAATGAATCTGGCATCGACAACCAAAGACCGGACCGCGTGGGATAGAGCGGTGAGCCTGTGGCGTGACTGTCTGCTTTGTGGAGAGTTCTACGAAGCGCGGAAGCTGTACGCTCTACTTAGAGATGGCAAGATTAAGCTGTACAACGGGGAAACTGACTGGAAAATATCCTGCTTGCTTGAGCATTGCGGCTTTTTTAACCGCCAATCCATGACTGGCAGATTTGGAGAATACTTCTTATTGATTACCAACGCATCGTCCTGACTATTCAACCCGGCTTTGGGGAATAACCAGAGCCGGCTTGAGTGGTTCGCAAAGAATCACCAGAAAGGAGAAAAGAGACCATGTACAACGTAATTGAGACCAACACGAACACAGGGAAAACCAAGACCCTGAGAACGGTTGAAACGCTCCGGGAGTTTGCGGAGTTAGTAGTTGAATGGGAAGAGGGTGCCCTTTACACCGCTTACAATGGCAAGCTGTACAGATACCCGGAAGTAGAATTTAACGACGATGCAGAGCCCTCGATCTACGGAAATCCCGTTGTTGATCATGACGAACCGGAAAGCCGTTATTGTTTTGACGGCTTTATCTACGAAGCCAAAGAAGTCGAGGAAGAGGGGGAAGCATGAAAACGCAAGATCAAAACCTTGACATATTCCGGGAGCCGGAAGAGTCACAAGAAACCGCTGAGATTCAGTTTATCCTTGACCAGGCTGCTAATGAGTCCGCGCCCGTGCGGGCTTGTCACACTTGCGCAGATGATTTTATTTGCACTTGTCACGACAATCCGCTTTCTAACTGTGTCGATTACGTGGAACTTGACGAGACGTGCTTGGATTGTGGGAACTATTCAGCATGGGAAGAAACCGGAACGCCGGAAGAATATCCTTGCTTAATCTGTAAACACTACAAGGGACTACAAGGGACTAAAAAGGAAGGTATAAAATGATGCACCCATTAAGAAAAGTCATTGACGAGATCCGTGAACGCCACGAAGATCAAAGGAGGCTTACTCGTACCTGTGAAGTATGCTACAAAGACGGAGATTGGGACAGCGTGGACGCAAAAGGCGACGGCTGTCTCTCTGATTATATGGTAATATGCCCGGAATGTCAAGCGAAAGCGGAGCGCGGTAATCAAGGGCGGATTTATGCCCGGCTGATCTCCGTGAGTGAGTACGCTGTCGGCTTTGCCATGCTGTTTGAGATATTCGCCGCGTGCTGGAATTGGGACAGCTTACAGGATATGTCACTAACCGGACGGGTTTTGATCGCCGTCCTTGCCGGGTCTATGATCGCCTGGGCTTGGCTATCTGAAAAGATGAAGGGGGAGAGATGAAGGATACAAATCTATATGAAGGACTGCTCACAGTCAACGAAGCAGCAAAACTGCTGAACCGCACCCGCCGGATGATTGATTATTACATCGCATCAGGCAAGCTGGAAGCGGTGAAAATCCTGGGGAAGCAGTACATCAAAGCTGAGCAGGTTTTGTCCATGTTCCCCAAGGCGGCGGATAAATGATCTGCTCAGTCATTGCCTGCATAATCGCCGCTGCCGTTGCCGTTATTTTATGGAGAGTGATCCTTAACGCATTCTTATCAAGACGCGGGAGAAAATAGCCAAAACTACAACCAAAGAACAAAAGCCGGGCTAATCACCCGGCTTTTTTGTATCCACGACTTCCAGAACACCACTAATTTGGGGCGTTCTCCGCTTGAGCCAAGTCATTACTCGTCTCGGATATTTCCGTTTGATTTTCGACAGGATTGTGATATAACTCGTCAAGTCTCAGGCGGACGGCTTCCATGCTCAGGGATTCAACCGGCTCAAACTCTCCGGGACGGTTTTCGATTTCCTGAACGCGTACCATGACCGAAGCCGGCACCCAGGGGAATGTAATCGGATGATCTGATTTAATACGCTCATCAAGGGCACCGATCCATGTCTTTTCTGTAGCTACGTCCTGCCACACAATCGCGGCGGAATAGAAAGCCCCTTCAATCGTGCGATACACGGCGGGCATTCTCAGGTTTTTTTGGATCCCGTTCACAGCAGGGAGCCATTCAGATTCATCTCCGGTGAGCGGTGAAAGTATCTTCATGTGAACCAACTCACTAAACAGCGTGGTTATCAGGTCAAGCGTTTGCTTGGAATGATCGCGGGTGTTTAACATTCTCATCAAGGACACGATTGTCGCATAGATTACTCCGCCGTCCGGGGACGATGGGTCAGAGAGTCCAACGATGTGCATCTCCCGTTCCGCGTGATCCTTCATGTCTTTGCGGTAATTTGATAGGTCTATAAGCATAGCATCTCCAGATTGTTATATTCATCAGGGGCAGGGTCACCGGCTTGGTAGTTTGCGCCGGTGGTTTCATTGACTGCTATCTCGTTTGAGTGGACGAACACAGATTCGGTTCCATGACTCCGGTCAAACGTGATCAGATACAGCATGGCATCTGACGATATGGACTTCTGCACGCACTTAACGGTGCCGGTGTCCTGGCGGGTTTGCTTCTTGACTCCGGGGATCAGTGTCACGGTATCTCCTGGCTTTGCGACGACTTTATCAAGGGCGATCTTTGTGATGTGAGGGTTAGGTGCGAGATTCATATTCAAACACTCCCTCATCCGCATCATTGGAGCTTTGACCGCAATCTGTGGTCTCGTTGCGCTCAAGATACACGGGATTCTTCTCAGTCCCGCAGAGATCGCAGGTGATCTGGTCATTTGGAAAGAACCGTTGGCAGCAGGGGCAGCGTTTCATTTATCCCTCCGATAGCTCCGGGACTGGTGTTCGAGATCGAGGGCGGTTCGTGCATCGCGCTTATGACTCGTCATAGTCCATAGTTTGCCATGTCTTGCCCTGATCTTGCTGAGAATGTTTCTCCAGTTTTTTGGCAAAGGCTCATCCTCTCCGAACTCACCGATATTCAGCCCGGAAACCTTGAACTGTTTGCCGTACTGCTCGCCGAAATAAACGATGGCATCATTGATATCAAAGTCCTTGCTTACGTGGAAGGTGCGCTCTCCAACTCGCTTATTAAATGAGTCTTTGATGATCTCGCACACAGCGTCAATCCGGGATAATTCCTTCATCGCTGAGATAAAGGTCTTGTTCTCCGCCAGCTTCGGACACTCATCAGGGATAAACCCGCAAAGCTGACGATGCGGGCAGTCCTGAGCCGGACACTCCGGGCACTTGTTGATGATCAGCATGACTTGATTTCGTTCTTTATCAGGCATCAATTCCTCCCTTAGAACAGACATTCTTGCCGCAGATAATGAGCGGCGGTGTAGTTCTTTTTCTTGCTCACGACCTTAAAGATTTTTTCTTCAATGCCTTTCTCGGACATGAGCAAAACCAATTCCGGGGGTGTAGCGCGGTCTATTGACTGCATCCGGTTCTTGGTCTGCTCATAGCTCAGATAAGCATGGTCGATATTATAAAACACGATGGCTTTAGCGGACTTCAAGTCAATCCCTTCACGCTTCGATTGGAATTGACCCACGTAGATCAGTCCATTACTCTCTTCAAATCTGTGTGCGTCAGAGGTCAGCCGATCACCGTAAAAGGTAGTCAGCAGTTCTAATTCAGCCACAAACTTGTAGTAAATCGCTATCTTGCCATAGCTATGCAGGATCTTATCCAGCATCGGAATCTTGTGGGTGGACACTATCATCCCCTCGCCGTCGTCGTTGATCACCGTCCCGGAGCATAGCTGATGCACCTTACTCATCCTGGCAGCGGGAGAATCGGCAGAGATTTTCTTGCCATCAAACTCGACGGTTATTTTCTCCGGCACAGCATCTTCTCCCTTGCGCACGACTCTGCGGAACGGCTGAATAAGGTCACGAAGATACGGCGGCATAGGGCAGGGGATTGTGGTGATTGTGACTTCGGTGTGGTTAAATCCCGCTTCTTCTTGGGTGTACGAGATCGTGATCTGGTCAAGTAGCGGTTTAATCAGTTCCCATTTCGCTTTGCTAAAGTCCTTCACATAGTCGAACTTATTGATCTTCTTCTCCCGAATATCCACAAACACGTTAGCCCAATGGTAAAAGGACTTGTATTTCATGAATATATCACAGTGACACGCCCATAGCTGATGAAATATCTGAGAATAGCTTTCCGGCGTAGGCGTAGCCGATAAGAGAATCACCGGCACAAGCTCAGTCAATGCCCGGAGTTGTGTCGCGCGCTTACTTGGCTGAGGATATGACCCGAATGAATGAGCTTCGTCAATGATCAGTATCCTGCCGGACTTCCATGAGACATGATGCAACGAATCAAAGGACATGACCGTCAAGTCTGCGGTAAACAGCCCGGAATCTCTGAGTTCTTTTGCCGTTTTCTCGATAGCCGGAATGATGCCTTTCTTGGTGCAGAATAGCACTTCTCTGATCTGGTCATGATGCCGGGCAAAGTATCGCTCCGCCGACACCAAAGACACGGGGGTTTTACCTACCCGTGTCTCAAGCGTCAGGTAAGCTACACGCTTAGTCCAGAGAATCTCTACGGTCTGCTCAATGAGCCGTAGCTGGTATTCGCGTAGCTTCATTGCGACAATACCACACTGCCTGTTTTCCCCGCACACCGGAAGCAAATATCAGGATTGTCTTTCAGATCAGCCTTTGACATGAGCCGTCCGCACTTGGTACACATCGGGCGAACGTACTTGGCTTTGATTTCGGCTATTTCTTTACGTAGCTGTTGCAGGGTATTCCGGGCGGTTGCCAGTTCATTAGCGGTTGCGTCGTAAGCCTTGCACTTGTTATGAAACGCAACTTCCCTCTTTGAAATCTCAGCCCTTGCCCTCTCCAGATCACGGGTCTTGCCGGAGCAGGCTGCCTCAAGATCGGCAATGTGGGCGATCCGCTTTTTCAGTTCGATGGACATGGATACGTTTTCTTGATTCCGGATTTCCATGCGGGTATTCATCCCCGCGATCTTTTCTGCCAGGGAGATGATCTGCTTTTTCTGAGCCTTTCTTTTGATGTCCAGATACACGATTGCGGCGAGTAATACTCCGATAATCAGAGCGACGGCAATAATAGACAAGAGAACGTTCATAATATACCCCTTTTTTTAGAGTAATTCACTGATCTGAACAGAGATTTGGTTTTCGGGACTCTGTTCGCTCTTCGCTTGAAGGGGATAACCCCCGAAGCGGTTTTGTGTAGTACTATCTGCGTGAGATAGCGTTCGGTAAGCAGCAGTTCACAGGACAGGACATAAATGGCGTGTTCGGATGAGTGACCGTCACGCCTCAACCCCCAATAATCCTCACGGATTTTACGGTTTCGGATTTCGTAGTCGGATTTTATCTCACTCATACCACTCGATCTCCAGAGCCAAGATAATACGAGGCTCACCGCCGTAGTACTTTTCAACCTGATTCTCCGCGCAGATGCGGGCATCGTCGTAGAATACTATCCCGCTCATGGCGTCAAACAGTAGTTTCTTGAGGTTGTCAGCCAAGTCGGGCTTAGTGTTCTTGTGCAACTTCCCGTGCCTTTCCATGTACTGTTTCTGTATGCCTGAGAGAGATGCGGGGAACGGGAATACATACGCCAGTTTTTTGATCCGCACCCATGCGCCCTGCTGCGTTGCAAGATCAATCTTTTCTTTGACTTCCGGGTGACGTGAAAACCATTCCCGAAGCTCCATCTTGGTTTGAACTTTCGTAGCCTTCTGATAGCTGTGAATCTTGCCCGCCACTACAGAGTGACGGGCAGATTGCATACTTACAGTAGATGGATCAACCGGAATATCAAAGGTAAGTTCGCGGAACTGATATATTTTCTGCTGTTTCATTATTCCCCTTCTTTCAGCTTACCAAAGATGGCAGAGGCTTCTTTCTTGGTGACGCAGAGCATACTGTCATGATCGCATACGTCACGGAGGACTTTACCCTGTGCTTTCAACATAGCGTGGATAGCCTTAACCTGCTTCTCCGATGCCATGTATTTTGCGCGGAGTTCGGATATTCCTTGCTTTGCCATGTGGTCATCACCGGATTCGATACAGGCAGCGATACGCTCAAACAGCGGGTCATTACGCTGATCATCGCCCACGGCGTTGTAGATCACGCACAAAACGTCGGCAAAATTAGCTTCGTCACCGGTGGGAGTCAGACCCAATGGTGCGGAACTCTGTTCGGGCTGTTCCTGGGTTCTTGCCGGAGCGGATGAGGCTTCTTCCGGGAGCGGGACTTCGTCGTCGGCGGGGATTTCCGTCCGCTTGGGCGGCTCAGCTTTCACCGGTGCGGGTTTTTCTACGATCTCCACGGGTGCTTGTACAACCACAGGAGCGTCGTCGTAAGCCTCGTCGGGTGCGTCCATAATGCTGACTCCGGGACGGAGAGTTTTGACCGCTTCATCCTGGGCTATCGCTTCGGTGATTTCGGTTGACATTGGCAGAGTCTTTGCCAGCATCTTGATCACGGTTTTTTGAGCCATGCCGTCGAAGTCGTCAGCCCAAGCGGATTTCTTTTTGAAATCCTGCCTTGACGCATCCCAGGATTGAGACTTCATCGCATTGTGCATGACCTGCCCCCGGCTCATGACTAAGAACTTTTTATGACCACCGGCAAGCGTGGCTACCGCGTACCAGGCGTAAGGCTCGCCCTGATTCTGGAGCGTGGGTTTGTGTTTGATGAACGGCTCAGTTCCCAGGCTGTAGTCGAACTCATCGCCATCATAGACGGTAAACACGTCGAGAGAGACAGACTTCTCATGGCGGTAAAATAGTTCCTGATAGCCACCGACTCCGATCTGGAATTGTGCTTCGTAGTGATCAAGCTCATACCCGCTATTTCCTTTCTTGTATTTGGCATAGGGTACGAGGTAAGCGGTGCGCATACCGGGATTAAGCTGTAAGCGGAGTTGAGCCGCCAGCATCATAGCTCCGAGGAACGATTCCGGCGTACACTTCTGGAGCATGGGGTTTAGCTGGAGTTGTGTCCGGGCTTGACGGATGAACATCATGGCGTATTTCTCGTCAGTACTGCCGAACGCTGCCTGAATAGCGGGTTTCTGCGCTTCCACCAGATCAAAGATTGTCTTGGGTGCGGTATTGGTCAACGCTTGCTGTGACCGGGTTTGGATTTGGGTCTTAGCGTCAGTCGGATTCATGATTTTTTCTCCTTTAGTTCTTTGATTCTGAATACACGTGAGCTTGTGGTCTCTGAAAGCTCATCATAAATCTCAGGGTATTTCTCCTTGAGAGCCTTTGTCGATACGGCTGTCCGTGACTGTGATTTCCATGAGAACGACACGTTTCCGGCTTTGCCGGTATCTGCGGACGCAAGCTCATACTCAAGGATCGCCTGGTACTGATCGGCTGAATCCTCCAGTTCCTTGATCCGGGCTTTGACTTCGACAAGCTGTTTTGCCGTAGCGATTACTGTATCGTCTGTGATCTCGACAGCCCGCTCTTCGGACACGGGGTAAAGGTTCTTGAGCGTGTTCAGGTCTCTGCCGGAGATCATGTCCACGTTAGGCGGGATTTGGGTCACTACATGATTCTCCCAAAAGTCAACCTCGATCCCGATTAAGCCGGAGATGATTTCATCATCCCGCTCCACCTTGATCAGTTCGATCTTTTCGTTACCGATCAGTACGGCGACATAGGCAACCGTAGCCTCAGGGATGCAAGCGAAGTAATGATAAATCTGATACAGAGCGGCAGCCGGGAGTTCGCCTTCGTCAGCGTCCCAGGATTTCTTTGAATACGCGGACGTGGTCTTGGCATCTATAAGGATAACCTGATCCCCGACCGTTGCCAGTCCGTCAATATGCCCGGCAATGAACGGGTACTTGTCATGTATGCAGATTGCCTGACGTTCCTGAATATACACTCGCTCCCCGTAGATTTCGGAAAGCATTGCCTCAGCCTTATCCAGAACGAACGGCTCCAAATACAGACCAAGTTCCATTGCCAGATTCATCTCCGTTTCCTGCTTGGTTAGCCCAATCATGCGAGCATAGCAGGACAGCGGCGTAAGGTACGGATTCGCGCCCACGATAGCGGAGGCATCATAGCCACCTAAGTAAGTGCCGCGTTCGAGAGGATAGTCATTTGGTTTTAGCATTTTTTACTCCTTGTTTATAGGTTATCTGATTTCAATATCTTCCATCGGTGAAATCCGTCAAGGAAGAATCCTAACGTTTTTGATATTCTTTTGGTGTGATTGTGGAGATTTGTCCACAGCGCACTTCCGGGGATAGCAGACAAGCCCGAATACGATACACTCCTGAGCCTTGATCCGGTCAGCTTTGGTCTTGGGTTTACGTTTCAAATCGGCTCTGAGGATGTACCCACTCAGGACATTGGCTATGCGCTCCACCTCGGATTTCATGTAATACGGATGCCCGGCTATGGTTGTGCCGCGTAATTCCATATGCAGAACGGCTGACCTGCGAAGGCGCATCAGGTTCACACCTAACGTTTCGGCTGTGGCACGCTCTGAGATAAACTCCTGGCTCATAATAAACACCGGATCACGCCCGTTAAAAGCTGACTTCATCATTATCTATTCCTCTTTCATCATTATATTTTATTGCATACGCCCATAGTGACGTAGAGCCATTTCCATCATCACTTCCAAACCTTACGCTTTCGGTGTATGCCCCCTTAGCTTTGAGCCGTTTCCCCATCTCCGCAGCGGATAAATGTACCACTCCGTCAATCATTCTGTCCTCTTTGCGTACCTCAGAAAGTGCGGGCTTCAAGCAAAACAGTAGGGTCGTTCCGTCAGTTCCTTCCCGCATCTTGATGAAGGACGGGAATCGTCTTGAGATAGCGAACTTGTAAATGTACGAGAGGAAGATATTAACGACATCAGACTCTTCCACAAACGTGGACGTATCTTGCGCCAATAGCGCCCACCAGTCGTCGCTAACCACTACGCTCTTGGATATAGCTTTTTTCACAATATCATACCCGGCGGCAACGATAGCCCAATTTATGATTACCCGGCTGTCCACTCCGATAGCCCGTTCCCCAAGATATGTCAGATACTTATTGTACGCAGCCCACCACTGCTCCCATGATGTCTCATAGACTATATGAAGCGCAAAGGCAGACAGTTCTTGCAGCCCCGTGGGTGACATAAACTCACGCTGAAACTCCCCGATAGCCTGTGGACTCGTGTCCTTGACTCCGTTCATGTCCACGTAGATACAGCGATTGACGGCTTCCTCACGATTCTCTTTATCCACTGACGCAAACATCGTCCCTGACGCGATCTCCATCCTATGAACTTGATTGTCATTGGTCTTGCGCGCCATAGTCTTGCCGACTCCATCAAATAGTCCCTTCAATAGCTGGAAATGCGTGTCACGGGTCTTGCCGTCACGTGCTGTGCCATACTCATCAAAGAATTGTGGAATCCCCGCAGAGCCGTCTTTTACCCTGCTCATGGCGGTTGCCGTAGAGCCTGACGCAAGTGACACCCGATAAAACGATGTTTCAGGGGATCGGACTCCAAACATAGAGAGGATGATGTTTGCCAACTTACTCTTGCCGGAGGAACTTTGACCATACAAAAACATGATCGGGAATCCGCCGCACTCTTGCAGGATTTTCTGGAAATAGACATTACTCACAGCCCAACCTATGGCGGTTGCAGCTATCTCTTTATAGGTAGTATGCAGCAGTTTCAGCTTATACCGTAATCTCCGGCTGTCCATTACGCTCACAGAATCCCGGATGTCGTCCAGGATGTAACCCTGCTCACCCAAAACTAAAAGCGGATCAAAAGGCAAAACTTTCCCCTGAGCGTACACAATCGTCCCAAAGTTCCAGATACCTTTTCCCACGTTCCCGGCTCCAGGCAAAGACATGACTGTAAGCTTGGACTTGGTCTGATCCAGATAGTCAAACAGCATATCGTAATACGCCCCGGCTTTGGAGTTGGTTAACATAAACGGAGCGGACGGATATACTGACTGGATAGCCTTTCTGAACTCAGAGGCAGAGGATAGCGCAGTTGCCTTGACCGTGATCTCCCTGTTGTCAATCTTGAGCGTGATCCGGTTTCCTCCTATGTCATGGATAGCGCAGGTATAAGCGATAGACTGAAAGCCGAATACCCGCTCTGCCCGTTTCTCTTTTCTTTGGTAATACATCCCGTCCTGCTGGACAACGAAGGGGTTATGGCATCCACGTCCCTCCGCGACATACTCGTGTTTACGGATATAGCCTTTGTTATGGGCTATCCAAAATAATGAGGCGACAGTAATATCCTTCGGGTCGGAGCAAGACTTGAATTTCTCTTCTGGTGATATGCGGTGCTTATGCTCATGGGTATGATCCCCGGACTGAATCAAGCGGAATAGGTCGATCCCGTCCTTTACCTTTTGCAGGGCGAAAGCACATTGCGTCCACTCCATATAGTTTAACGACTGATGCGATAAATACTCGCAGACGTCCCTGATCTCTGATGGGTTAATGGTATTGACGTTTACATCGTTCTTTGCGGATATATCCTCTGCTAATAATGCGGGGAATATCCTGGGATTAGGGTTTAACTCCACGCCTGCCGTATGGCTAAAAAACGTGTGTAGCGAATGATAGGCGGGATCTAAGAGCATATTGGTGTCAGCCGAAAGGACTTCGTAGTAATGCTTGTAGTTCTGCCTGTAATGAATCTTGGGGATTGGCTGATCCATCTTAATAACGAACTTAAACCCCTTCCCGCGCGGAGAGATGAAGGCAAACAGAGCAAAATCTTTAACTCTCTGCATATACGCATGAGCGGTGTTATAGTTCGGCAGATTGTCCACGTCATAGATCAGGTATTCCGTATCAATAAAGTGGTCAGAGTCAACCCGGTCAGTCACGTTGCAGAGGGTAAAAAGGGGCAGTGCCAGTTTAAGCGAATCCTGCTCAGTCTTGTTTTTAGCATTTCGCACAGCCTGAACTGCCTCAAGCATTTCCTGTGATTTCAGCTTTTTTATGATCCCGTCCAGCGTAATATCTTCTATATCTGACACGTTGAACAAAGACTTAATCAGTTTCAATTAGTACTCCTTAATGCGTGGTTCAGTTAGTGTGCGCCAGTCTTTTTGCTTCTTCCCTCAGCTTCAAGACATCGTCCCAATCCAAGACATAGTCAATCGTGCCGTTTTCATTATGAACTACGACCTTACCGCCTTTATCACACTTAAATATCGCTATGAACGTGGCAATCTCTTTGTGTTTTTGGTGACTACGGAGTTTGCCTTTGGGGGTTAGTAGTAGTTCTTTCATTCATCCTCCATCAGGTACAGCTTAATGCACCTATCGCAACGACTACGTATTGTCTCCTCTTCGAGCAGTTTTGGGCACACATATTCGTCTGTTGGGCATCCATCAATTATCCCTATCGCCTTCTCCATCGCCTTCGTCAGCCTTTCGTTCTCTGCCTCCAACTCCACAATGCGGGAGCGGAGAGCATCCTCGATAGGGCGGGAGTTCCATGCATCAATAGCTTCCTGCTCGGTATCGTGCCAGCCTTTTTCCGATGCATGACAAGTTTTGTTTTCGCATTCATAATAAAAGCATGGTCTTGTAAGCAGATCAGCGGTTATGTGGTGTGGTTTTGACCCACAGAACGGGCACGGTTTCAACTCCATTTTGCCCCCCACACGTTGCCGATAACGGACTTCATGATGCGGATGCGGTAGGTCACTCCCCACCTCCCGTCAGTTCCCTGACCAGTTCGGCATCGGCGTGAGTGAGGGCTTCATAATCAAGACAGTATGCGATACCTTCATTGCCGACATTCAGCAGAAAGCATCCTGTATCCTCAACCTTCTCCACCGTTCCTGACAGCGTAAGCGATACCCTGACCTCGGAGGGAGAGAGCTTGCGAAAATCAGCGTTAAAATCACTTTTTGTATATGTTTCAAGATCATCTTGGCCATACAGTTTGACCTCTATAGCATCATAATTATCGCTTGAAATATAAGTAATTCTTCCCTGCTCTTTGGACTTTTCATGCTCTACCCAATCCCCGACCTTGACCTCGGACGGGGATAGCTTGCGAAGACGAGACGTTTCAATGTTATATTGTATGCCGTCCCAATCCTCTACCCATGTCGTATCAGCAGTTCTGGTGACTATGCGCCCCTGCACAACGCCATCTGTCACCAAATCCCCGGCCAAGAACTGTGGATTTGGCTCTACTATGCCAAGCTCAGTCAATGCTCTTTGATAAATTCTCTCATCCGCATCAGACCACGTTCCTTGTTTCCTTTCGTTATCTCTGATTGTGGCATAGAAGTCCCTGAAATATGGCTCTGTATGAGTTGTGACGAGATAATACTTTCCACTCATCAAAACTTTGCAAAGCCTTTTGTCTCTGAGAAGTTCCATCAAGAGTTCTGAGTCTGAGTATTCTGGATCACATGGCTCAGGTTCGGGATTTGGCTCATTATAGATTTGCCAGCTGTCTGGAGAGCATTCACGTATTTTGTTAATAACGTATTTACGGTTTTCTGCTGATTGCGTCAATGGCATAGCATACGCCATTCCGTTATAGCAAACCTCAATCATTCCAGAATCAGAGATTCTTATTTTGCCATAGATGCACTTAGTTTCTATGCCAAGTTTCGCCATCTGCCACGCCCACTCAGCCGTCCCTTCTGGTGCGAGGGGCTCGGTGTGGATGATATCATACTCTCCGTCAAACTGCATAGTAAAATGGGAACCAGATAAGCAGAAATTACGATTGATTCCATTGGTATCTTTTAATGTAGTTCTGATTGGCTGTCCTTGGATGTATGTCCCGTTCGTGTCAATTATCTGCGACCAATCTCCGTTGCGATGTTTGCACAAATCACCGACCTTAGCATCGGCAAGAAGGGGCTTGGGCTCTTTCGGTTCTGAGGCAATAGCGGCGATACGGTTGAGTTGATCTTGGCTTAGGTTCTCGGCAATTACGGTTCGGGTCTTTTCGGTAGCGATTACGAGAATGTTGTCATTCATCTTCTTTCTCCCTGTAGTATTTTAATATGGCTTTCCTGATACTGATTAGACAATCCGAAGGATCGTCAACATTTAGTTCCTCGGCAAGTTGTTTCGTCAGCGTTTCGACCAGTTCACGGTCATGGTTACGAACCAGAATAACCGGCAGGCAGTCCTTGCACACGTGGTCTTTGCCAATGCGGTGCATATCGGTATCGTGCCAAGTTTCACAGTACTCGCAGTACTCAGCCTCGACCAGTTCAGCCCCACATTCGGGACAGACGGGGTCGTTGCATTCACGTGGATGAGCGTGGTCAGTAGGGTAGGTCACTTCGGGGATAACGTCGAGGTAGTCAACCTCGTCATCTTCCCAATTCCGCTTGCAAGCGGGACAAAAGTTAATTGAAGAAAGCATAAATTACTCCTTTGCTTAATCTGATTTCACCCTTGCAAAACTCCCCGATTCCTGTCAAGATAATTTTTAACATTTTTGTTATTTTCTTTTGGAGTGGATGTAGAAAAAACGCCACAAGCTTTATTACTCATGGCGTTCGGATGGTATGTCTATGTCGGTCAGGGGGTTGTAAATAATCCTCGTAAATAGTTCACGCTAAACGGATCAGACATCCGAATTGTGCGAACCGTGGCACGCAAATAAAACCTCGTCTCTACATCCGTTGACCAGACTACTTTCACGGGAGGCAATATTTTGTATTTGGTATAGCGGTATGTGGAGCGAAAATATCTCCCATTGGCTCTACCTTTCTCCGGGATATAAACCAGCACCCCGTGCGCATTGCGGACAGCCGGAGGTTTACGCAACGGCTTTAGTGAATTTAACGGTTATACCGGACACGGTATCGGTTGACCATACAACCTTAACGGACTGGCTTCCAACGTTCTCTGCAACCCCGGAAACGGTACAGGTTAGTGTCGCCACTTCCACCGCCGCGTCACCATCATTGGGGTTGAACGTAATGATCAGGTCATAGTCCCCGTTGCGGTCAATCGGCAAAACAAGATCGTGTTTGACCCTGACGCAATAACCCCCATATTCTGCAACTATGGAAGCGGTTGGCAGATCGTCAATTTCTATCTTGCTCGCTTTTATTGCCACCACTTCAAGTGTTGGAGGAACCCATACCATCTTCCATGCTTTCGGGTCTCTCAGGTATGCGTGTAATTGCGCAGCGGAATCTCCGTCAACCGTGGCGTCGAGAAAGGCTGCCGTAGGAATTGTTATTGTCGCACCGATGGATTGTGTAGAGGTTGCATCGGTAGCCGGAAGCCCGAATGCAGCAGAAGCGGCAGGGAACGCCAGATTAAGGACTGAATAATAATAGTCTGAGGACTCAGTCTCTACTCCAGGGGTAGCAGAATCAGTAGCCTTGATTTTGTATCTGATCCTAACGCTCTTGCTGGTTTTGGCGATCAACCCGTTGGTTTCGTTGTCTGCAAAGATCGTTAACTGCGTTTCAGCCGTCCCCGGAGCGTCTCTTATGCCGGAGATGCTCGCCCAGTTTACGCTAAGGCTTCTCTGGACGGCAGGGTCAAACCCAGCCGCGTTCGAGTATGCTGTCACTGATTTTAGAGGGCTGTAGGTCGCGGGGATTAACTCCGTTGCAAGCAGCTCATCCCATCTGCCGCCCTTGAATCGCTGAAGTTCAATAAGTTCAATTTTGACAATCGTTGTAGGCATAATTCTATCTCCTATGAATTAAATATATCTACTAAACTGGTATCTATCCAAACCCAGTCACCACTTGCCGTAGGCTCCGTGGGCTGAACATAAATATCTGCGCCAAGAACTCGCTTGCCCTCGCCGATCCCGGCAATGGCTTCCAGTGACGCAATGCGCTGGTTAGCCCTAAGCATTTGCGAAGCCACGGTTGCAAGGCTGGTTGCGGATGCTCTTGACCCGGCGGCAATATCACTCTCTGCTTGCTGGATCTTTTTAGCAATGATCTGTAGCCTTTGCGCCTCCGTAATCGGAAGCTTACCCTTGGGGTTGATCAGGGATACAGGTCTTGCTCTCATGCTTAAAACACCACTACCCTATGCCAGTTTCTTGTATCAATATGCAGCCACGAGACACCTTTCTCGATGCCTGTGATCTCAGGGAACTCATCAGGATGAGCGATAATATATTGCCTGACGATCTCTGCGGTAGTGTTTTTGAATACAGCATCAATGGCATTGCCAAGCTGATGCTGATCGTTCTTGAGATATATCCCCTCGGCTTTCAGTTTTGGAATGTCTGAATGTCCACGGAATCCGCACAGGTCTCTGTTCCCACCCCACTGCCAGTTATTGATGATCATCGTTCCGAACTTCTCTTGCAAGCGGTCAATGACTCTAAGCATGTCGGGGTCAAGCAGTTGCAGAGCCATCTCCCCACGTTCTTTCCAAACGAGCGGCGAGACTAATTCTCTGATGTCGAAATGTTTTGGTTTGTAGTAGCTCACAACGCCCCCAAACCCCACAGCACCAAGGCACAGCAGACCACAGCAGCGACCACGTCAACAATGCAGTCCAACCATTTCAAGCGGATATACGCATCAGTAGGCATCCCAGAATTGTTCTCCTGCCAGATCTCGTATCTGACCGCAAAAAACAGCATCACAGCCACCACGAACCACCCGATCTCGAACACAGTGTTCGGAATCAGGTTTACGAGAGCCTGTATCCCTGCCCCCGCCAGCCCAACGAGTGAGCCAACCAGAGCGTGTTTCCAAGTGTTAGTAAGTTTCATCTGTCACCTCGATTTCAGGATATTCCACAGATTCCACGACTACGCAGTCAGCAAAAAACCGCTCCACGTGAGGGAGTATCTGCATTGCGTATTTGCCAATAGCCGTTAGCATAGGGACTTCGGTAGCATAACGCTCCGTCCCCTTGCCATCAGGATAGCCCAATGCTGTGTTTATCTCATGGTTTTTGGCAAGATATTGCTCAAGCGTATCAAACAGCGCATACATTACGCAACTCCATAAGTAGATTTTGTGAGGTCAAAAATTGACTTTAGTTGTGCAGGCGTAAGCACCGCATTGAATATCCCACAATGATTTACTATTCCAGCGAGCTGTCTATCTCCCACAGCCCGATTACCAATAGTTACGGGAGTGGTGCCAACCGCCGTGAGGTTTCCACCGCCAGTAATCTTAGAATATCCATCTGGGGTGAGACCACCATTCACATATAAATTGATATTAATGCTGCCGACATCCCCATCATACGTGATAGCCACGAATACATTTGTATTTCTGCTATCAACAGTTCCAAGACTTGTATCCAGACCAGTGCCAAGCCATCTAATCTTGCCAGTGGTGCCATCTCCCACGATTGACCATTTTCCCTCACAAGCCAGGATTCTTGGATACGTTAAACCCGTGTTCGTAAAATTGACCCACGAAAACAGCGTTAGTTTTTTTGTCACAGGAAAAGCAACATCAGAACCAGCGCACGAAAGCAGGTCATTAGATCCATCAAATATCCCACCCGTTGCAGTGAGCTTAGGCTGTTGCGTTTCTGTGGTATTGAGAACATCATTGGCTTTCACCGACATATCATATATTTTCGTGATGAATGTATCTGCGCCAGCTACCCTTGTTTCCATGCCAGTTGATATGTCGGCATATAGTAAGCAGTTGGAGTATAGTCCCATTCCCACGATGTTGTCTATCAGGGCAGCAGCGAAAACAGGATTAGCCACCTTTGCCATTCCCACACGACTGAAATACGCCTGAGCCTCAGCGGAGTAGGGAGAACCCACCCCGCCACCTGAGCCGAGGTTAAGACCAAGACCTAATCCCAATCCCGGAGGCATTATTTCCCCTTGCGCAGGCTTTTGATTGCGGGCTTGACGGACTGGTAAACTTCCTTCACGAATAAGCCTATGTCAAACGCTTTGCCGAGCTTGTCGATCAAGGTTTTGCCCTTAGCGGCGGTGATAGTGGTGGCGATCTCGTGTTTTTCGTTAGGATCGAGTTCCTTTACCTTTGTGGATGTCAGCCCAGGGATAACGTGCTGAGTTAAGAGATCACGGACGGCTTTGCCTTCTCCGGTTTCGGCATCGGTAATAGCACCGATAGCAATCTCTTTCAGTTCACGCTTGGCTTCGGTTTTCTTGAGCATCTCTTTGATCTGCAACCATGCGGTAATGATAGCGGCGATCAGAGCCACGATAGCGACAACCACCGCCTGAGCGGAGTTGATCCAGTTGATAATTTGGTCAAACATTCTATTCTCCTTATTTTGCTTTCTTGGCGATATTGCCTAAAGCCTTAGCCTCGGCAAGTTTTTCTTTCTGCATCTTCTGTGCGATCTTTGCGGCGGCACTTAAGCGTTTGGGATCAGACTGAATGGCTGCGGCGTCGGACAGCGTTCTTGCGTCCATCTCCGCCCGCCACTTAGCCTCTTCTACGAGATATGCTTTCTTTGGCATTTTAATCCCCCGTTTTTTGTTGTGGGTGTTCTATTAAGGTTTTTATATGAGCGGTGTTTTGGAGTTGCGTTTTATATACGCTCGTTCCACCATAGATCATCAGTCCGCTGACGATTATTCCGCCTATGATCTTTACGAAGTTGATCCACTTTCCCATGTTATCCCGCTGACACTCCATATGCTTTACGATCATGGACGAGATTTTTTCTTTCCCGTCCTCCGAGCATAGGTAGGCATGAGCAACGCCAAAACAAGCCCGCTGAAATACCGGGTCGTTCATACGTTGCAGTGCGTCAGCCATCGACTCTTCCTTGAGCAGGTATCGTGCATCATACGCCTTTTCTGCGGTTCTGATGCTCTCTTCAATCGAGTGTTTCAGTTCGGTAATCGCGGTAGTTAAGTCAGTGAATCCTTCTGCCATCTTCCTATCCAATTTTTCGAGGCTTAATACCAATTCTGCGCGCGTGACGTATTCCTTGTTTACTCGAACTCCGCCTTGACGTGGCTTTTTCGTAGTCTCTTCCAACATGATCAGTACCTTAGAACTTCTTGGCGGGGGTTAGATATACCTTTGCACCCGTTACTGTAGCAACGCCAACGGCTGTGATAAGCTGCCCCGGCATGACGCAAATGTCAACGTAGGTTTTCGCCCATAGAGGCATACTTGCTGTCTTGGTGGTGGTCAACGCTTCGGAGAACGTGCCGATAAAACAGTCGTTGGATGCGGTCAACCGGACTACGGTCGGAGTGTTACCATCATCCCATCCTTGCAGATAGGTCTTTGCCAGCGCAGCGGCGGCATCCATAGTAGCGTCTGCGTTTTTGTAGCTCACTGTGATAAGAGCATCAACCGCAGGATTAGCTTCGCACAGAGCCTTTATGGCGGAGCATTTTGGCTCTTTATTCATCCCCACAAAGGTGATGTCTTTCCCTGATACTGACACGGCGGCGGCGGCACCATCGGCGGTGATAGTAATGGTGATCTGTTCACTTTCAATACCACGAATCTTAGACGTAAAGGTAATGGTGTCGTCCCCTGAGCATATATCAAGCTCACCCGTGGTCGCAAGGCTCTCCGCTGTCTTACTGAAGGGTATGGTCTGAGTTGCGAAGGTGGTAGCGTCTGCGATAGCCAAGGTTTGCGTTTTCTTGGTGTCCGGCACAAAAACCGGTATCGGGTTGCCGAATGGATCAATCGGTAAAGGCGTTGCGTTTTTCATCATAATCTCCTGCGGCAGAGGTTTATCTCCGCCTATATTTTTGTCAAGCTATTTATTATTGGCTTTGTTTTCTTTTTCAGCCATATCCAGAGAACCTTTACTATAGCCGAATACGCGACCTATCCTGTCGTCCTTACCAGACACGTAATCGCTGATCCCGTAGATCGTCTGATGCAGCGGATAGATAGGCGCACCGACTAAGAGCATGATACGAGCCATCATCTCAAAGTGTTTGCGGAAACTTCTGTCGTTCTTAAGTTGCTTGGCGTTATTCAGTGATCCCATAGCGGAGTCAAGTAAGCTGGATGAAGGGAATATCCGGGAATAGTCCTGCCTCGTATTGCCCGTGACTATGGCATTCAGGATCGTGTCTATCAGGTTTCCGAATACCGGTATCAGCATCAGGTTTTGCGAGATCACGTCCATAGCCACATCTTTGGGGTCGTCAGGCGGTACTAACCCCTCGTCAAAGAACGCCGCTACCATCGGGTACAAAGCCACGAGCATGGCAAGTCCCCATGCGGTTTTGCCACGGTCAGCGTTAGGAATCCGAAGCTCGTTTGATTTATTGTAAATAGCGTTGTACAGGGCGTGAAACTGTGTCTGAAACTGCGTAGCCATTCTGCCGATCATGGAGTCCCTGCGAATCCGGGATGAGTAGAGAATTGACGCGGACTGCTGTGTGCGCTCGACCATCTTCTCCATCTGCTTTACAGACTGATACTCAAGTTCTTCATCGGACATCTTAGGATTGGCTTTTTTGAGGCGCTTGTATTCCTGGTGATAGAACGCTCCGCCACCCACGATCACAGACACCATATCGCCATACTTGCCAAAGTTTATGTAGTCGTTTATGTACTGTCTGAGTAATGACGTTATCGTGGATGAATCCCCATGCTGCAACGCCATATGCTGCTCTGCGGTGATACCCTGCTTATAGCGGATCTGGAAAGTCGGGGACTTGCGGAGTATCTCCCACATCTTGCCGGGATGAGCCGACGCCCAGGCGTAGTTTTCAGCAGCCTCAAGCGGGTTCATATATGCAGCCATAAGAATAGTGGAGGACATCTGCTTGATCCCCACGGACGGTTTGAGATTCAGGAAGGCGAACGCTGCATTATTCATGAGCGTGTTGAATATCCTGTCTGTGGTGGTCTTATTGATCTGAGTATAACCGTTAGCGGCTTCATCTCTATAAAACCCCACGAGCGTGTCCCATCTCTGACGACCTAAGACATCCTGGAACGCCTGAGCCACGTCTCTTTTAAGAATAGTCATTCTTGCCCGATACATTGGCATGGCAAAGGCTTTGAAATGTTCCATGTTATGAACGTGGGTGATCAGTTGCGCATCGAAGGACAGCTTATCCAGAGCCAAAGGTAGCCCGGAGTTTACCCTTTGAATTAACGAGGTGTTCCCGACATACATACTTTCTGAGATGATCCTGCGTGGCTCTCCGGGTTCATTCATCTTGACATCCTTCGGAAATCTGCGAATCACAGGAAAGTAGTTCATCTCTTGAGGCAGGTCGAAGCCGTAGCGTTCCACGTACACGGGATTGATCGTCTCAAAATACATCGGCATAAACTCGTTGACTATGTAATCCACAAACATCTTGGCATATTGCCCGGTCTTAGATTCGGTCAGGATGCGGTCAAGATCGGCAAGGGATGCGTCGTCAAAGCCCGTGTTCTGGAGAGTGACCTGTAATTTCGGGTCAAGGGTATAAGCGTAGATAGCCATGATCTGCTGCATGGAGAACTTCCGCTTTTGGCGTGAGCCGTCGGAATCCACCATATCAATCTCACGGTGAGTCTGATTAAGTGAGGCAGAGCCGTACGAGAACCAGAACTTGTCTAATCCCGCTTTCTTGGCGAACTCTTTACGCTTTGCCTTGAATAACTCTGCAAAGTTGATCGTCCCGGCTTCCTGCTTGGCTTTGGCTTTGTACAGATCATCATAAAAGGTATCCTGGAACCAGCCGTTATACATCCCCTTATAGTCTGCCGTCTCGGATATCAGTTCTATGATATGGCTGAGATGCTCTTTCATGTCAAGCAATGCCAGCATATCTTTATCAGTAGATTCCTCGTCAAGATTAGCGGAGTAATCCTTGATAGATTGCTCAAGCGTTTTCTTGTACTCGATCAGCTTTTTATGATTGCGGAGAGATAGGTTGTCCATCTCCTCAAAGATCGTTTCCAGATAGGCAAGCTGTGCATGGAACGCCTCAAAGATATTGGGTATTTTCTTCTTGCGCTTCTTCTCAAGGTCTTGTCTCTCGAAATCGGTTAGTGTCGAGCCACCACCCAAGAGCATGGCTTTGATCTTATACCGGAGAGCGTCCTGCTCTGCCTTAATCTTCGCCATCCGCTCAGCTTGGAGCGTCTTGCCGTTGGCAACCAATGAGCCAATCTCGTGATATGCCATTGCCAGCTTTGCGGGATCAGCATAGTCATACCTGGTTGCTCCGCCTTTCGTGACTTCGGGAACTTTCAGCCCGCTGAATAACTGGACAGCCCACTTCTTGAACTCAAGCATCTCTGATTCTTCATTGCTCATGTTTTCGCCAGGCTCGATAGATTCAAGTCGGTCAAACTCTGCGGACTGATTTTCAGCGTTCATGTGCAGGACGGAGTTTATGTATTTTAGCTTCTCCATCGCTACGACATCGGTTTTACCCATGCTCGTAGATTTCAAGTTGACTTTCTCAGAGATCGAAGCACGAGACGCATCCATGACAGCGGCATACATCTTCTTGCCGTACGCCTCATTGACTATCTTATCAAGCTTTTGTGCTTCTTTGATGAATGACTTGACTGTGCGGATATTGCCAAAGCGGGTCGTGATATGCAAGACCATAGCCTTAGTAAATCCCATCTTCGGGAGCGTGACCTTGACATACTCATGAAACTTCTTCATCATGATATTCAGTTGCTCTTTCTGCGAAGCCTTTTGATCTTTGGCAAGCACGATGAGCATCTTATGGATAAACCCTTTCAGCCGGATAGACATATTTACTCCGCTGTCCATAATGGCTTGCAAGGTTGCGTCAGCAGACAGGGCGGCATCGGGGTCAATATCGGCGTCAACTGCTTCCTGATACCTGATATCCGCATTCTCCGGGTCGAACGTCCCGACATTGGCTGTGGCGGATTTGATCTGGGTGGGGGAGAAGGCGATTATCTCTTCTTCTGCGTTATTTGCCCCTTCATCCATTATTGCACCATCATATCCGCCTGCAATAAGATTGTCATACACCTGTCTCCACAGGTCAAGTCCGTTGTCTTTTTTATATTGCCATAGATCGACACCAGTAAACGGGTTCTTGATATTTACAAAAGCAGAGATAGTCCTTGCCCCATAGTCATCTGCGAACTCTTTTCTGCCCGTAAAGTAGAATCCAGGAAGGTCATAGTTTAACTCTCCAGAATAGCTCCTTGCCTTGGCAATGTCAAATACATTAAACCTTGCATCTGTCGAGTGCCACACCACCATCGGCTCCCCATTCTCGTCCACCACTTTGGAGGCGTTCGCAGGGTCATTGATCCAATCACCAAACCAGTTCAGGAAGTTCTCGGTTCTGACCTGTAGCCACTGCCTTTCGTTCAGCTTTGTGGGCTTACCGTTCGGGGCTTTCATCCACTGCTCTGTCCCCTGATACTTCACCCTCACCGCTTCCATCTGAGCCTCTGCTTCGGCAATGGCTTCGGATGCCATATATCTATCCCCAAATACAGGCTTTCTGGTCAAGAGACTGCTCTTGTAGTCTGCGTTTTTAATCCGGGTCAAGACATCCAGATGATTGATTGCGAAGTCATTGCCAAACAGCTTTCTGGCAAACTCTTTGATCGCATCCCATAGCTTTTGAAGCGTAGTTCGCTGGACTCCGGCAGGGATAAGCTTGCCTTGGATCAATAGCTCAAACTGTTTGGCTGCCTTTTCCTCGGCTTTGATAATCTCATCCTGGGTCATGTCCGCCATTTTTTTACCGGAGTAGGCTTCGATCAATGTCCGCTGCTCTTTCTCTGAAAGGAATAGCGCAAACGCTAAATGGAAGCCTTCATGATAGGCTGTCATGTTGCCTTCATTGTCAGCCTTGACTATATCAATAATAGCCATAATGTTTGAGGCTTGGTCACGGTTCAGGCTGGTTCTGCCGGAATAGATAGGGTTGCCCTTGCTGTCAGTGATCCGCCCGGTCAAAGCGTTTATGATGATCTGCCGTGGTTTACCCCGATAAGAAATTGTCAGCACAGCGGATTCACCCTCTATCTGGACACCTAACTCGGTGGTCTTGGGTAATAGGGTTCGAATAGCGTCAACTATTTGTCCGATTCCGATTGTTGAGGCGGTGTTGCTGGTGGCTTGGCGGAACTTGGCGGATTCGGTTTTTGGTAGTGATGTTTTACGATTAAGTCCCTGACTCTCTGTCTCTCCGCCGAAATCAATGGTTTCTTGGTCTTTGCCATAATTATCCCTCGCTACGGTGAATAAATCTAACTTGGTGGTTTCTCGTTTATAGCCAAAGATGTCCTGCTCGTTCGGGTTGCCAAACTCAATAACCTTGTTATAATAGTCTGTGAATACCCCAAGCATCCGCTTCTTTGCCCGTTTATTGGTTTGCATAAAATCAAATATCGCATCTCCAGCCTCGCCTTCGCTCTCATCAAAGATTCCCTGTGCTGACTTGTATTGCTCGTAAGTTTCGCCTGAGCGGGATAGGCTTATGGATTTGTCCACCGCACTCAGTATTTCTTCACTAAGCCCAAGCGGATATAAATCTCCCGCCTTGATTGTATTCTCTACCTTGACGATCTTCGGAGCGATGTTAATAGCGGTGTCGATGATGTTCTTTACTTCCGGTGAGGTGCTGTCCATCTGCGAAATAATAGCCTTAGTCGTGGAGTTCACGCCGTAGGCTTTCAGCATTAAGGCTTTCTTGATCCGCTGAATAAGCTGAACGGTAAGCCCACCATCCGGTAGCCATGTGTTATGATCGTTTGTGGGTATATTGGCGTTGACGAAGGCGGTAATGAATGGCATATTAGCGGACGAGACTATTTCCCCGTCAGCAGATACTACCATCTCAGAGATCATGTCATTAGTAATATTCGCGGCATCTACTGAGGCTTGCTCAAAGGGAGTAAGTTGGCTGGTGTCCACTTCGTTGCTGTCGTCGGCAAGTTCTTTAGCCGTGACTTCATTATCAGCGTCAAGCGTTCTAACTAATACGGGATTCTCCATGCCGTCTATCTGCTCTGCCGTCAACCCAAACTTCTCAGCATTGTCTCTCAGGTATTGCTTGTACGCCTGTCCCTGCTCCATGCCGTCATAAGCCTGAGCCAAAGCAATCATTCTGCCGTTACCGGAGAGAACTACGTTTTGCCCGTTTTCTTCCACGATAATAGGTGCGCCCTCTCTTGATCTCTGGCTATCGGTAAGCAGAGACGGATTAAACTGGTTTATGATCTTCGAGACTTGAAGCCGATAGTTTTGGGAACTGCGGTCTTTCGGCTGATACGCCTTACCCGTGGGGTAATCCTGATTGGGGCTAAAGTCCTTGTTATGGGATGCCGTAATCTGGTCTAATTCGACTAAGCCATAGGTAAGCTTGACATCCTTGTTATTGAGCGTGACAACCTTCGTAGCCTTTCCCCTTGCCTTTATGGTCTGGCTTGGGGTATTGCGTGGCGGAGTAGGAGTCTCATCGGGCTTTGCCTTTATCCTGACCTTTGCCTTTATTCTTGGGGCAGGTGGCGGGGTAGGCGGCGTAGGCTCTTCATCCTTGACGGGGATAGGAGTCTCGTCCGGCTTCGGCGTCTCTTCCGCTTTCTTGGCTGGCACAAACTTGACTTTCGGCTTGTCCTTCGTCCGGTTTAACGGCTCGTGAAAGTCAACCGTCTGTCCGGTTTGGGTATTGTATTGCGTGGAGAGTTCGGAGAGAATGCTGTCAAAGGCTTTGATCGCCTTATTATACATCCGCTTGCCTGACGGGTTTTTCTGTTTCAGTGCAAGCAGTTGATTGATCGCCTTGCGGATAAATATCGCTTCCTTGCTGATCTCTTCGGGGGCTGCCTTGCCTTGCTTGATCTTGTCAAGAGCTTCCTCGTCATAGGTGTCTTGAATGATCTTGCTGTATTCTTCATCTGCCGTTGCGTTGGGGTCTGCGGGAATGTGCGTCCATGACTTCTCGGTATCAGGAGTCTCAGGAGTCTCAGACATTACCGGCTCTGCGGTAGGAGATTCCACCACAGGCGCAGGTTCTTGCATCTCTGCGTCCATCTCTGCGGTCACGGACTCTGCGGTAGGGGCATCGGTAAACATCTGCTCCGGCGCAACCATCGCATCACCACGCTCTTTCTTGGCGGCAGCGGATTTCTCTTCTATGTACTTCTCCACGACGGGCGACATATTCGCTAAAGTGTCATGAGTATAGGATGCCAGCATGAGCATATGTTGCATTTCTGAGTCAAAGCTGAGTAGATCACTTGCTCCGGCTTTATTGGCAATCCTGCGGTCATTAAGCTCGCCTATGACTTGCTCGACCTTATCCGTGGCTTGCTTCATCTGGATTTCGTATTGTTCCGGGGTGATCTCGCCTTTGTCAAAAGCTTCCTGCGTTTGCTGTGCCTGATTGACTCCGGCTCTGAAAGTTTTGGAGATGCTTACCTTCGCCTGTTTTGCGGGGTCAAGATCGGGGATAGTGTCCTCCGCTATCTCAGCATAAGCCGTGACAGCCTTGTTAATGCGATTGATCTTAGGTGAGCTTATGCTTGCTCCACCAATACCTAAAAGTGACAGCGGGATAGTAGAGACTCCGCCAAGCAGCGATGCCTCCATGAAGTTATCCCAAAAATTAGCCCAGGCATCAGGTCTGCCGGTAATCATGTCGGTTGTGGCGTTCAGGATAGTGTTCGAGCCTTCCTCGATAAATCCCTCAGTCACGAAGTTTGCTCCGGCAACCTTAAGCGCATCGGCAAACATTTTCTTGACCGGGTGATTCAGCACTGACTTGGCTACTCTCCGGGCAACCGTACCCTCTGCGACCTTACCGACCGTGACACCAAAGATAGCGTCACCGATAGACTCAGTCAAGACTTCCGTTCCAACCTTCATGAGGATATTTGACGCATCGGCAAATGTCAGTTTGTTCTTGTCGAGATCATATTGCAAAGACTCAGACGTCAGCGCTCGCGGAGCGGTGGTTAGCCCGTGAACGATGCCAGCCTGTAGTCCCTTTTTTGCCACAGCCTTGAGCCACGGCTTTGAAAGCAAGGATAAGCCTTTAAGCGGTGCACCTAATCCCATCGAGGTATAGGATAAAACCATAGCAGGTAAAGACTCCACTAATGAACCCATCGCCTTCTCAAAGAATCCTGCGTTTTCAGACGTGAGCCGTTCTCGTTCCTCAAGATAATTGGAGATAAACTTTCCGGTTTCAGTTTGTGGTTTACCCGTGATATTGCGGTACATGGAGTCAAGCACTATCGGTGCGGCAGCCATTTCCTCAAACGCAAGAAATAGCCGGTTGCCGATGCGGTTAAGATTGAAGCTCTTGCCACCCATCTGCTCTTTGCCGGGTGCGAGAGTCCGCATCTTTGCAAGTGTCGTTCCCCAATTCTCAGACTCCTCTATGTTCTTATTATAGAGCTTATACATATCCACAATGTCGTTATCGTTCCACTGGTGGATAGTCTTTTTGAGCATATCGAGAGACTTTGCGCCGGAATCCGGGCTGTCGGAATACGCCCGTTCCGCTGATTGGATCGTCGCGGTAATCAGCTTTTCCCGTTCCTGCTTGTAGGTTTCGGAAATATCGACAACGTCGTCACCAAAAGCGGACGCAACCTCTTTTAGCCTTGCAACGTTGGCTTCCGGGACTATATACGTGCCACCGTTTACAGTTATTAACCTTTTCCCCGACACACTGTCTATGGGTTTTGAGTGGTCGTCACCGATCTTTTTCACGAGATCCCCCCGCTTTTTGGCAAGGGACAAAAACCCGCTGACGTTGGACTCTTTGACTAAATAGTTTTGCCCATTTACGCTATACTTTATAGGCATCTTCAGTTTACCCTTTCGCCAAACTCTTCATATCTCCCGCCCGTACCATCTCCAACGACTATCCCCGTCTCTGTTCTGGTGACTTCATCTTTCGCCGTGGAGTATTTGTTTTGGAGATCGTTCCAGTCGTCCTGAGCGAACTGCATTGCCGTAGCCTTTGCCGGAGGTATGGACGTGGGCTTTGACTTTCCGTTTTCAAAGTACTTTCCGTGGA
>Ga0209099_1000782_pt1 | contig 35957 bp, 22 predicted proteins | sample AD_JPNHW2_MetaG_FD_184430 | JGI IMG/M metagenome (GOLD analysis project Ga0209099, IMG submission 184430) | Active sludge microbial communities of municipal wastewater-treating anaerobic digesters from Japan - AD_JPNHW2_MetaG (SPAdes) (version 2) | ecosystem: Engineered > Bioreactor > Anaerobic...
AATCGTGATGGATAATATCCAGTGTGGGCACCTGCCGCAGATCGTTGATATAGGAATGATCATCAATAATGGCAGAAGTTTCATCATTCACGAAATAGCTGTCGTATCCCAATTGTGAAGCGATATGCCAAACGCGGTTCACATAATCAGGTGCATAGTACATCGACACGCCTTCCTTCGTAAAAGTTGCTGACGGCGCTCCGACCATGTCGAGCAGAATCCCGAAACGTGCTGAATAAGCAGGCACATGCGGGTTTCGCGACCAGTACTGCGACCCGAGACACCAGTCATCTTCTACCTGGCTTTGTTCATCCTGAGGGGAACCATAATCTTCACCATCGAAAAGCACAATATCCACTCCGATTGCAGGGCTCTTCAGCGAAAGCTGGCGGGCAATTTCGAGCAGCACTCCAACTCCGCTGGCGCCATCGTTTGCCCCGTCAATTGGTTTCCGGCGATTTGCCATGTCAGGGTCATTGTCGGCATAAGGCCTTGAGTCCCAGTGACTGCACAGCAGAACCCGTTTATCGGCGCCAGGATTGAAACTGCCGATAATGTTTTTCAGATGCAAAATTGTGCCGTTATAGGCTTTGGCATCAAACGACTGTACTTTCACTTCGGGGGTAAACCGTTTCAGCGTGTTCTCTAGCCAGGAAGCACATTGATTGTTGGCCGATGAATTTGAAACCCGCGGGCCTAAATCGGTTTGTTTCTTTACAAAAGAGAATGCCGAATCGGCATCGAAAGGAGCCGGAATGATTTTTTCGGCAGTTTCTGCCGTCTCTGATTTCGGATTGTTCCGGTGATTATTGCAGCTAATGCTACTCATAACAACGATTAAAACACCTGACAGTAACAAAGAATTCACTACGGCTTTTATCATAGGGGCTGAATAAAGGTTCAATTAGGCCGGTAAAATTAGAGGAAAGATGCTTTGTTGCCGAAGTTGCCGTCGAAAACAAACTCATCAAGGGGTTTCCTGATCCTTGGACTAAGCTCAAGTTTGAGCAGGTTCGGATGAAGCACTTCGGGATTGCCGCGATAACCCACCGTAAATGCAACGACAACCTTGTGATTCAAAGGAATAGCCAGCTCCTTTGACACAGTATCATGGTCGAAGCCGCCGATCTGGTGAACATACAGCCCTTCTGATGCAGCCTGCATGGTAAGCATTGTCACAGCCTGGCCAAGGTCGTATAGGTAGCTGTTGTTTGGATTCCCTTGCTCATCATAGGTTATGCCGATTGCCAAAGCCAATACAGGAGCGGTTTTCACCCATAACCGGTTGAACTCGGCCATAGAAGAGTAAATGGTATCATACACAGTATCGCCCTGAAAGCCGAACAGGAAACTCCAGGGTTGCAGGTTGCGCGACGAAGGGGCCCACCTGGCCGCTTCAACCACGCGCTGCAATTTTTCTTTTTCAACCGGCTGATCACTGTATGCACGCGGGCTCCAGCGGCTGGCCAGAACCGGGTGAATTTCATGGGTGAGATCGGGGCGCTTTATCTGGTCCGGGGTATAATCCATCGGCTTTAAATTTTCGGCAAAGTTAGTCTTATTTGCCGGCTGCACTGCGCTTAATCGTTGATGTGTTTATTTTCAGTAATATCTATCAGTGAATGAAGTATAGTATAAGTTATTTTCGGTCTGAGCTATTTTTCAAATCCATTTATCCCGGATTGAAGAATAAATTATAAAGTAATTCATCCGGATTGTATTTTTATTACCAGAGGCACACTCTTTGATTATATTTGTCCCACAAACTTTATCCTTTCCGGCCCAATGAAAAACAAGTACATCGACCTCATCACACAAACCTTCGACTTTCCGAACGACGAATTCGAAGTAGCTGATAATGAGCTCTATTTCCAGAATATTCCGTTGATGGAAGTCATCAAGCAATACGGTACTCCGCTCAGGATCACTTATCTGCCCAAAATAGGAAAGCAGATACAAAAAGCCAAAAGGCTCTTCAATGTTGCCATTGCTAAGGCCGATTACAACGGGGAATACCATTATTGCTATTGTACCAAGAGTTCGCACTTCTCGTTTGTGATGGAAGAAGTGCTCAAAAACGATGTACATATCGAAACTTCATCGGCATTCGATCTTCCGCTGATTGAGAACCTGTATGAAGCGGGTAAGTTCAGGAAGGATAACTATATTATCTGCAACGGATTCAAACGGCCGCAGTATATTGAGAACATCTGCAACCTGATTGAAGAAGGATTTGAGAACGTTATTCCCATCCTCGACAACAAGTTTGAACTCGACGAATACGACCGAAACATTACAAAGAAGATAAAGATCGGGATCAGGATTGCTGCTGAAGAAGAACCCAAGTTCGATTTTTATACCTCACGTCTTGGTATCCGTTACAACGAAATCATCCCGTATTACGAGAAAGAAATCAAGAACAATCCAAAGTTTGAGCTTAAGATGCTTCACTTCTTTATCAACACGGGCATCCGTGACTCGGCTTATTACTGGAACGAACTTCGCAAATGCGTGGATGTGTACTGCGAGCTGAAGGCTATTTGCCCTCAGCTTACTGCGCTGAATATCGGCGGTGGTTTCCCGATTAAAAACTCACTGAGCTTTGATTACGATTACGAATATATGGCCGAAGAGATCATTGCCCAGATCAAGAGCCACTGCGAGCGTACCAACACCCCAGAACCGGATATTTTCACTGAATTCGGATCGTTTACCGTGGGCGAAAGCGGTGCAATACTATACTCAATCATTGACCAGAAACGCCAGAACGACCGCGAAGTCTGGAATATGATCGACAGCTCCTTCATTACCACGCTGCCTGACACCTGGGCCATTGACCAGAAATTTATCCTGTTGTCGGTCAACCACTGGGATAAGGAGTATGAGCGTGTATTCCTCGGCGGGCTCACCTGCGACAGCGAGGACTATTACAATACCGAAACGCACACCAACGCGATATTCCTTCCCAAGCTAACTGATGACGAACCTTTGTACATCGGCCTGTTCCACACCGGTGCTTACCAGGAGTCGCTGGCCGGATATGGCGGCATTCAGCATTGCCTCATTCCTGCTCCCAAGCACATACTTATCGACCTGGACGAAGACGGGGAATACACCACAAAACTTTTCGCCAAGGAGCAAAGCCACAAGTCGATGTTGAAAATACTGGGATATTAATTTCCAGGTATTTAGCCTCCGGGATACCGGTTATCAACGATTTTTTCGTACCTTAAACCAGAACTCACTGTCGCAGGTTTAGGGGGAAAATATGTACTTTAGCCCGCGATTAGGAGTCCTATTTTGTAAACAAAACGTATGAAATCATGAAGCAGTACGGCGATTTACCCAAAGAATTTACTTCATTCGAAACCTCTAAAGTGGTTATACTTCCAGTTCCTTATGACGGATCAAGCACGTGGATGAAAGGTGCCGACAAAGGGCCGGAAGCATTGCTGGAAGCCTCAGCCAATATGGAAGTTTACGATATTGAAACCGACAGTGAAGTTCACAAGATTGGAATTCACACGGCCGAACCGATGCTGGTCGATGGTAGTCCCGAGGACATGGTGGATGCTGTTTACAAGGAGATGACGCTGCTGCTGAAAAAGAAGAAATTTCCGATCATAATAGGCGGAGAACATTCAGTAAGCATCGGAGCATTCCGGGCTGTTGCCGAACATTTTAATGACTTGACAATCCTGCAGTTTGATGCCCATGCTGATTTGCGCGATTCATACGAAGGGTCGAAATGCAATCACGCCTGTGTGATGGCGCGTGCCAAAGAAGTAGCACCTATCATTCAGCTTGGTATCCGCAGTATGAGCGTTGAAGAAAGGGAAGATGTTCAGCCGGAACGAATTTTTTATGCTTACGACATGCGCCACAACCGTACCTGGTTTTACGACCTGCTCAACAAGCTTACCCGCAACGTTTACATCACTATCGACCTGGATGTATTCGATCCTTCCATCATGCCGAGTACAGGTACGCCTGAACCCGGAGGAATGAAATGGTATGAGGTTCTGGAAATACTCAAAAAAGTGAGTGAAATGTCTAATATTGTTGGGTTTGATGTGGTTGAACTAAAACCTGAAAAGGAAAACAAGGCCCCTGATTTCCTGGCATCCAAGCTTATTTATACTTTGCTGACGTATAAATACATTACAGGGATCAAGTAGAATACAAACAAAGTACTTTTAGAATTTTCAAAATCAATGTTTTAGATAAATGAATTCAGAATTCAGAATCCGGAAGTCAGGATGTCAAAAATGTAACCATTATTGAGAGGCTTCTTCTTGTTCCTGGCTTCTGACTCCTGGATCTTTTAGAATCCACATCCTGGAGTAAAAAAATATTTCATGTTTCTTCATATAAACCGTTTTTCCGAAGGTTATTATATATTTGACATTCGCAACTGCTATTCAGAGGTTGCATTTTACTGATGCCAGGCATGGGCTGGTACAATCCGGGTTAATCGAAACGATATATATTTGGCAAATGACAATCAATAAGATCAAACCAGGCTACCTTTTTTCGACAAGGTATACGAATTACATTTTTGTATTGCTTTTCCTGTTGTACATGTTCGACTATATCGACCGTACCATTGTTTCATCGATGTTTACCTTTATGGAAAAGGACTGGGGGCTAACTCATACGCAGTGTGGATTGTTGGTTTCCTCGGTATACTGGGCCATAGTGATCCTTACATTTCCCATTTCAATTTTGGTTGACCGGTGGAGCCGGCGTAAAACAATCAGTGTGATGGCGATTGTATGGAGCCTTGCAACCGGGTTGTGTGCATTTACAGGGACTTTCACCCAACTGCTCTTAGCACGCATGCTGATTGGAGTTGGTGAAGCAGGTTATGCACCTGGAGGCACTGCAATGATTGCCGGTTTGTATCCGCAGGAAAAGCGTTCACAAATGATCGGTTTCTGGAATGCCTCAATACCGTTGGGTATGGCGCTGGGCATGGCTTTGGGAGGACTTATTGCTTCAACTTTGGGCTGGAAACATGCATTTGGACTGGTGGCAATACCTGGTTTTATCGTAGCATTGTTATTCTATTTTATAAAGGATTACAAAACCGTTGGTTTGAACCTTCCTAAAACCGAACGGCATGAGGAAAAAACGACCCGTTCGGCAATCATCAACGAGTTTCTGCAAAAGCCCTCGTTTATATACACTTCTTTTGGGCTGGCAGCCGTTGTATTTGTCACTACAGCGCTTATGACCTGGCTGCCGCGATATCTTCAGGAAGCCGGTGGACTTGATGCCAAGCAGGCTGGTTTCAGGGGAAGTATTGTGCTTTTCCTGGCAATTATCGGCGGCCCGCTGGGAGGTTTTCTTACCGATCGCTGGAGAAAACATAGTATAAGAGCACGTTTACTGTTTCCGACGTTAACGACTTCGATTTCGGCTATTCTGCTTTTTGTAGCTGTTAATTTTGCCTCCGGGCTTTCACAATACATTATTCTGCTGATATTCGGCATATCGGTTACCGCCTTTTCATCGGCCGCTATTGCTGTGACACAGGATGTGATTCATGCAGGGTTAAGGGCAGTGTCTTATTCGATAGCTGTAGTTGTTCAAAACCTGCTTGGCGCTTCCATGGCACCACTGGTAGTGGGTGTATTGTATGACAGGTTCGGAATCCAGCAAGCCTTGCTGATACTACCTTTTTCGCTGGCAGTAGGCGCTTTGCTGTTTTTCCTGGGGTCGAGGCACTATGAGTCTGACTTTAATAAAGTGCCTAAAATAGCCTTGGAAGCTGAAGAATAATTACTTCAGGTAATGTTCCTTTTTGGGGTGGTTAGGACAGATCACCACCACCTGTTGTTTTTTCTTTACGAAAATCAACCGCTAACCTGTCCTTGACGCGTGCATATTGTTCAAAAATGGTGGTGCTCGCAGTCTTTTTCAGCAAAAAAGGCAGAAAAGCGTGTATAACAGAAGCCAGAGCTGCCTTGAAACTATATCCTGCCAGTTTTATGGCGAACCAAAAATGCTCTCCGTAGGTCATTCCAGCCTCGGCAGGATGTTCTTTGAATTTCCGGAGCATATCAGGCATAAAGGATCACTTGGGTAAGAATAAACCGTGAAAGGCCGGTCTTTGTTCGGATTATTGTTATAAGCCAGGAAAAGCGCCCTGGCAGCGCTTTTCAAGCTTGATTCTTTGTCATTCGGTTCCCTTGCGGGAGTGTTACCAGCCGAGAATCCATGCAAAAACGAGGGGTGCCACGATGGTGGCATCGCTTTCGATGATGAATTTCGGAGTGTGGATATCGAGTTTTCCCCAGGTGATCTTTTCGTTGGGGACAGCCCCGGAGTATGAACCGTATGATGTGGTTGAGTCGGAGATCTGGCAGAAATAGCTCCAGAAGGGAACGTCGTGCCACTCGAGGTCCTGGTACATCATAGGAACCACGCAGATTGGGAAATCGCCGGCTATGCCGCCGCCAATCTGGAAGAATCCCACGCCTTTACCGCCTGAATTTTTTCGATACCAGTCGGCCAGCCACACCATGTATTCGATGCCGCTTTTCATGGTTGAAGGCTGCAGTTCGCCCTTGATGCAGTAGGATGCGAAAATATTGCCCATGGTGCTGTCTTCCCATCCGGGAACTACTATCGGCAGGTTTTTTTCGGCGGCAGCCAGCATCCACGAATTTTTCGGGTCAATTTCGTAATCCTTTTCCATGACGCGGCTCAGCAGGAGCTTATACATGTATTCGTGCGGGAAAAAGCGTTCGCTTTTGGCCTGCGCATCTTTCCATATTTTCTCGATGTGATGCTGTATCCTGCGGAAGGCTTCTTCCTCGGGAATGCAGGTGTCGGTAACGCGGTTAAGCCCTTTCTCGAGCAGTTCAAATTCCTGTTCCGGGGTAAGGTCGCGGTAGTGGGGTACTCTCTTGTAATGCGTGTGTGCGACCAGGTTCATGATGTCTTCTTCGAGGTTTGCACCCGTGCAGGTGATGATCTGCACCTTATCCTGTCGTATCATTTCGGCCAGTGAAATACCCAGTTCGGCAGTGCTCATAGCACCGGCGAGGGTTATCATCATTTTTCCGCCTTCCAGCAGGTGGCTTTCATAGGCTTTGGCAGCATCAACCAGTGTGGCTGAGTTAAAATGCCTGTAATGGTGTTGTATAAACTTTGAAATCGGGCCTTTTTCCATAACGGGTTGATTTTGTGCAAAGATAAGCAGAAGGATGGAAATGACTACGTTTTTTCCTTATTCATGACATGGCACAACCAATCATGAACAGGTGGTCCTGCACTGTTTAACCTACTTCTCTTTCACCCATTTCCCGCTTTCAATCATTTTGTTGTTGAAAATGATCTGCCAGGGGTAAATCGCCTTTTAGTTTTTCTTTGATAATGAACCTTACGATACCTGTTAAAACCTGAAAAACTACCGGAGCAACAGCACCGTTCCCCTCTTTTGTTTTCGCTTATCGCCAGTTTCTGAATTGGAATAGTAAACCACATAAGCATACAGGCCTCCGGGCTGATCATCATTATTGAACGTTCCATCCCATTCAGGGAACGGGCCTTTACTTTCGAATATTTTTTGTCCCCAGCGGTTGTAAATAATCATTAATTCAACCTGTGTATTTATGGTAATAGCACGGAATACATCATTCAGCCCATCGCCGTCGGGGGTGAAAGCATTGGGCAGATAAATGACCGGGGGGCATTCGTTCACGAAAATGCTGTCGCTGACAGTTCCGCAACGGAAGTCGCATTGTAAAGTAAAAACACCCCGTTTATCAACAGTAATCTGTGCTGTAGTATCGCCTGTGTTCCAGCGGTAATTTGGCAAAGCAATATTGGAGGATATTACTATTGGCACATCAACCCCGTTACGGCAGAGGGTGGTATCATTTCCCAGGTTGATAATTCCGGCAGGGACCGAATCCATGGCCACAATAACCGTGTCTATATGCAGGCCGCAATGATCAAGGGTTTGTAGTGTATATACTCCGGATTCTGAAACCGTGATGCTTTGGGAGGTGTCGCCGGTATTCCACAGATAGGCATTAAAGCCCGACTGTGCCAAAATTGTAAGATTTTCACCTTTGCATATAACTGTGTCGTTGCCCAGATTGAGTAACGGGGTATCGAAAGAAATTACTTTTTCGTCGTACAATTCCCCGCAACCGTTCATGATGCATTTGATCCAATATTTTCCCTCGGCGGCGGCATAAGTTTCGCGGGTAGTATCGCCGTTGCTCCAGAGGTAGGCGTCGTATCCGGGAGGAGCTGACAACCGCAATGGCAGGGTGCTGCGACATACAACCGTATCGGCACCCAGCCCGGGTACCGCAAGCCCGATGCCGGCCTTTGCCACGCATACATCATCAATATAATATGGAAGGTTGACACCATAAGGATTGTACTGAATTTTGTTGGTGTTGATATTTTTCTGAAAATTACCGATGGTAATATATTTCTCCCCTCCGTGCGCCTTGTAAAGTCCGCTGATCCGCGTCCAGTTAACCGAATCATCCACTATCTGCGGCGAACGGATTTGCGCCGGCAGTTCAAGCGGAAAGGTGCCTGCAAAACTACCGGGCGGATAGTCAACCAGGGTATCGGAGAGGTATGCATCAATGTTCTGGATAGCGCCATCTGCCGTATCAATTCTATTAACATAATAACTAACACAATACAAGGTGTCTTTTTTCAATGGCTCGGTTAATGTGCCCTCAACATATCCGCGGCCATCAGAACTATAATCGTAGTAATACACCAATATAGCAGCATAGGCGTTTCCCGAATGCGTTTCCTGGCATCCCCAGATGTTGACCGGTATTCCATTGACATAGGGAGCACAAGTATGAAAATAACATATTGTCCCTAAGCCTTTCCAATCTTTAACATAATTATTGAACTCTGATAACTGCGGACACCCTATATGGTCCTCGAATGAGGGATTGCGTACCAGGTTTTGAGCAATAGCCGGAGTCAGTGTTGCAATAAACAAGATGCTGTATGTGAATATTTTATGCATATAAAAAAATAAATCCACATACTGCACAATTACTGCGCAGTATGTGGATAGGTGGCAGTATTATTGTTTGATAATCAAACCTTTTGCAGTATTGTTTTCGGTGATTATCAGATAGGTGTATGTGCCGGGCGCAAGTTTGCTTATGTCGCAGGTTTTGGTATTTCTTCCTTCAATAAGTCGGTCGTTGCCGGCTGTTTTCATGACATTGCGGCCATACATATCAAAAAATTCAAGGGTGTACCTGGTATCGGAACTGCTGTTAATTTCAAAAGTAACCGTATTAGCAGCAGGATTCGGGAAAACGTTGACTATATTGCCACTATTCCCCGCTTCGGGGCCAACCGGATTATTTTCATCATTAACGGTAAAGGCCGAGTGTTTATTGTAAGCAGTTACATGCAGGTAAGAATAGTCGCTTACTTCATCGCAAACATTGCCAATATACACAGTCAGCTTAAAATACCGGTTCATGGAATACTGACCATTGTTGTATCCGAAATACCCTGTATAACCGCTGTAACCGGTTGAAGGTGCATCATCATCATCGGGAATAGCGCCATCAACAGTGCAGGCGCCTATTCCGGGGTTTACAGGCCAAACAGCAGAACTTACACAATAGCTGTTGAGGTTTTCCAGCGTTAACCCGCTAACCCCATCTATGTTGATTGTCCGGTCATACACATGAGTTATTATAGCTCCGCTTTGAGAATTTATTTCGTCAATATCAACCCTGTAATAACTGATCATACCTGTACTATTGCTTATGCGGTAACCGGGGGAATAGCATCCTACATTAACAGCAGAATTAATGGTATGTGCAGGTTGCAAATAATTTTGAGGAGAGGCGCTGTTATAAATTTCGAGTATAATGCCTGGTGCTGGCGCCCCGCTTACCTGTATTGTATAGTTTCTTGTACTCTCGTTGTTACAAAAATCCCGTACAGTATATTTAACATTCACTTTGCCGGTTATGTTGCCAAGATTCAGGCCGGAGGCATCAGTAAGTGTGCGTAAATCCAGATTTGAAGCTGGCTGTCCGGAAGTCCAGTAACCATTAGGATTGTAATTGATGTATCCGGTTCCGGTAATTGGGTTACAATTGTTGTCGGTGGCCTTAATCTCTATTTTGTATTGGGCCGGCGTTCCGGCGCTATATACCGGAGAAAAGCTCATGGCGGTACAGTTGTAGTAATTACTTGCATTCGCACAACTGGAAGACGGAGTGATATTGTTAATCCTGAAACCAGACAAACTTATTGCAGGAGGCACAATATTGGATGTGTAGTTTTCACCGTCAATCTGGTCGGGTAAAGTAAAGATCCCCAGGTTCATGATGTCTTCTTCGAGGTTTGCACCGGTGCAGGTGATGATCTGTACCTTATCCTGCCGTATCATTTCGGCAAGCGAAATACCCAGCTAGGCAGTGCTCATGGCGCCGGCCAGTGTTATCATCATTTTTCCGCCTTCGAGCAGGTGGCTTTCATAGGCTTTGGCAGCATCAACCAGGGTAGCTGAGTTAAAATGCCTGTAATGGTGCTGTATAAACTGTGAAATCGGGCCTTTATCCATAACGGGTTGATTTTGTGCAAAGATAAGCAGAAGGATGGGAAATATGAATCCAAGCAGTATGCTGAAAAGTTAGTTTTGCTTGTTTATTGGGAAACTTTAACCTATCCAATAGAAAGTCAGAGCTTTTGCAAAATGACTTCTTCATTGAATCTGTTAATTATTAGATTAAACGCGGTTTTTAATGAGCTGTAGCTGGAACTGTTATAGATATCATTCTTAATGACATATTTAGCATTGATAATCAGATGTTTGTCTTCCATCAATTGACTGCTGTAATTAATCAGAATATCTTTGTTATTTATTGTCAGATCTTCTGGTTTCGAGAAAAGTTTAAATCCTTGCGGGATGCGTAAGGTAGCTTTGTAAGTTCTTTCTTTCTGATAGGTAAAATCAATCGGATAAGTCCGTGAAGCCATCTTGAAGGGATTATCATTCATTACAAAATCCGAAAATGGTGCAATCAATACTTTTCCGGAAGATTCGTCATATTCCTGCATCAGGTCAATCGTTACAATAAATGGATTATCAAGTTCATTGTTATTCTCCACTTTCAGATTGGACAGTTGTTGTGATTCGACATTCAAATCTTTTTTGAGTTCCTGTATGTCTTTAGCATATGATTTGCGCAAGTCCAGTGCATCATATCCGGTTGAGGCTACTTTAGTTTTAGCAATTAATGAATCCTGGCTGGCATCAAAGGTCCAGTCAAGCTCATAATTGATTGATGAAGGGAAAGTGCTTACCAGTTTCAGCCAGGTAGGATCTCCCTTAGTCTTTTTTATAAGAAGGCCTTTGTCGTTGAAGCAGAATGAAGGGATCTCAGCGAACTGGCTCATCGGGTCCGTAGCGTCAAGAAGATAATAATTGCTGTCGATCAATACAGATGCCAGGACATAATTAAAAAAGTGCTGAAAGGGATAATCGGTTTTTATTTTCCCGTGGTCACGTGTGCTTATTAATACAGGGTTAGCGTCCAATCCGGCACTTTTCAGTAAAGCTGTTAAAAACAAGTTTATTTCTGCGCTATTTCCGGTTTTTGATCGTTGAAACTCCTTGGCACTTTGACTTGTGAGTTTTTCTTTACGTCCGTTCCAGTTAAAGTTCGACTTTACAATTCTATTAATTATCGTGGCTTTTTCAATGGCTGAATGATCAGCAAGTTTAAGCGTATCAAGAATCGATTTAGAATAACCTTCAGAACTCTTGTAATATTTCCCAAAAGAATCTTCTTTAAGGAAATCCTCAATCAATTGAGGCCAGGTTGACATAATTTTTATATTGGTTCCATTTGGCTGATGCACGGCGGCAAGCTGAAAATCAAGTTTGATGATATAGTCATGATAGGATGTAATGAACGACTCATCCCTGAAAGCCGGAATATTCTTTAATAGAAATATATAGACAACATCGTGGTAATCAGCTCCGAAATATCTCTTAGGCAGGTTTGATTCCTCATAGCTTTGAAAGTAGTCCAATTTGCTGGCACCTTGCAGGATATAGAAATACTCATAAAAAGGGATCATTTTTGTAGTATAGCGGCTGTAAACTACGGGTATTGAAGTTTGAAACTCCCAGTTTCTCAAGTTGAAAAGAAATGGGCTGGTGACAATATACCTGATTTCAAAGACGGAGCCTTCTTTAACATCAGGGATTGCAAATTTCATGACACTCCAGTGCTCGCTCTCAACTTCAACATATTTGTTCTTTGGATCGATGGCAGTACTTTGAATCTGATCATTTACCAGATTATATACCTTGCCGCTTATTTCCTTGATAATTTCAGCACGAGAACCATCCTTATAAAACGGGATTTCTATTTCAGCATATTTAAATCCCGCTTTTGAAAGGATTTTCACCTTTGTTCTGCGTTCATAGATAAGTTCAAAACCATCGTTCGTAAGATCAAAACGTGACTCTCCTATATCATAAAGCACGACCGCTTCTGCTGACAGATCTTTGGGATAAGATGTCATTTTCAACTCGTCATAACATGCATTTCCAAAGCATTCAGGCGTTTCCTGGCTATATAATCCATTGGTAAACAGGCCAGTGAATAATACGAAAAGACTAATAACATAGTGGTTTGAATGATACATATCAACCGGATTTCTTTAAGATTACAATTTTTTTATCTGTTTTCCTGATTTTCTCGATAAATTCGTAGAAACTACCGTATTCCCCAAGGGGTATTGTTTGTGCCCTGATCACCAGTTTTTTCAATATCAGCAGCTTATTCCCTTCAAGTGTAAATGTGGAGCTATAAATTCCGAAATCACTTTGAAATGCGCAATTTTCTGGCAGAGATGCAATCTTAAAACCGCCGGGCACAGCTAATTCTGTTGAATCGATATCCATATAAGGGAAAGGTAATTCGAGAGGCAGTTTTCTGTCGGCAGGCTTTTCAAATTTCCCGGTTCTGACGGGGAGCGATTCAAAATAGTATTCATCACCCGCTTTCCTGAGTGCTTTAAAAATATTGCAATGGGTCTGAAGTGATATAGAACTGCTGTCCCTGTCAGCTCTTTCCAATTGCCAATCCGTCATATCATATAAAGTAAAAGGCATGTAATCGCGGATAAACCGGTCCTGGTCATCAGAATGATACAAACTTTTGAGTTCATTGAACAGCTCAAAGTAATAACCCCTGAAAACAAAATCGGTACTTACTGTAGCCTCTCCCAGTTCGTTGAGGTCAATCTTTACTTTCCGACTGATTGAGTTATCACCGGTACCGAATGCCGGGGTATTTATCAACCTGCTTTTGTTTTCTTCAATCAATAAGGCCTTCCTGTTTTGGATACCTGAATGGACATAATTAAAAGGCATGCTATGGCTTGTAGCTTCTATCCAGATGGTGTCATTTTGCAGAGGCACAACCAATATCACATGATTGAATATTGAGAATGCGTTTTCAAACAAAATTTGCGAAGGCTGCAGATCGTTCTGAATTATGACAGTATAGCTTTCAATCCCTGCAATTTTAAGCATTGCTTTCATATAATTTGACAATGCTTTGCAGTCGCCGTACTTATTTTTTGCCACGTATGCGGCAGGGTAAGTTCTCAGTCCTCCAATTCCTATCGACACGTTGATATACCGTGTATTATCCTGAAGGTAGTGATATATTTTCCTGGTTATTTCAAGTGGAGATTGCTCTCCCTGGTATATGGATTTAACTCTCTGGATTTCGTCCTGGGGCAAATCCAAAAGATTTTTGTTGAGGTTGTAGTGCCAGTTGCCCAGTGTAGTCCAGTCATTATATGATCCTTTGATTCCCATTGTAAATTCATCAGGTACGATACAAACCCTCGGTTCAACATCTTCAATTGACGAGCCGAATTCTTCCCTATTGTAAGGTATGTTGAATGATGCCGAGTAACTGCTTATCACTGAATGACCTGCATTCTCCTTTGTGAGTAGTATGGCATTCCTCACGTAGACTGATGTTTTTATATTTGCGGGAATGGTAACCCTGAGTTTAGCCTGCCGTGTTCTGATTTCAGGAAATAATACAGGAGACCAATCGGCGATATAGATAAACTGAGATGTAGAATGGGTATAGGTATAGCCAATTCTGTAAGGGTATTCATTATGTTTGGCATAACAGGTGGTGACGAAATCATCTTCGTAAAGCGACATGGCATCTACAGCGCTTTTTACCTGGAACTCGCTTTTCTTTAATTCCCTTATTTTCTTACCATCAGCGGTTTCAATCCAAACGCTCAGTCCGGATAATTTTGTGTTTTTATCGGAGGGAATTGAAATTCTCGTGTATTTCTCGCCATTTCTGTTGTTGATCAGGATAACTATCGAATCTGTGCCTGATAATTTTGTTTCCGAGAGGTCAATGTTTGTTGAATACTTAATTACCTCACAGTTCTGAAAATTTGATGGTTGTGCGTTAGTAACAATGGCAACCAATGCAAAAGATATGATGAAAATCAGGCGGGAGAGATTCATAAATAGTCACAAAAAATAAAGCAGAGTAATTAATTCTGGGTCAGTTCGTCTGTTAAATCCCTTATGGGATCAGGTAAAGGGATAAATCATATTCTGCTAAATTAGCAAAATCGGTATACCATTCAAGAAATTTCTTTGACTTTATTGCCAAGGGTTATCATTTTTAATCAGAATCACAGAGAATTATTTGACTACCTTTGCACCCCTGAAAACAAGCTCGCCAACACCAATATTCCCGGCTGATTTTCAAAAGATTAAACCCTGACACCGGATTTATGCCCTTGCGGCTTTTTCCTGCACAAAGACATTTTTCATGCAAAGCATTCGCAATATTGCCATCATCGCCCATGTCGACCATGGCAAAACCACCCTCGTAGATAAAATTCTCCACGCCTGCAAACTCTTCCGCGATAACCAGGAAACCGGCGAACTGATCCTCGACAGCAACGACCTGGAACGTGAACGCGGTATCACCATCACATCCAAAAATGTTGCGGTTGAATATAAAGGAGTTAAAATCAACATCATTGATACTCCCGGCCATGCCGATTTCGGCGGCGAAGTAGAACGTGTACTCAAAATGGCCGACGGGGTACTGCTGCTGGTCGATGCTTTCGAAGGGCCGATGCCGCAGACAAGATTCGTTACCCAGAAAGCATTATCACTGGGACTGAAACCCATCGTTGTCATCAATAAGGTAGATAAGGAAAACTGCCGTCCCGACGAGGTGCAGGAGCATGTTTTCGAGCTGTTCTTCAACCTCGAAGCCAACGACGACCAGCTTGATTTTCACACCATTTACGGCTCGGGTAAAAACGGCTGGATGAGTGACGACTGGCGTACACCAACCGAAGATATTACCGCGTTGCTCGATGCAATTCTCAAATTTATTCCACCGGCACCACAACCGAAGGGTACACTGCAAATGCAGATCACTTCGCTCGACTACAATTCCTATGTGGGCAGGATCGCCATAGGCAGGGTGTCGCGAGGCGACATACGTGAAAATCAGCCGGTCTCACTCATGAAAAAGGATGGAACCGTTGTCAAATCACGGGTAAAGGAGCTTTTTAAATTTGAAGGACTGGGAAGGTCAAAAACGGATGTAGTATATGCCGGCGATATATGTGCCATCGTTGGCCTGGAAGGGTTTGAGATCGGCGATACCGTGGCTGATATTGAAAATCCGGAAGCACTGCCGGGAATAAAAATTGATGAGCCTACCATGAGTATGCTTTTCACCATCAACAATTCTCCATTCTTTGGCAGGGAGGGCAAATATGTTACATCCCGTCACCTTTCCGACCGCCTGCAAAAAGAAACCGAGAAGAACCTGGCTCTTCGTGTGGAACAGGGAGGATCTGCTGATCAGTTCCTTGTTTATGGCCGCGGAATTCTTCACCTGAGTATCCTTATCGAGACCATGCGCCGCGAAGGTTACGAGCTTCAGGTTGGCCAGCCTCAGGTAATTATCAAGGAGATTGATGGTGTAAAACACGAACCTGTCGAATCGTTGATTGTGGATACACCTGAAAATGTTGCCGGCAGGGTTATTGAACTCGTAACGCAGCGTAAAGGCGACCTGATGGTGATGGAACCCAAAGGCGACCTTCAGCACCTGGAGTTTCACATTCCGTCGCGCGGTATCATCGGTTTGCGCAATGCTATTTTAACAGCAACTGCAGGAGAAGCCATCATGGCGCATCGCTTTGTGGGATTCGAACCCTGGAAAGGGCAGCTGCCGCAGCGTCTTGCCGGCGTGCTCGTATCCATTGAAACAGGCACAGCCACAGGTTACAGCATTGATAAACTCCAGGACAGGGGCAGGTTTTTCGTCGATCCGTTCGAAGATGTTTATGAAGGCCAGATAGTTGGTGAAAACACCCGCGACAACGATCTTGGCGTTAATATTGTGAAAGGCAAGCAGCTTACCAATTTCCGCACCACATCAAAGGACGATGCCGTGAGACTGCCGCCGGCTGTGAAATTTTCGCTCGAAGAAGCGCTCGAATATATTCAGGTTGACGAAATGGTGGAGGTAACACCCAAGTCGATGCGTATGCGCAAAATCCTGCTCAAGGAGCTTGACCGCAAGCGTGCCTCCAAATAATTAAAAATCACTTAATTGCTAAATTCTTCTGTAATGAAACTCAGATTTCTTGCTCTGCTGCTGTGTTCCGTCATTTTGCTGCCGTTTGCGGCTAAAGCTGACGAAGGTATGTGGCTCCCCATGCTTATCAGTAAATACAATTATGCCGATATGCAAAAGCTGGGGCTTAAACTCACCCCTGAACAGATTTACAGCATCAACCAGGATTGCCTGAAGGATGCTGTTGTGGCACTGGATCATGGTGGCTGCACCGGCTCTGTTATTTCTTCCAAAGGGCTTTTGATCACCAATCATCATTGCGGTTTCGATGCTATTGCGAAGCAAAGTTCGGTTGATCATGATTACCTTACCGATGGTTTCTGGGCTATGCGGCCCGATGAAGAACTGCCCCTGCCGGGGAAAACAGTTTCGTTCCTCATTCGCATGGAGGATGTTACTGAAGCTGTGCTTGCCGGTATTGCCGATACGCTGAACGAGGAAAGCCGGACTGAAAAAGTCCAAAAAGCTGTTGACAGCATTTCTGCGGCAGTTAAAGGCGATACAGGTTATGAGGTTTCCATCGAAAGTATGTTTGCCGGCAACGAATATTATCTCTTTGTTTATCAAACGTTTACCGATATCCGCATGGTTGGCGCGCCGCCCTCAGGAATTGGCAAGTTTGGCGGCGAAACCGATAACTGGATGTGGCCGCGCCACACAGGAGATTTTTGCCTGCTCAGGATCTATACCGGCCCCGACGGCAACCCTGCGAAATATTACAAAGGGAATGTCCCTTTTTCTCCGAAGAAATTCCTTACCGTTTCCCTGGCAGGTGTTCACGAAGGCGACTTTGCTATGATCCTCGGTTATCCGGGAGCTACCGACCGGTTTCTCACTTCATACGGCATCAGGCAAAAACTTGATCAGCTCAATCCGTCGGACATTTTGCTGAAAACAGCAAAGATGGATATTATGAAGCGATATATGGATCAGAGCGATGCCTTACGCATTGCCTATGCCGGCAACTATGCCTACCTGGCAAACTTTCAGAAGAAGTCGATACAGGAAAGCAAAGCGCTCACACGCCTGAATGTTTACGATGATAAGAAAAAGCTGGAAGACGAATTTTCGATCTGGGTTGAGCAGGATTTGGCCCGTGAGACGAAGTACGGCAAGGTGCTTAAGAGCCTGAAGGACATTTATGATCAGAAAATGGCCGACCGTGCCGATGAAGCACAAAACTACATCCTTGAAACCATGATGGGCGTTCAGCTGCTGGATTTCGCCTATGGGACCAACGAGCTGGCTACCGTTCTGGCCGGAAACGACAGCGTTGCCGAAGCCATTGAGGATTTCGGCAACCGGGCCGAAGAATTCTATCAGAATTATAATCTGCTTGTCGACAGGGAGATTCTGCAGAAAATGCTCAAACTCTATTTTAATAATCTTCCCGAAGAATACCGTCCCGAAGTTTTCGACCTCATCAGGAAGAAGTTCGGCAACGATATTAACCGGTATGCTGATTACGTCTATTCAACTTCGATATTTGCCACAAAAGAGAAATTTGAAGCATTTCTCAAAAAACCTTCGCTGAAAAGACTGGAAAAAGACCCGGCTTTTAAAGCTGCAAATCAGTTTGTTGCATCATACATTCTTACAAGGTTTATCCAAATGTCGTACGAGGAAGATTTCAATAAAGCCCGAAGGCTGCTTATTGCCGGACTGCGTGAAATGAATCCCGGCAGGGCGTTTTACCCTGACGCCAACAGTACGATGCGGCTTACATACGGCCAGGTAAAATCTTACGTGCCTGCCGATGCTGTGGAGTATAACTTTCAGACAACGGGTCTTGGAATTTTGCAAAAAGATGATCCTGCAAACGATGAGTTCAGGGTGCCGGCAAGGTTGAAAGAGCTTTATGCTGCCAAAGATTTCGGGCGATATGCCGAAAATGGTGTTCTGCCGGTCTGTTTCCTCACCACACACGATATTACCGGTGGCAATTCGGGAAGCCCTGTAATGAATGCCAATGGAGAGCTTATTGGTGTAGCGTTTGACGGAAACAGCGAAGCCATGAGCAGCGACATAAAGTATGATGTAAACCTGCAGCGAACCATTGTAGTTGACATTCGCTATGTAATGTTTGTTGTCGACAAGTATGCCGGTGCCGGCTACCTGTTGGATGAAATGCAGATTGCGGGAGTGAAGAAATAGTTAAAGGTTAATGGGTTAATGGGGAAATGGGAAATGGTTAATGGGGAAATGGGAAATGGTTAATTGGGAAATGGGAAATGGTTAATTGGGAAATGGGAAATAGTTAATGGTTTGTATTAATACACTATTAACTGATTACCAATCAACTGATAACTGATAACCGATAACCGTTAACCGATAACCAATCAACTGATAACCAATCAACTGATAACTGATAACCGATAACCATCAACCGATAACCAATCAACGGATAACCAATAACCATTAACCGATAACCGATAACCAATCACCCAAGCCTCAGGCATTTTGCTTTCTTTTCAAAGTATTTAACACCTTCTTCTGTGGCGATACCGCGCACAAAGGTGTCGAACATTACATCAAAAAGGGTATTGAACGAAAATTGTGCCGGTGGAAAGAAATCGGGATTATACAAGTCGATAAGCCTGCTGATGTAAATTCTCGAAACAAGTTCGGCGCTAAGGTCGGGGCGGTATAGCCCTTCACGGATGCCATCCGCAATGTTGGCGCTTATTTTTTCGAAAACAAACCCGGTTCGCAGTTTGAAATATTTTTGGTAAAGCTCCGGGAAGTCATTCTTGATATGAAAGTTGAAACTGGGCAGGATGTTGGTGAAGCGCCCGCTGAGCTCTTTGCTCACTTTCAGGAGCCCGTCGATAGCATTGTCGTTTTCAAATGATGTATCCTGGAAAATTGTTTCAAGGCTGTCCTGTTCAAATTTCAGAACAGCTTCAACCAGCGCAGCTTCGTCTTTGTAGATGGTAATGAGCTCGCTCAGGGTTATTCCCATGTCGTCAGCTACCTGTTTGAGCGTAAACTGTTCGGCATTGTAAGAAGAAATGTATTGACGGATTTTCTCAATAAGTGAAATGTCCTGAACCTGCATGTGGAGAAACCGGTTTTGATTGAGCGCGCGAAATTACGAAAAATCAGCAAATTAAGCTTCAATGATCAGCCTGCCGTTTCAGCGGTTTATCTTAGGATTTCAGTGTGATGACTTTTGAAAGACGATTTTCCTGTATTTGTGCTGCCCTTTGCTGTTAAGGGTGAAATAATAAACGCCTGAAGGCAGGTTAAAGGCTGCCGGATCAAATTGGCGGGTGTATTTTCCCGGCTGCATTTGCTCATTTTCTATGATTCCGGCTACTTTTCTGCCAAAGATATCATAAACTGCGAGAGTTACCCTGGCTGGTTCACGGACTTTAAAAGAGAAATAGGTGCTTTCGTCAAACGGATTGGGATAGGTTTCTTCAACCGAAAACGGGGCATGGTCAACCGGTGGCAATCCGGAATAAACCGTATCCACAATGGCAGTGAGTGCCGAAAGTTTACCCTGGTGGAGGCGTGTCCATATTGGCCTGACCTTATTGTTGTGTGCGCTGATACCATTATAATCGCCGAAGAATGTGCCTGCATTGGGTGCAAAAGGGCTTTCGCTCACTTTGAAATTCCTGAATGTGTTGCCGCCATCGGTTGATAAGGCCAGGTAAACATCGTTGCGTGTATCGTCATAATTTCGCCTGTCGTAAAAAACGAACCACAGGTTGCCGTTTGCCTGGTCAATGGCCATCCAGGTAAAAAACTGCTGTTTGCCCGGCAGGTCATCGTTTACCCGAACCGGAACGCTCCATGTACTGCCGCCATCGGTTGATTTTACAAGCCACACATCGGTGTCATCAGGCCCGTTGCGCTGGTCGGTCCAGTTAATGTAAATGGTTCCGCGGTTTGGGCCGTTGCTCAGGTCACAGCAGGTTACCGGCAGTCCGTTGCACCGCGAAATACCGGGAATGTCGTAATTCCAGCCACCCGGAAAGTCGGTCACGAAAATATCATGATCGAGCCATGTTTCGCCCCTGTCGGTTGAGCGGTCGAACACAATGCCCAGCGGACCGGCCCACGAAACGTAGATTTCGCCGTTGGGACCTACACAGGGGACAGCTCCTTCAACCGTGTTATCATCATCCACACAATCTCCCGCTTTTTCGCTCAGCCGCACCGGCTCACTCCAGTTGATACCACGATCGGTCGATTTCGAAAACCTGATGATGCTGCTGTCGGCAGGATTGGACGTGCCATAGACATCAAACTGTGTCCAGGTGACGTAAATATCATTGTTATAAGGATTTACGACGGCCCATTCCTTGTCCTGGGCTTTCTGCCCGTCAAACCCTATTCCGAAACCGGTATTCCAGGTTGCGCCTTTATCAATCGACCGCTGGCAAACGATACGGTCGATAAATGCGCCGCTTGTGGGCCATGAAAGGTGGAAATAGTAGTAATAGCCCAGTGTATCGATAACCACACAGGGATCGCCCCATACATTGTACTGTGAACTCATGGCTTTTCGTTCCCACGTGTAACCGCCGTCGCTGCTGGTATATGTGCTATTCAGATTTGCGCCGCCCAGCAGTTGCAGGGGATTGCTGGGATCAATGAAAATAGCGGTCTCGTTAGGGCCGGAAGTACTGTCAATCACAATGTTGACGTATTGCGCATTAACATTTAAAGTTGCTGATGTTGTTAGCGTCATTATGAGCATTAGCATCAGTTTGTATCCTGATAATGTTTTGGTTACCGATGGCAATACGGGATGTTTCATCAATGAATTCCTGTTTAAATAATTAAAACAAAGGTACATGAAGGTGACCTGCAGTTGCAAGTGAAAACGATTTTTACCTGATGATCTAAAAATATCTTGATGATTCTTCCGTGGTTTTATCAGAACGTTATCTTTGTTTTGAGCAAACAGCAAATCAATGGCACTACAAACAAAAGACATGAAGATAGGCATCCTGACGGCCGGAGGCGACTGCCCGGGAATTAACGCAGCAATCAGGGGCGTTGGAAAAACAGCTATCACCGAGTACGGGATGAAAGTAATTGGAATCTCGTCGGGATTCAGGGGGCTGATCGAGAAGGAATACGCTGTTTTTGATGAATCACAGCTTTCGGGTATCCTGACGCTTGGCGGCACCATCCTTGGCACCTCGCGCGACAAGCCATTTAAAAACAATGCGAATGCCGAGAATAATTCGCCGAAGATCATCCGCAACAATTACAAAGAAATGGGACTGGATGCCCTGGTAGTGATTGGCGGCAACGGTTCAATGAAAACGGCTCTGAAGCTGTATGAAGAAGGCCTGAACGTGATCGGCCTGCCGAAGACCATCGATAATGATGTTTGGGGTACCGATGTTACTTTCGGTTTTGATTCAGCCGTGCTTATCGCCACCGAAGCCATCGACCGCCTGCATACTACGGCAAACTCGCATAAACGGACGATGGTCATCGAACTCATGGGCCACCATGCCGGCTGGATATCGCTCTACTCCGGCATAGCGGGTGGAGGCGATGTGATCCTGATCCCCGAAATTGATTATAACATCGACGTTGTGACCGGCTACCTGAACAAGCGTTACCAAAACAAGAAACCCTATTCTATTGTGGTAGTGGCCGAAGGAATAGAGAAACCCCGCGGAATGCGCGCCGGAACGTATATAGCTCAGGCAATCCAGGAGAAAACAGGCCACGAAACCCGTGAAACAATCCTTGGCTACATTCAGCGCGGAGGTACGCCATCACCCATGGACCGCATACTGGCTACCCGTTTTGGCGCTCATGCCGTCGAGCTCATTGCTGAAGGAAAGTTCGGAGTGATGGTAAACCTGGCCGGAGACAAAGTCACATCGATCCCGCTGAAAGACGTCAGCAACAAAACCAAACTGGTTCCGCCTGATCATTCACTCATCCAGAATGCCAGAAAACTGGGAATTTCTTTCGGCGACAAACGAATTTAAGAACATACACACATGGTTAACATAGCTGGTATGAATACCGGCTGATCATCATTGTACTAAAAGCATGAGAATAGTTATTACCACCTTCGTCTTCCTGGTACTGGGCTTTAACCTGTCAGCCCAGGAAAAGAGCCTTGAAACCTATTATGAGAAATCAGGCGGGCTGCGCACTCCACGATACGACGAAACCATCGGCTATTGTAAAAAGCTCGATGCAGCCTCACCGCTCATAACTTATACAACGTTTGGCATAAGTCCCCAGGGGAGAGCCTTGCCATTGCTGATTGCCGATTCAAAAGGCCGGACTGATGTGGCTGACATCCGCAACAGCGGCAACCTTGTGTTAATGGTGCAGGCGTGTATTCATGCCGGCGAACCCGATGGCAAAGATGCCGGGTTGCTGCTGCTGCGCGATATCATCACAAAAAAGGAACTTCGCCCTTTGCTGGATCACGTTTCCATATTATTTATCCCGATTTTCAATGTTGACGGGCATGAACGGTTCGGTCCCTTTAACCGTATCAACCAGGATGGCCCTGAAGAAATGGGATGGCGAACAACTGCCCAGAACCTGAATCTGAACCGCGATTATCTCAAAGCCGATGCCCCGGAAATGCAGGCCTGGCTGAAACTATTCAACCACTGGCTTCCTGACTTTCTGGTCGACTGCCACGTGACGGATGGTGCAGATTATCAATATGTTATAACATATGCACTGGAGACCCATGGCAACATGGAGAAAAAGTTATCGGATTGGACTTCCGGGGTCATGGAGCCTTACCTCGTTGCAGGTATGGAAAAAGTGGCTATGCCCGTTTTCCCTTACGTTGAATTCCGCGAGTGGCACGACCCGCGCAGCGGACTGGTAATCAATGCAGCCCCGCCTATGCTGTCGCAGGGATATTGTGCAGCACAAAACCGCCCGGCTCTGCTCATCGAGAGCCATATGCTGAAACCTTACAAACTACGGGTTGAGGGCACATACGAGATGCTGCGCCTTGTTTTGCAGAAGATGAATGATGAAGCTGCAAACCTGAAAAAGCTCATCGCCGGTGCCGACAATTTCACCAAAGGAACGGAATTCAGGGAAACGGCATTTCCATTGAGTTTCAGTGAATCATTTGCCGACAGTGTAATGACAGATTTCAGGGGTGTGGAATACACGATAGATACCAGCGATCTTACCGGTGGACTATGGTTCCATTACGACAAAAACAGTCCCGCGGCCTGGCAGATACCAATGTTCCCAAATCCAAAACCGGATGCCTTTGTAAAGCTGCCCGAAGCCTATATTATTCCCCCGCAATTTGCTGAAATTATCTACCGGCTGAAACTGCACGGCGTTGAAATGCATGAACTGAAAGAGGAGCAAACGATGGACGTTTCAACTTACAGGTTCAGCAATGCCAGGTGGCAGCAGCGATCGTATGAGGGCAGGCATAAACTGCAGTGTGCTGTAAACGAATCGGTTGAAAGAAAAATTTTCCCGGCCGGTTCTGTGCTCGTTCCCATGAACCAGCGCACAGCCAGGGTGATTGCACATTTGCTGGAGCCGTTATCACCCGATTCGTTTGTGAGCTGGGGCTTTTTCGATGCCGTGCTTGAACAGAAAGAGTATTTTGAAACTTATGTGATGGAGCCGGAAGCCAGGAAGATGATACGCGAAAATCCTGCATTGAAGGAAGAGTTTGAAAAGCTCAAAGCCTCAGATAAAGCCTTTGCCGCCGACCAGTATGCCCAGCTGATGTGGTTTTACAACAAAACACCCTGGAGCGACAAGCAGTTTAACCTTTACCCGGTGGGTAGGATAATGAATGCTGAAACATTAGGGAAATTGAAATAGGATCTGAAATCAGTCCTATGACGATACAGATGCTCGCGGGCGGAGCATGAATTCCTTGCTGGTTTAAACATATCAGCAGCAATACTGTTTATTAAAAGATAATCAAATTATTGACCATAAATTGCTGACAATGAAACACCTCCTGCTCCTCAGTTTTCTTTTTATCAGCCTGCTCCTTAAAGCGCAGGATTCAGGCAGTATCATCAACAAATTACAGGTTGGCGAAAGTGGCTGCTCGGTTTATCTTCCGGCAACAGAGGTCAATTGGGAGAAATCAACCAGCGAGGACGGGTCAGAAGTTTATACCGGAGAAATTTCAAAAGACAATTTCAACTATTTTGTGATTGCCGTGAAGTTTCTGGAACCATTTACCGGCGTTGCCTCCAAGGAGTTGGAGGACCTGCTCATATCGTATATGGATTACCTGAAGGGACAATTTGAAATTTCAGAGGCTGCGGGTTATGGCAAAGGACATCCTGTTGATGGCTATGATATTTCAGTCGGGGTCATTGATTTCTGGGAAAGTGAAGATGGCACACAATGGTCAGTGAAGGGCCAGATCACGCCAACACATATTGGTTTAATTGGCGTTTACGGTATGACAGATCCTTCTGAAAATTCACTTACCAATTTAGTACTGAATGGTTTTGTTTTTCCTGCAGGGAATTAGCAAATCTTAAACAGCGAACCATTTTGTACCTCTTTCCTTGAAAAGCGAGCCAACAGAAGTTTGGCCTTACTTTCAGAGCAACGTAAACGTCTTTTTGAGTTCAGTAGCTGAGCTTCCGCCAACAAACACTTCAAAATCACCGGGTTCGGCAACCAGGTTGAGGTCATCATTATAAAACTTCAGGTCATTGATGCTGATGGTGAAAGTCACCTCACGGGTTTCGCCCTTTTTCAGGAATACCTGCTGAAAGCCAATGAGTTGTTTTACAGGCCTTACCACCGATCCTACCAGGTCGTGGATATAAAGCTGAACGGTTTCTTTGCCGTCGTAGTTACCTGTATTGGTCACCGATACTTTAACCGCAATCGTTTCGCCGGCGTTCATGGCAGTTTTGCTGAGCACCGGTTCCGAATATTTGAAGGTAGTGTAGCTCAATCCGTAGCCGAAAGGATATTTCGGGCTGTTGGGCAGGTCAATGTAAGAGGAAACATAATTTACATCGGTTTCATTTTTTGGCGGTCGCCCGGTGCTGAAGTGGTTATAGTAGACGGGAATCTGTCCTTCGGAACGGGGAAAGGTCATTGGCAGTTTGCCAGAAGGATTGTAATCTCCAAACAGTACATCGGCAATAGCATTTCCTGCTTCGGTTCCCAGCCACCAGGTATAAAGGATTGCCTGTGCTTTTTCGGAAGCGGAGTTGAAAATGAGCGGCCGGCCGGCATTAATCAGCAATATTACTGGTTTGCCGGTAGCACACACGGCTTCTACCAATTCTTCCTGCACACCAGGCAGATGTATGTTGCTGCGGCTTTTTGCTTCACCACTCATGTTGCCTGCTTCGCCAATGCTCATAATAATTACATCAGATTGCCGGGCTACCCGCAAAGCCTCGGCAAACCCTGCTTTTGATGTACTATTAATATCGCAACCCTTTGCATAAACCATTTTCACGTTTTTTCCAGCGCGGTTCGATATTCCCTGCCAATGTGTGACAATACGGGCGGTATCATCGGGCCATGAATAAGACCAGAAACCAAGGTTGTCGCGAACGGCCTTTACCATTGGCCCTATCATTGCGATGGTTTTCCTTTTGGTGTCGAGGGGAAGTAGCTGGTTGTCGTTTTTCAGCAGGACGATACTCTTTTTTGCCATGTCGCGCGATGCTTCCAGGTTGGCTTTATTGTCCCATTGCTGCTTTGCACGCTCCGAGTCGCTATACCGGTAAGGGTCGTCAAACAGTCCCATTTCAAACTTCTTGGTTAATATCCTGCGGACGGCATCATTGATCAGTCTTTCGTCAACCTTACCGTCTTTCACCAGCTGAGCAAGGTTGCCGATATAGCACCGGCTCTCCATATCCATGTCGCTGCCGGCTGTAATGGCTTGTTGTGCAGCCTGGTAGCAGTCTTTCGAAAAGCCATGGTTGACCATTTCCCCAATGGAACCCCAGTCGCTAACCACAAAGCCGTCAAATTTCCATTCTCCTTTCAGTACTTCGCGTTGTATATATTTGTTTCCGGTTGCCGGGATTCCGTTAATATCGTTGAAGGAGTTCATCAGGGTGGCGGCACCTGCTTCCACGGCGGCTTTAAAAGGCCTTAGGTAGATTTCGTTAAGTTCACGGCGACTCATTTCCACCCTGTTATAATCGCGGCCTGCTTCGGCAGCGCCATAGGCGGCAAAATGTTTCACACAAGCCATCACGGCATCGGTATTTCCGAAACCTTTCCCCTGGAAACCTTTAACTCGTGCTGCAGCAATGAGGGAGCCCAGGTAAGGATCTTCACCTGCACCTTCCATCACGCGTCCCCAGCGCGGGTCGTGCGATATATCAACCATAGGGGCAAATGTCCAGTGCACACCTACTGCTGAAGCTTCAACGGCTGCAACCCTTGCTGATCGCTCTATTGCTTCAATGTCCCAGCTGGCGGCTTCGGCAAGAGGAAGAGGAAAGATTGTGCGGTAGCCGTGAACTACATCCTGTCCGAAAAGCAGGGGAATCTTAAGCCTCGATTGCAGCGCCATCTCCTGTAACTGTCGTGTATGGTCAACGCCGGTAATATTGAGGAGCGAGCCTAACTGACCGGTGCGAACCTGTTCCAGTTTATTGCCTTGTTCGGTGATCGGACCTGTGGCTTCCCAAAAGCCCGAATACTGGTTCATCTGGCCGATTTTTTCCTCCAGTGTCATCAGGTTGAGAAGGGAATCAACACGGTGTTCGATGTTTGCTTTCTGTGCTTTGCCTGCAAAAGGCGCCAGGGAAAGAATACAAACAGTGAGAGCGAAGGTTAAGTGCTTGGAATTCATATTATAAGTCGTTAATTAATGTTCAGTATGATTGTTCCGGGTTCCGGTTTGAAGGTTTTCTGTCAAAAGCAAATTGCGTCTGAAAAAATGATTTTGCACGCAAAGTCGCAAAGATAAAAGTAAGCAAGGAATTGTCGAGGGCTATTCGAAAAATGATGTTTACTTTATCTAAGTGTTCCTTAGCTCTCTAAGTGTCTTAGTGGTATTACCGATGCATTATTTCACCCAATTGACAGTTCCCGATTTAACATCCCGCGAGTTTCCTCCTATCATAATCGTGAAATCGCCAGGTTCCCAGTCGTATTTTAAGTTGTAGTTATAGAATTTCAGGTCATCGGGGGTTATGGTGAATGAAACGGTTTTTGATTCACCGGCTTTCAGGAATACCTTTTGGAAACCTTTCAATTCTTTCACCGGCCGGGTTATACTTCCGACAACATCGCGGATGTAAAGCTGCACAACCTCAGCCCCGTCATATTTTCCGGAATTTGTAATTGTGATACTTGCTGTAAGTTTCTGTTTACCTTTGAGTTGTGTTCTATCCAGCACCAGATCTCCATATGTAAAATGTGTGTAGCTGAGTCCGAATCCGAACGGATAGAGCGGTTCGTTGGTTATATCGAGATAATTTGAGCGGAATTTCTCAAACCATTTGCCTTCCTCAAGCGGCCTTCCGGTGTTTTTATGATTGTAATAAATGGGAATCTGGCCGACACTTTGCGGAAAAGTTACAGGCAGCTTGCCCGATGGATTCACATCGCCGAAAACCACGTCGGCAATGGCGTTTCCAGCCTGTGTCCCGCCAAACCATACATTGAGTATGGCAGGCAGATTTTGCTGCTCCCAGTTGATTGTGAGCGGACGGCCGGTAAAAAGGACCAGAACAACGGGTTTGCCTGTTTGCGCCAGCGCTTTCAGCAACTCTTCCTGGCTGCCGGGAAGTGAGATGTCGGAGCGGCTTGAGCTTTCGCCCGTCATTTCGGCGCCTTCGCCCATTACGGCTACCACCACGTCGCACTGTTTGGCCAGGTCAACAGCCTTTTGGCGGAGTTCGGCAGGCGAGTATATTGAATCGATGCAGGAAGTTCCCCAGGTTATCCAGCTGTCAAGTTTTGGATCATCGGTAATGTTGCATCCTTTGGCATAAAAAATGCCTGCTTTTTCACCTACGACATTTTTGAAACCTTCGAGAACAGTTACTGACTGGTTATGCTCAGCTGCCACACTCCACATGCCGGCCATATCGAAGCGGCTGTTGGCCAGCGGACCAATAAGCGCTATTTTTCCTTCTTTGGCCAGCGGCAGCAACTGCTTATCGTTCTTTAGAAGCACAAAGGATTGTGTGGCAATTTTGCGGGCGGCAAGAGTGTTTTCCGGCGTTGAGATTTCAGTCTTAGCCCTGTTTACATCACAATATTTGTAAGGATCATCAAAAAGTCCCAGCTTGTATTTTGCTTCGAGGATACGCCTGCATGCCAGGTCAATCTCGGCCTGGGTTATTTTGCCTTCTTTCAGCGATTTTTCTAATGTGGTTAGAAACCCTTCGCCAATCATATCCATATCAATGCCGGCTTTCAGTGCGAGTGCCGAAACGGTTTGCAGGTCGCCCATACCATGAGCAGTCATTTCGTTGATGGCGGTAAAATCGGTCACCACGAAGCCTTTAAAACCCCACTGTTTGCGCAGCAGGTCGGTCATAAGCCACTTATTTGCCGTTGCCGGGATTCCGTCGATTTCGTTGAATGATGACATGATGCTTCCTGCCCCGGCTTTCACGCCGGCAAGGTATGGCGGCAGGTACTCATTAAACATGCGTACACGGCTCATGTCGGTTGTGTTGTAATCACGGCCTGCTTCGGCGGCACCATAAAGGGCAAAATGCTTGACACACGACATGATGGTGTTGTTTCTTGTGAGGTCATCACCCTGGTAGCCTTTTATAAATGCTTCGGCCACTCTTGAACCAAGATACGGGTCTTCGCCTGCACCTTCGGCAATGCGGCCCCAGCGCGGGTCACGGGCAATATCAACCATGGGAGAGTATGTCCAGCAAATGCCGTCGGCACTGGCTTCGCTGGCAGCGATGCGGGCGCTTTTCTCTACAAGGCTCATATCGAAGCTGGATGCCATAGCGAGCGGAATCGGGAACGTGGTCTCGTAACCATGGATCACATCCATCCCGAAAATCAGGGGAATTTTGAGGCGGCTTTCTTCTACAGCCACACGCTGCACATCATGTATCTTTTCGGCAGATTTAAGGTTAAGGATTCCTCCTACTTTGCCTTCTTTTATCTTTTTGCCAATGTCGGAACTGGAAGATTGACCTGTGGTAATATCCCCGGCACCCGAAAGGTTCAGCTGGCCGATTTTTTCCTGCAGGGTCATCTTTTTCATCAGCGCATCTATGAAAACCTTCATTTTCTGTTCAGCCGTCAATGGTTTTGATTGGGCTGAAACCATCAGGCCTGATAGCAATAAGATGCTTATTAACAGCAGTTTACTTCTTTTCATATCTTGTACTTTTCTTAAATCACGGGGTAAATAATTAAGGTCAGCAGGATGCTATTCGGCAAATACGACTTTTGAAGGCAAACTTACTCCATTCTCGTTAATGGCTTCAATCCTGAAATAGTATGGCTTGTCCTTGTCCATGGTTTTGAGCCAGTATTCGTTGGCATTATAAACCATGATGCAATTATACAGTTTCTCAGGATCGGTTCCCATGTAAATGTTGTAGGCGTAAGCATTGTCAACCGGGCTCCATCGCAGCCAGGCGCTGCGCTTATCTTTTTTGGTACGCAGCACAATAAATTCTTTAACCACCGCGGGCTTTTCTCCAGTTCCGAGCCCGAAAACCCTGAAACCGCTTATCGCAAATTTGCCAGTTGGCATGTAGATGTTTACAAGTTTGAGAAAACGTGTTTTAACGGGTTTTTCAAGCTCAATATAATCATGGGGGACATCCGTCTTGTTCTGGCTTTTGTCAACCAGCAGGTTCCATTTCTTGCCATCAGCCGACTCCAGGATTTTATATTGATGATATACGCCTAACGATTTACCGAGAAACTCAGCATCCTGGTCGGCGTAATTCACCTGTATTGCATACACTGTTGATTGGGCGCCAAGGTCAGAACATATCCATTCGCTTTCGTCCGAAGAAGCCGCCGACCAATAGGTCCGGATGTTTTCATCAACAGCGTTATTGGCATAATAGCTGCCATAGGTTGAAGAAACAGTGACCGGTTTCTGGTAGTTAAGCAGCATCCAGCCCGTAAAGCGGCTGCTTAAATGATCTTCAGAACCATCAGGTAAATAGGTGGGATAATCGCCAAATGCTGTATTACAATACATTACATCATCTTTGTCAAAGCCTGCCGGCCAGATTCCTATCCTGCGTTCGAAGTTATTCTTAACGCAAACACCGATGGTTGAAACATGCCAGTAATTGTCCCATTTGTCCTGGAAAGTGGCGCCGTGACCTGCACCTCGGGCAAAACCGCCGGGTTTGAAACTTATGGGCATCGACTGTGGCTTATTCTCTTTCCTGAAAAGGGGATCAGCACCCACTACCACACCATCGGCATAACCGCTGAATTCGGTTCCGGGTGCACCGTATTGAAAGTAATATTTTCCATTGTGTTTGGTCATCCAGGATCCTTCAATAAACGGGTCGAGGAAGGTGTCGTCCATGTTTTCGCCAAATCGCTGCCATCCGTAGCGCCAGGGTTCCAGTATATACATTTCGCGGCGGGCCGTGAGAGGCTGGAACGTTTTCCTGTCAAGTTCAACACCATAAGCAGGGTATTGATTGCTGCTGCCGTTATACATGTAAAGCCGTCCGTCGTCATCGGTAAAGAATGCAGGGTCCCAGCCACCGGGGGTGAATTTTTCCATCAATGGTTTCCAGTCGTCAACCTTGGGATTAGTACTCATCCAGATGGTAAAGTCATTGTTATAGGTCGAGCCGAAAACAATCATGGTATCACCGATTACACCAACAGCGGGTGCACAAAGCTCATCGTAGCCTTCGTTCCAGGGGCGGAGGAATTTCCGGGAGATGAAGTTCCATTTGATCAGGTCGCTGCTCCACCAGTAGCCCCATTGGTTGGTTGAGAACAGGAAGTAATCGCCTTTGTAATTTACGATCACAGGATCAGCGGTGGCACGGTGCTTCCCCCATTCGCTGAAATTCGGGATTGGCGTGTAGCCATAATCAATATTCACGGGGTTGCAATATGTTTTTTGCTGTGCAACTGCCGGAAATGCAATTGCGAGAAACACGCACCCAAGAATTATGGTCTTGATTATCTTCATGTTATCGTCTTTTACCATTTAATTTTAATTTCATTTCTGCTGTTTTCGAAGGAAACAGTAAGTTGTTTGCCAATCTTTTCCTGTTGCCTCAGGTTCCTGAAATAGGAGTGATCGTAAATATCTTCGAAATATTGCAGGGGGTCTATCATCCTTAGCGTTTCTTTTTCCGCGTTCAGAGGTTTATCATCGATGCTCAGGTGTTCCAGGTCATCACCAAAGCCATGAAATACACATTTGACCAGTTTAAATTTCGATTTATAACTTCCTTGTTGTGAGGAAAATACAACTTGTTTCTTTTCAGGGTCAAAGGTTATGGTTCGTTTGCTAAAAGCCCCGTGCTGATATCCGTTCGAGATACCGTCGTCTTCGTAGTATTCAAACGAGTTGGCGTGCGAACCGTTGTAGATATGTACGAAAAGCGTGTCGGACGACTTTTGTTTTGTCGTTTGAATAAGGCTCTGCATCGGGATTATAGATGATTCCCTGACATAGAGAGGTATCCTGAAAATCGGGCATTCCACCTGCAGCTCACTGTTTCCTTCTACTATCTCATCGCTATAAAGGTCGTACCATTTGCCGGCCGGCAGGAAGACTTTTTTTGTTTTCTCCAGGCTGGTAACGGGAGTCACAAGTATTGCATCGCCGCACAAGAACTGGTACTGGTAAAGGTTGTCGAACACCCGGCTGTCGAAAGGACAGCTGATGGCGAGACTCCTTGCTATTGGCAGGCCGGTGACCGATGCTTCGTAAAATTTTGAATACAGGTAAGGCAGCAGCCTGTACCGGAAGCCAATAAATTCCCTGGCGACCGCTTCGGCTTCTTCGCCATAACTCCATGGTTCATTGGCATTTGAGAAGGCTTCTTTATGATTTCGTACAAATGGGGCAAACACTCCGACCTCGATCCAGCGGGTGAAAAGTTCTTTGGAAGTAGGGCCAATATAGCCACCAATGTCATCACCAACAAAGGGCACACCCGAGAGCCCCATTTGTGTATTAAGCAGGGTTCCGCCCAGCAAAAATTCGTCTTTGGCGGTGTTGTCACCTGTCCATACTGTTGCGTAACGTTGTATGCCTGCAAACCCCGAACGGCTGAGAACAAATGGGCGCCTGCCTTCACCATATTTCAATGCTGATTCCAAGCTACTGCGGGCCATGAGCATTCCATAGAGGTTTTTGGCTTCAGGAGCAAAAGCTTTACGTCCGTCTAAATCAAACACCAGGTTATCAGGGAGATAGCTTCCGCCAACAGCCGGTTCATTCATGTCGTTCCAGTAGCCACAAATACCATTATCCGGTAGAAATTTCATGTTGTCGCTCCACCAATCCCGCACTTTTGGATTGGTAAAGTCGGGGAAATTATTCAGACTGGGAGCGATTTCAGCCGTGTACAGGCTTCCGTTGGCGTATTTTATAAAGACATCCTTCTTCAATCCGTCGTTGTGTGCGAAGTAAGTCGTATCAACCTTGATACCCGGATTTACCGAGGCCGTAACTTCAATGCCAAGATCGGCCAGGTAAGCGGTAAGAGCTTTCATGTCAGGAAACCGCTGCTTGTTTATCCTGAAAGGCTCATATTCGTGCAGGTAATCTGCATCCAGCACAATGCAGTCGACCGGAATTTGTTTCGATCTGAAGGTTTGGGCAAGCAATTTTACATTTTGCTGCGGGAAATAGCTGCAACGGCTCTGGTGGTATCCCAGGCTCCATAGGGGCGGAAGTGGCATACGTCCGGTTAATGCGGTGTAATTTTCAAGGATAGAAGGGATCGAGGAACCATAAATAAAAAAATAGTCCACATCGCCACCTTCAGCGGTTATGGATGAAAATTCCGGCGTTGAGATACCAAAGTTGAAAAATGTTTTGAATGTATTGTGGTAAAACAGACCGTACATTAAACCCTGGTGAAGCCCGATAAAGAAAGGGATGCTGACATACATGGACAATCGCGGATCGCCGTATTTGTAAGTGTCAGTGTTATTGAGAGTAAAAGCGCTGCCACGCTTGTCGAGGTTGCCGAGCGTTTCTCCAAGGCCGATAAAACGCTCGCCGGGTTGCAGTTTCTTATACAAATTTGATCGTGTCCCTGAAAAAGTTGTCCCGAAACCTTTACCGGGCATGTCTTCATTGATTACTCTGCCTGCTTTGTTTCTGAAAATCACCCTGAAATCAGGTTGTTTTTCAAGCTGCATATCGATGGAATCGGTTGATAACAAGATTGAACCATTCGCCTCTTTTATTTTGAAACCCGAAGCCACAGGTCGTGCCTGTTCATCCAAAACATACGAAAAGTCAGTCATGGTTTCAGATTGCGAAATTCTGACCCGGATTACATTGGCATTGTAAACTTTGATACTGAAAAAAGCAATCGATGTTTTACCTCTCAGGCCGTCAGTTGTCAGTTTCCAGGAAACGACCGGGCCGATATCAGTAAGCTGGGCGTTTGTAATGTTATTAATCAATAGAAACAATAACAGCAGTAAGATCCAGCGAGAAAATTTCGCTGGGACAATTAACTTTATAAAGTGATTAAACCGGTTCATGATCAATGTGTTACTGTTATTCTGAATCACCCTGTGCTGAAGTGTTTATTTCTCGGCCTGAAACGAAAAAAGATACCCGGCACTCTTTTTGGGCGCTGTTTTAAAGATAGTCGCTTTCGTAATATAAAGCCTTGTTCCGAGGGAGGAAGGATTCCTGCTGCCTGTGTTGACCAGTTTCACCGTATGACGGCCATTGTTGAGGCCTGTTATATGCCAGATCGTCACATTCTCATGTTCCTGGTTGTTATAAAAGTAATAGGTATCAATGGTCCGGAGAAACTTTCCATCGAGGTAAACGTCGGCTTTACCGCCATCCCTGAACCAGTTTCCGTCCACCGAAATGCCGGTTCCTGAGAAATTAATTTCGATCGCATCGCCCTGTTTTTCACAGAATTTTGCCTGGTCGGTCAGCTTCTTTAATTGCCAGTCAGTATGCTGCCAGGTTTTCCATTCTCCCGTGAATGTCCATTCATTTGAGTTAAATACTGAGACTTTTTTATCAGCGATCACATCAGGAAATGAAATCTCGGGTTTGGCTGATTCCGGTGATTGTCTGGCAATGGCTATTTCGGTCTGATTTATACTGCCGCCGTTTTGTACAATGAGTTCCCGTGCATATTTGTAAGTGTTTTCAACCGCCTTATTGAATGAATAATCGGTATTAATGAATAGTGAATCCTCCATTGTGCTGACGCCCGCTTTCATTTCAGCAGGAAGTTTGTCAAACCCGAGAATGACACCGAGAATACCCATGGCGCTGCTGGGATTGCAATCGGAATCCTGGCCGCAACGTGTCGAAATTTCGAGCGTTTTTTCAGGGTCTCCATTTCCGTAAAGCAACCCCATCACAATGTATGCTCCGTTTACTTTTGCATCGATATTGAAATCGCTTCCCGGTTCACAGAAATGATCATAGCCCCATTTTGACTGCAATTCCTGCCAGGCGGCTTTCCAATCGTCAGGATAGTGCTGATGCAACAGAACAACATCGGAGATTATTTTCGCGTAATCACTCCCGGCTGGTATCGACTTGAGCGAATTGTTGATTATGGTCTCAATATCATTATCAAAGAATGCGTACGTGTACATGGCTGAAATAAATATTCCACCATAAACGCCGTCGCCATAATTCATGATATGACCTGTTTTTTCAGCTAATCCAAGCGCTGTTGAAGGCATTCCCGGGCACATCAGTCCAATGTAATCAGCTTCAATCTGGAAATCGATGTCATCGGCATGGGGATTAAATTCGGGGCTGCCTGAAGCAGGAGGGAAAATGCTGTCGTAATAGTTTTTTCGGGCCTGCATATTGGCGTGCCAGAGCATGTATCCTGCTTTTGCAAACATTTCCTGGAACTTCTTTGCCGGAGCATTCATACCGTATTTGTCCATGGTCATCATGAACGTCAGTTGCACATAGATATCATCCTGACAAAGGCTGCCGCGGATGTCGTCCGGTGTCCAACAGATGGAATCGTCAAAGGTCTTGCCCAAAGCATGAAATTCAGTAGGGGCACCGTAAGTCACGCCGATCATTTTCCCGGCCCAGCCGCCGGCAATTTTATCCTTGAGAACATCAGCGCTTATTTTCTGGGAGTTGGCAGACCTGTCGGA
>Ga0209099_1000783_pt1 | contig 35941 bp, 25 predicted proteins | sample AD_JPNHW2_MetaG_FD_184430 | JGI IMG/M metagenome (GOLD analysis project Ga0209099, IMG submission 184430) | Active sludge microbial communities of municipal wastewater-treating anaerobic digesters from Japan - AD_JPNHW2_MetaG (SPAdes) (version 2) | ecosystem: Engineered > Bioreactor > Anaerobic...
GAAGGGGTGGAACTGGAAGACGGCGTAGCAGAAGTAGATGAAATTGCCTATGCCGAAGGCTCGGCCAGCAAAAAGGAAATCGGCATTGAACTGCATTCGGGGCGCAACCGCATTGTCAGGCGTATTTTTGAATCGCTGGGCTATGATGTCGTAAAACTCGACAGGGTTATATTTGCCGGCCTGACGAAAAAAGACCTTCCGCGCGGCCATTGGCGCATGCTGACGGATAAAGAGGTGAATTATCTGAAGATGATCCGGTAGAATAAAACGCTACAGGAATAGAAAAGTCTGCGGAAGATTTCTCTGCAGGCTTTTTTGTTCCCCGGTCCGGTACAAACCACAATTTTCAAGTTGTAGCAGGATAATTCCGGAGAATGAAGAACAACCATAACAACTGCTTAAGGAAAACTGGTCATCATTCGTTGTATCCATATTTTTTCAATTGTATCTCAGATACTGAAAAACTGAGTCAAAACGTTTAAAGCGCCGAACTTTCAGACGCCGTTTACGGTTCAGGTTTGTCCGTGACAGCCCCATTTTTCACCTGTACCTGGTGGACCATCTCCGGGAAACCCTGAGAATGAATCCGGAGTCCTAGTGCGTCGGGTTACTTCTTATTATTGGCGCCCCCGGCATTGCTTCCGCCTCCGGCGCCTCTCCCCGATGAATCGGGACCAGCGCTCAAGAAGTAGGAGCGCCGGCGGGGCAAACCCTGAAGGTTTCGGAAACCTTCAGGGTTTCACCGTTATTTTGGTAGCACCGGCGAGACAGTATCCATATGCAATTTACTGATTGAGTATCCCGGATGAAAACAGGCCGGCAGTCAAGGAACGGGGGGCGTGAATACCTGTATTTTCCCTGATGGGACCTTAGGTGCGGGGGCTTTTATTATTACATCATCCGCCTCCGGCGCCTCTTCCCAATGAATAGGGCCTGGCGTTCAAGGAGCAGGAACGCCGGCGGGGCAAACCCTGAAGGTTTTCGAAACCTTCAGGGTTTCACTGTTATTTTGGTAGTACCGGAGGGGTGGTATCCTGAAACAATGTACTGATTGGTTTTCCCGGACGAAACCAGGCCGGTAGTCAGTGAACGGCGGGCGTGAATACTTGTATTTTCCCTGATGGGACCTTAGGTGCGGGGGCTTTTATTATCACCTCATGCGCCTCCGGCGCCTCTCCCCGATGAATCGGGACAGGCGCTCAAGGAGCAGGAACACCGGCGGGGCAAACCCTGAAGGTTTTGGAAACCTTCAGGGTTTCACCGTTATTTTGGCAGCACCGGCGAGACAGTATCCATATGCAATTTACTGATTGAGTATCCCGGATGAAAACAGGCCGGCAGTCCCTGCCAGCGACAGCCGGCTGAGGTGAAACTAGTCAACATTTTGGACAGTGTGTTGCTCAACAGAATACCGGTTTAGTAATTGAACCGGAATATCTTGTATGTATTTTTATAAGAAAAATGCCTGTAAAAAAAGCTTTACAGGCATTTGCGCTTTCAGTAAGTACCCGGGGCCGGGATCGAACCGGCACGGACTCACGTCCATCGGTTTTTGAGACCGACGCGTCTACCAATTCCGCCACCTGGGCTTGAAGGTGCAAAGATATAAAAAACGGAATTCAATTTTATCGGCTGTCTTGTTTTGATGCATTTTGACCTTAGACCGTAATAATTATCAGATCTTTAATGCCATAGCCTTCCTTATAAGATTCTTTCCGGCGGCGCTCTTCCGCGTGACGGATTTTTACCGGCCATCAGCTCCGGAATTCATTTTTCTGCGCCACATGATCTCCCGGAAGAATCTGTCGTCTTAAAACCTGATTTCCGGCAACGAAAACAGCTTATCCGCCTTTTTCCCGTCATTTGAAAATGAATCGGACGGATGCAGAATGAGCAGGATCAGGATGATATGCCGGATAATTCGTTTCATTTCACCGGCTGGATTCTTTGCGCTGTTCTGACATATAAATTGGTATAAGTCCGTTTCAGAGGTTTCTTACCCTTTTAATCCTTTTATCAGATGACAATAAGCCAGCTTCCGGAAACAGGTACCTTTTGCCCGGATCATTAACTGGCGGAACCAATCCGGCAAACGTATCATACATATTAAGCTGTCTGAGGTTCCGGGATATGCGATAAACAGGTTGACAGGCTTGTTTTTATCAACTGCCAAAATATCTGAAGGCTTCATATACGAGGAACGCAGGCCAGATCAATGCTTTAAGAAAGCCAAGCGCACCCATCCAGAAACCAGCCGCATGGGAAATAAAATAAATGGCAGCGCCAATGAAGCCTAAACCATACACAGCGCCCGAAGGCGCCCCGCACTGAACGTCGTTTTTCATATTTTGACATTTAAAAGGTGAATCATAAGAGTAAAATTACATTATTTGATCAATGGTTAAGAGTGATATCTGCCATTTTCATTTTCCTTGCGGTTCAATTATTAAGGGATTGCAGACATCAGGAATTGTCCGGTGCTGAATCTGGGCCAAAGGAGGTTCTTTAAGCCAGTGTCAACACTGTGGACTGTCACTACCTTTGCGAAGATGGCCGTATGATGGCTTTCTGAGATTTTTTACCGAATGGAAGCGTTCAAATCATCGATTGATTTTAATTCCTCCACAACAAGCATAAAAATGTAACCAATCCTGATAGCTACTGCCGGCGTCTGCAAAAACCATTTTCCCGGGCTTCTGCGGAAATAAATAATAAGACCACGCCGGAATAACTACCCGAAACAATTTGAAACACCCATCTTATTGATTATCTTTGGAATAAGAATTAAGCCTGCACGATTCTTTTTAAACTTTTCGCCATGAAAACCCTGATTACAATAACCATCCTGCTCATTCTGGCAGGGAAATCGGAAGCCCAGGTCAGCGAGGGAACAGCCGTCTTCAACAAGGCTGAACAACCGGCGGTTACGGGCGAGTTTAATTTTCCTGCGGCGGTTACCGAGCAGGTGTTGCTCGATGACCTTAAATACCGGGGCTATGGAAAAGGCTATACAGTTAAGGGATTCCACCGGTACGAGGGCATCATTTTTCCGGATATCAGTCCTGAAAAAATCGACTTTTACTTTAAGGTAAATGAAAAGGGCAAAGAAAAAGACAAGAGCATCGTCACGGTCCTGGTCAGCAAAGGAGGCGGAGCATTTGTTTCCCGGTCAGGCGATCCGGCCATCGTGGATTCTGCCAAAGCATACCTCATGAGCCTGATCCCCGCATTCGGAAAGATGAAACTGCAGCTTGATATCGAAGAGCAGTCCGAAGCGGTAGCCAGGGCTGAAAAAAAGTATAAGAACCTGGTGGGTGAAGGCGAAACGCTGGTTACCCGCCTCAAAGACCTTGAAGCCGGCATTGAAAAAAACAAGCAGGAACAGGAGGCTCAGAAAACCCGGCTGGAGAAGGAAAAACAACTCCTCGAAACACTGAAAAGCCGGCTGAAGTAAAGTCCGGAGGCGAATCCATCATCGGCAGGAGCGGGAAAGCCTATTCTCCTGAATGTGTTTCAGGGCGGTTGGCGGAAGATCATTTCTTTCCATCCTGCTCCTCCAGCGCCACCGAAAGTTTCCCTTCAAACTTCAGCGGGGCCAGTACAAATCCTTTGGAGAGGCCCGGCTGCAAAACCTCGAAACGGTCCAGTTTGCCGTTGAGGTAGAAACCTTCGCCCAATTCATAGTGTTTAATATTGTCCTGTATCATGCTGAAGGCGCTTTGGATTTCCGGGCCGATGGCATAGACCATCTTTTTCTGCATGATCTTCTCCAGGCCGCCGTTGTAGAGCCAGTTAGCGGTTTTCAACAGAAAGCTGCCCGTTTGAACGTGAAAGGCCAGGTTGTTGACCACGATAGACGAATCTTCCGCACGGTAAGCAGGCAGACCTTCAAAAAACAACTTTCCCTTAATGCTTCCAGTCACATCGGTTTCTACGATCATTTTTTCATCGCTGCCATAAACTGAAATGCCGGTAATGGTGATCGCTTTTCTGCCGAATTTGTAACTGGTGTTTAAAAGCATGGCTTTCGAAATGGAATCGATGTAATAAAAAGGCGTATACGACATGATGTTCACCACGAAGTTGTCGTTTGGCCGGGAGAGCGGCGAGATATCGGGAATTTTTGAATTGACGGTATACGCCGGCTGATTCCCAATGAAACATTCCGCCACGCCCTGTATGGCCGACGTTTGTCGCAAGGTGCCGTTGATCACGGTAATCGGCGATGCAAAGGCGGCTGTCGGGGTTATTTTAAGCCAGAGCTTGTAATCTTCCGAAAGCAGCATAGGCTTCTGAACGTCGACCCAGGCCTCCTGAGCCTTGGTTTTAAGGTCAAGGCTCGTTTTCATTCCCTCGTCAATGGCCGAATTGATGGTTTCCATGTTGCTTTTGACGATGAGATTGGCGATAAAAGTAATCGGCACATTAACCGGCCCGATTTTCAGCACCGGGCTGCTCAGCCACGAATAACCGTCGGAAACCGTCTGCGTAGAAAGAGACCAGTCTTTGTTTATCCCCACTGAAGTGCGGAATTTCAACGCGATCTCGGCATTTACTTCCCGGTAATCAGAAAGGCTGATGCCGAATTTTTCAATCTTCCAGCCGGCCTTGATCCAGAGTTTCAACGGGACATTGTAAACAAACTGGCCCTTGTCGAAAGTCAGCCTGATATTCTCTTTTTTCCATGCCTTGATGGCAAGGTTGTCGTCCGACAGATCTGCATCTTCATAGATAAGCCCGGTAAGTTCTTTGTTCAGTAAGGCCTCCAGATTTGTCAGTTTCATTTCCACCGGCAGGTTGATGAGCGAAGGCTGGGCCTGTGCAGTAAAAGACGTATATGATTCGGCCGGCTTTTCAGGCATTACCGTCGTAGTACGGCAGGAAACCAGAAAGGCTAATGGGAAAAGGTAAAAGGCAAAAAGCAAATAGCGTTTCATCGTTGGTTATGTTTTAATGTAAAAACAGGATTCGCTCCGGTAGTATCAAAACCGGATGAGCTTCCTGATCTTATTGGTTTTCAGATAGCGGCGGATGATTTGCCGGGTATCGCGGTTGTCGTTGAAAGTCCGGATACACTCCCTTATGGAGGAGATATCGTTGCCGGTATACTCAGGGTTAAACCACCCGTATCCGACATAACGGCCGTTTTCGACCAGTATTGCAGAACGTTCATCGTCGTTGCGGCCCTTGTCGATGATGAGCATGTTGTCGAATGGCAGCCTGAGGGATGCAAGGGCTTGTTCAGCCCTGACATTGTATTTTTCCGGGCTTTCGGCGCCGATGCAGGCTCCCCGGCACTGGCCGATGGAATGATCGAAACAAGCCCCATTGTTGCTGTAAAGCCCCGAAAATTTCCGGCACAGGGAATATTTCCGGTATAAAGCTTCCATAAAGGCCGATGCTTCTTCAAAGGAAGAAAATACCTGATGCGGCTCATCGGAGGCGACGATTTTGGAAATTTGGAGGTTGATATAACCGGCCTGGTTCTGAAAGGAGTACAGTCCGTACTTATACCTGGTCTGGCGTTGTGCCCTGTTAAAACGGGGTAATTGTTTCTTGATCTCTTCCGATTCGAGAAGCAGTGCAATAAGTTCACTGCCGGTTTCTTCACAGGAAATGCCGGCTATGCTGCTACGAAGTTCAACAGCCCGGGAACCGTTGGTGTTGCTTATGTGGGATAATATCCGCGAGTGCAGGTCCTTGCTTTTCCCTATGTAGAGGATATCTCCGTTTTCATCGTAGAAATAGTAAACGCCGGCAGTAGAAGGCAGCTTTGAGAAAATGTCCTTATCGAGGCCTGGATTCAACCCGTTGAGGGGAACACCATGAAGGGACGGATCAACATGTATGAGCTGCCGGAGGACTTCAACCGTCGCCCTGGCGTCGCCGGCAGCGCGGTGCCGGTTTTCGATCTGGATTCCCATGCTTTCGCAGAGGTTTCCCAGGCTGTAGGAACGAAATCCCGGAATCAGCTTACGCGATAGTTTTACCGTACAGAGTACCGGACGTTTATAGCTGTATCCCAGTCTCCTGAATTCTTCCCTGATAAAACCATAGTCGAAAGCCGCATTGTGGGCGACAAAGATGCAATCTTCGGTAAATTCTACAATATCCCGGGCCACTTCGTAAAACCTGGGCGCTTGTTGCACCATCTCATCCGAAATGCCGGTAAGGCGTGTGATGAAAGGGGAAATTGGCTTTTCAGGATTGATAAGGGTAGAATATTCACCCGTGATCTGTTGCCCGTCGAACAGGTAAATAGCTATCTCCGTGATTTTTTCATACAGGGCGCTTCCCCCCGTGGTTTCGATGTCGATAACAGCGTACAAGCGGTAAATTCTATCGGTAAACTTCTGTGTCAGGCCTTCCGGGGCAACAGGATCGGCCTGTATGTTATTTATTTTAATTCGAGCGATCCCTGGCCGATAGCGTAATCGTCGGTAAATACATCAACGATATATCGCCCTTTTGGCAATTCGCCGCTGCCGGCAGGCTTTTCAAAGTAGGTGCAGATATCCATGGATTCGCCGCTGTAACTTACCGACTCCATGGCTGAGAACTGGAGCGTTTCCCCATGGTATTTCCAGGTATAGGATGCGCCCCTCGTAAGGATGGCATTATCTCCGGGACGGGCAATACGCACGAAGAAACGACGGTATGAGGTGGGGACAAGCTGGTTTTCACTAACGGTGAAACAAACCTTGATTTTGTCGGTCCGGGCGGCTTTATCGGTTACTTTTTCCCTGCCGGCTTCCCCTGCCTTGTATGCGGTGCAGCGAACATTGTAAGCTTTGAGTATGGCGGCGCTGCTGATTTTTTTGTTCAGTTCTTCTTTTTCTTTCGAAAGATCGGCGGTTTTTACCTGTTCGTGCTGATAATTAATTTTTATCTGTTCGTTTTCGGTTTTCAGCTCACGGTTTACGGTATAGAGAGAATCTATCTGCTTTTCATATCCTTGTGTCACCAGCCGGAGCTGCTCCAGTTTTTGCCTTACCTGGGCCAGTTCATACTTTGTATTCAATAATTTCCTGATCTCTAGGGTTTTGATATTGATGATACTATCCTTTTCGGAAAGTGAGTCGCTCAGGTCGCCATAGGAGGCTTTCACCCGCTGGTGTTCAGCAATCAGCGAATCGAGCTCGTCCTGTAAGGCAAATTTTTGTTCATCGCTAGCCTGCAACCTGGAAGCTGCATGCCGTTGCTGACTGACAAGCAGGAAAGTCAAAACCAGAATAACTGCGGCCATAATGCCGATTGTGATTTTATAACCGTAATTGCCGGATAATTTTTCGCTCATAATAAATGGATTAAAAATGATAGATACACAAAAGTAACAAAAAAGGGAATCCCGGATTTATACGATGGATCGTCAGAAGAAAATTCTGTACCCGTTGATACCTTCCCGGTTTCGTTAAACAAGTACACAATTCGGTAAGCGTATCCGTTTACCAGGAACGTTTCCAGGTAAACAATTCAAATTAAAACCGGGGTTCCGGCTTTTCCGGAACCAGAAAACGCTTGCCCGCAGCGCTCTTCAGGTACTTCTCCCTTTCGCGGGCATGCATGTAGTCTGGCTGCTCTTCTATATAGAATACTTCCCAGGGAATAAAGGCCTTTGTATACCTGTTCTTCCCGGTGTTATGTTCCTTCAGCCGTCTTCTGATATCCGTTGTAATGCCTACATATATCTCAGCATTCATCTCGTTTTTCAAGGAATATACATACACCATAGCAAAAAAGGTTGCCTCTTTTTGACAACCTTCTTGTAGCCCCACCAGGAATCCCTGCCTGCCTGGCTGCGCCGGCAGTCAGGCAGGGAACCTGGATCTAGTGCATATCCTTTTGACGCCTGAGAAAACGCTTGCCCGCAGCGCTCTTCAGGTACTTCTCCCTTTCGCGGGCATGCATGTAGTCTGGCTGCTCTTCTATATAGAATACTTCCCAGGGAATAAAGGCTTTTGTATACCTGTTCTTCCCGGTGTTATGCTCCTTCAGCCGTCTTTTGATATCCGTTGTAATGCCTACATATATCTCAGCATTCATCTCGTTTTTCAAGGAATATACATACACCATAGCAAAAAAGGTTGCCTCTTTTTGACAACCTTCTTGTAGCCCCACCAGGAATCGAACCTGGATTTAAAGTTTAGGAAACTTCCGTTCTATCCGTTGAACTATAGGGCCTTTCTCTGTTATTTCTTTTAGTCTTTCAAGTTTAGGATCCGTCCCTGACGGACTATCCGTTGAACTACAGGGCTGCTTACTACCGGGCGCAAAGATACAAAATCGTTCAAATATTTCAGGAGGCAATAAAGGGCAACGATTTTTATTGTTGAATATCTCCTGAAAGCCACAGCAAGAACAAAAAGCAACGGGTAACATAGAAGCCGGTTTCGCGCAATTAGTGGTTGCTGTTTCGCCACGAATTTTCACGAATGGAGCACGAATGAGCACGAATTAAAATTGCAAGATACCGATTTTCGTGATAATCCGTGTCCCGACGAAGCCGGTTTCGGGTAGTTCGTGATCATTTTTCACCACGAATGAACACAAATTAAACACGAATTAGAATTGCAAGATACCGGTTTTCGTGATAATCCGTGTCCCGGCGAAGCCGGTTTCGCGCAATTCGTGGTTGCTGTTTCACCACGAATTAACACGAAAACTATTCCACGGAAGCGCCGGCAGTAATTTGCAGTCTGAAGAGCTGCCCTGATACCTAAGATACCTTAAACCCCAGTTTCACCAGTTTGTCTTTTACGGCGGGCTTCAGATTGCTTCCGGTAACCGTATAAGCCTGAAATTCACGGCGTACCGGGTAATAGTTTCTCAGCTTTTCGAAATCAGCCGGGTTCTCTCTGAGCCGTGTACAATCGTTGCGGATATCGTAAGTATGCAGAATGGCATGCAAAATAGCGGCATCCTCCGTCAGTAAATCATTTATTCTGATGGATGCATTATTTAACGGCTCCGGCAGGTTTTCAGGATACCACGAGACAAGCGGCAACCCGAAATGAGCGCATAAAGCCCTGACGACCCGGGAAGTCCCGTTGGCTTTTCCGTCGGCCGAATACCCGGCTATATGCGGTGTTCCGATGAATACTTTCCTTAACAGTTCAAAATCGATTTTCGGCTCATTTTCCCAGACATCCAGAATGGCACCGGCAATCTCTCCCATTGATAACGCTGCATCCAAGGCGGCGGAATCCACCACTTCCCCCCTTGATGTATTGATGAGCCAGGCATCGGGTTTCATCATACCGATCATAACAGTATCCATCAGGTGATACGTTTTCTCATCGCCCGCCATGGTCAATGGAACATGCATTGTCACAAAATCGGACCGTTCCAGCAATCTGTTCAGTTCTGTGAACTTTTCGCATCCTTCTCTCCTGGCGCGCGGAGGATCGTTCAGCAGCACTTTCATGCCCAACAACCCGGCCAGGGTTTCAACCTGTGATCCAACATGTCCTGCCCCTATAATCCCGAGCGTTTTGCCTTCCAATGAAAGTTTCTTTTCTTTTGAAACGCTGATCAGGGCCGAGGCCATGTATTGCATCACGGAAGAGGCGTTACAACCGGGAGCATTGGTCCACGTTATGCCTGCATTTTCACAAAATCCGAAGTCAATATGATCATACCCAATAGTGGCCGTACCGATGAATTTTACAGGGGTACCGGCAAGCAGGGAAGCATCGCAACGGGTACGCGTACGAATGAGCAAGGCATCGGCCCCGGCTGCAACTTCTCGGTTTATATCTTTGCCCGGTATATAGGTAACTCCGGCAAAGGGTTCAAGAATTCCTTTCAGAAACGGTATTTTATCGTCAGCTACAATCCGCAACATAAAGACAGGTTTCCCGATTTTTGATCGCGTGTCAAAACTATACATTTCCGGTATGCAAAACTGAATTTTTCAACATAGCCCGATTAACCAAATTCCCGAAAGCGAAAAAAAACTATTTTAGCATCCTGAACTAAATATTATCATTCTATGGATATCACCGGAAAAGTAAGCAGGATATTGCCCCTTGTCACCGGACAAGGACGTAACGGCGAATGGCGCAAGCAGGAATTTGTCATTGATATTGACTCCGGCGGATTTCAGAAAAAAGTTTGTTTTTCACTTTGGGGCGACCGGATCGACCAGGCTGCCCTGGCCGAAAATGAACTGGTGAAGGTGTTCTTCGACCTCGAAAGCCGCGAATATAACCAACGCTGGTACACCGAAGCCCGCGCCTGGAAAGTGGAAAAACAATCGGCATCTGTTGCCCATGCTCCCGTAGCAACCCAGGATGCGCCGCCTTCCAACATCAGCCCTTTTGACGAACCATCGAACAGCGACAACTCCGAAGTGAACGACTTGCCATTCTAGCGGTTCAAAAAAAGCACCCTTTCACTGCCATTATTAAAACCTGCGCGGTTATATAACCGGGCAGGTTTTAATTTTAAAAGAAGTAACGGTTTCCATTTCTCAAAGCACGCCGGGGCAGCGCAGTGTTTCCGATTTCACTTCGCCGAATCCTGAAATACTTATATTTCCGGCTTCATCTACCTCCACCAAAGCGAAGTTATATCCTCCCTTTGAATTCCCCTCAACCAGCGATTTCAGCGTGTAATAAGATATACCGTTTATACATCCGAAGCTGCCTTCATGATAATGCCCCTGGAATACTGCCTTCACCCTGTGGTGATGCCTGAGCATACGACGTACCCGGGATGCGTTTTTTACAAAATAATTGCCGGAACCATCCAGGCGCTGATGAATAAAAACCAGCGCCGGTAAACGGGTTTCACGCAGGTCGCTTCTCAGCCATGACAATTCTTCACCGGGAATATTGGTATCATGCCATTTGTAATGGCCCCTGTTATACCCGGCTCCCGAAGAATCGAAACAGGCATCGAGTACAATACAGTGAAAACCTTTAACATCAAACGAATAGTAGCTTTTATCTTTGCTGATGCCTGTATTTTCGACCAGTGAAAGAAATTTCCCTTTCGGAATGCAGTCCTCGTCATGGTTACCTGCGACATGGTATCGCGGGCCCCTGAATCCTGAGAATACTTCTTCGGCACGGTTAAGATAGACAAGCGTTTTTGCGGGGATCGGCAGGGAATCCATATCCTTGAAATCGCCCAGTTCAATAACAAAATCAGGTTTTAGCCTGTTCATGGTATCCACGAACGACTGCAGTTTTATCAGCGACTGGCTGTAAGTAAGGTTTCCTTTATCGGGAATTCCGGCATAATGAACATCCGTCACAACGCCGAAACGTAGAACATTTCCGGCAGTCTGCGCGTTTATGACAGGTATTGATATCACTGCCTGTAAACAGATTAGTATGAGAGCGAACCGCTGAATATGCATGGTTGTATCAATATTAATTCCCGGTAAAGGTACAAACTGCGCAAGCAGCTTAAGCGGTAATGACCGATCTTTCCCCGGGGATGGCGCCCATGACGGATTTTAGCTAATTTTACAGTTTCTAAAGATATGAACATGAAGGACCTTTGTCTGCTTGCCTTTTTCCTGAGCACTTTTTTCATCGCCACTGCGCAACAGCCTGTAAAAATTTATAACCCGTCGGCTGATGCGAAACATGAAATTGCCCTTGCCGTTGAACGTGCTTCCGCATCAGGGAAACATGTATTCCTGCAAGTTGGCGGAAACTGGTGCCCGTGGTGCCTGCGGTTTCATAAACTCATAGCCGAAGACCCCCAACTCGACAGCCTGGTAAAAACCAATTATGAAGTAGTGCTCGTAAACTTCAGCCGAGAAAATGAAAACCGCGATGTGCTGGCCGGGCTGGATTATCCGCAGCGTTTCGGATTCCCCGTGTTCGTCATTCTCGACGGCAACGGAAAGCGCATCCACACCCAGGATTCAGCCCTGCTTGAGGATAACGGCAAAGGATATGACCGGTCGAAAGTCATTAACATGTTCACCATGTGGTCGCCGGACGCTATCAGGAAAACTGCTGAAAAATACAAGTAATTGTTTGCTAACTTTTAGTCAATTAATCATTTATGACTGATAACCGTCGTCCCAATATTTATCTGCCGGTTGCATTTGCTTTAACCCTGGCAGCCGGATTGCTCATCGGATACTACCTGATGCGGGTTTCGCTTGTTTCGGATGCATTCTCATTCCAACGACCTTCAAAAAATTCTGTTGAACAGATCATTAGTTACATTAAACAGAATTATGTCGATACCGTTAATGCTGAAAAACTGAAGGAAGAAGCCATCAACGGGATGTTGCTGAGCCTCGACCCGCATTCCCAGTATATTCCGGCATCCGATTTCAATGAAGCCAACGATCCCCTGATGGGCAAATTTGACGGCATTGGGGTTCAATTCCATCTTGAATACGATACCGTGATCGTGATGAACACCGTGACAGGCGGCCCTTCAGAGAAACTAGGAATCCGCGGCGGCGACCGGATCGTGAAAGTTGACGGAAAGAATATCGCTCATGTTAAGATTACCAATGAGCAGGTCATGAAATTGCTGAAAGGCCCCAAAGGAACCAAGGTAAAAGTCACGATCAAGCGCAAGGGCGTCAGCAGTCTGATTGATTTTACCATCGTACGCGATGAAATTCCTACCTGGAGCATTGATATTTCATATCCCGTTTCAAAGAACGTGGGATACATCAAATTGAGCAAATTTTCAGCTACTACCCATGATGAACTGGCTGAAGTCCTGAAGAAATTTAAAGACCAGGGAATCAAAAAGGTAATTCTGGATCTCAGGGGTAATTCCGGGGGCTTCCTGAATGAAGCCATCGCCGTGTCAGACGAATTCCTTCCGGCCAAAAAACTGATTGTATATACCAAGGGCCTCAACAGGCCAAAACAATCGGCCTATGCCACTTCCGAAGGCGAGTGGGACGATAAACCGGTTGTTGTGCTGATCGACGAAAACTCAGCATCGGCGAGTGAAATTGTGGCAGGCGCTATTCAGGATAATGACCGTGGTACGGTTATCGGACGGCGTTCATTCGGCAAAGGCCTTGTACAGGAACAAATGAATTTTAGCGACGGCTCCGCTCTCAGGCTCACGGTGGCGCGTTATTACACCCCTACCGGCCGGTGCATTCAAAAGTCCTATTCCGGCGGCGTCGAAGATTATTATATGGAATACTACCACCGTTTTACCGATGGGGAACTTGAAAGCGCCGACAGTGTGAAGCTCAATGATTCACTGAAATACACCACGCCAAAAGGCAAAACGGTTTACGGAGGAGGAGGCATCATGCCCGATGTTTTCATCCCGCTTGAAAAAGACTCCTCGTTGATATTCTTTAACGAAACAGCCAACAAAGGTATTTTGTACCAGTTTGCATTCGATTATTCCGACCGTCACCGGGCCGAAATCACCAGATACGCCGATTGGAAGAAATTCGACAAGGCATTTAAAATCACGCCGGCGCTTTATAGTGAATATGTCGCGTACGCTGGAAAAAACGGCGTAAAGGCTTCTCCCCGTTCATTGGCGGCCTCCCGATACCGCATCTCGGAACTTCTGAAAGCGTTTATTGCCCGGAACATCTTTAATGACGCCGGTTTCTACCCGATTTTCCTGCGTACCGACAAAACATTTCTCAAAGCTGTTGAGATAGTTAACCGATAAAATCATCTCCTTTGTAAATCCAAGGATAACCTAACGTACTGAAATTTATGATATTCGTTACAGGAGGTACAGGATTAGTCGGCTCTTATCTTCTATTTGAGCTGACCAAAAAAGGTGAACGGGTGCGGGTTCTGATCCGGGATAAAAACGGACCATCGCGGATCGGCAAATTTTTCTCTTGCCTCACCCCGGACAAAGATCACCAGATGTCGCTCATCGAATGGGTTGAAGGAGATATCCTTGATATTTCGGCCCTTGATTCAGCATTGACGGGTATCGACCAGGTTTACCATTGTGCTGCCCTGGTATCGTTTTGCAAAGGCGATCACGCACGCATGATGAAGGTTAACAGCGAAGGAACAGCCAACATTGTAAACCTCTGCCTGAAACACGGCATCAGAAAACTGATTCACGTAAGTTCCGTTTCCGCGCTCGGCCAGCCGGAAAATGGAAATCTGGTTGACGAAAATTCAGTATGGAAAATTTCGGGCCAAAACAGCGGCTATGCCATCAGCAAATATTCGGCTGAACGTGAAGTATGGCGCGGAATTGAAGAAGGGCTGAATGCAGCTATTGTCAATCCGTCGGTCATACTGGGCGCCGTTTGTCACAGTGTGACAGCCAATAGTCTGCTCCGGAATATGAAGCGCCTCATGCCTTTTTACAGTAAAGGGATAAACGGTTATGTTGATGTTCGCGATGTGGTCGCATCCATGATTTTACTAATGAACAGCAATATCAGCCGCCAGCGTTTTCTGATCAATAGCGAAACGCTTTCGTGCCGTGATTTTTTCTCACTTGGGGCAGAAATCTTAAACCTGAAGAAGCCCTTTATCCCTGTCAGCAGCGTTGCTCTTGGGTTTTTATGGCGCATTAGCGCCCTGTTAAGTTTCGTTACGGGAACTAAGCCGCTATTCACCCGGGAACTTGCCCGTCCTATGGTTTCGAAGACTTATTATTCAGCTCAGAAGTTTACAGACTTATTCGGCTATTCCTATATCCCTGTGCGGCAAAGCCTGAAGGATGCATTTCAAATACTGGGGATGCTTGAAGAATAATGCCGCAAAAACGCATTTAATTTGCACAGGAAAAGCCCGGGCGCCGGAAAGGATTCATTCTTCCCGTGAACACGAACTGCCGGCACAACCGCTCATTTTGATTTATAGACGGAATAGAAATGATTTAGCTGCGCTTCTGCAAATGTGCGAGAGACTGCCGGTATTTTTTGGCATTCCGTCAGCTACACAAAATCCCTTAAAACGGGTAGCTACTTTTTCTTTTCAGCCTGTTTGACATCTAGATTACCTGAAAATTCGGTATCCCAGAGAATGGATTCAAGTTCCCTGATATAACCACGTTTTTCCTTGTTGGGCCGGTACACAAACCCGTCAAGAACCACTATACGCTGCCTGGGCTCATCAAGTACAGTAAAATTGATAAAAGGCCCTCCCATGAAATCGCCTTTGGTGTACCATAAACCTCTTGTTTCTACAGCAAATTTCTTGTTAAACTGTATCCGCCGTGATACCGGTTTGATGACATCATCGCTGATAAGCATGTAGGATCCGTCGGTGGGACCGGGAATATTATCCATCGTGTACTTATTGCGCATAGCGTAAATCCTTGAATATGAAAACTGTGAAGTATCGGTATAGGGATAAGTATATATCATAATACCGAGACTCATCTCGGTAGTTTCTTTCCGTAACCAATAAAATCCATTTTTGTTTTTTGCCAGATAGAAACCAGCGGGAATCATCATTTTGAGGCCTGTTTCTTTTTCAATGATGGATTCTGCTTTTACATCCCGGTCAAGAGAATGGGCGGCATGATAACAATTCCTTTCATTCTGTTCATACAGCAAGCTGATAGCTTCCCCGTATTTCCTGAAATATCGTATAAAAGCCGAATCGCTCCCGGCTTTTATTTCGACGATACGTTGCGGGTGCGACCAAATATTCTGCCTCGCGGTGGACTTGGTTTTCCCATATTCCGGATTTATATCGACAATGAAAATATTCCGATGCGGCTGCAGGAATTTTGTAAAACTGTTGTATGGTATGTTAACCATCGCAAAACGGGATTCCGATTCGGGCAGTCCTTCCATCTCAGCTCCGAAAACACTCCTGATGGCTTCACCTATCGGACCATCCCATTGACTTTTTTCGCATACCACAAGTATTTCGGAACTCTTACCGGTGGCATTTGATTTCCCGCTCCTGGGGCTTCCGCACCCGGATATAAAGCCTATAAAAAGGGAAAGGCACAAAGGAAAAATTATTTTTCGCATAGTCAGAAAAAAATTAAGGCTGTTTAAGCTTCAAATGTCAAAAGAAAATTTGAATTTCAAACAGCCGGACCGGTATTAAATAATTTCAGGATCAACCACCGGGCAATATAACTTTTATCTTTTGCCCTACCTTAAGGCTGCTTCCTTTTGAAATATTATTCCACTCCTTAATCTGGTCAACAGTAACGCCTTCGTACTTTTGAGCTATACTCCACAGGGTATCGCCAGCCTGTACTGTATAAATGACATTCCGGCCTCCAGCCTTTTTATTTGTCCCGCTGGTTTTTGACGGGCTTGCTTTTTGGACAGAATCGGTATTATTGGCAGCCAGCGCCGGTTGGCCGGGAGCATTAACCCGAAGTTTCTGACCCACGGCAAGCGTGCTTTTTTTCAGGTTGTTCCATTCTTTTATCTGATCAATGGTAACATGATGGCTTGCGGCGATCTTTGTAAGATACTCACCTTTTTTCACGATATGATAAACCGGTTTGGCCGTTTGCCGGGTTTCACTTTTCACACTTGAGGTAACGGCTTTTGGTTTTTGCAATGGCGCTGCATTCCCTGCTATCTGTTCGTCATCCGTTTCCAGGGTATCGGCATCCGCCAGGGCGCTGCTCAGGCTGTCGGACACCATGAGTTCCTGCTTTTCGTTTTTCGCCGCCTTAGCTTTCAGGGCCAGGTTCGGATCATAATCGGGATTTTTAACCCGGGTGTAAACCGCCAGGCGCTGTCCATATTTCAGCCGGGTACTGCGTAACCGGTTCCATCTCTTGATATCGCCTACTGAACAGCTGTACTTCCTAGCCACAGTATTGATGGTTTCCCCTTTCCGTACCTTATGTGAATGCTTTTTCAGGATGTACTCCGATTCATCGTTTGAGGTCGTCTGAAAAGGTTCATAAGGCTTCAACTGATAAAACGCATACAAAGCCTGTTCGTTGTTTACAAAATCGGCGACGGTTTTCCGGGGTAACCTGATATAATAAGGGTTTATATCCGTTGCCGGTATGAAACCTCTCAGGAAGCCCGGATTAAGGAACTCAAGTTCTTCCCTTGGAATTTTAAGCTTTTCGGAAAGGATCGTAAAGTCCATCGGCCTGTGTACAGCAACTGTATCTATTTCGTTATAGTCCAGACGGGGAATAACGGGATACAGGTTGTGCTCGGCAGCGTAGTTCATCACATAGTTTACGGCAATAAAAGCCGGAACATAATCGCGCGTTTCGGCAGGCAGAAATTGCCTTATTTCCCAGAATGTCTTTTTCCCGCCGGAACGACGGATAGCTTTGTTCACATTTCCCGGGCCTGAATTGTAGGCGGCAAGCACCAGCAGCCAGTCGTTATATGTGCTGTACAGGTCACGGAAGTGACGACAGGCAGCAACGGTTGATTTTACAGGATCGCAACGGTCATCAACATAGGAACTAACCTGAAGGCCATACACTTTACCTGTTCCGTACATAAACTGCCACAAGCCGCTGGCCCCGACCCGTGAACGGGCATCGGGACGCAAGGCTGATTCAACGATGGCCAGGTATTTGAGTTCGAGGGGCAGATCATATTCGTTAAGCTTTTGCTCGAACATGGGAAAATAAATCTGCGAAAGTCCCATTACGCGTTCCATGAGCCCCCGGCGACGGTTGGCGTACAGATCGATGAAATTTTTCACGTAAGGGTTGAACGTCAGGCCCATCGGCGACTCGACACCAAGCCGCTGCAGGCGATAATAATAAACTGAGTCGGGATAGGTAGGTACAAAGTTGGGCAGAAAATTATATTTGTTCTGGGCAAGTTGAGCCCTCATTTTCTGGTTGTTCTCAAAATATTTCAGGTTGCTCAGGCTATCGAGCGCTGCAATCATAGGATCATCATAAACAATAACGGGTGTAGCGGCCGAGCCTGCCGGATCACTGACCGGTTGGGACTGCTGGGCTAAGGAGACATAACCCGGCAGGAGGAAGAGCATTAAGAGTACAGCAGCAAAATATTTCATCAGAGGCAATAAATGATTTAATATGTTTTTACAGGTTATTTCATAACAATCAGTTCCAGTACGTTAGCAGGTCATAAAAATATAAAATAACCAGGGGATTTTACAGCGGTTATTTATATTTAATTCACAACCGGTTGTTAAAATGTGTTAACAACCGTTGTAACCGACCAAAAATGCCGGATCGCTCATCAGGAGCATAAAAACAGGAAAACAAATCCGGGGAGTTTCCGAATTACAGGCTGAAATGCGCCGTTTTTGATTACTTTCCTGAACCGTTCTCCGGTTTGGAAGTATCGTCATCCGATTTCATGCCGTCTTTGAATTCCTTCACTCCACGGCCAAGGCCACGCATCATTTCGGGAATTTTACGTCCGCCGAATAGTAACAGTATCACTGCTACAATCAGAATTATTTCCCAGGGTCCAAGCTTGCTCATGTTATTCGCTTTATTTATTTAATGCGTTTTTTCCTGATTTATTGCCACAAAGATACAAATAATGCCAGACTGAAACCGGAACCCGATTGTTTCTGACGTTTATTTTACCTGTAATTCATTAAGGATCAACCATTATTTTGAGAGCCAGGATTCCGGATTCTGAACCGACGTTCCATGCCAAAGTTCGAAATGAAGCATGGTTTTATTCTCCTCAGGATCAGTAAATATGGAACCGAGATCCTGCTTTATCTTTACCTTATCCCCTTTTTTAACCGAAATGCTTTTCAGATTTGAGTAAACAGTCAGGTAATCTCCATGGCGTATGATGACGACATAGTTAAGATTGACAATGGAAATTACACTGGAAACCACACCCGGAAATACTGCTTTGGCCCTTGATTCGGCGGTTGTAACAATATCAATGCCGTTATTCCTTATTTTTATGTTTTTAAATTCAGGGTGAGCATGTTCTCCGTACGATACGGCAATAACTCCACGATCGACAGGCCAGGGCAACTTTCCACGGTTGCCGGCAAAATCTTTCGACAGGCTGATTTCTTCGGTTGTAGTGGACATGATGGGAGGGGCAGAAACCGGCGGTGTGATTTTTTTTGTTCCCGCTGCCGGTTTTGAAGCTGTTTTTGTACCGGTTTTTACCGTCGATTTTGCAGCTTCGGCGGCTGCTTTCCGGGCATTTTCTGCTTTTGCCTTTCTTACTTCTTCGGCAACCACCGCTTCAATAGCCGCCTGCAACTTTCGCAAAGCTGCCTGGTTTTCCTGGAGCTTGCGTGCGAGATTCTTCTCCTGTTTTGTAAGGCTTTTTATAGTAAGGTTCTTTTCATCCTGCTCAATGGTCAGTTGCTGCTTTTCCATTTGCTGGTTATGAATCAGCAATAATTTTGAGGATTTCTGCTTTTCATACTGCGACTTCTTATTCCAAAGCAACAGTTGCGTTTCCTGAATTTTTGCCGCCTGCTTTTTCCGGTAATCGGTATATTGCTGCATATACTTTAACCTCCTGTAAGCCTGGTTAAAATCTTTGGATGCAAAGATGAACATGAGCCGGTCGTAAGCGTTGTGGTTTTTATACGTGTTGTAAATCAGTTCAGCATATTCCTTTTTGAATCCCGCCAGAGTCACCGAAAGTTTATCAATTGTATCGTTCAGCCGGACTACCTCGTTATCGATTCCAGTAACCTCTGTGCCGATTTCCTGAATGAGCGCCTCCCGCCGGTTTATTTTTTTATTAATCAGATAAAGTTGGTTAAGGTTCGATTGTTTGCTCTTTTTGGTTTCGTTCAGTAACTGGTTTGTGTACCTGATCTCCCTTTCTATTTTTACTTTACGTCGTTGAAGCGCAGTTTTATCCTTTTGGCCAAACATTGCATCCGTTCCCACCAGTATGAGCATGAGAACCCCGGCGATGAAACTGAATTTTTTAGAATGCAGGAATGACAGCATGGCAATATTGTTCCGGGTTACTTCTGTTTCCACTCCTGAACCTCAGTATAATTTTCCGGAATTCTGAACGAAAAAGATAACTGATCAGGATTGATGACTATTTTCGAATAGAGGATGTCAATTTTTAAATTATCGTCATTCGTTTCTACCCGGTATTCTATTTCCGAAGGAACAATCTGACTATCTGTGGTTTCAAATTTTTTATAAAGGGCCGTAAAACGCCGGTTATCTTTATCGGTTTCATTCAGGACCACTTTATTGATTTTAAAATTGTCGGGGTTCAGCCAGATGGTCTGTATCGGGATACTGATATCGGGATCGCTGCGCCTTACCATACGTTTCAATTTTAACCTGTTGATGGTATGCAGCTTATATTCCTGCCCGTCGACCTGCGCTTTAAAACGGCTGTTCTCATAAAACGAAAAATCATTGCCCGTCAGGAAGGCCTGCGCCATATCAAAATCAATAGTCCGGTTGAGCATCTCATTTATATAGCCGAAGTTTTTTTGTAAACAGGTAGAATTGATCCTGTTGAGGTACTTGATGGAATCATTGGTCAGTAAAAACCGGGCCATCTCAATTCCAAGCATCGGAGTCACCGAAACCCATATTATGCTGTCGCGTTGTATCCGCAATTGTCCCTGGAACGAAGTCTTTTTCCGGTTCTGAATAACAGTAGCCGTAAATTTTGCAGAAAACGTGTCGAATTTGAGTTCGTGGTGTTTCAGGTTCTGAAACAGGTATTCAGCCCCTTCCTCTTTCAGTGGGGTGCGAATGGCTTTGCGAGCGGGTGTACATGACACAGCCATTAAAACCACAATAAAAAGAAGTCCCGCGAAATTGTTTCTATTAATCATCTGGTTTTTTGTCTTTCAGTTTCCTTTCCAGTTCCGGGGTGTTACCTCCCGCATCTTTGGCTTTTTGCCATAGCTGTAAGGCTTTTGTTGTATCGCCAAGTTTAAAATTTACATCCCCGAGGTGTTCCAGCAAATCCGGATCATCTTTAGTATTGAGGTTGACGGCTTTTTCAATCCACGTTTTGGCCTCTTCAAATTTACCAAGTTTATACAATACCCAGCCGTAAGTATCCAGATTGGCAGGATTATCAGGGTCAAGTTCGGCGCCTTTCCTTGACATGGTTTCCGCTTTGTCCAACTGCTCTCCGCGCAAGGAGAGATAATAAGCGTAATTGTTCAGCACATAGGAATTGTTGGCATCAATACGCAGGGCTTTTTCGTAGTTTTCATCCGACAATTTATACTCTTTGATCTGGTTGTATGCATCTCCCAGGGATGAATAGAATTGCGACAGTAATGCATCATTCCCCGATACCAGTTTTTCCCCTGAATTCAGGATCGTGGTGGCTTCCCCGGGTTGTTTAAGCTGCAATAAAGCAATGCCTTTGAAAAGATATGGAACCGGTTGCAACGGGAAGAGTTCCAGCGCCCGTGAACTTTCATTCATCAGCGCGTCCCAGTCCTGCAACGAAGCGTCTGCCTGCATGAGGCTTTCCCATCCGGCGTATTTGCTGCTGTCGATGGAAATCAGCGTCCGGAACTCATTGCGGGCAGCCAGGTATTGTTTGTCCTGGAGCATAAGCTCACCATACAGGGAATGCGCCTGCGGCTCTGCAGGATGCGCCCTGACCAGGATACCGGCCAGTTGCAGGGCTTCATCTTTCCGGTTGACGTAAATATCCTGTATCGTATAGTATGTCGTCAGCACCCGGATTTTTGTATCAATATCCAGGCCCGGATTGGCAAATCCTGCTTTCAGTTCTTCAAAGGACTGTGCAGTGTCTCCTTTCCTTTTGTAAAAATCAGCCAGCGAGATGTGAATATAAGGATTGTCGGGATCAGCTTCTGCAATGATCTTATAGTATTCTGAAGCTTTATCCTCCTTTCCGACAGCCATAAACGACTCGGCCAGCACCGAATAATAACGTACTTTATTATCAGGGAAAGCCTCAACCAGCCTTAGAATCTCGGCTTCTGCCTTTTCAGGTTTGTTTTGAATCTGATAGATTCGCAACTTCTGCATGGAGATTTCCTCGCTGATGCCGATAATGCCCTCAATCTGATCATAGGTTTCAACAGCTTCCGAAGGCTTATTGATCATAAGATACGAGGTCGCCAGGTCGTACAGGTATTCGATATTTCCCGGATATTGCTTCGCAAGCTGCTGCATAATCCTGAGCGAACCTTCCCTGTTATTGGTCTTGTTATAGACATCATTGAGAAGTAATTTATACCAAACATTCGACGGGTCAATCTCGGAAGCCTTTTCGGTCATCCTGGCGGCAGTGGAATAGTCGCCCTGCTGATAATAAAGTTGGGCTAATTCATAATAGGCTGCATCGGAATTCGGATCCTTTTCAATGCACAACTGATAGAGCGCCAACGCTTTCGGCAGATCACCCAGTATCTTGGCTTTGGTAGCGTCGATAAAGACAGCCGTAACCGCACCGCGGTCGATAGCAGCCAGACTGGTTTCCGTCCTGTTGTTTTTTTTATCTCTCCTGTGCCTGTGCTGAGCTTGAAGCGGATGAACCGCTACTGTCAGGAAAAACATAAGGAGCAGTATGGATATTTTTTGCATTCGGTTTCAATTTAAGGAAGACAACATCTTTATCCTTTGTTTTCAGGCTGTTCCGGTATGGCCGAAACCTCCTGCCCCGCGTTGTGTTTCGTTGAGTGTTTCAACCTCGTTCCAGGTTATATGTTCAAACCTGGCAACAACCATCTGAGCAATCCGTTCACCGGGTTGTAAGGTAAAAACAGCATCCGAAAGGTTTACCAGTATGATTTTAATTTCACCGCGATAATCGGGATCAATGGTACCGGGCGTATTCACAATTGAAATACCGTGCTTTATAGCCAGTCCGCTTCTCGGCCTTATCTGGGCTTCGTATCCTTCGGGCAATTCTATAAACAGGCCGGTAGGAACAAGCAACCGCTGCAACGGTTCAATCCGGATTTCTTCGGAAATATGAGCACGCAGATCTAACCCCGCGGAATGGACGGTTGCATATTCAGGGAGCGGATACGGCGATTGGTTGACAATTTTTATCAGCATGGTTTACTTTTATGTTTCAATTTTTGAATCGGGATCACGGATAAAATTCTTCGTACACTAATTCTTTCGAATTTGAGCACAAAGGCAACATAGACCAACAGCAAAACAGTGTTAACCGGCATCCTGATCCATAAGGATTGTCCGTTCAGTAAAGTACTCAATCCATAAATACCCAGTCCGACGGCAAAATAAATGAATATCGCCCTGAGATCATAGGGAATCGGGTAGTATTTGGCACCCAGCCAGTAGCTGATTACTATCATTACGATGTAACTGAAAAAGCGGCCCCAGGCTGAAGCGTAATAGCCATATACCGGCATAAGGAACACGTTGAGCAGAAAGGTTACCGCCAGTCCGGCCAGGGTGATGTAGATGGCGTATCGGGTGTGATCTGTAAGCTTGTACCACATGGAAAGGTTAAACGCAATACCCAATAGAATATTGGATATCAACACAATTGGCAGAACCCCCATTCCCGAGCGGTAATCTTTACCGAGGATGAGGGCAAAAATATCGGTATAAAGCACGATGCCCAGAAATATAAAGATACAGAAAGCAACAAAGTATTTCATAACATCGGCATAGGTTTTCCGGATATCTTTTTTCTCGGCTGATGCAAAAAAGAAAGGTTCTGCTGCGTACCGGAACATCTGTACAAACAAAACCATAAAAACGGCCAGTTTTATCACGGCATTATATACGCCAAGCTGATCCTGCCAGGGTGAAGTATCCGGAGCAAAGAAGCGGAACATTGGCCTGTCGATGAAGTCGTTGGCTACTCCCGGCAATCCGGCGACCATCAGGGGTAACGAATACGCCATCAGCCTTTTCCATATCGAAGCCGAAAATTTCATGCTTGTCCTCACCAACCTGGGAAGAAATAAAACCATCGCCACCACACCACTCAGCATAATTGCAAAAAGAATGTACCCGTAATCGGGCCTTGCAGGGATAAAATTCAGCAGGAACGAGCCGGAATGCCTTGCCAGGAAAGGTGGTACGACAAAAAAAAGCAACACGTTGAAGACTACTTCCGAAATGATTTTAATAGAACGGAACAGGGCAAATGTCCATGCCCGGTTCTCGAAGCGGAGTTGGGCAAAAAATATGGCGGTGATGGCATCGAAAGCTAAAATAAGTGCTACATAGATGAGATAGATTGGGCGATGTCCCATGGCTTTGCCCAGCGAAGGGGCTGCAAACCATACCACCGCCAGCAGCAACATTGAAACAGCAATCAGCGTAACGAGGGCTGTCGAAAACAATAATCCTGATTTATCTTTCTCTTTGTTGGCATAGCGCAAAAATCCGGTTTCAAGTCCTAACGTTAATACAACCTGAAGCAAAGCAATATACCCCATTAACTCGCTGAACAAACCGTAACTACCAGTACTGATGATACGGGTGTAGAGCGGAACAAAGAAAAAGTTGATAACGCGGGCAACAATGGAACTAAGACCGTAAATAGCCGTTTGGCCGGCAAGTTGCTTTATCGGATTCAAGTTGGCAGAAATTAGGTTACAAAGGTATAGAAATTACCTGCTGCTGCATTAACCACCAGCAAGCGGCAATTCTACCAAAAAAGTTGTGCCATCGTCAGGTATTGAATCAAACCAGATCCTTCCCCCCGACATATCTACGATGTTCTTGACCATAGCCAGGCCCAGACCCATACCTGCTGATTTTGTTGTGAAATTCGGTGAAAAGATTTTGTCCTTTTGTTCCGGTAATATACCGGCACCATCGTCGGTCACCTTAATGAGACAATTCCTGTCCGATGTTTCCAGTGTTATCCGGATGTTTCCATTCCTTCCGATGGGTATGGCCTGAACAGCATTTTTAATAAGGTTGTTGAAAACCCTCAGCATCTGGTTTTCATCGGCGTTGATGTAACAATGGTCAACGGATGGAAGGAAAGCTATCGTAATAGCTGAAAAATTCCGGAACAGATCAACGGAATGATTCAGCAGGGGGACAAGGTCAATACGTTGTATCTCAGGTTCAGGCATTTGGGCAAAATCGGAAAATTCGGTCGCAATCGCTGATAACGTATCAATCTGCATCACAAGCATTTGAGAAAATTTCCTGAGCCGTTGTTCCCAATCAGGCGCTTTGTCGTTCCAAGCCCGCATCAGGTGCTGGATGCTTAACTTCATGGGCGTCAGCGGGTTCTTAATTTCATGGGCAACTTGTCGCGCCATCTGCCGCCAGGCGCTTTCGCGTTCCGATTGGGCCAGTAATTCGGCCTTTTGTCCAAGTTCATCGATCATCCGGTTGTATTCCGAAACCAGGTCTCCTATTTCATCCGTCCCCTGCCATTCAATTTTTGCGTTTTGTCGCCCCAGTTGAAGGTTTCCCAACTTTGACCTGATAAGCTGTAAAGGCTTTGTTATATACCGCGAGATGAATAAAGCCAGAAATATAGCAATGGCTATCAATATGATATAGGTATTGGCAAAGGTGGCCAGGAAATTTAAAAGCTCTTGCTTTTGTTCCTTTTGTCTCGAAAAATAAGGGAGGTTAATAATGCCGATTACTTTGTTATCATAATTCCGCACGGTAGCATAGGCCGACAGAAATCTGTAATTGCCGATGGTTTCCGTGTGATAATAAAAGGATTTGTGGTTGATCAGCAAATTGTACTGACTTTCCGGATTTATTTGTGTTGATATGAGTTTATCATCAAATATCTGCCTGCGTGATGAAGAAATCAGACCGCCATCGGCGTTAAAAAAATTTACATCGATAAACAATGCATTGGCAATACGGTCAAGCGCGTCTGAAAGCAGGTTTTCGTCCTGAAAATTAATATGCTGATAATCTGATAATAATATTTCCAATTCATACCTAACAGAATTCATTTTCTCCTTGACAATATCCATGTTTTTTGTTTCATTTAACTTTATAAGGTTCAGTATGGTGACAGTTCCGATAACCACGGAAGAAGCCAGAATAATACCCACCAGTGCAGCCTGGAGCCTGATCATAAATGAAATTTTCCGCCGCTTCAGCGCCAAAGATCTGCCATCCGTCATTTGAATGATCAACATAAATACAGCCAGAAAAATAAAAATGAAGGAGAAGGGAGCTATACTTTCCGAAACTGACAGCTTATGGTGACTGATTATCAGGTTTGAATTACCATCGATTGTAAAAACCTGATGATTATAACCCTTGTAATTATAATTATCGGATCGTCCCCGGGAACCTCTTTCAGATAATTCATGAATATCGTAGGAATACTTCCCTGCACTTTTTACTAATTCCCCCTTCTTATAGATCGCATAGCTGTAGTCAAAGAGGTTTTCCGGTTCTGAAATGTTTTTATCAAGCAGAAGCTGAGGATAGCCAAGGGCGAAATAATTGATTTTTGATGTTATTTCAACATAAATGAAGAAAGGCATTTTCAATCCCGTCAAAGCCGGATCAAGGGTGATACGCCCGGTGTAGTACATCATATCAAGGGCGTTATCGAAAAAATAAAGGTCGGATACAGAGGTTTGTTTCCCGTTTTTCAGAATAATATCATTGAAATAATCACAACACTCCACAATGGTGTTTTCCGGTTTTATCTCAAGTTTTTTCCCGGAATAGCAAATTACAATCTGAACCCTGAACTTTGACCAATAACCATTGAAATAGGTATTTGTCAGATAATTAATAACATCCTGTTCAGCTTCCGGATGATCCTGTACTTTTCGAAGCTGCTGCGACAAGGTATCATCAAAAACCATTTCGTTGCTTACTTTACTGAACTTATACTCGGCAAGGCTGTCGCGGTATTCGGTGAGGTGCAGCGCCAAGAGCTTCCTCTTCTCCAGTTCGTGATGCTTATTATATACGTTTAAGGAATAATTGGCGAGTATAGCCAGTAAGAATATGAACAGGACGGTTTGCGATAATTGAATAAAACCGATCGGTTTTTTCCGGTGCTGCAAATAAAAGGTAACAAAAAGCACGGCAAGAAACAGGGAATAATACGGGTTAAATTCACCGATAACCAGAATATAGGCAGCATAAAATACTGAAACCAGTAAACCTGCAATAAGAAAAGATATCGGGGAATTTCCTGCATGATAGATCCACCGGCTCAAAGAATAAAAGAAGTAAAGAAATGCAAGCATTATTCCGGCAACAACCGTGAAACCTGTAATTGATAATAGGGATAGTTTGAAAAGCCCTTCCAGGTTGAAAGGAATATTGCTGTTTATTACCAGGCTTTGGATCAACAAATTCATACCATGAAACAGGAATCCGGTCAGAATCACGCCGGTCACCAGAATGATATTTCGCGGGATTTTTTTTAAATTCACCGGCCGTGAGCTACGGTTAAGGCCCTGATAAGTGTACCATGAGATCTGCAGGATCAGGACCATATTGATAAAAAGGTCTCCCAGCGAAGGCAGAATGTCTGATGAAGCGTAATAAACAGGACTGAACAAGTCAGATTCGTAAAGGATAGCAGGAAACCTGAAATAAAACTGCAGGCACCGGATAATTAAAACATCGAGAAAAAATGCCGGCAATAACCAGTTTGAACGAAGAATGCTATAAACAGTCCGGTAAAGTGAAAACATCAGCGCTATTAAGGTAACCAGGCTGAGGGTATAAAATATGAACAGGATCGGAATCGCCCATGGGCCCGGACGGGGTACGCCGTCGAACGATATGCAGAAAAGTGGTTTACCGTCGGAAGACAATATTTTGTACAGGTTCTCATGCAGAGAATCGTTTAATGGTGATAATTCTGTATTCCGGGGAATCTGGAATTTCTGAAAGAAATAATCCGGAAGATAGTCGTTGTGATATTTATAATTATACTTCAGCAACTGCAGTCCTATAATCCGAAAATTGCCTCTCCTTTCAGACCGGGCCAGGAACCACCCGTTTCCCGAATTAATCACAGGGGCGGCAAATTGGTTAGTGTCAAAAATTTCCGGCGCAGGAAAAGCATTGTCAGTCCAGTATATCAGTTTGTTGTTTTGATAAATGAGGAATAACTGTCCTTTTTCTTCAAAATATGATGAATAATGATTTTCCAGGTATGATTGTACTGATTCTTCCGGTTCTGTCAACTTAGTTTGTAAAACAGCAATCTCCAGGTTTAGCATTTGAGCGGAATGTTCTACCTGCCGGGTCAACCTCTCAACAATTTTTGCAGGTTGGTTTTGATACCGGACAAAACCCGTTATGATCAAAGCCGCCGACAATGACAATGCGAACGCAATTGCCAAAATTTTAGAGCGACGGTTGAATAAATCGTGCTTCATCATGATAAAATGCGATTTTCCCAACAATGACAGGCGTTTCAGAGCCTCTTTAAAATAAAGCGATATAAATCACTTTTTTTTCTTTTTTGGGATAAACTATCCCAAAGGGCCTTCGGTCCATTAAAAGGCCTTATTTCAAATTTTGCTCTTTTTTGCAACAAAAATCATGCTCGAATAGTTATTTTCCCTTCTTGCTTTAAGGTTTGAGCGCAAGCCTGAAAAAAATGCCGCTATCCACCGGGTTTTTCCACAAAAATATTTTTCACTCAACAGGCTTACATAAAAGGCATCAAATTTCATTGGAAATTCTTTTATGCAACTGAAACCGTGTTTTTGGAGTAAATCGTGCATGGTTGGTTTTGTAAAATGGTAAAGGTGTCTTGGCACATCGTAACCTGCCCAGAATTTACCATAGTATTCTGCGTCCGGTGAGCCGGAATTCGGAACGGCAATGATCAGGATTCCGTCCTCATTTAATATTCGGTTGATTTCGCCAAGCCTTCCGTTTAAATCAGATACATGTTCCAAAACATGCCACATGGTGATTACGTCTATCGAAGCCGTATTAATTTTCTTCAGATAGTCTTCATCCTCAACCCTGAGATCATATTCCTCATGCGCAAATTTCCGGGCATTGTCATTCGGCTCTATTCCGGTAACATCCCATCCCTTTTTTTGAAAATAATGAAGCAACTCACCTGTGGCACATCCGATATCGAGCAACGAATTTCCATTTGTCAATCCCGATATTATTCTGAATTTTGAACGTATGGTATATTTGCGGACGTTCTGGTATAAAATGCTGAAAAGCCCCTTCCTGGTGTTGGAGTGTGAAATATACTCTTTCGATTCGTAGTATTTCCCCAGTTCCGAACTAAAAGGACGAGGATTCGTAAAACGGAAAGAGCATTTGTCGCATTCAACAATCTTGAAATCTTCCCGGGTCAGGAAATAGTCGGACAATGAAATACAGGGATGAAAAGATTCGTTTCCGCAAACCGGACAATTTTGAAGAGTTTCCATGTTATTGATGAGTTGGGTCATATGCCCTGAATTTATTTTGTGAGTAATGATTATGTTGTTTCACGTGGAACAACCTTCATCGGCCAATATAGACAAGCAGTACAGAAATATCAGAAGGCGAAACACCGCTGATCCGGGAAGCTTGTCCAATGGTTGCCGGTTTTGCTTTTGAAAGTTTTTCCCTGGCTTCCCAGGATAGCGCCGTCAAACTTCGGTAATTAAAATCCGGCTTCAACGCAATATCTTCAAATTTCGACAATTTTTGGGCAATCTCGGTTTCCTTTTCAATATAACCTTCGTATTTAAGCAGTATTTCCGCTTCTTCAGTTATTTCATCATCGCCGTGCAATTTTCCGGTGACAAAATCATTCAGATCCGGAATTATTTCCATCATCGCTTGCAATCCAATTTGAGGACGCAACAACAGAGATGACAGTTTTACTTTTTGTTTCACAGGGGCTGTCCCGGCCTTTTCAAGAAAACCGTTGATCAGGTCCGGAGAAATACTTTCATTTTTCAGGTAGTTGGTTAACGTTTCAACAGCACTAATTTTTTCCCTTACGCGGTTGTATCTTTCCTGTGATGCCAGTCCAAGATGATAACCTTTTTCGGTAAGCCTCAAATCAGCGTTATCCTGCCGCAGAAGTATACGGTATTCGGCCCGCGAAGTGAACATCCTGTAAGGTTCATCCACCCCTTTGGTTATCAGGTCATCAATCAGCACACCGATATATGCATCGGATCTCTTCAGGATAAATGGATCTTTCCCCTTACAGTTCAGATGAGCATTTATTCCCGCCATCAAGCCCTGAGCGGCAGCTTCTTCGTAACCGGTTGTCCCGTTAATTTGACCGGCAAAAAACAGGTTAGCAATATTTTTTGTCTCCAGTGTCGCCATTAACTGAACCGGGGGAAAATAATCATATTCGATGGCATATCCGGGTCTGAAAATCCTGGCATCTTCCAGTCCCGGGATTAATTTCATTGCTTTTACCTGAATTTCTTCGGGCAAAGAAGAAGAAAAACCATTCAAATAATACTCTACAGTGTCCCAGCCTTCAGGTTCTACAAAAAGCTGATGCCTTGTTTTATCAGCAAAACGGTTTATCTTATCTTCAATCGATGGGCAATATCTCGGACCGATACCTTCAATCCGGCCAGTGTACATAGGCGACTGATCAAATCCAGTTTTCAGAACTTCATGAACCTCAGTGTTGGTATAAGTGATGAAACAACTTCTTTGGCGCTTCAGAACCTGAGTTTCCGAAAATGAAAACTTTCCCGGTTTATCATCACCTTTTTGTTCAATCATCTTATCGAAATTGATGCTTCTTCCATCAATTCTCACCGGTGTACCGGTTTTCATCCTTTTCGATTCAAAACCTAATTCATGAAGGTTTTCCGTCAGACCATGAGCGGCCCTCTCCCCTATTCTTCCTCCTGTGAATTTTTTCAATCCAATATGTATGATCCCATTCAGGAAGGTCCCATTGGTAAGCACAACCGCTTTCGCTTTAATTTCATGCCCCATTGAAGTCCTTACACCTGTTACTCTCCCCTTTTCTGCCGTCACTCCAATGACGATATCCTGCCAAAAGTCGATATTTCTGATCTTTTCAAGCGATAATCTCCACTCTTCCGAGAATCGCATCCGGTCGCTTTGCGCTCTCGGGCTCCACATAGCAGGTCCTTTTGAACGGTTTAGCATACGAAACTGTATCATTGTTTTGTCGGTCACAATTCCCGAATATCCTCCTAATGCATCAATTTCCCTGACAATCTGACCTTTTGCAATTCCACCCATAGCCGGATTACACGACATTTGAGCCATTGTCATCATATTCATGGTAACCAATAACACAGAAGACCCCAGGTTTGCAGCTGCTGCTGCAGCTTCACAACCAGCATGACCGGCCCCAACAACTATTATATCGTATTCTTTAAACAATTGTTTAGTGTTTCACGTGGAACATTTTCGGATACATTATTTCGTATCCGAAATATTTGTTTCAAATTTCCGGTTTAAAAGGTTCAGGCATTCATCTTCCTTCCTTCTCATCGCAATTTTACTTGTTTCGTCTTTGTCCTTATAACCCGCTAAATGCAAAATTCCGTGAATCATCACACGGTATAACTCATCATAAAATTTCTTATCAAACTTTTTTGCATTTTCACTAACTCTTTCAACGCTGATATAAATATCGCCTGAGATTTTATTTCTTTCTGTATAATCAAATGTAATAATATCTGTTAATGTGTTGTGTTTTAAATAGTTGATATTCAATTCATATAAATTTTCATCATCACAGAAGATATAATTAACTTCTCCTGTTTTAAGACCTTCCCATGATATTACTTCTTTTATCCAGCTTCGGAGAAGCTGCCGTTGTTGAAGCTTTAAAGCAGTGTTTTGAAAATTAAAATTTATCATTCTTTTTGTTTTAGATTGTATACTTAATCAAATGAGAGGAAATAAGCATTGGCTTTCCTTTTATAAAAAGGTTTTAATGATGGAGGAACAACCCTGATCATTTCATTATCCTTTTCTTTCAATTTTTTATAATCAAAGAAAGCGGCAGGATTTTCATAAAATCTGTCCTTACCTTCATTTGATTCCCTTTTTTCATCCAGGTCTCTCTTCTGTTCAGCCTTTTCACTTTCAAGAAGCCTTGTAACAATCTCCTGCTGACGAAGCATTGTTTCCCGGGTAATTCTTTTATTTACGATATCGGTTTCTGTTTGTTCCATGTTTTGCAGGGTTTGCTTAATGCTTTTCCCGTCGCCATAACCCTCTTTCAGCATTTCTTCCCCAATTTCCTGTAATTGCTTACGAAGAGCTTCCTGCTGAGCAGCCATTCTTGCCAATTTTTCACTCATCTGACTGCTGCCCTTATTGCCAGGCTTACTTCCGTTTTTATCCATTTCATTCTTCATTTCTCCCAATTGTTTATTCAATTGTTCCTGCAACTGACGTAAACTATTCATCTTTCCGCTTTTCCCATTACCAGCTTTTGGATTATTACACTGTGATTTTGATTTTCCGGAACCGCCAAACGACATATTCGATTGCATTTCTTTCATGGATTCTGCCAGCATCAGCGCAATATTATTAACTGAAGTCATGATATACTGCTGCTTTGATTTCGCAGTATTTACCGTACGCCCATTTAAAGCATCCAGGGTTTCTTCCATATTGTTATCAATTGCATTGATCTCCCTCATCACAAAGGGTTCAACGGCAGATTGTCTTTTACTCAGAGAAAATAAGGAATCTTCAACCATTTTCAGATCGTCTTTCAGGTTTTTCTGGTCCTGTATTACCTGAAGATACTTCGGATTATTGACTCCGATTGTATTTAATTCCGTCATCAGCTTTTCCTGACCAAATGAAATGTCTACAAGGTTTTCAAGAATCTGCCTCAAAGTTTCTATATCCTCCGCATTGTTTTCCTCGTTCATTTCATTTTGCATATTCTCAAGTTTCTGCCCCAGCTCCTGCATTTTTTCACCGGCACTTTTCTGAGACTTTGAAGCATTTTTCCCACTCTTGTTTTCAAGCTGCTCTTTACTGTTGTCCATCTCTTTTTGAATGGATTCTTCCATAGGATCTGTATTCGAGAGATTATTCGGGTCAGAAAGTTCGCTGTTCTTCTTTTCCAGATCGTTCAGGTCGTTGCGTATGTTATCAAATTGTTTATTCAAAACATCCTGCTCCCTGCTTATCGATTCAAGTTCCTCCCTTTTTGCATCACCTGTTTTTTCCGACAGTTTTTCCTGCTTATCAGCGCTTTCCTTGATTTTATCGATTGTTTCCTGCAACTTTTTTTCAAATTCCAACTGTTTGAACATTTCCAGGTTTCGGTCAAGTTGCTTCTCCATATCTTCGTTGTTCATTTTCATTTCCTCCAGCATGTCCTGAACTTTCTCTTTATCTACTTTTTCCAATAATTGCTGAAGTTCTTCATACATCTTTTTCATTTCGTCCGGAAGTATCTGATCGAACAACTCCTCCAACTTTTGCTGCTTTTCCATGATAGACTGATCAATATCTTTGAATTGTTCTTCCTTTAACGCTTTGTCATGGTTTTCCTTCTTAATTTCTTCTATTTCATTTTGCAGTTGTTTCTGTTTATCAATCATTTGCTGCAACTGCTGCTTTTCCTGCCAGCCAATTTCATCTTTTTCGATGAGTTTCCTGTCAAAATTTTCAATTTGCTGTTGCAACTTTCTTGATTGTGAAATCGCTGTTTCCATGCGATCCTTAATATCTTCGTTTTTCTCTTCCGTCTTTTTTTCTATTTCATCAACTGTTGGAATACGAAAAACGCCCTTTTGTGACCTTGTTGATTTAAAATGGTTTATCGCATCATTATCCCACACTTCAAAATAGTATTCCAAAATATCCCCTGGCTTTAAAGATAAAGCAGCAACATCCATAAAGAAATAAAACGGCTGCTGTAATACATTCTTTTCCAGTGATATATCCTTAAGAATTACCTTATTATCGGTTGCCTTACTACCTTCACTTTTCACTGTATAACAAAAAGCCAGACGGCTAAAACCATAGTCATCCTTAACGCTACCTTTATAGTACAACCTGTTTTCATAAATCGAATCACTATATTCATTAACGCTTATTTCAGGGTACAAATCAGGTATTACATTAATGAAATATTGCAGCGAATCAATATTTTTAAAATGTTCATTTCCAACCATAACCGAGTAACCTGCAGATTCATTCACCCGCGTAGACCAGGTTATCACATTACTGTTTTTAGTAGGCAAATCCCTCACCTTATTAAATAACCTCAGATACAATACATTGGAATCCTTCAGATAAAATTTCCAGGTCAGCAAAGTACCGGCCGGAACAGTAATATCACCGGCATTTTCAAATTTTTCAGGTTTTCTGCCGGTATATTGCGGATAGTCCGCCTGAATATCAAACGATAGAATAATAGGTTTTGGAAGTACTTCCAAAGTGTATTCTTTAGAATTATAATCACCAGCCTCAAAATTAAAGACAACCCGTTGCTGAATATTTTTAAAAGTATAGTTGAAACGGATATTGTTTTCTTTTTCCATTCTGTAAACCGCATCCCCAATTCTTAAAAACAATTCACCGGGAATCTCATTTCCGGTGAGTTTAATTTTCAATTCAAAATCTTCCTGCTGGACGGCATTTAAATGGCTGTTCAAGACAGTAATTTCGAAGGGAGCTGGTTTTTCAAATATACTTTTATGATGAAGTATCCTGGTTGCCGGTTCAGTCACGGCAGAAGGCGAGATTATCAATACGGCAAGAATCAGAATAGCCGGAGGTAATGCGAATTTCAGATATTTTCGGTTCTGCTTCAGGTCAATTGCTCCTGTAAAATTTACAGGTCTTAATTTTTCCGTTTTCTGATCAATACTTGCTTCAATAAGATCCCGGCTTGCCAATTCATCATCACACTGATTTTTTAGTTGAAGCGTATTTAAAAGAATATCCTTAACATCAGTGAAATGCCTTCCTATTATGTTGGCCGCTTCTTCATGTGAAATTATTTTACCTATTCTTCTCAGTTTCAGCAGTGGAATAATCACAAATCTTCCCAAAATAAAAGCTGTTGCGGTCAGATAAGAATAAAATAGGATCGTCCTTATGGTTGTACTGAACCATGAGAAATATTCAAGCGCGCTTATGAGTATGAAAAATAGAGCCAACAGAGCGAGGGAATAAATCGCCCCTCTGATCAGTTGGTTTTTATAATACTTCCGGATAAATGCATCGATTTTCCGGAGAAGTAAATAATAATTGTTTTCCATTTCTTTGCTTTCAAGGCGCATATAGCTAAAAGATAGCTTCCGCCAAAAAATTAATAGGGTATTCAATCTTCCTGAATACTCTTACAGCAGGATACAAAAGTAACAATAAGCTCCCTATTTCGTTTTAAAGAACCAACTTCAGGGTGCTTTCTGATTTGTATCTTTGCACCATCAATAAAATTTTATTAAAATGAGAGAAGTAAGAGTCCGCTTTGCGCCAAGCCCCACGGGACCTTTGCATATCGGCGGTGTTAGAACAGCCTTGTATAATTATCTTTTTGCCCGTAAACATGGCGGCAAATGTATCCTTCGTATTGAAGATACCGATCAGGGCCGGTTTGTTCCGGGAGCTGAACAGTACATCATTGAATCTCTTACCTGGTGCGGTATTCATTTTGATGAAGGAGTCCATACGGGAGGTCCATATGCGCCTTACAGGCAGAGCGATCGCAAGGATATATATCATCAGTATGCCTTACAACTATTAAATAGCGGAAAAGCATATTATGCCTTCGATACTCCCGAAGAACTTGATATACTCCGCAAGGACTATGAATCCCGTAAGGAAACCTTTCAGTATGGCCCCAAAACACGCAATTCATTAAGTAATTCATTAACGCTTTCCAATCAGGAAGTTGAAACCAAGTTATCAGCAGGCAAACCATACGTCATCCGGATCAAGATTCCTGAAAATGAGACAGTAACTTTGCAGGACATCATTCGCGGAACAGTACAGGTTGATTCAACCCTGCTGGATGATAAGGTCCTGTATAAATCGGACGGCATGCCGACTTACCACCTGGCCAACGTGGTTGATGATTATCTGATGAAGATTTCCCATGTGATTCGCGGAGAAGAGTGGTTACCTTCGGCTCCTTTGCATGTTTTGTTATATCGTTACCTTGGATGGGAAAAACAAATGCCCGAATTTGCGCATTTGCCTCTTTTATTGA
>Ga0209099_1000784_pt1 | contig 35929 bp, 26 predicted proteins | sample AD_JPNHW2_MetaG_FD_184430 | JGI IMG/M metagenome (GOLD analysis project Ga0209099, IMG submission 184430) | Active sludge microbial communities of municipal wastewater-treating anaerobic digesters from Japan - AD_JPNHW2_MetaG (SPAdes) (version 2) | ecosystem: Engineered > Bioreactor > Anaerobic...
GCTTCAGGCTGAAGGCGAAAAGGAAGTCCGGACTCGTCAAGCCAGCCCTCGTCGAGGGCGCTCAATAATCCAAGAGGGGGTCAGAAGTTCGTGTCGCCAGGGGGTCAGTTCCTGATGTCGCTTGACACGCACCACCTGACGTTCGAACGCAAGGTTGGAAACCTTGAGATAGAGGAGCCGATGCTTTCTCCCATTCGGACTGGGTGAAGCAAGTACGATCGCCGCGCCCTCAGGCATCAACGGATCCTCAGCCTCGGAACGGCCAAAGCGGTAGTCGTTCATGATGCGTTTGCGTATGAATCGCCGATTGAGCCTTAGGGGAATAATGGTTTCAAGATGGTATGGCAGCAAAGAGGAAGCTGCTCCTATAGATACGCTGGCATTCGCAACTAACTCATCGGCCGGGGGATACCCAAGACAGGTATACACAGTAATATCAGGAGCTTTGATTCCGTCATCCATCACGACCGGCATTTCGAAGATATCGAAGGCATGCATATCCAACGCGGAGGATGGGTACCAAAGGATGGAAGGATCTTCGACCGGACCATCTCGCCAAAAGGATTTCAAGCGTTGTTCATTATCAGAGCGATAAGGCTCGACGATTGCGGATAGCGGATGGCTGCCCGGATACGTCAATTCAAGCGTGTATGCCTTTTCTGCATCTTGCGCGTAATCGACAATAACGCGGACATGCGTTCTTTCGAGGAATCCAAGACGAATGAGCTCGCGTTCCATCTCTTCGACTGGAATGCGGATTGAATAGTATGAATGGCACTGCAAGAGTATTATGCTTCCGGGACCCGGCTCAGACGCATGGATCGTAATAACTAGCCTTGAGGGGTCCTCCATATCGGTGCAACGATCCGAACGCTGTTCCAGAAACTCAGCTCGATGGTTCCGTCGGCTGTCGAGGCGGGCCGAATTAGCCTGGCTCTCGTTCTCGATGAAGAGCACCTCCATTGGATTCGGCCGCAGATGAATGCGGACGGAACCATAACGCCTTAGTATCCGCTCGATTTCCTGGTACTGAGATCTTTCAATGATTTCCGGCTGGTCAAAGAGCTCAAGATCCTTCACCTTAGGCATGACACCTCCTTGCCCGGAAAAAGTTCTTACGTTTTTAACGTCGCTGCGGCCTTGGTCCTTGATCCGTGGCCCCGACAATACTGAACCGAAAGCAATTCGGTCGGTTCTGCGCCAAGCTCATCGACAAAGGAAACATATTCGGAAGTTATGCGGCCATCGTGACCGCGCTTGAGCTGCCATCTATAGAAGCCGCGCCCGCCGACTAAAAGCTTCCGGCTCTCCACATCGCGAGAAGCATGCTTTGCCGCCCCCCTCTCCTGCCCGCCCCGGATGGAAAGGTACCTGATCGATTCTCTATGTGGCTCGCTCGGCTCAAGGTTCTCGGCCACGGAATATGGCCCTATAGAAAGCAATCTCTTCCTTTCGACGCGCACATGCTTCCCCACGAGCTTCACTCGCTCGAATACTCCGCTCATCGAGCCAAAGGGCCCATACGAAAGGCTCACAGAAGTCTCGGGATTCTCTCCCATAACCGCGATCAAACGACCGGCGCCGTCGTAGCTATAGGACCAGCGATAGCGTTCCTGGCAGGCTTCCTTCGAACTGCGACAGTATGAGGACAGAAACGATTCCGAGACTTTCCGCTCGTCGAGGACGAGTCGTCCCTGGCTATCATAGCTGAACCGGGCAAGGAACCCTGGAGCGGTACAGCGAATCATGAACGCGCCTTCCCAAGTAAAGGTGAAGGCCATACCAAGACCTGGCAGAGTGATCGTTACGAGCCGACCGTCTGAGTCATAATGAAGCAAGCGAATGGCTGCCTTTTCGGAGAGCTTGAGCGAATCGAAGGAATCTGGCGCTGGATGGAAGGTGCCCTCACGCCTGGCAGGCGTTGCCATGTCGGAGTACAGGAGCTCATCGAACTGGCCCGCCATGAGTCCGTCGAAATTGATGGGCATTACGACCTGAGGATCGGCTTCCCCCAAGGGAGCGGCATGATCCCGGATGGCTACGGTGCAGTCTGAGGCCTTCGGAGAAAGCTCTTCGACGACGAGGCAGCCACCCTGCCGGTCCCAGGAATACGTTCGGGCGTTTTCGGCAGCATCTTCGGTCCAGCTTTCTTTCGAAGGGAGCCCAGTTCGCCCGCGTTCGATGCTCGTAACGTAACTGAGGCCACTGCCCGCTCTTGAATCGACAAAGACGTAGTCATCCGAGTCCCGGCGCCCACCGAGGATCCTCCTTACCTTGTTCAAGGTGAAGGGGAGGCTTTCCATATGAAAAAGGAAGGCCAACGAGGAATAGGTGAAATCGAAGGGCACCATGTTCACGGCGTCTCCTTGCCATCCGAAACGGGAAGCCGAATGATCGAGTGTCCCCGGATATAGCCATCGCGTTCCAGGATCGTTGTGATCTCGGCCAGGACGTCCTCACAGATGACCTGCGCATCGTAGTTGAAGACCGCACTGTAGCCTTCGTGATCATCGGTATGGATGGCGATACGGATCCAACCGCGCGCAAAGGCCCGCTTGAGTATCTCTTCACGCGCGAGTCCTTCAAACCCAAAAGGCTCGTGATAGGTCGCGTACGACGCTGCGAGCTCTTCGCCGCTGAATCCGAACAGGCCGGCATTATCGAGGAGACTCCGGATATGGGTTCTCCGCACTGGATAGAGAGCGCCGGCGTGATAGAAGAACTTGACCAGGCGTGAGGAATGACCTTGCGACAAGAGACGATCGAGATCGTTGCCGGCTTCGATATCAGAAGGGAAGAGCCGATATACGATCTCCATGCCGCCTCCTATCGAGCAATAAAAAAGGTGGAGGGCTTTAGCATCGCTATTCCCCCCTGGGACCGGTCTACGACGCGCCCCGACGGATCGGGTTCGGTCCCTTCGCCCTGCCGCGATCGTCTCCGCGGCCGGAGGATTCATCGACGCAGACTTCTCGGCTTCGCCAGGCCCGACCGATCAAGCCGTCCTGGTTCCACCGCCGTTACCGATTGGCAGCCGAGACTGCCACTGGCAACAGCCCCTTTCGGGGACGCTGTCCGCCTTTCGACAGACAGCAGAGGCGCCTGGCCTCGCCGAAGCACGGTTTCCACCTCTCGGGCCCGAAGGCCCTCCTTGCGGTCGCTCGGCCGTAGATGGTTTGCCGAGAGCCGTCCGAGGGCAGCCGTGAGTCCCTCATTCGCCAGACTCGAAAACGCCGCACGCGACGCCTCGCGGCCTGACGTTGCTGGAGCATCCTCCCATCGCGTGCATGGGTTTCAGCCCCGGTTCGCCCTGTTGCGTTGGCCCGCTCCCGGGCAGGGAGCGCCGCATCGAACCATTCGGCTATCGTCGAGACCGGAATCCCGACGCCTCGTCCCCGGCTCTGGAGGACAAGGTTAACGGCCGCCGACAGGCCATTTACTTCGATAACTAGGCGGCAACAGACTTCATGCCAGGTTGGTTATCCCTAAGGGATTCCCAGACCAGGCGCGCCACTTCGCCATAGGCATTCTTTTCATCCGTACAGTATCGAGTCAGGTAGTAGTAGTCCCTGCTGGAAGCCCCGGAATAGCGGAACACGAGGTCCTCGTCATCAAAGAGGACGCAGGCAAAGCAAGTAACCTTGCCATAGCGATGGATGCGATGCTGAATGGCAAGCCCGACGGCCACTTTGCGCGCAGTGCGTTCCACTGCCGTTACGTCGAATCCGGCCGCGACGAACGCTTCCTCGACCATATCGAGGTCGACATTGCGGCAAAAGGAATCTACGGGCATGCGAGCTCCATCGGCCATAGATAGATTCTCCTGCGCAGTATTTCAGCGCATCGGCGTAATCCGTGCCCGCCAAGACAGACGCATACTGCGACCATCAAGCGAACTCGTCACGAGGAGAAATCGGGATCTGTGATGGAGATTGGTATCTCCGTTTTAGCAGTATCGGTCTCCCGATCGCGAGTCCTTCTGGACTTCCCTTCCGCCCTGCAAGTTGGAATAAATCGGCGGAACAATGATCATTATGGGAATTTTTATAACCTTGTCAAGTATAGCTATCTCTGAAATTTCGCGACATATTATCAGATTTATCTTTATCGGATGAATTACGAAATCATGCCAAAAGGTTACCTGCGAGCCCTTGACTAGTCTCACATCCGATTTACAATACATCTATCAGTTATGAATAGGAGCGAAAACAACTATTAAGCGATACCTAAAACTGTAATTTCCTCACGACGCGAGTACAGTGCATTGCATACTCCTTGTAGCGTTATTACGATTTACCCAGATGACAAAGCCCCTCATGGTTTTGTCGTTGTTTATAATCTGCATTCCCATCACTAGGTATAGAGGTTATCGATGAAGAAAAAAACACTGGTTCTTGTCATGGCATTCCTTTCCTTGATCCTGTCGTCGCTATATTGCGATCCTCTTGACGACGCAAGGACTGCCGCCCGCAATGGAGACTTTAAAAAAGCATTAGGGATCTGGCTTCCACTCGCACAGCAGGGGAACGCGCAGGCTCAATACTACCTTGGCCTATGTTATTCGAAAGGGAACGGTCTAGACCAAGATTATCAACAAGCCTACAACTGGTACTTAAAATCAGCCAACCAGGGTTATGCACAAGCGCAATCAGATCTCGGGGTACTCTACCAAGAGGGACAAGGCATCAATCAAGATATTACAGAAGCGGCTATATGGTATAGAAAAGGTGCTGATCAAGGGTGCTCAAACGCGCAGTACAATCTCGCGTTACTTTACTATACCGGGAATGGCTTCGATAGAGACATGACCAAAGCAATTTACTGGATGAAGAAAGCCGCCGATCAAAACCTTCCTGATGCTCAGCATGTCTTGGGAATTGTATATCGTGATGGTGACGAGGTAATTAAAGACGACACAATAGCCCTAGAATGGTTTATCAAGGCTGCAAATCAAGGTTATGACGATTCTATCGGATATATAAAAGAGTACGCTTCGCAAAAAAGCCAGCCCGCGATAGACTGGCTAATTAAGCTTGCGCAAAATGGGAATAGTGAGGATCAATGCACTATCGGGCAAATAGAAGCTAGTTTCGAAGACGATCCAAGGTATTTTGAAAATGGAATCGCATGGCTGATTATAGCGGCAAACAATGGCAACGATGATGCAAACGATTTGCTTTACCGCTATTTAGTAAATCATCCAACCAGGAGCATTATCGATTGGCTCCAAACGAATGCCCAAAAAGGCGACTCTGTTGCCGAAAAACAACTAGGTGATTGTTACCAATTAGGATTATTTCTAGCCACAAGCTCCTCGACCGCCGCTGAGTGGTACACGAAAGCGGCAAACCATGGTAATACTGACGCCGCATACGAACTTGGTCTCCTTTACCTAAATGGCCAAGGGGTCAAGAAGGCCCCAGAGACCGCAATTAGGTTCATTGAACAGGCAGCGACGGCAAGGGATACCGATGCTTGTTGCTTGCTTGCGGAAATGTACGAGAATGGTAACGGTACGGCTATCGATCTGGTAAAGGCCTATTACTGGTATTATATAGCTGCAGAATTAAGACCCTGGCTATCGAACGGCTCGGCCCCAAATGATATTAACATGATACGCATTGAAAGCAAGATGACACTTCTACAACGGCAACAAGCCAAGAAAATGTTACACGACAGATCATAAGCAAATCGATACAGAAATGCTTCTACCCAGCTGTAGGTACAAAAGAAGTTCTTACGTTTTTAGGCGAAGCACGTCGCATTATTTGGTAGAAGCATATACAAGAAAGAAGGCATAGCAGCGATCCATGAACGACCAGGCCCTACTGGGCCTTGAAAAAGTTCTTACGTTTTTGCCGCTTTCAGGCAACAAAGTACCTACGTTATTGCCCGATCCCAATAGAAAAGTTCTTACGTTTTTGCCCCTTCCGAATGGCAAAGTTCTTACGTTTTTACCCCGTTCCAATGATGGGGCAGAGCCGACCCTACGGCCTACCACCCCAGCATCCTCGGCAGGACCTTGACCACGAAGTAGCCCGCGAGCACGAGAAGGATGGGGATCAGACAACCTCCCTTCCCTGAATCCTTGTCCTGGACAGTCGGCGTCGTGACCGGAGAAGGCGCCGGCGGCGGCGCCCTTTGAGAAGTAAGCTTCGCAAGGAGCTCCGCGTTGCTCGGCTGGCCAGGTCGCGTCGAGGTCGGCCTTCGGGAGCTGCCACGGGATGCCGAGCGGCCTCCGCCCAGGGAGCCCAGGAGCTCGGCATTGCTGCCGCGACCATGGTGCGACGCGGCGGCGGTGTCCTCATCGCAATCCCCCTCGTCTTCAAGGACCTCGACCTGGGCGAGGCGCCAGGCTGCCTCCCGTGAGGAAATGAAGCGGAGCTGGGAGCTATCCTGGATGGTTATCGATACCTGCGTGGAATAGGAGCGCTCGTTTAGGTAGGGTTCGTCGATGAGGCCGATGGCGCTCACGTAGCATCCTTCCCAGGAAGAGTCGGGCGCCTCATCGAAGGTCTCGAGGCCCTCGGACCAGATGGTCAGCTTGAACTCGTCGCTCTTCCAGTCGCCGAAGTTCACGAAGGCATAGGGCTTGCCGTATTTGGTGACGCCGTCCGCCTTGACGCTGACGATACGGCCGACGACCTCCACCTTCTCGCCTACGGCGTCGAGGAGGCTGTCGTAATCGTCGCCTGCGAGAACCCTATAGGGTCCCGCGTAGGGGCCTCTCTTTTTCCGGGCCTCTGTCGAGGCAGAGAAGGCGCCAGCAGCGTCAGCGGCCCCGGCGGCTTCAGTGCCTTCTTCCTCAGGGCCGCCCCGCGTCGCAGCCCCTGCCCCTTCGCGATAGGCCTCGGCCTGGAAGTCAGCAAGGGTCGGGAGGAGCTCGATAGGGCTCCTACAGAGACCTGCGAGGAGTTCCGCAGCGCGGCCAAGGCCAGGGAGCCTCCCTACGTCGCGGAAGGCAGGCGACGCGTCGGGGTCGAGGTAGTCCTCGCGGGAGAAGAGGATGTTCTCTCCCGTGGAGTATTTCCGGTACAGCCCCGGCTCGAGCTCGAGGGCCCGCAGGGAAAGATCGATGACAATGGAGGGGAAGCGGTCCTTCCGCTCGAAGGGCGAGGAGGCCGACCAGGCAGGATGCTGGTAATGCACATGCCCGGCCTCGAGGCTTGGGGCCCCGGCATCATCCGCAAAGGAGAGGCCATCGTAATCGATGAGCCTGATGCCGCCCGAGGGCCCGACCATGATGTTGCCGGTCTGGAGGTCGCCATGGATTATCCCTGCCCTGCCAAGGCTTGCGACAAGGTCGGCCAGCCCCTCCCTGAGGGTGCGCATCGCCCCCGCGTCGCGATACCGGGCCTCGACGTGTTGTCCGAGGACCTGCCCCTCGGCCCAATCCATCACGATGAGCGGAGCCACGATGCCGCCAGCCCTGACTCCCTCTTCCTCCCACTGCACCTTGACGAAATAACGCGCAGCCTCGGGATGCGGGCTCAGGGAGGCCGCGAGTTTCCCGCAGGCAGTCCGCGCCCTCGCCCTGCGCTCGGGCTCATCCCGGGAGAAGCAACGGACCGCCTTCCGTTGCCCCGAAGGGAGGCTCACCTCGTAGATGTAGGCGAAGCCTCCCGAGAGGGGCAGGGGCGTTCCGTAGGGACCGGGCTTGGCGCGGGCGCCCGCGAGGCTCGCAGGGAGGAGGCGCCCCTCGGGCGCGGCGAAGGCAGCGTTATATTCGGCGATGGTGGGCCAGGCCATGCTAGCGCACCCACACGAGACTCAGGTCGTCAGGCGCGAGCCTCCCTGCGTCGATCTCGGCCTCTGCCCAGGCCCTAAAAGCCGCGTCGTCAGCCCGGTCAAGGAAGCCGAGCAAGGCAGGCCTGGTCGCAGTAGGCTCGGCCAGGATTCGCTGAGCGAGCGCGTCCGTGGCAAGGACGACGGAAGGCCGACGCAATCCGGCGAGCGGAACCTGTATCCTGTGGAAGGAGAGCGCCCCCTGCCCGGCCTCGCCGACCAGGGCCGGCCTGTCCGTGAAGTCGCCAGCCGAGACGAGGGGGAAAGCGAGGACGATGCCGTAGCCATCGAGCACGAGGCCTTCCGTATCGCCTATCGCGGACAGCGTGAGGGAAAGCCCGAGGGCGCCGAACTCGGCCACAAGGGCCGTCGACCAGGATCCGCGCCTGCGCGACAGCGCAGAGAGCCAATCCTCAGGGCTCTCGCAGCGCCTCGAGTAGCGCTGCCTGGCCCTCTCGATGGCTTCAGGGCAGGGGCCTTTCCTTGCGAGGGCCGAGGCAAGCTCGGCTGCCCATCCGGCCGCGTCCCAGCTCGAACTCGCGCCGTCGCAGAGGGCCCAGCGCCCGGCTCCCGGGCAGGTCGCCCATCGGTCCTCGCCTGAGTCCCCATGTTCCGGCCGCGAGAGGATGGAGACCCGGCCGAAGGCCCTTCCGGACAGTTTCATAGGAGGGCTGTGGTCGAGGTCCCGAGCCTGAAGAAGCGCGAGACGATCTCCGCTCCCGCGCCGTAGGCGAAGAAGCGGCTCGTAGGCCCCACCTGCAGGCCCATCTGCCTCGCCATGGCCTCGAGGTGGGGCGGGAAGCTGCTCGACATCCCGAAGAGGAGGCTGCCGTACTCATCGAGGCCGGCGGGGCTGTCGGGGAAGACCACTTCCCTTCCGCCCCCCGAACGCACGTGGAGGTTGAAGAGGAGGCACTCGCCGTCGTCGGTATGGAGGCGCCTCAGGATGGAGGCCTCCTCGGCAGGGTCGCCGTCCGTGGACTGTCCGTCGGTCACGTGGATGACCGTGGGCGGATAGGAGGAGGGATGATCGTCGCACCAGGAGGCGACGAAGCGGCAGGCTTCTGCAAAGGCCGCGCGCATCGGCGTCCCGCCCGAGCATTGGGGCTCGATCCAGACGGGCACCTTCGTGCCGTCCCGCTCCGTGTCGAGGCGGAGGGGCGAGGCCACAAGGCGCGACATCGTGACGTAATCCTCGCCTGAGAGCGGAGGGGCGAAGGCGCTCCTGACGCCATCCTCGCTGTAGCCGAGACAGGCGACCTGGAAGTAGTCGCGGAGCCCTCCCGCCTTGTTGCAGCTCACGGAGAGCTCGAGGAGGCAGCGGTCGACGCTCCTGGCTAAGTACTCGGCCTTGCTGAGCCCATGCGCGTATGGTTCACCCATCGAGCCTGAACGGTCGAGGAGGAAGACGATGAGTGTCGGGTTCTGCCGGCTGATGGATCTGCGATAGCTGCCACCCTTCACTGCCGAGGCAGAGGCCTCGCTCCCCTTGTGCTTCATCGCTGAGACCCAGTCGGGCTCTGGCGTCTTCTGGGCTCCCCCACCCTCCCCGACGGTCGCCCCGGAAGCCATTGGCTCGGGATCAGCGGCTTGAGCCGATGCTGCCGGCTGCGCCTCATACTCTTGTTCCGCTCCGTCTGGCTCCACGCTTTCGGAGGAGGGCGGAGCCGCGCAGGCCTCCTCGGTCGCGACCTTCTCGGCCTGAGGCGCGATGGTCGCATCCGCACCCAGGACCCGCGTGGCCCCCGTGGCCCGGAGGTCCTCGAGGCCGCGGCGCACGAGGTCTCCCATGTTCGCGGCGAGGGCGCGGAAATCGAGGGTCTCGGGACCCGAGACGTCCACCGCGAACTCCACCTCGCCGAGGTCCCTGGAAGGATCGCTCATCGCGGAAATGATGGACTCGAGGGCGTCGCTGCGCAGGCGCGACCGCGTGAGCGCGCCGAGGATGCGATCGTCGAAGCCGGCAGCGAAGGCTCCGGCGTCATGGTCGGCCTCGATCTGGGCGGAAAGCCGCTCGATCTCGACGAGGCTCTCCGCCACCCTGGCGTCGACCTTGGTGACCTCGTCGATGAGGACGCCGAGGGGGCCGAGGTTGTCCCTGAGCACGTTGTCGAACTCGAGGGCAAGGCGGGTCATGGCGGTTATGTCGCGTTCCATCTCGTCGAGGTCCCGCGTGAACTCGTAGGTCCTGCGGTAGAGCGACACGTCCCCCTTGAGGGAATCGAGGACCTTGCGCTGGGTCGCTTCCTCGTCGACCAGGGTTTCGAGGGCCGCAAGGGCGTGTCGCAGCTTTCGGATCATGAGGACGCTCGCCCGGGTGAGGTTGAGGACGAGGCCCCTCACGCGGCGTTCCTCGGTCTCGATGCCTGCGGCCATGGCCGTCTGCCCCTTGGCCGTGGCCTCGGCGAGGAGGTCGAGCCGCTTTCGCTCCATGGACTCGAGTTCGCCGAGCTTGCCCTTGAAGTGCTCCTGGATGCCGTCGCCGACATCGTTGAAGGTCGCGGTGCAGGCTCCTATCTTCTCCTTGAGCGAGGCGATCATCTCGTCATAGCGGTTGACGAGCTCCTCCATGAGGCGGATGCGCTCGCCGGCGTCCATGGAGGGCTGCTTCCTGAAGATGCCGAGGAAGCGCTTCTCCTCGCTGCCGTCCTGTATCCGGTCACGCATATCGCGGATCTCGGACTGGAGGCTTTCGAAGCGCCCGTCCTTGATCTCGGGGAAGGTATACGACCTGCCAAGCAGCACCATGTCCTTCATCAACTTCCTCCCCATGCCACGCGTACGCGGTTTACCTTGATCGTCATCTGGCCAATCCGCCAGTCAAGGATCAACCAGATCGTGCCGTCCGGGTCCCTGTCGGTCGCAAGATACTGGGCGCCGCGACCGACGATGTCGCCCATCGCTGCAAGGGCGGACTGCGCCGCGGCCCCCGAACCGAGCCAGAGCTCGGCCCAGGCATGGGCCTCCGAATCGTTGGAGCCGATCACGATCCGCGCCTTGCCGCCTATCGCCTCGACACAGGAGGCGACCATCACCGCGAAGTCATCGCAATCCCCCGAAAGCCCGATGGCGAGGGTACGGCGCGCGGGCGAGACATAGTCGGCCCAAGAGACGCCCGGGTCGCTCACGTACTTCCAGGAGGAGGAGATCGCGCCATGGACGAGGGCCACCTGTCTCAGGCCCTCTACGGTCGGATGGAAGGAGCCCTGCGGGTTGTCGAAGGCCCCGGGATGCCCGCTCGCGAGCTTCACCGCGAAGTCGCGTACGAGGGGATCCATTGGTTGGACGGCCTTCTCGTAGCTCCCGCCCGCGAGGAGGGGCGTGGAGTCCTCGACCCGACCCTTGAGATCGGCTATCGCCTTTTTCGCGGCGTCGAGCTCCTCGCCGAGCCGCTTCGCGTCTCCCGCGGATTGTTCGAGGGCAGCCCTGTCGTCCTCGGCCTTCTTGAGGCGGGCCGTGAGCTCGGCTATCAGGGCCTCTTTCTCGGCAATCGTCTTGTCCTTGTCCTCGACGACCTTCCTGACCGCCTTCTCGACATCGGGATCGCGGTACTCGTAACCAAGGGTCTGCGAGATCGCCTTGAGCGCCGAGTCGACGGAGAGGCGCTCCGTGGCGACCGCGGGAAAGGGCTTGAGTCCCGCAAGGACGAGGAGAGATGCAAGGGCGGCTACAGGGGGAAGGAAGAACTTGAAAGATGCCTTGCCGGACTCGAACTGGCCCGCGATGGAGCCCGAAAGGATGGCGGCAAGACCCGCGAAGAAGGCGGGCCCTGGCTCGCCGAAGGCCGGGAAGCGGGCCGCCGCTCCGCGGATGCCCGCAAGGCCCGGGATGTCGAACACGGACGCGAAGCAAAGGAGGCCCACGGCTAGTCCCATGATGACCGGCAAGGCCCTGCGGGAGCTGCCGAAAAGCATCCTGAGGAAGGTCAGGCCCACGAAGGCAAGGAGGAGGCTCGCCGGGGCCCCGAAGGCCCCGAGGCTGCCCGAAAGAAAGTTGGCCGGGCCCGGCATCCCGCATATGAAGAGGGCCGTCGGCACCGCGAGGAAGAGGCCGACAAAGCCGATGAAATCGAAAACCCTTTCCGTCCTGGACCGCACGCGCCTTTCGTTCGCTTCCATGTGCTCGTCCTGTCGTTCCGTTTATGATATCCTTATGGATATCTTGGTTATAATGCCGGCCTTGGCCGGCCGCAAGGGTCGCAACCCGCCCTGACGCGATATGCGGCCCGCATTGGAAAACAGATGGAAAAAAAGAAGCGCCGCTTCCTGTCCTCGATCCTTGCAGTCCTGATCCTCGCTCCGGCCGTAGCGAGCCCCGTCCTCTACCGGGTCACGGACCTCCTCGTCCCCTTGAGCCGCTATGCGAAGGTCTCTCGCATGCTTCCCGTAACCGTCGTGCGGGTCGTCGACGGCGACACGATCGAGGTGGAGATCGACGATCCCCCGCCAGGCCTCGAGCAAAGGGAGATCGTGCGCCTCATCGGCGTCGACACGCCCGAGACTGTAGATCCGCACAAGCCTGTCCAGGCTTTCGGCAGGGAGGCCAGCGCCTTCACGAAGGAACGTCTCCTCGGGAAGACGGTCTACCTCGCCTTCGACCAGTCTCTCCGCGACGTCTACCAGCGCCTTCTCGCCTACGTCTACCTCGGGAACGGGACCTGCTTCGACCTCGAGCTCGTCGCCGAGGGCTACGGCTTCGCCTACGTCAAGTATCCCTTCTTCTTCATGGACGAATTCAGGAACGCGGAGCTATCGGCGCGTTATGCGAACAAGGGGCTCTGGGGGCGGAAGTGAACAACCCGCCCGCCTCCAGCGGCCCCCAGTTCGTGACAACTACGACAGTTCCCCATTCGACACTTTTTTAAATCGTTTTTACATTGTTTTGTACTGTTCTCCCGCTTCGAGTGACGGCTAGTTGCCGTTGCCTACGCGGGAAGCCTTTGCAAGGAGATCCGCGGGCACCTCGCTCGCGAGTACGACCATGAGGCCACCATCGGGGGCCATGGAGAGCGACTTGCCGAGTTCCCCGTTCACCGTCGAGGGGCTCAAGGTCCACATCGCCCCCGTGAGCGGGTCGACGATGAGCCAGCCGATCAAGGCACCGACGACGAAGTTGCCGGCGAGGTACCAGCCAGCCTCTAGGGAACCGGTGATCCAGACTTCCTGCTTCTCATAACCCGGAGCCTCGAAGACGACCCGGTACTTGGCCGCCTGGAAGTAGCCCTGGCCTTTCTTGAGAGGGATGGTGACCGGCGTCCTGCCATTGGCCACCATGGCCCCGGATCCGTCATAGACGGAGACCTTCGCGTTGTCCGGATCGCTCCGGAAGTCGATCCGCTGCTCCGAGCCCTTGATGAGGGTGGCGCAGGCCATGACCGGGAGGATGCCCACGAGGAGGGCGAGAAAGGGAAGGTAACGGTGCCGCATGTCTTCTCCTTTTGAATGAAGGTTGCCCTCAATAAAGCAAAGATCATGCCAAGCCTTCCCAAAGGCATTGCTTCGATCCCTTGCCGCGCCCCTCTCCGTCCAATGCGTCGATATCGCCCCATGGGCCAATGCTCCGGCCCTCTCCAGACTGCTCGAGCGCGTAACTCCGGTTCCGCGGTTACGGAACTTCCGTTACGGAAGCTCCCGTCATCGATCGTTCCATCCGTACCAGGCGACGCGAGGCCGACGGAGGCAGAGCCCTGGCAAGCCGTTATATAAGGTTGGCACGTTACCTGCTTTGTCATGAGCAGGAGGAATCATGAACAAAAGAGTTATCCTGTCTCTCGTCACCCTGCTCTCGCTTCTCATCGCTATCCCCGCAATCGGCCAGGAGGCGGAGCCCGCGCCCGGCATCCTGCTCCAGGTCGGCGTAGGCAAGTCCTTCCCGACCTACCCTTCGCAGACCGAGGCCGTGCTGTCCTATGTGGAGTCCCAGGCAGGCATTGATCGCGTACAGGTTTCCCTGGACCTTGCCCTTGGCCTTCCTGTTGGCAGGCAGGCCTTCGTCCTCATCCGCGTTGATGGCTCGGGCGATCGCCTCTACGATTCGTCCGATTACCTCCAGCTCAACCTCTATCTCTATTCCCTGGGGCTGCGTTGCCTTCCCCTGGGCAAGGGGCTCTATCTCGAGGCTGGCGCGGGGATGTCGAAGGGCGCCCTGGAGTCGTCAGCCGCGGAAACGTCCTACTCCGATCCCGGCTTCGGCTATACCCTTGCCATTGGCTACGACTTCAACCCTTCGACGAGGGGACTAGGGCTCGCCCTGGAAGCGCGCTACCTCGGCCTTTCCCTCGATGATGCGGACGCTGGTGTCCTCGTCCTCACCCTCAATCTCTGCTGGAAGTAATGCGATACAGGCCGGGCATTCTTCGGCTTGCCCGGCCTTTAGAAGAGGCGTTACGATGGTCGACATGCAAAACATACGCTCGCTGGTTTCCTTCGTCGGGATGAGGGACCCCTATCCGGAGAACGATGAGGAGCCGGGTCCCCTCCTCTCCCTCCTGGTGGACGCCGAACGGAATGGAAGGGCCTTCGATGAGGCCTGGCTCCTCTGCACGGGGAGCACCTTCCACGAGCGCGCCAGGGATCTCGGCCGCGAGGCCCGCGAGGAAGGCATCCTCACGCGATTCATCAGCCTCGACTTCCCCGTATCGGACGTCATCGACTACTCGGAGATCTGGCGCCTCCTCGGAGAAGCCGTCACGGCGATCAGGGCCCAGGCGGGCCAGCTGCCCCGCGACTGGTCGGTCCTCCTCGACTCGGGCACCCCCCAGATGAAGTCCTCCCTCTTCCTCGCCGCCCGTTCGGGCCTCTTTCCCGCCACCCTCCTCCAGGGCATACCTCCGCGCTTCGCGGGCGGGACCTACAAGGTGCGCGAGGTGAAGCTCGAAGGCCTTCCCTCCTTAAGCCTCGCGGGCGAGGTCCACGAGAAGAAGGCGACCTACGGCACGCGTACGCCGTCGCCTACCACCGGCACGGCAGCTCCCGACTCCGCCTACCAGACCCCGATCGGCAACTCCATAGCCTTTGCCGAGGCGCTGCGCCAGGCCGGATCGGCGGCCCGCTACGACGAACCGGTCCTCGTCCTGGGCGAGACCGGCACGGGCAAGACCCTGCTCGCGCGCCGCATCCACAAGGCCAGCCAGCGGAGCGGAGGGCCCTTCATCGAGGTGAACTGCTCCGCCATAGCGGAGAGCCTGGCCGAGAGCGAGCTCTTCGGGAGCGAGAAGGGCGCCTATACAGGGGCTGACAAGCCGCGCGCGGGCAAGTTCCGCGCTGCCCATGGAGGCATCCTCTTCCTCGACGAGGTGGGCGACCTCTCCCTCGAGGTCCAGGCCAAGCTCCTCAAGTCCCTCGAGGACAGAACCGTGACCCCCGTAGGCTCGGACAGCCCGGTGGATGTCGATGTCCGCCTTGTCGCCGCCACCAACCGGAACCTCCCCGCCATGATCCAGGAGGGCCGCTTCCGGAGGGACCTCTACGAACGGCTCAAGGTCGTCGTCCTGAAGCTGCCACCATTGAGGGAGCGCCGCGAGGACATCAGGCCCCTCGCCGACCACTTCCTTGGCGACTGGAACGCCATCTATGGCGAACGACGCTTCCTCACCGAGGAAAGCCTCAAGCTCCTCGAATCCTACTCCTGGCCGGGCAACGTCCGCGAGCTTGCAAACGCCATCAAGAGCGCAGCCAACACCTCCAAGAGCGAAGCCCTCGGCCCCGAATCCCTCCCGGACGAGATCCGCTCCTCGGGAAGGCGCGATGCGCGACCGACCGCCTCCGCCCCGGATGCCGGCGCAGAGGCTTTCGGCCCCGGAGCAGAGAGCCTCCCCGAAGCGGGCATCAACCTCAAAGCGCGATTACTCCAGGTAGAATGGGACTACGTTTCCGCCGCGCTTAGGCAGACAGGCGGCAACCGCGAAGCGGCAGCCAGGCTCCTCGGGATGACCGGGCATGCCTTCAGGAAGGCGCTCAGGGAGAGGCTTGCGGCCTTTGCGGACGAGGGGTGGGAAGAGGGGATGTAGCGCTTGGCTCTGGCATGTCGAAGTTTGACAGCTAGCGTGGCTCGCGATATGATCACATGGCTATTTCTGAGCCAAAAAAGGCATCAAACCATGAACTCACTTGAAACGTTCATCAATCTTCGAGTTCTCGTAGCCGCTCTCGGCGAAAAAGCGCATGCCGGATGGTGGGCTAGCTCATTCCTTGGAGAGGCAGGCATCCGTTACCTGACTTATGCATTTCCACGAGTTCCCGAGCTTGCCGCCATACAAGGTGCTGTTGAAGCCGCCCGGAGAGAGCATGATGCTCGCATCGGAGCCTCGGGAGTATCCCATCTTTTTAGGCAATCCTATGAGGTTGAACTCCTAATCCTGGATCAGCTCAAGTCGATGGGGGATGACCTTCGCGAGCGGATGGTTTCAACCTACTGCAATGCGCAGGAATGTAAGTCCGCTCTCCTGTCCATGGCCGGTAGTCCAGAATCAGGTCACGAGGGGCCAGTTCAAATTGGCACTATGAATGGACTACCTGACGAAGCATCCATAAAGCGCATGGCGGCAATCTACCTCGGGGCGTTCGAAGGCGGGCAATGTGCCTTTCCCTATTTCCTGAGTGCCGTATGAGTGATCGATCCTCTACCTATGCCACCGAGCTCATAAAAGTCGCAGGCCTTGTCTCCGAGTCTATTGAGCTGCTTCGCCTTTGGACTCCGGGCATGCGTGCCGCGGAGCTCAGGGATGTTGCGCTCCAGGCCGGAACTCTGGCCAAGGAAAGTTCCGATCGAGTATGGGTAATATCCCGGTATGGATTTGGGCTTCGGTACCTCGGAGAAGGACAGCGGCCTGCCCGTTATCTGAAACGGCTTGTCGAAGGTGGCGCACCGGTTTCCCTGCTGAGACAGCTATTCGCTCTCTACACTGCGCGGATCAATGGTCTCTTTGCTGATGTCGCAGGAGATTATTACTGGAGACTCAACGCACAGGGATCGGGGGAGATCAGCGCGGGACTTCTCGAGAGCTTTATCAAGTCGAAGTTCGGGACCCCCAAAGTGCCGCGGGCGTGGTCCGATGGAGGGACCAAGCGAGTTGCATCCGGCCTACTCAAGACACTTGTAGATTTCGGCTATGCCGCGCAAGGGCGGGAGGTGGTCCGGGCGATGACTCCGCCAAGGATCCTTCCCGATATGGTCGCATACATCGCTTATGAAGCCCGTGAACGCGGCATATCCGATTCCGCCATCGTCGAAGATCGGGCCTTCTCGCTCTTTGGCCTGGATCGGCACTCCGCCCTCGAAGAACTGATGCGTGTATCGGGACACGGCAGCCTTATTGTACAGTCGGCAGGAGAGCTCGTACGCATATCATACAAATTCGAAACCATGGAGGACTTCCTCGATGCCCTCGTCAGATGAACTCTTCGATGAACTTCTCATTCGCCTAAAAACGGCGGATAGATTCAGCGCCATGGGCGGTGAGCCGGTCTATTATCTCGTATTCCCCGCTGAGCAGATGCTGGAGATGAAGAGGAACCGAAAGGTCCTCGAGTCGCGCCTTGTTCTCGACGGGTGGGTTCCTGCCGTGCTCTCATTGGCAAAGGTGGTCAATGAGATACTCCGGTCCGATAGCGATCGGTCTATCATCCTCGAATCAGAAAAGAGTTACCTGGAAGACAGGGACTTTGATTCCATCAATGAGAGCCTGCGGAGTATCCTGCTCGGCACAGGAATCGACAAGGTTACCATGCGAATCCTCGCCGAACTTGAGTCACTTAAAGGCAAAGAAGGCGCAATTCTCATAATTACCGACGTCGAGGCCTTGCATCCATACCTTCGCATTGGTGCCATAGAACAGCGCCTTCAGGGGCGGTGCCCGGTCCCCGTCGTCATCTTCTATCCCGGGAATCGCACCGGAAATTCCACATTGCAGTTTCTCGGTATTTGGCCTGATGACGGCAACTACCGTTCGACTCATATAGGCTGAGGAGCATGAAATGAACAAAATACGCGAGCTTTTCGATCCTACGAAGCCAATCGACCGCCGCATAGAAAAGGTCATCAATTATGAGCTTGTCGGCGACGATCAGCTCAAAGCCGAAGTCACTGAGTACGTGGCGACAGAAAGCATTGAGGAGCATTTTCTCAGGCTCCTCGATATCATGGACCAATCCATGTCGGGCGATTCCGTGGTCGATACCTCAGTCTGGGTATCGGGCTTCTACGGCTCTGGAAAGAGCTCCTTCACAAAATACCTTGGCTTTGCCCTCGACCCCTCCAAAAAAATCGGCACTCGGCCCTTCCTCGATTATCTCGTTGATCAGTTCTCGAAGCAGTCGACCAAGCAGAAATTAAAGACGGTCGCAAGCAAGCACCCGCTCACCGTCATCATGATAGACCTCGCGAGCAACCAGCTTGCAGGCGCAGGCATGGCCGATGTTTCGAGCGTCCTGTATTGGCAGGTCATGCAGTGGGCGGGATATTCCCGCGATCGCAAGATCGCCTATCTCGAGTTCATGCTGGAACGCGACGGCAAGCGGGAAGCTTTCGAGAAGCGTTATTCCGAGCTCTCGGGCGGCAAGACCTGGAGCGAAGTCCAATCCAATCCCCTCGTCGCCGCTACCTGGGCTGCAAAGCTCGCCTGCCAGTTTTATCCCGATATCTGGAAGGACCAAGTGGAGTTCTCGAAGATCAGGCTCGATGAAGCCAGTTTCGAGGAACAGCGTGTAGGGGAAATGCTCGATATCATCAAGCGTCGGGCCGGAACAGACAAGGTCGTCTTCATCGTCGATGAGGTTGGGCAGTACGTATCCGGCAGGGATGAACTCATACTCAATCTAGACGGACTTGCCAAGAATGTTAAAAATATCGGCCGGGGAAAGGCCTGGCTCGTGGCCACGGCCCAGCAGACCTTGACCGAGGACAATCCACAGGCGCAGATCAATTCGCCCAAGCTTTACAAACTCAAGGATCGCTTTCCTGTCGCGATCGATCTTGAGGCGAGCGATATCAGAACGATTTGCCATCGCAGGCTTCTCGCGAAATCCCCTGTCGCGCGCGAGGAACTTGGAAAGTTCTTTGATGCTCACGGGCAGAAGATAATCCACGCGACCAAGCTCAGCCAGGCCAAGGTGATTACCTCGAGTCTCGATAGGGAATCGTTCATCGACCTCTATCCATTCCTTCCGCAACACCTCGACCTCCTCCTGATTCTTCTGGGGAGGCTTGCCAAGACTTCCGGGGGTGTTGGGCTTCGATCGGCCATAAAAGTGGTCCAAGACGTGCTCATCGATTCGGGCATTCCCGGTGTCGCACCTCTCGCTGACGCGCCGATCAGCAGGCTTGCCAATGTGGTGATCTTCTATGATTGCCTCAGGAAGGATATCCAGCGTTCCTTCCCCCATGTCGTGCAGGGAGTGGAAAAGGCCATTGCGGCTTTCGGCGCGGACTCCATGCCAGGCAAGCTCGCCAAGGCCATAGGAGTTCTCCAGTCCATTGAGGATTTTCCACTTACCGCGGACAATGCCGCAGCGCTCATGCTCCCTTCGGTGGATTCCGAACCGCTTTTCGAAGCTGTGCGACAGGCCGCAAAGGAACTCCTGGATGAGCCCCTTGTGCCCCTCGCCGAGGTGGATGGACGCCTTCGTTTCATGAGTCCGGTCGTTGACGACCTCAACAAGAAACGACAGGCCATGCAGCCGACTTCCAGCGAATTACGCGATGTCTATGTCCTTGCACTCCGCGACCTTTTCTCGCCCAAGCCTTCGGCGCGAACGCAGTCCGGGAAGAGCGTCACGTGCGGTATCAAGCTCGCGGACGGAACAGGATGGTTCCCCGTCCAGGACGATGGTGAGGAGATCCAGGTCCACCTCAGCATCCAGAAAGACTCATTGCACGAGCGCGAGCTTGCCGCGCTTATCGAGAGATCGCGCACCCCCGAATGCGCCAAGGCGATATACTTGGTTGCTCCGGAAGAGCCCCAGCTCGAACATATCGCGCTCGAACATTGGAGAAGCAAGAAGATCTATGACCTCGAACATGCCCGTGCGCTCGACAAGGACGTCGTTGGCTACTTGAGCGGACAAAGATCCAAGGCCCAGACAAATTTTTCCGATCTCATTGTCCGATTGGCGCAAGGCTTCTTGAAGGGATCATTTGTTTTCAGGGGACAGCCGGTAGGCGTGGCGACCTATTCGAGTGACCTTGGCGGAGCGCTGAAGGAAGAACTTGGCCGAGCCGGCGAGGAGGTCTACCGCAAGTTCAAGGATGCTGCTGTACAGGCGGAAGGCTCTGCTGCCGAGGGGTTCTTGCAGACGCAGAATCTATCCGCTATTGCCAGCAAGAACGATCCCCTTGGCCTCGTCGACAAGACCAACAACAGCGGGACGATAAAGAAAGACCAGCTCGCGTTCCGGGATATTGCCGACTACCTCGATACGCGCGGCCTTGTGGAGGGCAAAAAGCTTCTCGATGATTTTGCGCAGGCACCATACGGCTGGTTCAAGGACACGACGAGGTATGTGGTCGCGGCGATGCTGGCCGCAGGCGCAGTGAAGCTCAGAGTGAGCGGCAACGAACTGAATACGCCCACTCCCCAGGCTATCGATGCGCTGAAAGGGCCTCAACAGTTCAACAAGATAGGTGTCATGCTGCGGGGTAACCCCCCTCCGATAGAACTCCTTCTCTCGACTGCGGACCGCCTCCTCGAGTTGACCGGAAATTCAGTGCCGCCGCTCGAGCGTGACATCGCAAATGCCGTGTTGTCCGCTTTCCCGGATTTCCAGAACACCTACTCCTCGCTTTCCGCAAGGCTTTCGGGGCTTGGCCTTGCCGGATCGGACCGCGCAGAGAGCTTGTGCGACCGCATTTCCGAGCTCTTGCGCGGCGATGCATCAGATGCGCCGTATCGCCTGGGCCCTCCGGATAGCGTTCTCTATAGGGATCTGTGTTGGGCACGGGATTCGGTCAAGGCACTCAAGGAAGGGGCCGGAACGCTCGGGGAGCAGGCTCGCCAGATGCTCACGGCCATTCAGAACCTTCCCGAGGATGGTGGCGTCCTTGAGGAGCTTCGGTCGCGGACGGAACAGAACCGACATGAGCTTTCGGCCGAATTGAAGAGAGAGGACTGGCACGCACGGCGGCCGGAGATCAGCCAACGGCTCGCCGAGCTTGAGGCGGAGGTTGTCGCAGCCTGCCATGCTCTTGCATCCGACTGCTCGGCATATGCGGAAAAACGATGGCTCGAGATCGAAGCGAGTACGGGCTTCAATTCGCTGAGTCCTGAGGAGCGCGAAAGCGTCGCGCTCGATCGGCCTAAAGTCGAGATTCCCCCAAGTGTCGATATCGTCGCCCTTGAGGCGCTTTTCAAGCTCCGGTACGCGCTTTCCATTCGCTTTGACAGGCTCGAGGCGAGGATTGCCGCATTTGCCGAAGAAGATCTCGATGAAACTGAAGAGGCCGACGGGACAGACGGCGCAAGGGAGTATCGGCTCAGCATCCGGCGAGGCGTCATCCGAAGCATGAACGATCTTGACGACGTTTCCGCTGGCATCGAAGCCGCCCGGATTGCTTTCGGACAGGGAAAGACAGTCATCATCGAATAAGGGATGGTCAAAATGGCGATCGACAAGGATGGTCGAACCAGGATTGAAAAGCTTGTGAGCGATTGCCGCAAGCTTCTCGAGGCTGAATATGGCGCCCAGTTCCAGACGGTGTTCGGTATAGGCCTCGACGGTACTGTTGCGGCCCTTGGAAGCCTTGGGCATCTCTCCGACAGCGAACGGCGCATCGCACTGGCCCTGCGCGAGGAGCTTTCGCATTTCGCCGCGAGGAAAACCGAAAAAAAGGAAATCGCCCTCGCTGCGGAGAGACTCTTGCGCGAGCTCTCGTTCACGACCCTCAATCGCTTTGCCGCCCTGAAGCTCTGCGAGAGAAGGGAATTCCTGTTCGAGTCAATCAGCTCAGGCTATGCCTCGAAGGGCTTTGAGCTCTACGGACGCCTTGCCGGGCCAGCGCTTGGCGATAGCTACGAGCGATACTCGCGCTATATCGAGAGCGTTTTCGATGAGCTCTCGCTTGATCTCGGAGCCTTGTTTGACCGGCGGGCGCCTGGAGCCCTTTTATTTCCTAGAGAAAAAGCCTTGCTTGAGTTTTTAGAGCTCCTCAACGACAAGTCCCTCGATCAACTCTGGGGCGAAGACGAGATGATCGGCTGGATGTATCAATACTTCAACTCGAAGGAAGAGCGGCGCGAGATGCGCGCGGATTCCGGTGGCGCTCCACGCAATAGCCGCGAACTCGCGGTGCGGAACCAGTTCTTCACGCCGCGCTATGTAGTCCGATTCCTTGTCGACAATAGTATAGGCCGCCTCTGGTATGAGATGACTGCTGGAAAGACCAGTCTGGCCGAATCCTGCGAGTTGCTCGTTAGGAAGCCGAAGACGGTTTTCCTCGCGAGAGGGCAGGCAATTCCTGCTACAGAAGATGAAGACGTCGACTATCGCTCGTTCCGTGAGCTGAAGGATCCCCGCGAGCTCCGGATGCTCGATCCCGCCTGCGGCTCCATGCATTTTGGCCTCTATGCGTTCGATCTTTTTGAGGTGATCTACCGGGAAGCATGGGATGACTACCCGGAATGTTTCCTTGACCTTCGTGCTGCGGGCATGAGCCGACAAGAGTTCCTCAAGCAGATGCCCGCACTCATCATCGAGCACAATATTCATGGAATCGATATCGACCGCCGCTGCGCGCAGATAGCGGCCCTGTCGCTCTGGCTGCGCGCGCAGAAAAGCTGGAAGGCCGCCGCGATCCAGGCAGCCGCACGTCCCAGGATACGGAAGAGCAATATCGCCTGTGCCGAGCCGATGCCAGGCGAGGCCGAGCTTCTCGAGGAATACGCCGGATCCCTCAAACCTGCCGTTCTGGGCGACCTCGTGAAAACCGTATGGGCAGATATGCGGCTTGCCGGAGAGGCAGGGAGTCTTCTCAAGATCGAGGAAAAAATAGAGAAGGAAGTCGGCAAGGCCAGAACCGCCTGGAAGGTCTGGACAATTGATATGAAACGACAAGTCTACGCTCAAGGAGACCTTTTCTCCAAAGGCAGGCAATTGTCGCTCAAAGACCTTCTTGGCTACGACGTGGCCGACATCGGCGAAGCGGCCGAGTGGGAGGGCATGGAGGCCAGACTCCTTTCCGCCCTCAAGGGTTTTGCCGAGGCGGCGCAGGCCGATAACGGGACGGGCAGACGACTCTTCGCCGAGGATGCCGCGGCAGGCTTCGCCTTCATCGACCTCTGCCGAAAACGCTACGACGCGGTGCTCATGAATCCGCCCTTCGGCGAATCGGCGGCGGGGGCAAAGCAGTACATCACCGATGAGTATCCCAGGACCAAGAATGACCTCGCGGCCGCTTTCATCGAGATGGGACTAGCGCGTCTGGAGGCGGGCGGATCGGTCGGCGCCATCACCACGAGGACTATCTTTTTCCTCTCGAGCCACACCAGGTTTCGGGAAGAGATCATGCTCAAGGAGGCCCGGCCGGTGGTATTCGCCGACCTTGGCTTCGGGGTCCTGGACGCCATGGTGGAAACCGCGGCATATGTGGTCGAAAAGGTCTGAGCGGGGAACAGGGGGCGAAGGTGTCGATGCAAATGTCGAAGTTGTGCTGCCGCTCCATCCGCATCAAGTACATTGATCCGGCGATCGTCCATGACTATACGCACCACACTTGCCAGCAAGTGTGGTATGTTTTATCATGATACCAGTATGAAACCCGAGACCGAGAAACGGATACTTGAACTTGTCTCGAACAACGGCGGCTATGTCCGCACGGAAGCCTTGCTCAAGGCCGGGGTTCATTCCGCCCACCTTGCATCCCTCGTGAATTCAGGAAGCCTTGTGCGGCTCAAGAGGGGCCTGTATGCCCTCGCTAATGGCGGGGACAGGTCCGAGCTTGCCGATGTCCAGCGCGCGCTGCCCGGCTGTGTCTTCTGCCTGGGGACGGCCCTCTCGATCCACGGGATAGGGACCTGGGAACCGCCCGAGGTTCAGCTTGCCGTGCTTCGGGACAGGCGGATCACCCTGCCCGAGTTTCCGCCCATACGGCTTTTTTCCTTTTCCGCAGCTCGATTCGAGCTTGGGGTAGAGGAGCACAAGACAGGTGTCGGCACAATCCTCGTCTATGATCGGGAAAAAACCATCTGCGATATCCTGCGATTCCGGAACGCCATCGGCATCGACATAGCCATGGAAGCCCTGCGCGAGTACCTGAAGGGCAAGCCTCGGAACATGCAGAAGCTTTTCGATTACGCCAGGCGACTCCGAATGGAAGGGACCCTTCGAGGCTATGCGGAGGCCCTGCTATGAAGGGACGGGAAGCCTCGATAGCCGCGCGGCTGAAAAGCGCGGCCATCAAGAGAGGCATCAATTTCCAATACGCGACCCTACTCTACATGCTCGAGGGACTGCTCAGGAGGCTGGCGGTCTCTCCGTACCGGGATCACTTTGCGCTCAAGGGCGGGCTCCTTCTCCAATGCCTGATCGAGTCGGGGGGACGAAGCACCAAGGATGTCGATTTGCTCGGACTCAGGATCGAGAATGATGCCGAGAAACTCAAGGCGATATTCACATCCATTGTCCAGATAAGCGCCGACGATGCTCTCCGCTTTGACGAGACGACCATGAGGGTAGAATCCATCACAGAAGGTACGGAGTACCATGGAGTCAGGGTGCGAATGACCTGCTTTCTCGGTACGATCCGGAACGAACTTCAGGTCGATGTGGGCTTCGGTGACGCCGTGGATCCTCCGCCTCGGGAAATCGACTACCCGATCATGGTGGATGGAAACGGATTCTCCCTCTATGCATACCCACTGGCGGTTGTCGTAGCGGAGAAGTTCGAGACGATGATCGCCCTGGCGGAAATCAACAGCCGCATGAAGGATTTTTGGGATGTTGCCTTCATCCTCGAGAACTTCGGCGTTCCGGATGAGGAGCTTGGCGCTGCGCTTAAGGCGACCTTTTCACGAAGGGAAACGCATGTGGTCCAGAATCCGCTGATATTCAGCCCTGATTTCGCGGATTCGGAACGAGCCAAGACTCTTTGGGCCTCCTTTCTCAAGAGGACCCTTCTTCCGGATAAGGAGTGGGAAGGGGTTCTGGCCATAATTAAGAGACGACTAGGCCCGCTCTATGAGGAGATAGATCGTGCCTGATGATGTCGTTTTCTGTATCCATTGCTTTTCTTCGAGGGAACAACTGCCGGCAAGCCTTTCGCCTGTTCGTCGCGGCAGCTGCCCCTGGTGCGGCGGGCGGAACCAAGCCCTCTATCCAATGCACGCACTCTCAGATTGCTTCCGGGAGCTCGCCGCGCAGTACCCCGAGGCAGAGAGCTTCGAGGATGGACCGAACGACCTTCTCTACAAGCAGCTTAACCATGATTGGTATCTCTTTGACGATTCATTCGCTGCCTCCGAGCGCTTCTCGGATTTCATCGATGCGCTACTCCATTCCGGCCTTGATAACGATGAAGCCTATGGCGAGCGGGATTCTCGCAGCCTGGTAAGGCCCATTGAAACTCAGCTCCTTTACAAATTTGAGGAGGCTCTCGGGGACAGCCTTTTCACCGGTCGTTTCTGGGAGCATTTTTCTCTCCCCGGCGGGCCATCGGTGAGCTGGTACGACGCCTTCCTCGAGGAAATGGCTATCGAGGTACATCAGGATGCGCAGCTCTTCCGGGCACGGGTCTGGGATAGAAACATCGAAAAGGAACGCTTCAATCGCAGCACGATGGGTTCTCCTCCACTCGACAAGGTGAGTGCTGGGCGCTCCAACCGCCGATGCCAGCCAACCTTGTACTGCTCTGGCGACATTGACACCTGCATTGCCGAGGTCAGGCCCTATAGAGGAGCTGGCGTGGCTGTATCGGCTATCAAGCTCAGCCGCGGCGTACGCGTTATAGATTTCGCGTCAGCACCGCCGGCACTAGTGCCGCTTTGCGTCGAAAATGTCGGTTGGCACATCCAAGCCCGCAAACTTCTCGGCCATATCTCCCATCTCTTCTCACTTCCCGCGAACCCGAGCGCAAGCGAGCTCTATTATGCGCCGACCCAAGCGCTCTGCGATTCGCTGCGGGAAGCTGGCTTCGATGGCATCCGATACCGGAGTTCCCTAAAGAATGAGGGCATCAACTACGCTTTTTTCAATCCTGATCTAGGTATTCCAGAAGAACCTGAGTATCGCTGGATAGATGGGATTAGCATACAGTACTCAGGCCTCGAACATTACGATACCGAGCATCCCTACGCCTACGACTATTGGAGATCACACCCATGACCACACCCTTCCTCCGCCTCCTAACCTCAGATGATAAGGAATCGGACCTCTCTGAGTGCATAAGTGATATTTCGTCGTCGGCGTTATCCGATCATCCTAAGGTATTCCCGATTGAATCAGGGGATCTTTCATCTGTTCCCAATAGCCCTTTTGCGTATTGGATATCGACTACAGCAAAAAAGAGATTGCAGGGACTAAAGCCGATTGAAGGAGAAATTGCGGAAATCCGAGTTGGTCTTCAGACTGGCGATGATAGAAGATTCCTAAGGAATTATTGGGAAGTTGTTGCCGAAAAGATCTCGCTTGAAGGGCCTAATGATTACTACTTCTACACGAAGACCGACAAGGCTGCACCCTTTATTTCTCCAATATACCTACTTGTTCAATACAAACGTAATGGGTATGAGGTAAAAAACCACTTTGGGAAAAATGGCAAACTACGATCAAGACCACAAAATGAGGCATATTACCTTAACAGCGGTATCAGCTACATGCTCCGCTCGCTCCGTTTAGTGCCATATATAGTGCCGAGCAATACGATACCAACAGCCGGAAGAGCCCAAGTTTATGGGAAAGGTATCGATATAGAGCCTCTTCTTGTATTGCTCTCATCAAACATAGCAAGCGCGTATGCGAGATTTTCCGGGGAATCTTCTGCAAGACCGAAATTTCAGGCTGGAATGGTCCAGTCGATACCTTCGCCAGGGATTCAAAAGCTTAAGAGCTTGGATATTAAAAAAACTAATTTGCTCGACAGCATATCGTCGTGGCTTAAGTATTACGCATCGGCTGAACCATGTATCTATTTTTCGGGGTACCATGGATCAATGCAGAAGCCAGAAATTGATCTTAGATCATTGATAGGGCAACAGGCTGAAAAACAAATCGCTTCGTTGTACGGCATGACGGATTCCGAGCTTCGGGAGTTTGAGATCGATATTGAAGATGCAGTGCTGATAAAAGAAAGCAGTCGTCGATCATCGACCGAGGCAGATAATGCCCTGACTAAAGCCGATAGTGAGGATGAAGACGATAATTCTGAGGACGAAGAAGATGATTACGAGAAACCTGATGACCAAAAGGACGCATACTTTTCATTTTTCGTTGGGATTCTCTTTGGTCGATTTGATAGTCGCATAGCACGCGATCCTTCATTTACTCCAGCATTGCCAAATCCCTTCGCGCCGCTCCCAGTCTGCCCTCCCGCTATGCTCGTTGGCGCAGACGGCCTTCCAGCACGAGCGGACAACATCGCGAGCGAAACTTGGCTCCGCGCCCGGCCTAACGCAATCAGCCTGCCATCGGAACCCGAGCGCTCACAGAAGATCCGCGCCGCTGATTATCCGATCGATGTGCCCTGGGACGGTATCCTCGTAGACGACCCAGACGATGGTCGAGACATCGTAGCCCGTCTCCGCGCCGTCCTATCCTATCTCTATGGCGCTGAGGCAGACGCGAAGGAACGTGAACTCTGCGCCGAGCTTGGCGTATCCGATATCCGAGACTACCTGCGAAAGCCTTCGCTTTTTTTTGACTCGCACCTCAAGCGCTACTCCAAGAGCAGGCGGAAGGCGCCGATCTACTGGCCCCTCCAGACACGCGATGGGCGCTACACTATCTGGCTCTATTATCCCCGACTCACCGCCGACACCCTCTACGGCTGCTCCAACATTCTCGAAGACAAACTCAAGCTCGAGAAACGCAAGCTGGAACTCGCCCGAGCCGAGCTCTCCGACAAAGGAGGGAAGGCGGAGCGAGCCCGCGTCGAGGAGCTTGCGGACTTTGTCGCCGCCCTCACGGAGATGAAAGAGGAGATAGACCGCGTTGCGGGCCTTCCCTACAAGACGGACCTCGACGATGGAGTTCAGATTTCTGCCTCCCCCCTCTGGAAACTCTTCAGACTGCCCGCCTGGCAGAGAGAGCTAAAAAGCACCTGGGAGGAACTCGCCGAAGGAAAGTACGACTGGGCACACCTCGCCTACGCCATCTGGCCCGACCGCGTGCGGGAGAAGTGTAAAAAGGATCGCTCCCTCGCCATCGCCCATGGACTTGAGGATATCTGCGAGCAAAAGGCACCCGAGGCTAAAGCTGCAGTGAAGAAGAGGGGCAGAAAGACGGAGGCCCGCAATCTTGATGAGGACTCAAGCCTCGATTTCGAAGAGTGATCACTAAACAAAGGAGATCAGAAAATGGAGCTTAAGCCCTTCGACGATGTTTTTTACAAGCGAATATTCAGGATTCCCGACTACCAGCGGGGATATGCATGGAAACGCGAGCAGCTTGTCGATTTTTGGGAGGATCTTCTCAACCTCGAGGATGGGCGAGAGCACTACACAGGCATGCTCACTATTAAGGCGAAGACGAATAGCGAAATTGCCTCGGAATCGCCCGAGTACTGGCTTGTGAAACAGGGCTACTCCGTTTGCGACGTCGTGGATGGGCAACAGCGCCTCACGACCTTCGTCATCCTCATCCAGTGCATGGTAAACGCGTTTCGCTCTCTGCCGGCGCATCAAGGGCGGGCTGACGCGGAGATCGTAATTGCGGACCAGTGCCTCGATGACGTTATAGGGCGTTATCTCTTCAAGGAAAAGCCGCCCGAGAAGGTACTTCGCACCCACCTCTTCGGCTACCATGAGGACAATCCAAGCTACGAGTACCTGAAGCGAGTTATCCTTGGCGATGCTTCAGGAGGCCCAATCGAAGAGTCCTTCTATACCCTCAACCTCGACAATGCGAAGCGCTATTTCGAGGGCCAGCTGGAGAATCTGAATGAGGCCAAGCTCGTCGAGATATTCGGCCGCTTAACCCAGCGCATGCTCTTCAACGTCTACATGATCGACAAGGACCTCGATGTCTTCGTCGCCTTCGAGACCATGAACAATCGCGGGAAGAAGCTCTCGAACCTCGAGCTCCTCAAGAACCGCATGATCTACCTCACGACCCTTTTCCCCTCCGACGGGCAACGCCAGGACGAGATCGCCGAGGTCAGGGCCATAATCAACGACTCGTGGAAGGCCGTCTACAAGTGGCTCGGTTACAATAAGCAGAATCCCCTCAACGACGACGATTTCCTCAAAGGCCATTGGATTGTCTATTTCAAGTATTCCCGCCAGATGGGAGACGACTATATCCGTGACCTCCTCGGCGAGCGATTCTCCCCCAAGCAAATCTTTCGCGAGTACGAAGCGAATGTCGCGCTCGAGGAGAGCACGGAGCTCGCCGGCGTCGAGGAAGGCCTCTCTGATGAGGAGGACGATGCTGCGCAGAATGGCGAAGCCGTAAATGGGCGCGATCGGCTCAATCTCGCCGATATAGCAGCCTACGCGAAAAGCCTCTCCGAGTTCGCAAGAGCCTGGTATGAGACCTTTTTCCCCGATCAGAGCCTTCCGCACTCTCACCTTACGCTCAGGGATATAGAGTGGATCGAGAAGCTGAAGCGGCTCGGCTACACCTACTTCAGGCCCCTTATCGCTGCCATGCTTTGCAGGGTGACTTCAGAAGCCGATCGGATCGCACTGTATCAGGCAGTTGAGCGCTTTATATTCCTCGCCTTCAGGCTAGGTCGTTCGAACAGCAATTTCAGATCGAGCGTATTCTACGGATTGGCCCGCCAGCTCTATAAAGGCGAGATCGAGTCTTCCGCCATACTCGATCAGATCGGGCGGGATCTTGGCTGGTGTTTCCGGGAAGATGGATCCTACGAGACCCAGCACTTCAGCGCCCACATGCACAAGCTCTTCGACAGCAGGGCAGGCTACTATTCCTGGCAAGAGCTCCACTATTTCCTCTTCGAGTACGAGGCATACCTCGCGGCGAATCGGGGCGGACATAAGATCCACTGGGAGAGCTTCTCCAAGCGGGAGAAGGATAGGGTATCCATCGAGCATATCTATCCGCAAACCCCGGAGGACCGCTCCTGGAAAGAGGCCTTCCCGCGAGCGAAGAAGGAGCAGAAGGCTCTGCAGAATAGCCTTGGCAACCTCCTCGCCCTGTCGCAATCGATTAACTCGAGCCTGCAGAACGATCCCTTCGATGCGAAGAAACGCGTGAAACGCGGCTCTGATGGACAGGTCGTGAGGGCGGGCTATGCAAATGGCTCGCACTCGGAGATAGCCGTTTCCGAGTACCCCTCCTGGACTCCTCTGACCATTAAGACGCGCGGACTCGACATGATCCGCTTCCTGGAACAGCGATGGGGAATAAACATTTCCTCGGACGAAGAACGGCTCGAACTCCTCAACCTTTCTTTCCTCCAGGAAGACAGGTAGGATGGGGACAGCATGAAAATTGAAACATATATCAAAGCCGAATTTGAGAAGCGCCTCGACAAGCATTCCTGTCTCGTCATCCATGATGAGGAAGGACGCTATGCGGCCATCGCATTGTCCCTCGCTTCAGATTCGACCAAGGTCATCGATGCGACGGGGTCCCTCGTTATTGCGCGGGAAGCGGCCCTCGAGGCCTGGAGCCACCTGCCGGACAAGGCGGGATTCCGGCTTGTCGTCTATCTCCCCTGGGCCAAGCCAAAGGATAGGCGGGCAAAGCGGGAGGATGCCTTTGCCCCATTCTCCCTCGGCGGCGCGGTATTCCCGGACGGCGACGCGGACAGCTATCGCGAGCTCTGCATCCAAGCATTCCCCGCGCAGGAAGCGGAGGTTGAAAAGCTCTTCGATTCAGGCCTTCCTTCTTTCGAAGCCGTGAACTCCCTGGCCGGAGGCGCCATTTGGCCCGGCCTCCGCGCCCTCCTCGGTGTGGATTCCGAGCGGGAGATGCTTCTTTCCCTCCTTGCCCCCTCGGCTGGCTTGAAGTCCACGCTGGACGCCGGTGGTCCCTGGCTTGAAGAGGCGAGGCGGCTCGCCAAGGCATCCCTCGATCTGGAGCTTCTGGGGGGGGATTGGCCAAAGCTGCAGGAATCCCTGGGGCGCTACCTCCTCTTCAGCGAATTCGCCCTGGACATCCCCGGGCCTCTTCCCTCGGCCTTGTCCGAGGTCCCCCACGCCGGTAATGAGCGACGGAACATCGTTTTTGCCCTCTGCGAAGCTTTGCGGGATTCTCTGTCCACCCGCCCCCTCTATCGAGAGCTTGCGACAAAGGTCGAAGGGGCCCTAGGGCTAGCGGAGAAATTCGCGCGGGTAGAGAGCCTCGGGAAACGGGAGACCTTCATGTTCCAGAACAGGGCCATCCTCCATTCCTGCGTCGCCTTGGCCAAGGCGGCCGATTTTGGCGCGGCGCGCCAGCTCTGCCTTGGGGAGGAGGCTTCTGTCTGGTTTGACAGCTCGGCCGCCATCAGATCGGTATGGGCCTGTGCCAAGTCCGCGATTGCCCTTCTCGATGGCGTCTCGGCATTCGACGGCATCACCGACGGGCGAAAATCGGTCTCCGACCTCGTGGTTTCCTACGTCGAGCGCTTCTCCGGCCTGGACGCGGCCTATCGCGATCTTGAAGCCTTCCTCTCCGATATGGAAAGCGGAAGTGACCTTGGCGAGGAGCTCCAGGGACTCGTCGACCTCGCCCGCTCCTCCTATTTCAAGACAGCAGAGACGCTGCATCGCGAATTCCTCCAGGCTGTCGGGCGTGATTCCTGGATAGGTCCCGCGACGAGCGATCAGGCGGCGGTTTTCAAAAGCCGAGTTGCGCCGCGACTCGAAAGCCGCGAGAAGACGGCATACTTCATGATCGATGCCCTCCGCCTGGACCTCGCCCGCGAACTTGTCCTCGCCCTTCCCCCCGGCTACCACTGGGAACTTAATACTGTCCGAGCCAAGCTCCCGAGCGTCACTCCTGTCGGCATGGCCGCCCTGCTGCCCGGGGCCGAGTCCAAGCTGTCTGTCGATATAGAGGCGGGCGCCATCGCTCCGCATATGGGCTCGACGCGGGTGGCGAATGCGCAGGAGCGCATAGCCTACCTCAAGTCGGTCTATGGAGACCTGGTCCGAGATGTCCAGATGAACGAGCTGGAAGGGCTCAAGAAATCCGATCTCGGGGATGCTGTCGTCCTCCTCGTCGTGCGATCCACCGAGATCGATTCCGCCGGCGAATCTCTGGGGGCCGAGGCGCTTCCCATGCTCTCGCTCCTTTTGCGGAATCTCCTGCGCGCCATCGAACGCTCCAGGAAACTCGGATTCTCGAAAGCCATCATCGCGACTGACCACGGATTCCTCCTCCAGCCGCCTTCGGGCGCTGGAGGTGCCGCCGCGAAGCCAGAAGGTGTATGGGAGGCTTCCGGTCCCCGCTATCTTCTCGGAGACGGGGCGAAAAATGCCAGTTCCAGAATTTTCGACGCTGGCAGCGCAGGCGTACCGGGATACTCGAAGAAATACTCTACCCCGGCCGGGCTCGGATCCTTTGTCTCCGGCACCCGTTACGTGCATGGGGGCCTCTCGCTCCAGGAGTGCGTCCTGCCGGTGATCACCATCGGCTTCCCGAGCCAGGCGCCGAAGAAGCGCGAGATCGGGGTGTCCTTGAGCTACAAGGGCGGCCTGACCAGGAAGATAACGACGATGCGTCCATCCTTCGACCTCTCTGTCTCCAATCCCGATGTCACGGATCTTTTTGGTGGGGAGCATGAGGCGGAACTGCCCATAGCCATCATGGTACGGGCCGCGGGCAAGGAAGTGGGGAGGCCCCAAGCCTCCTCCGGATACGATCCCGGGTCGGGCTGCTACCGGATAAAGCCGGGCAAGGCCATCAAGATAACAATTGCCATGAATGATGAGCACCGCGGGGCCTTCACCGTAAGCGCCCTTGATCCCGTCACCCTCGAGCAATTCGCCAAGCTCGATCTCGAGACGGACTACACGGAGTAGCCATGAACGAACTCGACCGCAAGCTGAATGAAGTCTTCCCCGGGAAGGTCGTGCGGAAGGACCTCCTTCACAAGATCAAGAAGGGAACCAACGTTCCCTCCTTTGTCCTTGAGTTCCTCCTCGCGAAGTACTGCGCCTCGGATGATGCTGAAGAGATCAAGGCGGGCATCGAGGCCGTCTTTGAAACCCTCGAATCGAATTATGTCCGTCCCGACGAGGCCAACAAAGCCCAGTCGACAGTCCAGCAAAAAGGGAAGCACCGTTTCATCGACAAGGTGCATGTCACGTACTCCGAGAAAGAAAAACGCCACTGGGCGGAAATGGAGAACTTCAACTCACGCCGCATCGCCATCCCCGAGAAATTCTACAAGGAGAACGATCGCATCCTGGAAGGTGGCATCTGGGCCGAAGCGGTGGTCTGCCACAATGATATCGAGGATGATGACTATGCGTTCTTTATCGATGATCTACGGCCTATCCAGCTATCCCGCTTTGACGCGGACGCATTCCTGGCGGGGCGCACGAAATTCACGCGCGATGAATGGCTCGACGCCATCATACGGAGCATCGGCCTTGAGCCCGACAAGCTCTCCAAGCGGCTGAAGTTCCACTTCCTCGCGCGCTTCTTCAGCTTTGTCGAGAAGAACTACAACTTCATCGAGCTTGGCCCGCGGGGAACGGGCAAGTCCTACTCCTTCTCGGAATTCTCCCCCTATGCGACCCTGATATCGGGCGGACAGGCGACCACTCCCATCCTTTTCTACAACAACCAGAAGAGCAAGGTGGGTCTTGTCGGGTTCTGGGATACCGTGGCTTTCGACGAGGTCGGTTCAATCAAGATCAAGGATCGCGATTCGGTCCAGATCATGAAGGACTACATGGCGAACGGACGATTCTCCCGCGGCGTCCAGGTCATCGCGGACGCGAGCTTCGCCTTTGTCGGAAACATCGATCATGCGATAGACCAGGTCATCAACTCGGAGTCCCTCGACCTTTTCTATCCTCTCCCGGAGAGCTTCGACCTCGCGGTCATCGACAGGTTTCACTATTATCTGCCCGGCTGGGAAATGCCCAAGAACTCAAGCCCTTACCTCACCGACAGCTACGGCTTCATCTCTGACTATATGGCCGAGGCATTCCATTTCCTGTTCCGTTCCCAGAATCGCTATGACTGGGTCAGCAGGAACGTGAAGCTTGGGAAGACCGTCGAAGGCCGCGACGAGATCGCCGTGAGGAAAACCCTCTGCGCCTTCCTCAAGATCCTTCATCCGGCCGGCGAACCGACCCAGGAGGAGCTCGCTGAGTACGTTGAGTACGCCATCGAAGGCCGAAGGCGCATAAAGGAACAGCTCAACAAGCGAAAGACCGATGAAGAGTATGCCAAGATAAACCTTTCCTATGTGGATGCTTCCGGCAAGGAGAGAATCGTATTTTGCCCTGAGTCGATGGGATCGCAGAGCACCCTTTCTCCCGAACGCAAGGTCATTGATGAGGAAGCGGTACAGGGCGGGAACAAGGGAAAGACCAAGGCAAGAGTAGCCGACCACGCCGATGGATCATCCTCCGAAAGGAAGACGGCCGAAGGTGCCGGGGCGACTGCAGGCGCGATACCATTTGTCGCGGCCAGTGACTCCGCTCCCCTGCAAGAAAAGCATTTCCGGATTTTCTATGGAGACACCGGCTTTGGCTACGACGCCATCTTTGGCGACTATCTCCGCGGCGCAAAAACCATTGAGATCGAAGACCCGTACATACGATCACAACACCAGATCCAGAATTTCATACGGTTCTGCGAACTTGCCGTCAAAACCGGAGGAATTGAAAAGATCGTGCTTCAGACCAGCGCAGAGGACAAAAGCCAGGAGCAAGAAGCCAAGGAGAGATTTGAAAGCCTTAAGGACAGCCTGGCCAATGTAAGCATTGGTTTCGAGTACATATTCAAGGACACTCTCCACGACCGCGAAGTTCGTTTATCGAACGGGTGGCGGGTAAAGATCGGACGCGGATTGGATATTTACCAGAGACCTGAAAGCTGGTTCGTGATCGGGGCAAACGACCTCAATCTTCGGCCCTGTCTCGAGACGATGGTGGATATTTTCCGCGTGGGATGATCGGTAATTGTCGAGACAGAGCAAGGTTCGTCGCGTAATACGAGCGATATGATCCTGGGCGACTAGTGCGATCTCGGCACGGAATGCTTTTTTCCCATGATGTTCAATGCCTGGCTCGTTTCATGAAAAGTCCCGTCGTGCCCAAGCACCGTCCGATGCCCAACCTTTTGCCCAAAGCGATAAATAGCCTTCGCCCCCGTAACTGAAGTTACGCAGTAACGGAACTACCGTTCCGCTTCGCCTCCATCATCTCGTGTTGAAACATGCCGCGACCATTCTGCATTGCCAATCCGATGGCCTTTGCTCTCCCCGTTTGTCGGTCGGCATACTTCTTGCTTCTACATTAGCACAGGGTGCCGGATGAACAGGAACACCGGCATGTCGGCGAGTTGGCAGCGTGGGAGCGGAGCGGGTCCCGCAGCCCGCGAAAGATGCAGCGACCGAGGTGCCCAAATGCAGGATCTACATTTCATTGAACTGCGAAATCTGAGGACTACAAAGGTTTATTTGGACTATTGCCTTTACCGAAATTCGCCCCCTACGACTGATTCACTAGGTCAGTTTCTATCTCTATCGATCTGATTACCAATAGTTGCGTGATACTAATAAGTGACCTTCCAATACCATGTTTTGGTCTATATACTCCTAGTAGTTTTTATTTAATGGAATCGAAAATGGTATCCGAAGGCACAGTACTTGCCATTACATTAAGCGCTTCGCAATAGGTGGCATAAATGGACGATTCTCCATTCGCCGAAGGCACGAGGCTACAGCTCATCGATAATCCAGGTACCAGGGGAAGGGCGACAGGGAGGACCAGGACCGCGGGGACCTTCCTCATGGTTGAGCTCGAACTGGGGCCGAATGACCGACGATACTACCGGCACACGCAACTCGAAGAGTATAGCGAGATCGA
>Ga0209099_1000785_pt1 | contig 35899 bp, 40 predicted proteins | sample AD_JPNHW2_MetaG_FD_184430 | JGI IMG/M metagenome (GOLD analysis project Ga0209099, IMG submission 184430) | Active sludge microbial communities of municipal wastewater-treating anaerobic digesters from Japan - AD_JPNHW2_MetaG (SPAdes) (version 2) | ecosystem: Engineered > Bioreactor > Anaerobic...
TAGCAAACAAAATCTCTCCAGCTGTAGGATACTTCGGTCCTATCACTAGAGCTCTTGTAAATAGTTTGAATAATTAAAACTTTAAAAACTAACCAAAAAACACTCAGGAAGTCCTGAGTGTTTTTTAAGTTATGTGTGTTGTGACCCTACGCGGAATCGAACCGCGATTCTATCCTTGAGAAGGATATGTCCTAACCGTTAGACGATAGGGCCTAAAATATTTACTTTGTAAATATTCGGCCGGTTATTTTAAATGATTTAGGCCGTGTAAAAAATATAACATATTTTTATTAAAAATAAAAAAATAAACGCAATCTTTTGGATTACGTTTATACAGTTTTTATTCCTGCCACTTTTTTTTGCGAGGAATATCAATAATAGAAGGTAGTTCAACTAGTCGGTTTCCGTGATACCTACGAAGTTCATTCGTAGGATGGTGAAAATCAAAATTTGGATCAATTTTCTCTAATCGATACCTTTTACCAGTTGTTTCATCAGTAAAAGATACTTCATTAAGAAAAATAGTTTTAGTTTTTCTACCACTTTTGTAAAGAACTCCGTTTGTTAATAATTTCTCGGCCTCTTCAAGACCTTTTTGTTGGCTTTCTACCGTTATGTGTTTTGATAACGGTAATTCTACCTTCTTTTTTCCAACCTTTTTCTTTTTTGTCCCCATTGGTTTCGTTTTTTTTGTTTGTACTAAATTGATTTTGTACTATTATTACACAAATATTCAATTTAGGCAAGTTTAGTCTTCAATTTTTGGTTTATCTATCTGAATACTAGAAAGTTCTGGTGAACTTCCGGCTATTCTTAAAACGTCTTTATCTATTTTTTTGAGTTCTTTATTTGAAGTATTATAGTGGTTCACTACTGTTCCTAAAGCATTTCCAAGCTTTGTGTGATATTCGTCATATGATTTCAGATGCTTTCCCAAGTCTTCTACTTTCTTGATAATTTCTTTTGCTGATTCTTCTATTTGCATTGCTTTCAAGCCTTGTAGCACAGTTTGAAGATAAGCGAGAAAAGAAGTAGGGGAAGTGATTATAACTTTTTGTTTTCCAGCAGCACGTTGGATTAAGCTTTCGTTTTCTTCGTCTTTTAGTCCACCGATTTTATTTATTAATAAATCATAATAAATAGCTTCATGCGGAATGAACATGAATGCAAAATCTGTTGTGCCGTTTTCTGGTTGAATATATTTTGAAGTTTCTGAAATTCTATTTTTTAAATCATTAATAAAAATAGTTTCTAATTTTTTCTTTTCTGCTGGATTTGTTTCTTCTATTACTCTGTTGTAATTTTCTAGAGAGAATTTTGAGTCTATCGGAATAATTTTATCTTTTACAAAGACAACAGCGTCTACTATATTCCCATCAGGAAAAGCATATTGCATTTGGTAACTTCCAGGCGGAAGAACGTTTTTCAAAACAGTTTCAAGATAATATTCGCCCAAAATTCCGCGTTGTTTTGGATTTTTCAAAATATCTTGCAAGCTTTGAAGTTGATCAGCAAAAGAAATAACTTGCTTGTTAGTCTCATCTAATCTAGTTAATTTTTCTGTCACATCTCTGATTATTTTATTAGATTCAGAAGAGTGAAATTTCAAGCTGTCATTCATTTGTCTGTGAGATTCGCCGATTTTACTATCTACTGTTCGAGAGATTTCATTAAGTTGTTGCAAGATTAACTGCAAGCCCGTGTCGTTATTTGGTTTATTATCTCTTTTTTTATTAAAAATAAGATAGGCGACTATAATGCCAGCCAAAATTCCAATAATTATCCATAAAATATTTTCCATCTTTTTATTTTAACACAAAAAGCTAACAGACTTATCTATTGACAAGATTATCTTTTTTGTGTTATCTTGTGTTTGGAAAACAATTTCACTAATTTTATAAACTAAATTTTTTGATTATGAAAAAGTTCTTTGTGATTTTACTGGTTGCTTTGTTTTGTGCGAATTTTGTTTCTGCACAGGTCATGATTAATGAAAGATCTGTGGGGAGAAGAGGTCAGCTTAAGATAAAATTTAAAGCTGCTGACCGGGAGTTTTTTACTCTTCATGCGACGGTGCAAGATGGGGCGATAGACCAATATGAATTTGTCTGGACCAACGACGCTGATAGTGTTATCGGCGAAACAGAGGAAATAAACATACCGTTGAATAAAAATTTCAAATATTATCATGTCAACGTGTTAATAACCAGAAAAGATATGTTTTTTATAGAAAACGTAGAAATTACTCTCGAACGAGAAGATTAAAATTTTGTAAGAGAGTAAAAAGGATGCTCATAATTTCGGCATCCTTTTTTATTTATCTAATTCTTACCCAAATAGTGTTTTAAAGTGTAAATCCAGTCTTCGTCTACTTGATCGCTTTCTTCTTTTTGTTGTAATAACCATTCGAGATAATTTCTGTCTATTTTTGCTATTTGCTCAATTTCTTTTCCACTATGTTTGCCGAAATTTATGTATTTAAAAATAGAAGGATGTGAAGAGATTTCTATCATTCTGTCTACAACTTTTTCTTCTTCTAATTCTTCTACTTCGATTAATTTTTTCTTTAATCTATCAAAAAGTTTTTCTAAAACTAAAACGTCCCCAAGCGCATCATGTGCAGTTGCTTGAACGTCTAAATCCAAAAGATAGCGTAAATATTGCAAATTGTATCTTTCGATTTTTCCATGAGGGTCTAGAAATCTAGCCAATCGCAAAGTACAGATAAATTTGTTTGGCTTGATTCCTTCTTTTTTTATAATCATTAAATCAAATTGCGCATTGTGAGCTATTACTACTGAATTTTCATCTTCAAAAAGTTCTTTAATTTTTTTACTGTCGTCACTTTCTTTGAAAGATAATTCGTTTTCAATCATTTTATTAGAAATATGATGAACAGCAGAAGCTTCTGGTGGAATCTTTATCGGTGGTTTATAAAAACCGACAAAGCTTTCGTCTCCATTTTTGTAAGCTATCTGACACAAGTAGTCTTTTTCTGTATTTCCAGTAGTTTCTGTATCAAAAAATATAAGTTTATTTGTTTTACTCATATAGAAATAATAACACAAATATGCTAAACTAATAAACAATATGATTCATGAACAAGTTAAAAATAAAATAAAAGAAGCAATGATGGCAAAGGACCAAGTTTCTCTTGATACTTTTAGGGGAATTTTGTCAGCTTTTACCAATGAATTAGTCGCTAAAAGTAAAAAGCCAAGTGAAATGCTTACAGATGAAGAAGCTATTGCTGTTATTACAAAATTAGCAAAGCAAAGAAAAGATTCAATAGAGCAGTTTAAAAAAGGGAATAGAGAAGATTTGGTAAAAGAAGAATCAGCTCAACTTGCAATTTTAGAAACATATTTACCAAAATTAATGGAAAGATCTGAAATAGAAGAATTTGCAAAAAAGAAGAAAGAAGAATTGGGAATTTCTGATGCGAAAGAAAAGGGGAAATTAATGTCTGGACTTATGAAAGATCTAAAAGGAAAAGCTGATGGCACACTTGTGAAAGAAGTTGTAGATAGCCTGTTTGCCTAATTTTTAAAATTTTTAAAAAATAAGATAAGATGCATACAGTAAATCTTTTAACTAATTTGGTTTTTGAACATCAAGTTTTGGCTTATGGGCTGATTTTGTTAGGTTTAATTTTCGAAGGGGAATTTATAATTATTTCCAGTGGTATTCTTGCGCATCTTGGAGCTTTGAATTTTTGGTTTGTGCTGGGTTTCATTTATCTTGGAGGAGCAGGCAAAACTCTTTGCGGTTATTATTTGGGAAGATTGTTAAATAAAAAATGGCACAATGTAAGATTTTTCAAATATCTTGAAAGAAGAATTTCAAATATTTTGCCAAATTTTTCAGAAAAATCTTTTTGGTCTATTTTTATTTCTAAGTTTGTAATGGGAATAAATAATATTGTGATTTTGTTTTCTGGATATAAAAATGTGCCTTTTAAGAAATTTATAAAAGCTGAGGCTATTTCTACGTTGATTTGGGCGCCGTTACTTCTTTCTTTAGGTTATTTCTTCAGCTATACGGCCTTGGGTGTAAGTAAAGAAATCTGGAGATTCTTATTGATTGTAGCAACTTTGATAATACTATTTATTATCATTGATAGATTTATCGGTTGGTTGTATGTAGTCTTTCAAGGTTTTTACGCAAAAGATAATCTTAATGAAAATATAGATAATAATAAATAAATAATATGAAAATATTTAAAATTTTTAAAAAAAGAAAAAAGTTAGTTACGCACAATGGCTCTTTTCATTCTGATGATATTTTCGCGACAGCTACGTTGCTTTTGATGCTAGAAAAGCATGGAGAACGAGCAAAAATAATTAGAACCAGAGATCCAAAAATAATTGAAACTGGAGATTATATTTATGATATCGGCGGAAGTTATGATGCTGATAAAAATTTTTTTGATCATCACCAGATTGGCGGTGCAGGAAAAAGAGAAAATGGAATTGAATATTCTTCTTTTGGGTTAGTTTGGAAAAAATTTGGCGCAGAAATTTGTGGCTCAAAAGAAGTGGCGGATGAAATTGAAAATAAACTTGTTGTCCCAGTTGATGCTAATGATAACGGTATTGATTTGTTTGATTTAAAAAGCGAAGTTTCGCCTTATACTATTTATCAGTTCTTTTTGTCTTTTAAACCAAGCTGGAAAGATGTATCTGACCAAAAATTGTTAGAGAATTTCAAAAAAGCAGTTAAAATTGCAAAAGATTTGTTAAAAAGAGAAATTAAAACGGCACAAGATTTTGTAGAGGGAGAAAGATCTATAAAAATTTGTTATGAGAATTCTGAAGATAAAAGGTTGGTGATTTTGGATAGAAAATATCGATGGGAAAAAGTTTTGAGTGATTACAAAGAACCACAGTTTGCTGTATTTCCTAGATTTGCAGATGGTGTATGGGGGGCAGAAAGTGTCTTTGTTGAGTTACCGTCTTTTGAAAGAAGAAAATATCTTCCAAAAGCTTGGGCTGGTTTGAGAGATGAAGAATTACAGAAAGTAACTGGGGTAAAAGATGCTGTCTTCTGCCACAGAGGATTATTTATGGTAGTTGCAAAATCAAAAGAAGGTGCTATTAAATTAGCGAAGTTAGCTTTGGAAGCAAATTAAAATAAAAAAGCCATCACATTTTATGACAGCTTTTCAAAATTCTATTCGAATAAAGAGAGGTAATTATAACCCTTTCTTCGAGCTTTTTCGGCTTCCAATTCTTTGAGTCTTCTTTCTTGTTGGTAAATATAAGCTGCATCTGGGTCAGGTACTTTAAGGACTATTGGCTTATAATTTTTATTAAAAGTTCTTTCAATAACAAGCAATAACTCGTCTTTGAAATTGCTTAAATCCAGGTAGTAGTCGGAATTTATTGGGTTTTTGCAGTTCTCTTCGCATGGCCAAAAAGTTTTTAAAATTCTTACATACTTTTTATAATTCCTACCATTTAATTTTAATTTTGGGAGGTAATCCTGATAGGCAATACATTTTAATAATGCTAAAGAGGGGAACCAAAGTTCTTCTTTATTCTTTGCTTGTTTATACTCGGGTGTTGATTTAATATATTTTGTTAAAAATTTTATTAAATCCTTCACTTCTTTTGGTGGGTTTTTGTTGAATTTTTTATTAACAAAATATAAAAGTTTGTCTCTGAAGTTATCAAAATCTAAAATATACTTTCCATCAGCTTCACCAAAAAATTTATAATTTTCACAAAAATTAAAATTTTTTACAATTCCTATATATTTCCCATAGTCGGTTATTTTAAGTTTTGGTAAAAATTTAAATTCAATAAGGCGCAGGATTTCTTTTTCAGAAACAACTTGCTCTCTCATTGGTCCCCATGGAGCATTGCAAATTAAATTAGGGTAGGAACAATTTTTTTGGGCATATTTCGAGATAAAATCTGCAATAGTTTTTATCTCCTCAGGAATTTTATTTGTTTTCATTTTTCAAGGTATTTGTTGGTTTAATCTAATAATAGAATATTTTACCTAAAAATGCTAATATAAAATTATATGGCTTTTATAGATGAAATAAATATATATGCAGAAGCAGGACACGGTGGAAACGGTGTTGTTCGCTGGCGTCAGGAAAAATTTATTCCAAAAGGTGGACCGGCTGGTGGAGACGGCGGTCGCGGTGGAGATTTTTATGCTATCGCAATTCGAGATATAAACGCGCTTTCTAGATATAAAGCAAAGAAAGAATTTTATGCTGAGCGAGGAGAAGATGGTGGAAAGAAAAGTTTGCATGGAAAAACTGGAGAAGATTTTCTATTAGAGTTACCAGTTGGTTCTGTAATTACTAATTTAGACACAGAAGAGCAATGGCAGCTTACTGAAGCAGGGCAAAAAGTTTTGTTGTTAAAAGGCGGTTACGGTGGTTACGGTAATGAACATTTCAAAAGTTCTACTAACACTACACCAAAGCAATCGAACGAAGGGCAGGAAGGAGAAAAAGGGAATTTTCACATTGAGCTTGAACTTTTTGCTGATGTCGGTTTAGTCGGACTTCCAAATGCAGGAAAATCATCTTTGCTAAATTCTATTACTAATGCTTCTGCAAAAATTGGTGATTATGCTTTCACAACCCTTGATCCAAACTTGGGAGATTTTTATGGTTACATAATAGCCGATATTCCAGGATTGATAGAAGGCGCGTCAGAAGGAAAGGGTTTGGGCGTGAAGTTTTTGAAACACGTAAAAAGAACAAAAATGTTAGCACATCTTGTTTCTTTTGAAAATTTATCACACGGCACGACTGGTATGATGAAAGTTTATAAAGAAATTAGAAAAGAATTGGAAAAGTATGATAAGAAAAATAATTTATCTGGCGAGGATGGTTTGGCTGGAAAAGAAGAAATAATTGTTTTGACAAAGACAGATACAGTAGAAGATCAAAAAATTATAGAAAAAAAGAAAAAAGAATTTGAGAAACTTGGCAAACCAGTATTTGTCTTGTCTTTGTTTGATGATAAGTCTGTGAAAGAATTGCGAGACGGTTTGGTAAAGATTTTAAAGGGTAAATAGGAATGAATCCCGTACGAAATCGCGGGCGCATAGTAATTAATAAAATTATGAAATTTATGAAAAAAATTATTAATAATAAAAAGGGCAACGAAGTGTAAGCGTACGCGTCCTATTTCGTACGGGATGAAAATTTCAGGATCTTTTTTGGCAATGTTATTAATTTGGTTATTGGGCTTTACTCATTTTTTGGGCGGGCCATTTATTTTTTTCAAAGTAATTTTTTGGATCATTCTTTTACCTTACATAATCACTACTTTTTTCTTAATTTTAATGATTTTCAAAACTAAGAAGTTCATAAGGCGCGTTAACAAATCTCAAAAACAAGAAACTTTACACGTAGAATCTGAGGTTGTAAAAGATTAAAATTATTTTAAAAAATACAAAAAATTGTGCTATTATTGATTTATGGATAAGAAATTTTACCCGACGATTGGACTTGAAATACATGCTGAGTTAAAAACACAGACGAAAATGTTCTGTAGTTGTTTGAATAATCCTGACGAAGAAAAACCTAACGTGAACGTTTGTCCTGTCTGCATGGCGCATCCGGGAACTTTGCCTGTTGCTAATAAAAAAGCTATCGAGTCTGTGATCAAAGTCGGTTTGGCTTTGGGTGCAGATATTGCTGACTTTACAGAATTTGATAGAAAGAATTATTTTTATCCGGACATTCCAAAAGGCTATCAGATTTCGCAGTACAAATATCCAATCGTGTCTGGTGGACATTTGGCTGACTTTGATATTACTCGTGTGCACCTTGAAGAAGACACAGCAAACAGCAAGCATGACAGAGGGGATTTTAGTTTGGTGGATTTCAACAGAGCTGGTGTGCCACTCATGGAGCTTGTGACTGAGCCGAAAACTTTTGATACAGAAAAAGATGTAGATGCAGTTGCAGCGAAAAGTGCTTCGAATTTTGCAAAAGAATTGCAGCTTATTCTTTGGTATCTTGGAGTTTCAGAAGCAAATATGGAAAAAGGTGAAATGCGTGTTGAAGCTAATATTTCTATTTCTGATTCGTCTGATAAAGATAAATTTGGAACAAAAGTTGAAGTGAAAAATCTTAACTCTTTTAAGTCAGTAGAAAAAGCTATCAAATTTGAGTTAGACAGAATGTTGAATCTTTGGAAAGAAGGAAAACAGGCTGAAATAATTCAGGAGACTCGTGGCTGGGATGAAAAAGCGCAGAAAACTTTTTCACAGAGAAAGAAAGAATCAAGTCATGATTACAGATATTTTCCTGAACCTGATTTGCCAAAAATGAAATTGCAGGACAAAGAAACTGGTTTTGATTTAGAAAAAATGAAAAGTGAATTGCCAGAATTGCCAGAAGCCAGAAGAAATAGATATAGAACAGATTTTGGAATAAAAGACGAAGATATAGAAAGTTATATCAATGATTTTGAGCTTGGTGTTTGGTTTGAAGAAGTTGCTAAGATTTTGAATGATAAAGAAAAGATTAAAATAGCTTCTAACTATATAACTTCTGATTATTTGGGTTTGAAAAAATCTAATTTAAATATTGCAATTCCGAAAGCAGAAAATTTTTCTGAACTAATTCAAATGGTTTCAGATAATAAAATTTCTTCTCGTGGAGCAAAAGATATTTTGGCAATGATAGTAATAGAAGATAATTCTCCGATGGCCATTGCCGAAGCAAAAAATCTTATTCAGAAAAACGATGAAGGTGAAATAAAACTTATTGTTGAAAAAATAATTTCAGAAAATCCTGAAGTTGTGGCTACTTATAAAGCTGGAAAAGAAAACGCTATTATGTCGCTTGTTGGAAAAGTAATAAAAGAAAGTAAAGGAAGCGCAAATCCGCAGATGGTGATTAAACTTTTGAAAGAATTGTTGGAATAAATAATTTTGACTTTTTGCTAAAATATAGTATAATTTTCTTAGATTAAATTCTTGCGTGTATGCGCGAGTGGCTCGAAAGAGTAACGGGCAAACTTTTCTCCTTAAGTAAAAGTGTTATTAAAAAATTTTTTGTATGGAAAAGAATAAAGATTTACACAAGAATGCTGGTTTTATTCTTGGTGGTCCATCAAGGGAACAGCTGTTTGACTCTCTTCGTTTAGATTTACCTGTTCGATTTGATTTCGTGTTGAACACAAAAGAACTCATCCCTTTTGAAGAAGTATTTGTGACTTCTATTAGTGTTTCTGAGGGGGTGCATGGAAACAATTGGGTTATTTCTCTTCTTATTATTGTTAAAAAAAACAGAAAGAGAGAAAAACAGTATTGTTGGACTGGAACTTATTCTACACAAACAAGGGAAGGCAAAAGAACAGGCTTAATGCCAAAATGTTTGATGAGATAATTTTTTAAAAGGGGCTTTTGAAGCTCCTTTTTATTTTGTCAAAATTTTAGATATGTTAGAATTAAAACATGAAAACTTTACGCGAATATATAAAAGAAGCAGATGAAAAAAAGATAGCGATTGGGCATTTTAATATTTCAAATCTTGAAGCTTTGCACGGAATTTATAACGCAGCGAAAAAATTAAACGTGCCGGTAATTATTGGTTTGTCAGAAGGCGAAGAAGAATTCGTTGGAAAAGATGAAGCTTTTGCTTTGATAAAAGAAATTCGGGAGAAAGATAATTTTTCAATATTTTTGAATGCAGATCATCATTATAGTTTTGAATCTGTAAAAGCTGTTTTAGATATTGGTTATGATGCGGCTATTATTGATGCAGTGAAATTAAGTTTAGATGAAAATATAATTTTAACAAAAAAATGTGTAGATTATGCACGTAGTTTGAGCAGAGCTTCGTCCGTAGGCCTACAGCCGAGGGATATTTTAATAGAGGCTGAATTGGGATTCATTGGCACTTCAAGTAAATTACTCGAAGAAATTCCAGAAGGTGTTTCTGAAGCGACAATGACGAAATCAGAAGACGCGAAAAGTTTTGTTGAGCAGACAGGAATTGATTTACTTGCACCATCGGTTGGAAATGTTCACGGCATGGTGAAAGGCGGAAATCCAAAATTAGATATTGAAAGAATAAAAAATATAAGAGAAGCAGCTGGCGTGCCGTTGGTTTTACACGGTGGTTCTGGAATTTCTGATGATGACTTCAGGAAAGCAATTCAGGCTGGAATTTCTGTAATACATATAAATACTGAAATTCGCGTTGCTTATAAAGAAGCTCTTGAGAAATTCTTAAAAGAAAATCCAAATGAAGTTGCGCCGTACAAAATACTAAAACCCGCAGTTGAAGCTATAGAGCAGGTTGTAGAGAATAGGTTGAAGTTGTTTAGCGGAATAGAATAAATAGAATAAGTTGCAATTTTAAAAATTTTAGGTATACTTTTACTTATGTTAACTTTAAACGCAAAAATTAGAGATATTAAGGAAGATTTGGATGCTATTAGAAGCGCAGGCGATTTGCCAGCTGTTTTCTATGGAGCAGGAAAAGAAAATACTCCAATATCTATTTCAAAATCAGAATTTAAAAAAATATGGACAAAAGCAGGTGAATCTTCAACTGTTAAAATAACCACAGATAAAGGTTCAGTTGATGCACTTATTCATGAAGTTCAGACAAATCCTGTTACCGATGAACCAGTTCACGTTGATTTTCTTGTAATCGACATGAATAAAAAGATTACCGTTGAAGTTCCTTTGGAATTCGTTGGAATTTCAGGAGCTGTTAAAAATGGTCTAGGAAACTTGGTAAAAGTTCTTCATGAAGTTGAAATTGAAGCTTTGCCAAAAGATTTACCACACGGTCTTTCTATTGATCTTGCAAAATTAGAAAATCTAGACAGTCAGATTCTTGTTTCAGATATTGCATTGCCAGCTGGAGTTACAATGATAACAAAAGGCACTGAAGTTGTTGCTTCTATCACTGAACAAAAAGAAGAAAAAGAAGAAGTTGCAGGACCAGTTGATTTGTCAGCTATTGAAGTAGAAAAGAAAGGTAAGAAAGAAGAAGAAGGAGCAGAAGCTGGAGCTGTGGAAAAATAATAAAAAATTTGTATTAATTTGTGATATAATAAAAGCTATGAGGAAAAAATCTGTTATAGCTTTTATTTTTGTAAGTATTATTTCTGTTATTACTATATCTTTTGGTATTTCAAAATTTGTTTTAGCGGCAGACTGTTCTGATTCTACATATGCTAAAGCAAACGAAACTTATTGCAGAAACGAGTTAAAACAAATAGAAGAGCAATATGCTTCTTTAATAAAACAGCTTGAGAGTCAAAACAAAAAAAGTAGTAATTATGCATCTGAAGTAAAAAAACTCACAACACAAATAGATGCCTTGAAAGCAAAAATAAAAGCGAGAACTCTTGTTATTGCTCAGTTGAAAAATGATATAAATAAAAAAGTTTCAACAATCAAAACTTTGTCGCAAAAAATAGAAAGTGAACATCAGTCTCTTGCGCAACTTTTGAGAAACACAAACGAATTTGATAATGAAAACATGTTGCATCTAGTTTTGTCAGATGAAAGTATTTCTGATTTTTATTCTGATCTTGAGTCTTATTCTTCGATAAAAAGAGCTATTAAGGAATCAGTTGAAGAGATAACTGGTGTTAAAACAGAAACAGAAGGACAAAAGAAAGATTTGGAAACAAAACAGAATGCAGAGCTTGATGCTAAATATGAATTAGAAAGTGCTCAGCAAAAAGCAGCTCAAGTAGAAGCAGAACAAAGAAGATTACTCGCTGCGTCAAAAGAAAAAGAAGCAGCTTACCAAAAATTAGCAGCTGAGAAAAAAGCCCGAGCAGAAAAAATTCGTAGCGCTTTGTTCAAACTTGCTGGTGTGGCTGACAGTCAAGCTATTAATTTCGGAACAGCTGTACAGTATGCAAATGCCGCTGCAAAAAAGACTGGCATAGATCCAGCTTTCTTGTTGGCTATTTTGAAACAAGAAAGTAACTTGGGCGCAAACGTTGGAAAATGTTATCTTGTCGCAACGACTGGTGAAAAAGCTGGATACTCAAAGAGTGTTAGCTCTGGTGCTGTTTTTTCAAATGGGATGAAGCCAACAAGAGATGTCGGTCCGTTTGTTGAAATAACAAAAAGACTTGGTTTGGACCCACTTAAGACAGTTGTTTCTTGTCCGATTGCTGGTGTGGCTGGTTACGGAGGAGCTATGGGGCCTGCACAATTTATTCCTTCAACTTGGAAGTTATTTGATTCTAGATTGAAAGCAGCTTTGGGACATGATTCTAACCCATGGAAACCACAAGACGCGTTTATGGCTTCAGCTATGTATTTGACTGATTTGGGAGCTGTTGGTAATTCTGCCAGTGCTCAGATTGGTGCCGCTTGTAGATATTATGGATCTGGAGGAACTTCCTGTTCTTACGGAACGAGTGTTATGAAGCTAAAAATGCAATTACAAGCTGATATAGATTTGCTTTCTGATTAAAATTGTGATAATCTGTTAAAACGATGAAAAAAGACATACACCCAAAATTTAATCCAAAAACAAAAGCTACTTGCGCATGTGGCGCAGTTTTTGAAGTTGGATCTACTATGAATGAAATCAATAACGAAATTTGCAGTCAGTGTCATCCTTTTTATACAGGAAATGAAAAGATCATGGACACAGCAGGACGTGTAGAAAGATTCAACAAACGTCGAGCAGCAGCAGCTTCCGCAAATACTAAAAAAAGTAAAAAATAAGTAATTTAAAAGAAAGCAATTTAAAAAATTGCTTTCTTTTTTATGTTGTTTTTATTTACATAAACAAATTTACATAAAAAAGAATAATTAATTATGACCAAATTTGATCTAGAAGAATTGAAAAAGAACCACAAAACTAGTTATCTTGCTAGTGTTTTGGAACGTCTAGAAAAAGAAGAAAAAGAAGTAGAAGAAATGCTTCAGGCTGATGCGAGTCTGAAAGAAATGGCAGAATCAGAATTAAAAAATATTTCAGAGCAAAAAAATCACGCAGAAAAGCAAATTCAAGATATTTTAGATAAAGAGAAAGAAGAAGATGAATTTCCAAATGAAATAGTTTTGGAAGTTCGTGCTGGAGCTGGTGGAGACGAGGCGGCACTTTTTGCTTGGGAACTTGCGCATATGTATGAAAAATATGCTGAAGTGCAGGGTTGGCAATGGAAAACTAACTATGAATCAAAAAATGATATCGGTGGTTACAAAGAAGCAAGTTTTGAAATAAAAGGAAAAGATGTTTACAAGACGATGCGATATGAAACTGGCGTGCATCGAGTGCAAAGAGTGCCAGCAACTGAAAAGAATGGGCGTGTGCATACTTCTACTGCATCTGTTGCTGTTTTACCAATTAGAAAAAAAGTAAATTTTGTAATTAATCCAGCTGATCTTGATATGGAATATTCTAGATCTGGTGGAAAAGGCGGACAGAATGTGAACAAAGTTGAAACAGCTGTAAGATTAATTCACAAGCCGACAGGTCTAGACGTGCGATGTACTTCTGAAAGATCTCAAGTGGCAAACAGAGAAAAAGCCATGATGATTTTGACTGCAAAAATTCAGCAGTTGAAAGAAGAGGAAGAAGCCAAAAAATATTCTGGCGAAAGAAAAGCACAGATTGGTACAGGAGATAGATCAGAGAAAATTAGAACTTATAATTTTTCACAAGATAGAATTACTGATCACAGACTAAAAAAATCTTGGCATAATTTGCCAAAAATTTTAGAAGGCGAAATGCAAGAGATATTCGACGCTCTTGAATCTGGCGAACAGGGGACTGACAGCGAGGAAGAATAATCTGGACAGATTTTATTGCTATTTACTTAAATGTGTGCCATACTTAAGTTTGTAGTTTCTTAAGTTAGCTTTTTGTCCGCCAGAGGCGGACAGGTTTAATTTGTGAGTAATGGTTTTGTTGCAACAAAAAACCAATGAGCGATGAAAGTATCTACGCATTATAAAGTAGTTTTTGCCCGATTTTTAAAAACGGGAGAAAGTAAATAATGGCTACAAAGCTATACGTAGGAGGACTTCCTTATAGTTCTCAAGAAGAAGATGTTAAGTCTCACTTCGCACAAGCTGGAGAAGTTACCTCAGCTATCATTATAAAAGACAAAATGTCTGGTCGCTCAAAAGGTTTCGGTTTCGTAGAAATGGCAACTGAAGAAGGTGCTCAAAAAGCTATCGAAATGTTTAACGGACAGGAATTCGAAGGACGCAAGCTTACAGTTAATGAAGCTCGCCCAATGGAAGCAAGACCATCAAGAAACTAATTAGTTTAATCTTGAAATTTTAAAAATAAAAAACTCAGAGTAAAATCTGGGTTTTTTATTTGCCGAAAATAAAAATTTTTGCTATATTTATAAGTGTTAGAAAAATGCTTGAGCGTGTAGCCCCGAAGGGGAGCCTTCGGCTTTCAGTTTCGCGTCATGAATCGTCATTTTTAAAAATAAATAGTTATGAGCGTGTAGTTCAGTGGTAGAACGCTGTCCTGATAAGACAGAGGTCGATGGTCCGATTCCATCCACGCTCACTGTATGAACTGTATGAAGAAAGACATAATCATAAGTATTCTTGTCATTATTCTTCTGGTATTTCAGGTGTACTATTTTTTTGCCCACAAAAATAAACAAAATATCCAAACAGAGCCAGTAAAAACTGAATTTTCTCAGATTGATACTAATACCAATTAAAATTTTTCTTAGCTAAAATTACGATTTGCATCGTAATTTTTTTTGGTTTATAATACATGAAAGCCGCAGGGCTTTTATTTTTGTGGAAGAAGAAAAGAAAAATTTGAATAAAGATAAGCATTATTGGCGACCAGTTATGATTTTTTATGCTAAAACTACTGCTTGGATAATTTTACCTTTGATTTTAGCCATGTTTGCTGGACGTAATATTAATCCGAAACTTTCATTTGTTTTTGTGATGATCGGATTTGGAATATCATGCTTTGGAATTTACAGAGAAATAAAACAATATAAAAAAGATTTAGATAAAAAAGAAAAATAAAAATTAAAATGGGAACAGAAATAAATTTAGAAACAACAGAACAACAGGCAAATGAATTTGCGCAAACGACATCAGTGCCAGTCTCAGCTGAGACTGAACAAATAGCTGAAACGAAACCAGTTCACGAGGTTACTATTTATGCTGAGCCAATTTTTCACATAGGAAATTTTCAAGTTACAAACTCTTTAATCACTTCATGGCTAACAGTTTTAGTATTAGTTATTTTTGCTTTGTTTTTGAGATTAAAGATGAAAAAAATTCCAGGTAAGTTGCAACATGTTTTTGAAGTTGTAATCGATGGAGCACTTTCACTTGTTGATCAAGTTACAAATGATAGAAAAATTACAAACAAAATATTCCCGTTAGTTTTTTCTCTGTTTTTATTTATTTTGGTAAGTAACTGGATTGGTCTCGTGCCAGGACTTGGTGCGATGGGTCTAGTGGCGCATGAGGGGGCACATTCTGTTTTCATTCCATTTTTGCGTTCAGGAACAGCAGACATAAATACTACTTTGGTACTTGGAATCATGATAGTTTTGGCTTCAAATTTCTTCGGAATTTTGACGGTAGGTTTATGGAAAACATTCAATCATTATGTTAATATTAAGGGGCTTTTTGATATATTCAAGAAAGTCAGAAAAGATCCATCGATACTAATTATCGCCCCTATCAATTTTTTTGTGGGACTTCTCGAATTAATCGGAGAAATAGCAAAGATAGCTTCGCTTTCTTTTCGATTGTTTGGTAACGTGTTTGCCGGAGAAGTGCTTTTGGTTTCAATGTCAGCAATTTTTGCTTACATTGTTCCAGGGCCGTTTTTGTTTTTAGAAATCTTTGTCGGATTGATTCAAGCTTTGATTTTCAGCTTGCTAGCAACTGTGTACTTCACAATAGCAGCTCAAGATCATTCAGAAGAACATGAACATGACGAACATAAAGAGCCAGAAACAGAAACAGTACCCGTTTAAATTTTATTAAAAAGGTCATTATTATTAAGTTATTAATTTATAAAAATAAAAATCTCAGAACAAAATAAGAGATAAAAAATAAAAATATGGAAGAACAAGTAATAAGTGGAGTAGTAAATTTGGTTCCTTTAGCAAAAGCATTGGCTATTGGTTTGTCAGGTATTGGAGCAGCTTTGGGTATCGGATTGGTTGGTACAAAAGCTATGGAATCTATTGGAAGAAATCCAGAAGCTACAGGAAAAATTTTGGTTCCTATGCTATTAGCATCTGCTTTCGCTGAAGCTATTGCTATTTACGGATTGGTTATTGCTTTCTCAATCAAATAAATAGACCAAAAATCGAACAGATAAGATAAACAAAAGCAAAAATATTATTTAAAGAAATTAAAAAAGAATGGAAGAACTAATCACAACATTTCACATAGATTGGAAGTTGATGTTAGCACAACTTGTTAACTTTGGGCTTGTTTTTCTTGCTATTTATTTCATAGCAGCTAAACCTTTAAGTAAGCTTATTAAAGAAAGAAATGAAGAAATAACAACAGGTTTAGAAAAAGCAAAATTAGCTGAGGCTGAAATTGCGAATGCTAATGTTAAAAAAGAAGAAATAATCAAAGGCGCAAAAGATGATGCCAAAAAAGTTTTAGCAAGTTCTCAAGCTGACGGAAAAGAAATAATCCGTGAAGCGAAAGAGAAAGCTACTGAAGAAAAAGAAGAAATAATCAAACAAGCAAAACTTGATGCTGAAAAAGCAAAGCAAAATGCAGAAGAAGCTGTTCGTAAAGAAGCTTCTGGTTTGGTTGTTGATGGAGTTAGAAAGGTAGTAGAAGGTTATGTTGCTTCAGGAAAAGGAGAAGATATTATCAAAGCAATGTTACAGAAATAACCAGAAATAAAAATAAAAAAAGAAAAGCATGATTAAATCAAAACAATTAGCAAAAGCAATATTTGAATTGTCAAAAGAGAAAACAGAAAATCTCGATGCTAAGTTTTTTGATTTTGTAGAAAAGAAAAAATTGCAAGCTCAACTTCCTTCTGTTCTATATCATTTAGAAAAATTAATTGAGTTAGAACAAGAAAAAAATGGAATTCAAATAGAAGTTGCGCATGAAATTAAAACAGAAACGGTTAAAAAAATAAAAAGTTTTCTGGATGCTGAAGATATGCCTGAAATAATAAAAACAAAAAAAGAATTGATCGCTGGCTTTAGAGCCAAATGGAATGGAAAAATATACGACGCAAGTGTTAAGAATAGTTTGAAAAAATTAGAAGAAATAATTATCAAGTAAGTTAAAAAATTATGAGCGCGAACGCAACAATAGAAAATTTAAAAAAGCGAATATCAGATTTCAAAGAAGGAGCAGAGACTTATGAATATGGAACTGTTCTTTCTGTTGCTGATGGAATAGCAAAAATTTCTGGATTGACTAAATGTCAGTCTTCAGAAATGATCTCTTTCGAGTCCGGTGCAACTGGTCTTGCCCTAAACCTCGAAGAAGATTCAGTCGGAGCAATTATTCTTGGAGATTATTCTAAGATTAAAGAAGGGGAAACAGTAAAAAGAACAAATAAAATTCTTTCTATTCCAGTCGGTGAAAAGTTCATCGGTAGAGTAGTGAATCCTCTTGGAGAAGCAATTGACGAAGCAGGAGAAATAAAAGCTGATGCTGTTTATCCTGTAGAAAAAATTGCGCCTGGAGTAATGACTCGTCAGGGCGTGAATCAGCCAGTTCAGACTGGTTTGAAAGCAATTGACGCGATGATTCCAATTGGCCGAGGACAAAGAGAGTTGATAATCGGTGATAGACAAACTGGTAAAACAGCTATTGCTATCGACACTATTCTTAACCAAAAAGGACAAAACCTAATTTGTATCTATGTTGCAATTGCTCAAAAGCAATCAAAAATCGCTCGTATAGTTGGAAAACTAAAAGAAGCTGGCGCAATGGATTACACTATTGTTGTTTCAGCTGGATCATCTGATGGTCCTGCGTTCTCATATCTCGCTCCGTATTCTGGTACTGCGCTCGCAGAATACTTCTGTGACAAAGGAAAAGACGTTTTGATCGTTTACGATGATTTGTCTAAGCACGCTGTTGCGTATCGTGAAATTTCTTTGCTTCTAAGAAGACCACCAGGTCGTGAAGCTTATCCTGGAGATGTTTTCTACTTGCATTCTAGATTGCTAGAACGTGCATGTAGATTAAATAAAAATTACGGCGGAGGTTCTATTACTGCTTTGCCAATCATTGAAACTCAGGCTGGAGACTTGTCTGCATATATTCCAACAAACGTTATTTCTATTACTGACGGACAGATTTTCCTAGAAACAGGTTTGTTCTTCAAAGGTATTAGACCTGCTATTAACGCCGGACTTTCTGTTTCTCGTGTAGGATCAGCTGCGCAAATTAAGTCTATGAAAAAAGTTGCAGGTAAAATGAAACTTGCGATGGCTCAATATCGTGAAATGGAATCTTTTGCACAATTCGGTTCAGATCTTGATGCAGAAACTAAAAAATTAATTAACCGTGGACAGAGAGTGACTGAACTTTTGAAACAAAATCAATATTCACCAATTCCTGTTGCAAAACAAGTTTGCGCAATGTACGCCGTAAACGAAGGTTATCTAGATGAATCAGAAATTACAGAAATCAAAGCTTGGGAAGAAAATTTCTATAATTTCTTAGACAGAAGCAAAAAAGATTTGTTGAAAAATATTGAATCTGGTTGGGATGAAAAAATAGAAGGAGAACTAAAAAACGCTATTAAAGAATTTATGGGAAATTAAATTTTGAAGATTTATGCCACTTGCAACAAAAGCAATAAAACAAAAAATAAAGTCAGTTGGAAACATCAAGAAAATCACAAAAACAATGGAAATGGTTTCTGTTTCTAAAATGCGCCGAGCCGTAGAAAGAGCTTTGGCTTCTAGAAGCTACGCGCATTATGCTTTGGAACTTTTGGTAAATCTTTCAAAAGATAAAAATGTTACGCATCCATTAATGAATGCGGGAAAATCAAACAAAGAACTTTTGATAGTAATAGCAAGTAATAAAGGCTTGTGTGGAGGTTATCATTCAAATCTTTTAAAAGCTTTGAATGTTTATCTAAAAGATGAGAAAACAAAAAATCCGGCAAAAGAAATAAAAGCTGTTACTATCGGAAAGTACGGAGAAAAAATTTGTAAAAAATCAGAAATTCCTTTGTTTGCAAGTTTTATAACTTTTTCTGAATATTCAACAATAGAACAAGTTCAGGAGTTATCAAATTTGGTGACAAAAGAATTTATAGAAGGAGATTATGCAAGTGTAAAAATTTTATATACAGAATTTTTGAAATCAACAACTTATAAGCCAGTTTTGAGAGAATTATTTCCGTTGAGTATTCAGACTGTTGAAAATGTAGTAGATGCTATTACTGAGACAGAAAAGACTGAAGTTGATGAAAATAGTTTGGTTGATTATAAATTTGAACCGGATCTAAATCTAATTTTAGATAGTATCTTGCCAGGATTAGTAGACATAGTAGTTTATCAGAGTTTGGCTGAAGCATTTGCTTCTGAGCACTCAGCTCGAATGTTTGCAATGAAAAACGCAGGAGACAGTGCAACAACAATTCTTGAAAACTTAGTCTTGTCTTACAACCATGCAAGACAAAACGGAATTACGACAGAATTATCAGAAATAGTCGCTGGAGCTGAGGCGTTATCGAGTGATTAAAATTAATTAAAAATTATTATTAACAAAATATTATAAATTAAATTATTAAATAACATGAGCAAAAATACAGGTAAAATATCACAAATTATTGGAGCGGTCGTAGACGTAAGATTCGAAGGAGAACTTCCTGCACTTCTTAACGCTTTAATTATAAAAAGAGAAGGAAAATCTGATCTTGTGCTTGAAGTTGCAGGTCACTTAGGATTGAACGAAGTTAGAACTATTGCGATGACTTCTACTGACGGACTTTCACGTGGAGACGAAGTTCTAGACACGGGTGCACCAATTTCTGTCCCAGTTGGAAAAGAGACTTTGGGTAGAATGTTCGACGTGACTGGAAATCCAATTGACGAAAAAGAAGCTCCAAAAGGCGCAAAAATGCTTCCTATTCACAGAAAAGCGCCAACCTTTGCCGAGCAGTCTCCAAAAACTGAAGTGCTGGAAACCGGTATAAAAGTGATTGACCTGATGTGTCCATTCTTGAAAGGAGGAAAAATCGGATTGTTCGGAGGAGCGGGAGTGGGAAAGACAGTTGTGATTCAAGAGTTGATCAGAAACATCGGAGCTGAGCACGGAGGATATTCTGTGTTTGCTGGAGTGGGAGAAAGAACTCGTGAAGGAAACGACTTGTATGGTGAAATGAAAGAATCTGGTGTGCTCGATAAAACAATGCTCGTGTTCGGACAGATGAATGAACCACCGGGTGCTCGTGCTCGTGTTGCGCTTTCTGCTCTAACAATGGCTGAACACTTCAGAGATGAAGAAGGAAAAGATTTGCTTTTGTTCATGGATAACATTTTCAGATTTACTCAAGCTGGATCAGAAGTTTCTGCTTTGCTTGGACGTATGCCATCAGCTGTGGGATATCAGCCAACTCTTGCATCAGAAATGGGAAATTTGCAAGAAAGAATTACTTCTACAGACAAAGGTTCTATTACTTCTGTGCAAGCTGTGTATGTGCCAGCCGACGACTTGACTGACCCAGCTCCAGCAACTACTTTCTCACACTTGGACTCTACTGTTGTGCTTTCAAGACCACTTTCTGAGCTTGGAATTTATCCAGCTGTGGATCCGCTAGACTCAACTTCTACAATTCTTGATCCAAATATAGTTGGAGAAAGACACTATAACGTAGCAAGAAATATCCAGAAAATTTTGCAGAAGTACAAAGACTTGCAAGATATCATTGCAATTTTGGGTATGGACGAACTTTCTGATGATGACAAATTGGCAGTTTCTCGCGCAAGAAGAATTCAAAAATTCTTATCTCAGCCAAACTTCGTGGCAGAGCAGTTCACTGGCCGTCCAGGAAAATACGTTACTCTTGAAGATACAATAAAAGGATTTGAAGAAATTCTAGAAGGAAAATATGATAACGTACCAGAACAAGCTTTCTATATGAAAGGAAGCATAGAAGATGTGCTAGCTGAAGTAAATAACACTAAATAATTATAATTTTTAAAAATAATTTTTTAAGATCATGGCAAAATTAAAAGTTTCAATTATATCTCAGGAAAATATAGCTTATCAGGGCGAAGCTGATGCGGTTTTTGTTCCTACTCAGACTGGAATAATTGAAGTTTTGCCTGAACATATGCAGCTTGTTTCGGCTTTGCAAAAAGGAGAAATTATTTTAAAAAATGGAAGTGAAAACAAAAATTTCAAAGTAAATTCTGGCGTTTTAGAAATAAGAAAAAACAGCAATATAATAATATTAGCTGATATAGAAAAAGCCTAGCCCGTAAGGCAAGGGCCGAGGGAATAAAAAAGATACAAATAAACAAAAGCGAGCTCACGGCTCGCTTTTGTTTATGGTGTTGTTATAATTTGAATATGAGAAAGAAGAAAGCCTTGGTTCTATTATTAATAATTTTATTAATTTGTGCCGGCTTAGTTTTTTGGTTTTTAAAAAATAAAAATAATTCATATAATAATATTATGCAAATAGAAAGTCTTGAGTTTAAAAATGGAAGTGAAATTCCAAGTAAGTTTACTTGTGATGGTGCTGGAATAAATCCAAAATTAATTATTAAAAATATTCCGAAAGAAGCAAAAAGTTTGGCTTTGATTGTTGATGATCCAGATGCTCCAAACGGCACGTGGGATCATTGGGTTGTTTGGAATATTTCTCCAGAAATTACTGAAATTTCAGAAAATAGCATTCCAAGCGGAGCTGTTGTTGGGAAAAATAGTTGGCCTCAGAATGAATACGGTGCTCCTTGTCCACCGAGTGGTTCACATAGATATTATTTCAAAATTTTTGCGCTGGATAGTATGCTAGATCTTTCACAAAATTCTGGTTCTCAGGAATTATCAAATGCAATGCAGAGTCATATTCTAGATAGGTCAGAATTAATGGGCAGATACGAAAGAAAATAATTAGTCTTGATATTTTATTTTAAATAAATTAAAAACCGCTCTCAGCTGAGAGCGGTTTTGTTTTGCATGACAGGAAATAAAAAAGTTTTTAGCCGAATAATTTTGCCAAAATTTTTTCTTTTACCAAGGCTACTTCTTCTTCAGAAATAATGTCGCCGTAAAGTTTTTCCGGGTTTGTTTTTTTCAAAAAACTTAAATTCAAGAAAAACCTTTCTTTAACTTTTTTGACTAAACTTGGATTTTCTGAAGCAAAAAAGAAAACTGCAGAAGGATTGTAGTCCTTGATCCTAAAAATTAATGGTATCGTAGATATGTTTTCTTCAATATTTCCACCGAGGTAGATTATGGAAAAGCCTCCTGTTCTAATGCGCATTTTTGCGTTGTCGAACGTTTTGCTTTCAATAAAATAACATTCTAATTCTTCTCCGAATATCTGGGAGATGCTAGAAATCATGTTTCTGAGAATTCTTTTGATAGCAAGAGCCATCTCAAAGTTATCCTCAACAAGCAAAATTTTTAGAGTTTTCATATGGCGGGATTTTAAATTATTTTCTTAGAAAAGTTTTGAAAAGATCGCTTTTAAAAAACATTAACATCTTAATCTCAGATAGTCAAATTAAAGATTTTTTTTAATTTGCTATACTTATCTTATGTCAAAATTTTACGTAGTAGCAACGCCTATTGGCAATCTAGAAGACATAACTTTTCGCGCTATTGAAACACTCAAGAACGTTGATTTGATCTTGTGCGAAGATACAAGAGTTACTCAAAAGTTGCTCAACAAATATGAAATCAAAAAGCCAACCATGAGCTATCACGCGCAGAGCAAGCTCGCAAAGACAGATAAGATTTTTGATTTATTAAAAGAAGGAAAAGATTTGGCATTAGTTTCAGACGCAGGCACGCCGACTATCTCTGACCCGGGTGCGATGCTGATTGCGAAAATTAAAACAGAATTTGATGAATCAGAAGTGCAAGTGATTCCGATTCCTGGAGCTAGCGCTTTGATAACAGCGTTATCTGCTTCTGGTTTGACGACTCACGAATTCACTTTTCTTGGATTTTTGCCACACAAGAAAGGCAGAGAGACTTTGTTCAAAGAAATTGCAAGCTCAGATAGAACGATGGTTTTCTATGAATCACCACATAGAATTCTGAAAACTTTGGAATCTCTAATTAAATTCTGTCCAGAAAAAAAAGTTTGCATTGCTCGCGAATTAACAAAAATTTATGAAGAATTCAAAACCGGCTTGCCAGCTGAGCTGTTGGAATATTTAACAAAAAATCCCGATAAAATAAGAGGGGAATTTACGGTGTTGGTGGGTGGAAAATAAAGAGTGAAAGTAGTAAAATATAAAAATGAATCAATTAATTTCTGAATTTACAAAAAATATTGAAAAAGAATTTAGAACAGGAAAAGCAACTGAGCACACTTACCGCCCGGCTGTAAAAAGTCTTATAGAGTCTATAAATAATAAAGTCACGGCAATCAATGAACCAAAGCGTCAAAAAGTTGGTGCACCAGATTTTGTGTTTCAAAAAAATAAAATTCCAGTTGGTTATGCTGAAATGAAAGATATTGATGAAGATCTAGATTTATTTTTTCAAACTGGTGCAAACAATAAACAATTTGAAAGATATATGGAACTTGGAAATATCTTTATTTCTAATCATTTAGATTTTATTTTTTATAAAAATGGTAAAGAATATCAAAGACTATCAATTGGTAAATTAGAAAATAAGAAAATTGTTTTTGATGAATCTCAATTTCTTTCATTAGAGCATCTTCTGTCAAATTTTCTTAAAGAACAATCTCAAACCATAACTTCCGCTAAGGATTTAGCAAAAATGATGGCGGATAAAGCAAAACTCTTAAAAGATGTGGTTAGTGATATTTTAATCAACGAAGAAGAAATTGGAGATATTCACAGTCTTTATCATGCTTTTAAGGATACTCTTCTTCATGATATTACACCACAAGTATTTGCTGATGTTTATGCTCAAACTTTAGCTTACGGTTTGTTTGTTGCTCGTTGCCATGATAAAACTAAGGAAGATTTTTCCCGCTATGAAGCACTAAGTTTGATTCCTGGTTCGAATCCTTTTTTACAAAAACTTTTTCAACATGTTTCCGGTCCAGATTTAGACACAAGAGCTTCTTGGGTTGTCGATGAATTAGCCACAGTATTTTTATATACTGACATTGAAACAATTCTTCAAAAATTTGGGTCAGAGACAAAACAAGAAGATCCTGTGGTTCATTTTTATGAAACTTTTCTTGGTGAATATGATAAAAAATTAAAAAAATCTCGTGGAGTTTATTATACTCCGTTGCCAGTAGTTCAATTTATAGTTCGAGCAGTAGATTCTGTGTTAAGAAAAGAATTTGATTTAAGTGACGGCTTGGCTGATATCGAAAAATTATCTTCTGGAATCCATAAAGTCCAAATTTTAGATCCAGCAGTTGGTACAGGTACATTTTTAAACGAAACTATTAAACATATTTATAAGAATTTTGAAAACAAAAAAAATATTTGGCCAAGTTATGTTAAAAATGATTTAATTTCAAGACTCCATGGTTTTGAACTTTTAATGGCTCCTTATACGATTTGTCATTTTAAGCTTGGTTTAACCCTAAAAGAGACAGGTTATACTGAAGAAAACAAAAGACTTTCTGTTTGGCTTACTAATAGTTTAGAAGAAGGAGCAAAAGAATTACCTAATGTTCCAATGGGTGGGTTTCTAACAGCTGAAGCAAAGAATGCGAACAAAATTAAAAATGAAACCCCAATAATGGTGGTAATAGGGAATCCACCTTACAGTATAAGTTCTTCTAACAGAGGAGAGTGGGTTTTAAATTTAATAAAAGATTATAAAAAAGATTTAGAAATAAATGGGAAAAAAGAAAAAAAACTAAATCTTGATGATGATTACATAAAATTTATTCGCTTGGCTGAGTTTTTGATAGAAAAAAACGGAGAAGGAATTGTGGCTATGATTACTAATAACTCTTACATAGACGGTATTACTCATCGACAAATGAGAAAACATTTACTTGAAACTTTTGATTCAATTTATATTTATGATTTACATGGAAATTCAAATATAGGTGAAAAAGATGGAAATGTTTTTGATATTCAACAGGGTGTAGCCATTTCAATTTTTATTAAGAAGAAAGATAGTAAGAAAAAACTTGCTGATGTTTATCATACTGAAAGTTTTGGATTAAGAGAAGAAAAATATCAAAAACTTAATGAAGGTGAATTTGAAAAAATAAAATGGAATAAGCTTAATTATTCAGAACCGTATTATTTTTTTGAACCTAAGGATTTTGGAGAACAGAAAGAATATAACAAAGGATTAAGTGTTGAAGATATTTTTATTTCACGTGGGGCTGGTGTAAAAACGGAACGCGATAAAATTTCAATACATTTTGACCAGGATTCTCTTAAAAATACGGTAAATGATTTTGTTAATTTATCAATTTCAGAAATTAGATCAAAATATGAACTTCCAAAAGATAGTCGTGACTGGTCTATTGAAAGAGCCAAACAAGATGTAATTAAAAATTATAATTTTGAAAAATATTTACTTCCTATAAACTATAGACCATTTGATCAGAGATGGATTTATTATACTGGTATATCAAAAGGTTTTGTTGGGACTCCGGGGGCTAAAATAATGAGAAATATTATAAAAAATAATATTGGCTTAGTTCTCGCTAGACAATTTGGTGGAGGAAAACATTTTATATGTTTTATTGCAAATCAATTGTTTGAAATTAGTTCTCAACCATATGCTCCTTATACTCTTTTTCCGCTTTATCTCTACAAAGAAGATAATTCAAAAATTCTAAATCTTAAAAAAGATGTAGTTGAAAAGATTGAGGAAATGACGGGAAAAACAAAACCAGAAGATATTTTAGATTATGTGTATGCAGTTTTGTATTCACCAAATTATCGAGAAAAATATAAAGAATCTCTTAAAATAGATTTTCCAAGAGTACCATTTCCAAAAGATAAAGATGTTTTTTGGAAATTAGTTGAAAAAGGAAAAGAACTGAGAGAGCTTCATTTGATGGAATCTTTGTTCTTTGAAAATTCTGAGATTGAATTTAAAGGAGACGGAAAAAATGTTGTAGAAAAAGTAAAATTTGAAGAAATAAAAAACGGAATCGGAAGAGTTATGATAAGTTCTTTTCAATATTTTGAAAATGTGCCTAAAACAGCTTGGGAATTTTATATTGGCGGATACCAGCCAGCACAGAAATGGTTGAAGGATAGAAAGGGTAGAGAACTTTTTTATGAAGATATTGAGCATTATAAAAAAATAATTAAAGTATTAATTGAAACAAACAGAATTATGAAGGAGATTGACGAAATAAAATTTTAAATAATATGAAAGAAGAAAATAATGTAGCTTATATAGATGGAGCAAATTTACACAAAGGAATTAAAACTTTGAAGTGGAAATTTGATTATGCTCGTTTTCGTGTTTGGTTAAAAGAAAAATTTGGAGTGAAGCAAGCTTATTTATTTTTAGGGATGATTCCAAAGTACAAGGACTTGTATACTGAATTACAAGAACAAGGTTATACACTAGTTTTTAAAGAAGTTATTTTTGATGGGGATGGGAAAGCTAAAGGAAATTGTGATGCGGATATTGTTGTACATGCTATGCAAGGATCTTATGAAAATAAATTTGATAAAGCTATTTTAGTTTCAAGTGATGGTGATTACACTCCATTAGTAAAATTTTTAAAAGAAAAAAATAAAATTGACTTTATATTATCTCCTTATGAAACAAAAAAATGTTCTGTGCTCTTAAAAAGAACAGAAGTGAAGATAGCTTATATTACTGAACAAAAGAATATTCTTAAAAAGGATAAAAGTATATAAAAAGAAAAAGCCCCCGATGGAGACGAGCTCCATAAGGGTCTTTTTCGTAAGGATATTTATATTGTATTACAAAACGTATTACAAAGTCAAGAGTTATCCACAGGGCGCAAAAATGCTATAATTACCTCATGATCTTCAATTTAATTTGTTTAGCATTATCAGTGGGCGGGTTGTATGTTTCATATAGAATTTATAAGGAAAAGCATTCTGGCAAACCGATGATTTGTCCTCTTAATGGCAAATGTGAAATCGTGCTTTCTAGTAAATATTCGAAAATCGCTGGTATTGGGCTGGAATATTTTGGAATGCTTTTCTATGGAATTTTATTTATTGGAAATAGTCTAGTTTTGTTTGGATTTTTAAATTCTGTGAATATTGATATTCTGTTGTTTGTAGTTGCTTGCGGTGGAATGTTGTTTACTGTTTACCTTACTTACATACAGAAGTTTGTTTTGAAAAGCTGGTGCACTTGGTGCTTGTCTTCAGCTTTCACTACGAGTGCTGTGTTTGTAGTTTTATTAATAAAAATGTTAGTTAAATAATTATTAGTTTTAATTTTAAAACAAAAAAATGAGTGAAGAAATAAAAAAAGAAAAAACATGTTGTGCAGAATTTGAGCCAGCACTTTGGGATGGGAAAATTTTAGATTGGAAAGATAAAAGATTTTTAAAAACGAAAGTTTTTACTTTTCTATATATGCCACTAAATTTCGGTATTGTGATGAAAAAGTTGTGTAACAAAATGGGAAAAGCTGGCGCGAATGCGACGGATGGATTGCTCCTTGCTGATCATACGAGTAAGTGGAATATGAATTTATATTTAGCTAGTGACAAAGAAGTTCCAGGAGTTGAGAATATAATGCTGACTGGAAAATTTATGTGCAAAGTGTATGAAGGAAATTTCAAAGATACAGGGAAGTGGGTGAAGGATTTCAAGGATTATCTGAAGGGTATAAATTTGGAAACAAAAAAGTTATACATGTGGTACACGACTTGTCCAAAGTGCGCAAAAAAGTACGGCAAGAATTACGTTGCGATAGTCGGACAGGTTGAGTAGATAATAATTTATCTTAAATTTATAGTTAGAAAAGAAATTATTTTGACATGATTATTTTTATATGGTATCATGTTCTTTGGAATTAGTAACTTTAAGTTTAATTTAAAAAATAGAAGGAGATTGTTATTATGGCAAAAACGAAGAGAAGTATTTTCAGGAGAATAAATGTTGTTGTAAGACGACGTTTTGACAACTATCATTGGAAACGGGTTTCCAGAAAAGATCAAATATTTCTTAATAAAAAAGATATCCTGGAAATAGAAAGTCAGGCCGGATTTTATAGAAACAGAATGCCAGATTAACATTAAACCAAAGAAAATTCAGCCGCGTTGCGTACAAGCAGCGCGGTTTTTTATTCATTTTAAATAATATTTTCTGGGTCTATATTTACAGAAAATTGCGGTGGTAGTGAAATTAATTTTTTATTCAAAATATCATCAATGCTTGAATCTTGAGATATTTCTGGCAAAGACCAATTTTGAGAATCTATTTTTATAAGCGCGTTGGTGATGAACTTGTCTTTTGTTTTTGTTACAAAACCACTAAAAATATCAGGTTCGTATTCTCTGAAATTTTCCGTTAAGAATTTTCGCGCATTTGCTGTTTCTGGTTTTGTGCCAATAAAACTTATTTTGATAAATCTTTTAAATGGCGGATAGCCAAGATTTTTTCTATCTCTAATTTCTTCCCGTACAAAAGAAGCAATGTTGTCTCTTTTGACAGCGTTGATAATATGGTCTTCTTCGTTTTTTGTTTCTATAATTAATTTTTTTTCTGTTTTGTTTAATATAGCTGTTAGTATTTGAATTATTTTTTCACTCATTCTGAAATTTGGAATACTCCAGAGTGAATCAAAAGCTGCAATCACTGTAAGTGGTATTTTTTCTTTTAAATAAAATAAAGCCATTTCTGTACCAACTAAAATAGAACCAGGATTTTTGGAAAAATCTTTTATTATTTTCTCAGCTTTCTTGGCTGTCTTAGTTGATTCTTTATCTAGTTTAAAAATGTTATCCTGTGAAAAATTTCTTTTTACTTCTTCAAAAACAGTGTCTGTACCGATTCCCAGTGGTACGAGATTCCAACTTCCGCATTTTGAGCAAGTTATTTCAGTGTTTTTTTCTGTGCCGCACTTATTGCATAAAAACATTCTTTTTTTGCTGTCTTTAAATTGATAAAGAACAAGGGGAGCGGAACATTTATCGCACAAGACTGGATTTGAACAATCGCCGCATATTGTCGTAGTAGCCAAGCCTTTTCTCAGGGAAAAAATAAAAACATTTTCTTTGCGATCCAAAGTTTTTTTAATTTCTGCAATAGTGGTTTGAGTTAATATTTTGAATTTCTTTTTTTCTAAATTTTCTTCGGTTATTACTTCAACTGCTTCGTTTTTGTCAGATATTTTTATTTCGCCAGCAAAATTTGTTTTGAACATCAGCGGATAGATTTCAGCAAGATTATCTGTTTCTTTTCGCGCGATTGTTTCGAAACGCAAAACCGTGTCGGCAATGATAAATTTCGCGTTTGTTTTTAGAGCGAAGATTTCAGAAAAAATTCTTAAATCTATTATTGGTCTTTTGATTGTTTTATAAGCGCTAGAGCTTTCGTGCTCTAGGATTATCACTTTGAAATCTTCTCGTGGTATTGATAAAAACGGGGCAGTTCCAAGAACCAAAACAGGATGTTCTGAAGTTAAGATTTCTTTTATGTTTTCTAGCTGCTTTTCTTTAGAAAGATTGCCGTGTATTGCAAAAGTGAATTTTTCTATGCCTTTTGAAAGATTTTCTTGAAAAATCTCTATGTCTTTTTCTGTTGGCAAAACCACGAATATAGATTTTTTTTCAGCAAATGAACTGCGAATTAATGTTTTGTAAAAAGAAATTCTGTCAGAAAAAGAAGTTTGGAAAAGAAGTTTTTCTGATTTTATATTTTGTTTATTATTACTATTGTTGTTTATTTTGTTGTTTATTTCTTTTGAGATATCTTTAATTTCTGTTTTGTTTTTATTCGAATTTTTTATTACTTTTGAAATTTGATCATACTCGTCCAGCATGATAGCTGGAATTAAAGAAGAAATTGTCAGATTTTTTTTAGCAACAAAATATTTACTTAGCTGGATTAAAGAATCAAAAAATTCTTTTTGAAAAATAGACTGTTCTTTGACGCTGTCTATTTTTTTCAGATTGTATGGCATTTCTTTAATGTTTGATTTTTCGTTCAAAACTTCTTCGGAAAAAATTACAAGTCCCAATTCTTTTTTATTTCTCATAGGAATATTCACAATGCTGCCATTTTCTATATTTTGAGCGCTGAAATAGGTAAATTCTTCTTTTAATACCCCTCTTTTGAATGGCATTACGGTGACTATTTTCATGTTTTTATTCTAGCATAATTTGTGCTATATTTAGCATATGGGTATATTTTCAAGAAAATTAGGTATAGATTTGGGGACAGCCAATACTCTTGTGTTTGTTCCCGGAAAAGGTATTGTTTTGAACGAGCCTTCTGTGGTAGCTGTTTCTGAACAAGATAATAAAATTTTAGCTATCGGCGTAGAAGCAAAAGAAATGATTGGAAAAACTCCGGAATCTATTATTGCTTATCGTCCAATGAAAGACGGAGTCATCGCTGATTACAGAGTTACTGAAGCAATGCTTAGATATTTTATAAATAAAGCGATGGGGAAATTTAATTTGTTTAAACCAGACGTAATGATTTCTGTTCCAGCTGGAGTTACTTCTACAGAAAGAAGAGCTGTCGTAGAAGCAGCCATTCGTGCAGGCGCAAGAAACGCTTATGTTGTGAAAGAGCCAATTCTTGCTGCTATCGGCGCAGGAATTCCTATTCATGAATCAAAAGGCCACATGGTTGTAGACATTGGTGGTGGAACTACAGATGTCGCTGTCATCTCTCTTGGCGGAATTGTTGCTTGTACTTCTGTAAAGTGCGCAGGAAATAAAATTGATCAAGCAATTGCGGATTATATAAAGAAAACTTTCAATTTGGCTATTGGTGATAAAACAGCCGAAGAAGTAAAAATTAAAATTGGTGCTGCTGTGCCGTTCGAAGAAGAATTGCGAGTAACAATAAAAGGCCGTGACTATATTCAAGGTTTGCCAAGAACTGCGCAGATTTCTACTAACGAAATAGTTAAGGCTGTAGATAATGAACTTAAGCAAATGGTAAAAGCTATCAAAGATGTATTGCAGGAAACTCCACCAGAATTGGCTTCTGATATTATTGATCATGGAATTATCATGACTGGAGGTTCTTCAATGTTGCGAAATTTGCCAGATTTAGTTTACAGAAAAACTGGTGTAAAAGCAGTTCTTGCCGAAGATGCTATTTATTGTGTGGCAAAAGGAACTGGTGCTGCCTTGGAACATTTGGATGTATATAAAAAGACTATTTTGAGTAAAAAATAAGAAATAGAAAGAAAATAAATAGAAAAGAAATAAAAAGAATGAAAATATCAGAGCATTTTGATAAAAATAATCTGCATCATGCTTACTTAATAGAAGGAGAAAAGGAAATTGTTCTTCCTGAAATTTTTTCTTTTGTAGAGAAAGAAATAAAAATAAAAACAGTTGGTAATCCAGATTTTTATCATTCTGTAATTGATCATTTTAAAATAAATGACGCTTTTGGTTTGAGAAATATGGGAAGTGAAAAATCTTTTTCAGAAAGCAAAAGAATTTTTGTTTTGTGTATTAACAGATTTACAAGTGACGCGCAAAGTGTGTTACTCAAAATGTTTGAAGAGCCAATAGAAAACACTCATTTTTTTATTGTTACGCCAAATACTGACAGTTTACTGAAAACATTTTTGTCTAGATTTTATTTAATTAGAAATAAAGAAAATTTAATTGAAGAAGAAAAGAAAGCTGAAACTTTTTTAAAAATGAATTTAAAAGACAGATTAGATTTTATAAAAGAGAAAATTTTAATTGGGAAAGAAGAAAAAGCGTCACCAGAAGATGCAGGAAAGAAAGAACAAGAGAAAGAGAATGATGTAAATACTGAATCAAACCAAACGAGAGCTTTGAAATTTTTAGCAAGTTTAGAATCTGTGATAAGTAAAAAAAATATTTTAAAAAATGCAGATAATTTAGAAGGTGTTGAGCATATTTTCAAAGTTCGGGAGTATCTTCGTCAGCCGGGAGCTTCGGCAAAAATGCTCTTAGAATCTGTTGCAATTTCATTACTAAACAAATAAATTTATAACTAATAATTTACTAATTATTAAGAATAATTCGGTAAGATAACTGAATTTTGCTTTGCTTTTATCTTACTGCTATAATACAAATAATATGCAATCCCGTTAGAAATCAAAAAATTAGATTATACCTTACGGGGGTGAATAAAAGATGAAGTATATAAAAAATATTATTAATAAATTAATCACGGAAATCTAAAGATTTCCTATTTCTAACGGGATGCAATATAATTTTTCAAATTTTAAAATTGATTTAAAAAAGGCAGAAGAATTTTTATCCAAAGAATACAGTCAGTTGAGCACTGGGCGCGCCTCACCTATGATTTTGGACGGAGTTTCTGTCGAATCTTATGGCGCAATGCAGCCGATTAAAAATGTCGCTTCTATTTCTATTGAAGATCCAAAAACTCTTCGTATTGCTCCTTGGGACAAAAGTCAGATTAAAGGAATTGAAAAGGCTATTTTAACTGCAGATTTAGGTTTATCAGTCGCAACAGATGATGCTGGAATTCGTGTTATCTTTCCGCAGTTAACTTCTGAAACAAGACAAAAGTTAGTAAAAGTTTTAAAAGAAAAATTAGAAGAAGCAAGAATCACTGTTCGTAGAGAAAGAGGAAATGTTTGGGAAGAAATACAGAAATTAGAAAAAGAAGGAAAAATGACAGAAGATGAAAAAAATAGATCAAAAGAAGAATTACAAAAAATTGTTGACGAATCAAACAAGAGCCTAGAGTTTATTTTTGAGAAAAAAGAAAAAGAAGTAATAGGATAAAAAAGTAAAAAAAATAAAAAATGAATATTTTAATTTTTATATTAATTTTGATGGTTTTGGTTTTGTCCCATGAAGCTGGGCATTTTTTTACAGCAAAAGCTTTTAAAATAAAAGTTGAGGAATTTGGTTTTGGTTTTCCTCCAAAAATTGCAAGTTTCAAAAAAGGAGAAACAGAATATTCTATCAACGCTTTGCCTTTCGGAGGATTCGTAAAAATTTTCGGAGAGAATTTGGAAGAGGCAGATCTTTTGGAAATAGGATTTTTGGATTCGGAAGAAGAAGAAAAGAAAAAAGCTGAACGAAGAAGAAGTTTTTCTTTTAGACCAAAATCTCAGCAAGCTTTGGTTTTGGTTGCTGGAATTGTTGCCAACTTTGTTTTGGCATGGATCTTGCTTTCTGTTGGTTTTATTTCAGGACTGCCGACGTCTCTTGGTAGTGAGCCAAAAGGTTATGAATTAGAAAATGTAAAATTAGCTGTTGTTTCTGTTTTGGAAAATTCTCCTGCGCAAACTGCCGGTTTAAAATCTGGCGACAGAATCGTTTCAGTAAAAAGCGCTGAAACTAAAGAAGAACTTGTTGGAACCGAGATTACCCCAGTTAAATTTAAAGAATTAATTGTTTCAAACGGTGAGAAAAAAATAGAATTAGGTTATACCAGAGGTTCTGATAAAAATGTTATTTTAACTGAAATTACTCCTAAATCAGTTTCGACAGACGAACAGCCTAGTATCGGAATATCAATGGATCAAATTGGTGTAGCAAAATTGCCGTTTTTCAAGGCTTTTTCTGAAGGTATGAAATTAACCATTTCGGTCACAAAAAGCACTGTTATGGGGCTTTACGGGCTCATTAGAGACGCCGTTAATGGAGTTGGGGACTTGTCTTCGGTGACTGGACCAATTGGAATGGTAAGTATCGTTGGTGATGCTTCTAAATTTGGCTTTGTTTATTTGTTATCTTTTGCTGCTTTGATTTCTATTAATCTAGCTGTGATAAATTTCATACCGTTTCCAGCATTGGATGGAGGCAGATTGTTGTTTTTGTTGATAGAAAAAATAAAAGGTTCTCGCTTGAATCCAAAAGTCGCTAATATTACAAACATGATAGGTTTTATGATTTTGATAGCATTTATGCTTTTGATCACATATCATGATGTAGTAAATTTATTCTAGAAATTTTTAGATAAAAAAATAAAATGAATTCCGAGACGAGAATATGTCAGAATTGCAAAAAAGATTTTGTTATAGAACAAGATGATTTTGATTTTTATGAAAAAATAAAAGTACCAGCGCCGACTTTTTGTCCGGAGTGTAGGTTGATACGTCGTATGACCTGGAGGAACGAAAGATCTTTATTTAAAAGAGTCTGTGATTATTCTAAAGAATCTATTATTACAATGTTTCATCCAGAAGCTAATGTAAAAATATATAATAGAGATATATGGTGGAGTGATAAATGGGATCCAAAGGATCATGGTATTGAGTATGATTTTTCTCGACCTTTTTTTGAACAATATAAAGATTTACTCTCAAGAGTCCCACTTCAAAATCTGGGGAATGAAAATTGTGATACATCTAAATATGTAAATCATTCCCAAGAATTAAAAAATTGTTATCTTGTTTTTGCCTCTCATATAGCAGAAGATACCATGTATTCCTTAGGGGCATCAAATTTAAAAAATTGTTTAGACACATATAAAGTTCAAAAATGTGAAAATTGTTATGAAATGGTTTTAAGTAATAGCTCCTATAATGTTGCATTCTCTTTTGGGGTAGAACAATGTATTGATTCTGTCTTTTTGATGGAATGTACTAATTGTCAAGATTGTATTGGTTGTATGAATCTTAGAAATAAGAGGTATTGTATTTTTAATAGACAATGTACAAAAGAACAGTATTTTAAAATAAAACAAGAATTTAATTTTAAAAGCTATCAAGCTCTGTCTGAGTTTAAAAAAAAGTATAAAAAATTTATTTTAAATTACCCTTATAAATTTGCAGGTATTTTAAGATCGAACAATTGTACAGGTGATAATATAATAAACTCAAAGAATATTAAATGTTGTTTTGATTCTTATGGTGGAGTTGAAGATTCTAAATACATGGTACATGGACTGATTGCAAAAGATTCTTATGATTGTTACGGTTACGGGGGAATTGCTTCTGTAATGTATGAAGGTGTTGATGCTGGGCTAAAAGCGTACCATCAGCATTTTTCAGTTTTTGCTCATTCTTGTATAGATACAAATTATACTTATATGTGTTATGATTCCGGAAATCTTTTTGGTTGTATTGGGATAAGAAAAGGAAGCTACTGCATCCTCAACAAACAATATACCAAAGAAGAATACGAAGAATTAGTTCCAAAAATAATACAGCACATGAACGATATGCCATATATAGATAGTAAAGGAAGAATATATAAATACGGAGAATTCTTCCCACCAGAATTATCACCATTTTGTTACAATGAAACAATAGCTCAAGAATACTTCCCATTGACCAAAGAACAAGCTCTAGAACAAGGATATAAGTGGAAAGATAGAGAAGAAAGAAATTATAAAATAGATATTAAATCAGAAGATATTCCAGATGATATAAAAGATGTAGATGAAACTATCTTAGGAAAAGTCATAGAATGTGAACACAAAGGAGAATGTAATGAACAATGTACTGAAGCGTTTAAAATCACAGAATCTGAATTACAGTTTTACAAAAGAATGAATTTACCAATTCCACACTTGTGTCCTAACTGCAGACACTACCAAAGATTAAAACAAAGAAATCCTTTGAAACTCTGGCACAGGCAGTGTATGTGTGACAAAACCAATCATAATCACAAAGGAAGATGTTCTACTGAATTTGAAACTTCATATTCTCCAGATCGTCCAGAAATCATTTATTGTGAAGA
>Ga0209099_1000786_pt1 | contig 35802 bp, 28 predicted proteins | sample AD_JPNHW2_MetaG_FD_184430 | JGI IMG/M metagenome (GOLD analysis project Ga0209099, IMG submission 184430) | Active sludge microbial communities of municipal wastewater-treating anaerobic digesters from Japan - AD_JPNHW2_MetaG (SPAdes) (version 2) | ecosystem: Engineered > Bioreactor > Anaerobic...
TTAGCCGTTAGCTTCTGCCTGCCACCCGCAGGCTTATGCCCGGCAGGCTATGCTCCTTCCCTTCTCCGTTCTTCATTCTTCATTCTGCGTTCTGCGTTTTGCGTTATTAGTGCCTAAACTTCTCCGTGCTCCTCGCTCCGTTCTCCGTTCTCCCTTCTCCGTTCTCCGTTTTGCGTTCTGCGTTATGCGTTTTGCGTTATTAGTGCCTAAAGTGCCGTTCTCCGTGCTCCTTACTCCCGGCTCCTGGCTCCTCGCTCCCTGCTCCCTGCTCCCCGCTCCGTTCTCCGTTCTCCGTTATAAAATTATGAATTCACCGAATCCGGCTGACATCCCTGGTCAGAATATTTGGATTCCGTAGAAAATATTCTCCCGGATAGTGGTAAATCCGTTTCAAATTGTCATCTTATTGTATCGGTTTATTATCGGCTCACTTGTTTGAATTAACATTTAAAAATTTCTGATATGAAAAAACATTACACCTTTCTGCGGCTTCTGTTTGCCGTTTTATTCTCTCTGTCATTATCCGCTTCAGCCTTTTGTGGTATCATCAGCAACGACAGTCTTTACCCTCCCGTGAATTTCAGGGTCGACAGCCTGAGGGCTTTAATGACCTGGGATTGGCCGTCCGTAGAATTGTTAAATGAAGATTTTGAAGACGGCGATGCCTTACCGGCCGGCTGGACGACCTCGTCAGCCGGGAATTCCGGATGGTACGTGACAGAAAATGCCAACAGCCTGAATTTTTATATCGGGCCTCATTCGCAGTATGCGGCAACAAATGATTTTAATGCCGGTCAGCAGAACAACGGCTGTTGTGATTTCCTGGTAACGCCGGCTGTTGACCTCACCCTCACCGATTCGGCTGTCCTCACTTTTAATACCTGTTACACCGGAGCATTTAACCAGGCGGCGTATATCGAACTGAGCACCGATAACGGGGCGAGCTGGCAGGTGATGGATACCCTGCAGCCGGCTGCTGCGCCTTATTATGAAACATGGGGTCGCATTGCCATTGACTTATCTCAAAATGCTGGTCCGGGTGGCTGCGCCTCCGCCATCATCCGTTTTCATGCCGCTGACAACGGGCAGCAGGCCTCGGGATGGGCGGTTGACGATGTGAACATCACGGCGTATGTTACCACCCTCGACCATTATTGCCTGTGGCTCAACGATGCCTTTCTGGCCATATCGGATTCAAATGCATACCAGATCAACCCGGAATCCCTTGTGTTCGGGCAGCAGTACAAAGTTGAAATTGCTGCCGTTTATGCCAATGGCGTTTCGCCGCATGATTCCCTGATGTTTACCAACCGCTGCCTGCCTTATCCGGGAAACCTGCAGGCTAGTGTTAATGATAACGCGGTCATTCTTGACTGGGACTCTCCTGATTTCGGGAACACCGGCCTGGGGCCGTGGGTGATGTACTACCTCCTGTATTGTAACGGCACGCTCATCGATACGTTGTCGTCTTTAGATACAACTTACTGGCACCTGAATCTGGATCAGGGCATGTATTGTTACAAGCTTTCGGCCGTTTACAACCTGGAACCGCTGGGCTATTCCGGGCAAACCGGCGAATCTTTTGCCGCCGGCCCGGCTTGTGCCGATATTTTCTACTGCTGCTCACTGCCATTGATAGAAGATTGGACTTGCGGATCTTTTGATCTTAACCAATGGGCTCACGGTGATAATTGGGTAATTGATATTATATATGGTAATCCTTATCCTTGTGCGAAATTTAACAGTGTCCCGGAACTTACAGATTATGAGAGCTCATTGGAAATTTTTACGAGAAGTTTTTCTCTGTCAACCGGAACACCTCATTTATTAACGGTGCAGTTCGATCTGGCGCTCGACGACAGCCTTGAAACAGGTACTGAAGAATTGACGGTTTTTTATAAATATAATGATGATAATTGGCGCACAGTCGCTTCGTTCACAAACCAGGGAGATTTTCAATGGACACATTATTCTTATGACTTTGATATACCTCAGACGGCGAATATGTTATATTTCAAAGTTGCTGCGAGTGGTGAGCAAAGCAATGCCATAAAAAACTGGTTTATTGATAATATTGAACTTAATATCAAGTACTTATTATACCCGGTCTACAACCTTACAGCGACTCCTTCAAATGCCAATCCCGGCGCCATCAGCCTGGAGTGGAATTGTCCCGTTGACAGCCTGAACCTGAAAAGCGCAGCCGGCACCGACGATTTGCTGTCGTACCATATTTTCAGAAGAGTGCATACTGCCGTCCCCGGTCCATGGGAGGATATTGCAGAAACCACCAAAACATGGTATGAAGACCATTCCCTGGCCTCAGACTGTTATGATTATTATGTGATGGCGTATTACACGGAAGGAACTTCCGCTATTTCGAACATCGATTCATTGAATTGCATCGGGACAGGGGTGGAGATGACGGAATCGCCCGATTTCAGGCTATACCCGAATCCGGCCCGTGAGTTGCTTTACTGGGAGGCTGCATCTCCCGTTAAGGAAATTAAGATCGCCGACCAGGCCGGGAGAATGCTTTACCGGGAAACCGCCCTTACCGGCCTGAAAGGAAGGATTGTAACATCTGCCCTGGCCGACGGTATTTATTTGATTTGTTTTACCGGCAACGACGGGAAACAGACCGTCAGGAAATTTATAGTATCCGCCCGTTAATACGGGAAGGGGTCCGGAAAAAACGAACACCATTCAGAAGCCATGCCGCGAACCACGGCATGGCTTTTTTTGCGCCCCGGTTGCCGGGAACAGGAAGCTTGAATATGTGGGCTAAGCAATGCCGTACTTCACTATGCTAAAACAAAAAAACTCGCTTCGCTTAAACAGTTTTTGTTTCTTAACGCTCCGTTACGCAGTTTTCTTCACGCGCAACAGCCAATGCGGTTCCACTCAATGCAAAATTATAAATGGAAACAAAACATCCCCAATCGATAATTGTATACGGAATAGACTGACCTGATAAAAATTCCGCCAGTTTTTGTTACAAACTTTTTGTGCGTATAGCCTTGCGCTAAGTCCTGCCTGCCGGCAGGCAGGGATACAGAAGCAGGCGAAGGTACGTGCGCGGGCGCGGCTTGTATCGCGGGGAAGGAAAAGTTTGTTACAAAACCAGGAATTTTTATTAAGTCTTGACTTTTGCTCCACTTTGTGTCAAGACAAAGTGGAAAGAAAAAAATAAAAATTTTTCTGATGCAGGGAATCAGCCTGTCTACCAGGCTTACAATATCGGATCCGGGAAGAGAACATACGCTCAATTCCCGGGCCCAGCCAGTCCTTTTACCGGTTCAGGATCTTATTTTCGATGGCCGTTGTAGAATAGCCTTCAAGATAATCGAGGGTTACCACTTTGCCTTTGCGGGCCTTTACGATGTCGTATCCTACAATTTCAGCGGGTTTGTAATCGGCGCCTTTTACCAGCACATGGGGCTGGACGGTTTTAATAAGTTCGTAGGGGGTGTCTTCGCCAAAAAATACCACGTAATCGACAAACCGGAGCGATGCCAGCGTCATGGCCCTCGAAACTTCATCCTGTATGGGGCGGTTGTTGCCTTTAATCCTGCGGACCGATTCGTCGGTGTTAAGTCCAACAATCAGCACATCGCCCTGGTCGGCGGCTTTTGCCAGGTAATCAATATGCCCCAGGTGCAGAATGTCGAAACAGCCGTTTGTGAAAACGATCTTCTTGTCCTGGAATTTCATGATGGCCAGCAACCGGCTAAAGTCCACACTGTCGCGGGCGAAAATTTTCGCTTTTACATACTCAAGCTTTTTCATGGCTTACGTTTTTGTTGAAAACAGGCAACAGGATAAACGAGAGGATCCCAAGCAGGATGATGGTAATTGTTTGCGAGCTCCAGATCAGCCATCCCAGGGCATAGCCTTTGATGTTCGATACGGAATACAGTACCAGTGTTTCGGCCACGATGGCCGGGTAAATCCCGATGCCGCCCTGCACCAGCATGATACCGATAGACCCGAATACCAGGGTGGCGAGGCCTGCATCAAGGCCCAGGTGGCTGGTTTCGGGCAGGCTGAAGAATACCAGGTAGGCCATCAGCAGGTACAATGCCCATATCCCCAGCGAATAAATAACAAAGAGCAGCGGTTTCCGGAGATAGATAATGGATTTCATCCCATCCCAGAATCCTTTGATAAGGCCCCAGATCTTATTGATGAATTTTATCCTCAGCAGGGGACGGCGGAAGGCAAACAAGAGGGCTGCCAAAATAACCAGGGAAGCAATGGCGATGTAGGTGAATGAACCTGCCAGGCTGAAGGTGAGGTTGAATTTTGCTTCAATGGGCTGGTAAATTTTCTGGTCGATGTAAGTATATAACTTGTTGAATTGTAATGCGAGATTTATAAAGAAGAGGATGAGAAAGACGACCAGGTCGATGGCCCGTTCGGTAACCACCGTGCCGAAGGAATTGTTAAAAGGCACTTTTTCATAGCGGCTCAGGATCACGCAACGGCTCACTTCTCCCAGGCGGGGGAGGGCAAGGTTGGCGAGGTAACCGATCATAACGGCAAAAAAGGTATTCAGTTTGCCCGTTTCATATCCCAGGGGCTTTAGCAGCATCCTCCACCGGACGGCCCTGAGGTAATGCGCCCCCACACCCAGCAGGATGGCAAAGCCGATGATGCCGTAATGGGCGTCGCCGAACGAACGGATGATTTCCTTTTTTTCTTCCGGCGTCAGGTAATGCAGGAACAGCCAGATAAAGAATATGCCGATGCCCAGGAACAGCAGGAAACGGGCGATGGTTTTGAGCTTATTTTTCAATATAGTTTAGCTGATTTGGTTATTGGCATCAGGGAAAACAATGGCAGGCCTGAACTTTTTTGCTTCCCCGAACTCCATTTGGGCAAAACCGGCAATGATCACCAGGTCGCCAACCGAAGCTTTACGGGCGGCTGCGCCGTTGAGCGAGATTACTCCCGATCCGCGTTCGGCTTTAATCACATAAGTTTCGAGCCTTTCGCCGTTGTTAATGTTTACTACCTGCACTTTCTCAAATTCAATGAGATTGGCTGCATCCATCAGGTTTTCGTCGATGCTGATCGAACCGATATAGTTCAGGTTAGCCTGTGTGACGGTAGCCCGGTGTATTTTTGATTTTAAAATCTCAATTGTCATCATGCTGCAAAAGTACAAAGAAATAGCGCTTCACATGTCAATTAACGCAGTATGCTGCATGCAGGGCCATTCAGGCTCCAGCAGCTCCGGCAACCCGGCAACCCGGGCGGCCTGCCGTTTCAGGATTTCTTCCGGCCCCGGTTTAATAGAGCAAAATATTGTCGATCAGCCGTACCTGGCCGGCATAAACCGCCACACATAACACGGCATGTTCCGCATCCATCCAGTCTTCGAAAGGCTGCAGCGTGGTTGCATCGCACACGGTGGCATATTCAGCCTTCAGCTCAGGGTTTTGCTCTATTTCGGTGATCGCCAGGCTTTCTGTTCCGTCGGGGGTAAACCAGTTGTAATTTTCTTTTGCCTTCAGCAGCGCCCGGTAAATTCCGGGGGCGGCGGCGCGCTGTTCAGGGGTAAGGCGCTTGTTGCGCGAGCTCAGGGCCAGCCCGTCGGCTTCACGAACGATGGCGCAGGGAACAATCTCAACCGGCATCGACAGCGACTTCACCATGTGCCGGATGATGGCCAGTTGCTGGTAATCCTTTTCACCGAAATAAGCGCGGTGAGGCCCGGTGATGTCGAGAAGTTTCTTAACCACGATGCCCACGCCGCGAAAGTGGCCGGGACGGAAAAACCCTTCCATCACTTTATCCAGTTGCCCGAAATCCATTTCATTAGTAACGGGTTCAGGATACATCTCTTCGGCGGAGGGCGTAAACACGATATCGCAACCTGCCGATTCCAGTTTCTCCAGGTCGGCGGAGAGATTCCGCGGGTAGCCGGCCAGGTCTTCCGGATTGTTGAACTGAATAGGATTAACGAATATACTGACCGTTGTAATGTCGTTTTGTGAAATGCTGGTCCGCACCAGTTGCAGGTGCCCGTCGTGCAAGGCTCCCATTGTCGGTATGAAACCAATGGTTTTTCCCGATTCTTTTAATCCGGCAAGATATTGTCGCAGATCTTCGATTTTTTCAAATACTCTCATCCCGTCTGTTGTTTTGGGTTAACACTTTTGCCGAAGAACCGTAAGGCGCTTATCTGTCCCGGAGTATCTTCAGCATATCCTTTTCTATCAGATCGTAGGGCGCTTCAATGATACGGCCTGTTTCTTTCCCCTTTTTATAGAAAATGAAGGTAGGCACCCGGTCGACTTTCAGGTCTTCAATATTCAGATCGCCTGCTTTTTTCTCACGGTCCACTGCGATCATTTCCAGGTTATCGTAGTTGAAACCGGCCAGGTCCATCACTTTAAAAAACCGGGGGACCCATTCCTTGCTGTCGCCGCACCATGTTCCCAGGATAAGCTTTACCGAAACATCCTTTAATGCCGGTTTCAGAAGGTTCAGCGTTGAATCGTCAGGCTGATAAATATCGTAACCGGCCCTGTAGGCAGAATCGAAGTTGCTGTTGATGGCGCTGAAACCTTCCCGGTTGCAGTAACCCAGCAGGATCTCATTGTTTTTCTTCGGATCGGCGCCTTTCCGGTTCATTTCCTGTGCATTGACGATAAATGGCATAAATAAAAGGAGGAGGATGGCTGCTTTTTTCATGGTGACAGGTATCGGGTTGATGTCATTAGAGGAAAGAGGCTACAAATTTACGAGGTTATTGCGGATGGCAAACTTTATCAGGTCGACGGTAGTTTTTAATTCGAGGCGTTGCATGATATGATTCTTGTGCGATTCCACCGTGCGGATACTGATAAAGAGCTTATCGGCGATTTCCTGGTTTGTTAATCCCTGCGCGAACCATTTGAGTACCTCCACTTCGCGTTTCGAAAGCTGGCTTTCGTTACGCAGGTTTTCCAGGTTGCCCGATTTCGCCTTTTTGATATAGCTTTTCAGTATGGTATTGGAGATGGATTCAGCGAAGTACTCTTCGCCGCGGTAAACGGCCCTGACGGCGTCGAGGAGCTCTGCCCTGGAAATGTTTTTCGGCAGATACCCTTTAGCCCCTGAATTAATGGCATTGAAAACAAACTCTTCGGAGGTGTACATCGACAGAAAGATTACTTTCACCTTCGGGAACTCTTTGGCCATTTGCCTTGCCAGTTCAATTCCCGATACGTCGGGCAATGCAATATCCAGGATGGCGAGGTCGGCTTCCCGTACCTTGAGCAGTTCGAGCATTTCACCGGCATCTGCCGCTTCCCCTGCAACTTCTATTTCCGGTTCCCCTGAAAGCAGGTTGGCAATTCCGGTCCTGACAAGATGATGGTCGTCAACCAGGAGTATTTTTATCGTATCCGTCATTTCGTGTATAAGGTATTGTTACAATAATCCGGGTTCCGGCATCCGGCGCCGATTCAACAATGAAATTTCCCGAAAGGAGCGATGCGCGTTCACGCATATTCTGTATCCCGTTGCGGTGTGCATAACTTTTGGGATCAATCATAAAACCCTTTCCGTTATCGGCAACTGTGAGCCTTACGAGCTGATCTTCGCGGGCAATTGTCACCGCCATTTCGGTTGCGCGGGCATGTTTGATAATATTGGTTATTGCTTCCTGGGCGATGCGGTACAGGTATATTTTTGATTTTTTAGCAAGCCTTTCAATGCTGCCATTGCATTCGAACGATGCTTTGATGCCGGCAATGGCGGCCATCTCCATGACGCGGGTGCGAAGCGCGGTTTCCAGGCCGAATTCATCCAGGGCGGCAGGCTGTAATGCATTGCTGATCCGCCTCACTTCCTCAATAGCCTGGTCTATCATATTTTTTGAGGCATCGACGGCGGAGCGTACATGGGAAATCCCCGGTTTTTCGCACGATTCGAGTCGGAGCCTGGCGGCTATCAGCGATTGTCCCAGTCCGTCGTGCAATTCTCGCGCCAGTCGTTGCCTTTCGCTGTCCTGCCCGTCGATAACCGAACGCAAACGGCGCAGCTTTTCATCCTGAATTTTCTTCTCCTGCAGTTCTATCCTTTCGGAAATATGATATAACGATTGCAGCAAAGGGTCATCGTGTTGAACCGGGACAGCTTTGTCCGAAAGGCATTTCCGGTTTTCGAGCGATTCAACGGCTTTTTCCACTTCGGCGACAGGCCTCAGTATCCGGTGAACGATAAGTATCCCGGAAATCCCGGCCATCAGACCTGTCAGAATGAGAACAGCGCCTGCCGCCGGTAAATCCTCCAAGGCTGAAAGCAGTACCCCGGCAATGATTAATATTGCTGCAGAGGGCAGGATAACCCGGAAAATCAACTGCTTGTTAAGACGCGTCAGCATGCATGGACGGCTTTAAGTGTTCAAAATTAGACAGAATTTATCAGATGTAACAATTCCTGGTCGTAAAGTGCAACTTTGAATTAAATTTAGAATGCCCGCCAGGATGAGACCCGGATGTTTATCTTTCAAGGCGGGAATTGCAAAACAGTAAAAATCAATACGCTAAAGATACAGGAAAATATTAAAGTTTGAATTTTTCAACAGATTAAATATTAATATGCCGGCTCAATAAGATATACCAAAAACGGAGAGTGCCAGGACGTTAGGCCGGAACAGGGGGCGTTTCCTGAATCATGTGGGTAGTGACAAGCCCGAAACTCCTATTAGCTGTTCCTGTCAGTAAGCCATTCATGTGACGGGCGACTCTCATCCTGTAACATCAATCAGCGGAAGACAAAATGAAAACCCCGTCGTGGCAGCGGGGTTTCGTTTGAGGGCAGGGCGTCAGCGGTAAATATAGCTGCCAAGAAGGAGTAGTAAAGGGAGTCGTCGACAAGCCATCCTGCAAAGCAGGATTGTCATAGGTAAAGTTCAGCTAATCTTTATTAAGGTTCAGGAGGAATTTATTCTTTTTATCAACATATTTATCAACATCCTGATCCGGACGGTATCTGAACCCATCTGATCCTGGTGACGGATAGCCGCTTACTGAAGCGGAAGCCGCAACTTTCGCGGATTGATTTCCGTTTTTTTATGATCTTGTTGCAAAGGTTTTTCTTCCGGATAGCGTTAAAACCTTTATTTTTGCCAATTATTTCAATAAAAATTCCTTTAATGATCCGGAATGCCTGCTTCATGTTGGTCATGTTGGTCCTGATGGCGGCACAAGGATTTTCCCAGGACAATAGCCTCATTTCAGCCGAAAGCCTTCGATTGCACGTTGGCGTGCTGGCTGCTGATTCGTTGTCGGGGCGATACCCCGGGAGCGGAGGCGATCAAAAAGCGGAGAAGTATATTGCAGATTGCTTTTCCGGCGCAGGGCTTAGGATGCTCTGTAATGACGGAAGGCAGGAATTCAGGGTGGTGACGAAGGTGCATCCCGGGGCTGAGAATACCTTACAATTGGCTGATTACTCCGCCGTATTGTATAAAGATTTCAGCCCATTATCTTTTACGGGAAACGGAAAATTGAAATCGCCGGTGGTTTTTGCCGGCTTTGGTTTCGATCTCAATCTCGACTCCTTGCGCTGGAACGACTATGCCGGCATTGATGTAAACGGTAAATGGGTAATGGTGCTCCGCGGCGATCCTGAGCCCGACAGGCCAAACAGTTTGTTTGCAGGATTTGAAAAGGAACGCCTAAAGGCGCTTACGGCAAAAGACAAAGGGGCTGCCGGGGTACTGCTGGTCTCTCCTGCTGGGATTGAAGCGCGCGATATCCCGATGAATCCGCAATACGACCGGACAACAGCTAATGCCGGTATTTTGGTGGTGAGTATCACAAGAAGCCTTGCCGATCGTATGCTTGCGTCCATGAACGACAGTGTAGCCGGGCTCGTAAAAAGGATCACCGAAACCCACAGGCCTTCGCCGATGTATATGCCGGTGATGCTTGACGGCGTCGCCGGTATGGAATTGGAGGAAGCGCCCACCGCCAACATTGTGGCGATGATTCCGGGGGCCGACAGTTTGCTTTGCAACGAATATATCGTGATTGGCGCTCATCATGATCACCTGGGCATGGGCGGCAGCGGTTCCGGTTCACGATGGCCCGATACCCTGGCAGTGCATAACGGCGCCGATGATAATGCCTCTGGAGTCGCCGGATTGATTGAGCTTGCCCGGAAACTGTCGGAAAACAGGCAAAAGTTAAAAAGGTCGGTGATTATGGTTGCTTTTGCCGGCGAAGAGATGGGGTTGCTGGGTTCCAAAGAATTTGTAAAAAATCCTCCCGTTCCCCTCAGCCGGATCAAAGCGATGATTAACCTTGATATGATCGGGCGCCTGGATACCTTGACAAAGGCTGTTTCTGTCGGCGGAACTGGCACTGCGGCTGAAATGGATACTATCCTCAGTTTGCTCTCGCAAAACGGCGGCCTCTCCATAAGCCGTTCTCCCGATGGTTATGGCCCGTCGGACCATGCCTCGTTTTATTCCGAAAATATCCCGGTCGTGTATTTCACTTCAGGGGCGCATGAAGATTATCATACGCCTGCAGATGATGCAGATAAGATAAATTATTCCGGAATGGCTTCAATCCTTGATTTTGTTTACAGCCTGACGGTTGATCTCTCCTGCCGTGACCAGGCGCTGACTTACCGAGAAACGGGCCCAAAACAGGGTGAGATGGCACGAAGGAATTTTAAGGTTACCCTCGGAATCATACCGGATGTGGTTTCCACGGCAAACGACGGTTTGGGCGTGGATGGCGTCAGAAAGGGAGGCCCGGCCGAAAAGGCGGGGATCAGGAAAGGCGACCGTATTGTTTCCCTGAATGGTCAGCCGGTTACCAATATTTACGACTATATGGCGCGACTTGGCTTGCTGAAACCCGGTCAGGTAACATCAGCCGAAATAGTCCGCGACGGGAAAAAGATAGTACTTATCGTTCAACTTTAATAATCGCATATTCACGATGTTCAGTTATTTTAATAAAACACTGATCATAAAATTTTTGAAATTCGGAGTCGTCGGATTTTCAGGAGTTTTTGTTGATTTTGGATTTACCTGGCTGTTTAAGGAAATCGTAAAGGTTCAGAAGTATATTGCGAATGCTATCGGATTTACCGTGGCGGCCTCCAGTAATTATTTCCTGAACAGGTACTGGACATTTCACAGCACCAATCCCCAGATAATCACCGAATACGGTAAGTTTTTCTTTGTTTCGGTGCTCGGGCTTGGATTAAGCACTTTAGTGATCTGGACCCTGAACGGGAAGTTTAAGTGGAACTTTTATGTGGCCAAACTCTTTGCCATCGGCATTGTAACCGTATGGAATTTCTTTGCCAACCTCTATTTTACTTTTGGGGCTTAGCTGCGCCTGCCTTGCAATGCGCTGGTCAGGAATTGCGGAACAGCATAAAAAACAGGATCCGGTGTGACGCCGGACCCTGTTTTTGATGAATGAACATCGATGGTGTTATTTGACCACTAATTTCATTGTCTGGCTGATGTCGGAATTGCTGACGCGGATATAGTATACTCCGGGCAACAGTTTCGAAATGCCTAGTTTATAACCTTCGCCGAGGTTTGCCTGATGAATCTCTATCACTTTTTTACCAACGGAGTTAATCACGGTGATGTCAGCAGTTAATGGCTGTGAAGGGATAATTGTTACAATGTCGCTGGCCGGATTAGGAGTTACAATCACCGGTTTAGTTTCCTGAGGGTCATTCATTCCTACTCCGCGATAAACGGTAACGGGATATTCGATGGAGAAGGAACCGCCGCCGCATGAATTTACACCCTGTACTTTAATGGTATAGTCTCCGGGGTATCCAAGATCCCAGGCAACGGTGCACGATGTGCCGTTGCCGGTGACAGTGCCGCCCACAGCCGGTGTCAGTTCCCAGGAATAGGTGGTTGCATAGGTGCCGCCGTTTGTCGTGTAATCGCTGGTGGGAGTGGAGGTAATGTAAACTACCGAAGGCCCGGCCGGATTAGCAGGGGCGAGAGGTTCCTGGGGATCGGATGCCACGATGGCCGAGCCGGTCATGGTGCTGTTGCATCCTCCGGCAGTAAAGGTGCCAAGGATCGTATAGGTTCCTGCCGTAGTCTGATTTCCAAAATCAAGGGCGCTTCCCGTACCGGTTATGGTGGTCGATTCCACTCCGTCGATATAAAGGGTATAATCAGTACCGGTTTCTGAGCCGTCGAGCCCGACGGGAACTCCGGCGCCTCCCTGGGCGCAATAGGTGCCTCCTCCGGTTACATTATGGGCTGCAGGATTATCGGAAATTGTTACAACAAGCGGATCGGAATAAGGTCCTTCACAACTTCCGTTGATACCTTCTACTTTAATGAAAGCTTCTCCGGTAAAGGTATCGTTCCAGAAAATTGTAGCCGACAGGCCATCCTGCATCAGGGTCCCTGCTTCGTTGGGCTGGAGGCTCCATACATAATATGTAGCAGGAGTGGCGCCTGTAGTGAAGTATTGCGTATCAGACGCATTCATGCATAAGGCCGTCGGTCCGGTGGGTGGTGCACAGGGGCCGGGAACCTCACTGAGGGTAACGCTCCTGACGGGCGACCAGGGGCCGGCACCGCAACTGTTCGTGGCCTGGACTTTTATTTCGGCTGTGCCGTACCAGGTATCGTTCCAGTCAACGGTGCAACTGGTACCGTTTGGGGTCAGCACGCCGGATTCGGCGGGCGAAAGGCTCCAGGTATACGTGTCAGCATTGGGAACGGAGGAAATGGAGTAGGTTTGAATGGGGGCAACACTGCATAAACCGCTTGTTCCTGCCGGGGTGCCGGGTGCAACCGGGGCGCTGGCAATAGTCACATACCCAGTTTTTGTTACGGCATTTCCACAAACTCCATCCGATGCAACAAGGGTTACATCGTATGTTCCGGCAGTATTATAGACTACCGTCGGATTTTGCAACGTTGACGTGGCAGGAGTTCCGCCAGGGAAAGTCCAGTTATATTGCGAAGCGCCTACCGACTGGTCAGTGTAATGGACCGTGACAGGTGAACACCCGGTGGTGACGTCGGCCGTAAAATCAACGGATGTGATGGCAGTCGCCGGTATGTCGTTGAGCGGTACTTTGTTGGCGTTGAAAATTTCTTTGGTCGAATTATCCTGAAGGAAAGCTACCAGCTCGCAATTTGCAGCTACCCAATCGGCACTTTTCGTGAAATTTAAAGTAAAAGTCTGAAAATTGCCCGATGCAAAGCTGACTGCAGTCCCGTTTTCATTGGGAACCATCAGCCGGTTTACGAAGTTCAATTCGGTCATGCAACTCGACCAGCTTTGCTGTATATCTGATTCGGTGAGCACAAGGTGAAGTTTCAGATTGCTCGAATTAATGGTGCCGACTTTATTCAGGGCTACATTTACCGTATAGTTGTCTCCTGAATTTGTACCGGTTATGCACACGGTCACGGGGCTTGAAACGGCTATCCTTTGTTCATACAGGGGAAGGTATGCCGAATATATATTGGCTGTGGGGCAGAGCTGGCCGCCAACATAAGTAACTGTCCCGTCAAATTTGGCGGTAGGATAACCATCAAGAGCATAATACGAATTCCTTGCATTCGAATATGTATTTGCGTATGAGTCGCCGTTATGGTTTTCGATTACGGCTACCGATTTTCCTTCATCAACCAGTTGGTCTGCCCCGTTAGCTGCTCCCGGGCAGTATTGGCACCAGGTTCCGGTTCCGATTTCGAGTACGACCATAGTTCGCGGAACATTCTGGGAGTTGACAGGCAGAATGGCCGCGATGGCGAGAATCGCCAGGACGAGAGTAAATTTTTTCATGTTGTTCGTTGGTTTTAATTAGATGGGAGTAAAAGTAGGAATTATTTATTATCTATATATATTATTTTAAGAATTTGTTAATTTTTTTAAATCTGATCCGGTCATGCCACAATCTGTTCAATAAACCGGACATCCGGTATACAAGGCTTATAGAACCAGTTAATTTTATTCCATAAGACCATATTTGCCTGATCTCTGATTATTTTTTTAATTTATCATCATGGAACATCAGGGGCAACAAGTTTTCAACCCCTTCGACCATCCATATCCTCTCCGACATTCCTTTCATGATCACCCTGATTGGTTTTCCCGAAAGGTTCTGGTATTCGGCCATTACCTGCCTGCAAGAACCGCAGGGGGTAACCGGATCGCACAACTCGAAACTATCGGTATGGGCAGCGATGGCAATGGTTTCAATGGTTTCGCCGGGATGCTGGGAGGATGCGGTAAATATGGCTACCCGCTCGGCGCAGATTCCCGACGGATAAGCGGAATTTTCCTGGTTGCTGCCTGTGTATATGTCGCCGCCTTCAAGACGGACTGCGGCCCCGACGTGAAAAGCAGAGTAAGGGGCATAAGAGCTATGGACGGCTTCTATCGCCTTTTTCAGGAGGATTTGATCCGTTCCTGCCATTTCACCGATATGATTGAATTCGGTATATGAAATAGAAATCAGTCGTTCATTCATATAACACGGTTTTTGGTGTTAAAGATAATTCATAATGCGAACCAAGGGCCTAACTTTCTTAGTGAAACCTTCATGGCTCCGTGGTAGAAAGAAAAGGGAACCACCAAGGCACTTAGGGCACCGAGTCTCACTAAGGACAATTAAATGCTCTGAGTTCACGCGTATTCTTGAATAAAAGAAACAAGGGAACCGCGGAGGCATCGAGGGCATGGAGGTTCACTGAGAATAAAGCAATGCTCCATGTTCCATGGCTTCGTGGTAAAAAGAAAAGGGAACCACCAAGGCATCAAGGGCACCAGGTCACTGAGAATAAAGCAATGCTCCATGTTCTCCATGGCTCCGTGGTTAATAATCCTAAGTGCCCCTGAGTGTCCTATGGTTAAAGAAATGGGAACAACTGAACCAGAGAGTTATTATTTCTTCCGTCGAACCGGGGAGAAATCCTGAAGGCCTTCTGTATTCCAGGCAAGCAGGAATAAGGAAATGAAAAAGGCGAAAAAGGTAGCTCCTTCCTGGCTTTCCAGTGTATCTTCGGTGATCATCGAAATCATGATGATGATGTAATAAACCAGGAAATAGTACCGCTTAAAACCTTTCAGCCTGACAGGGGTATATATCAACACCAGCATATACCAGGCAAACCCCAAAACTCCAAACGCTACCAGGGTAGAGAGGTACTGGTTATGCGACCGCCTCCTGAATTCGGGTTTAAGCGGGGAATGCATGGCTTCGTATTGCTTTTCAAAGGCTGCCGGCAGGTCGCCAGTGCCCACTCCTGCAACGGGATGATCACGGAATATCAGCCATGATGTGCGCCAGTATTCCAGTCGCTGTACCAGCGATCCGGAGTTCGGATCGCCCCGGTAACGGTAGTTGCGGTACGCTATAATATAATTATAAATCTGCGTCTTAATGTTGAAGCCATTGATGCTCCTTACATTGGCAATGCCTGATTCAATGGCCCTGACATCCTGATTCGTCAGTGAAGTTACCCCTTCGGCATCCTTCCGCAGGTTTTTTGATGCCATATAACGGATGATGGTGCTCCTGATCAACTGTTTTTTGTGGTCATAACCGTCATAGGGTATAGAACTGCGTTTTTTCCATGCTTCACTCAGCTCTTTATCGCAAATATAAAGGCCGGGATAAACGCCGTTTTCAACCACAAAGTTGGTTGTGTCGTGGGTGTAAAGATTCCCGTTCCTGGTACATTGATCCAGTTTCAGGAAATAAACAGGTTTAACCGACCTGAATTCATGAATTACGGTTGAGATATAAATCAGAGGAACTGCAAGGATCAGAAAGGATGCCAGTAGCAGGGCAATACGCGATTTTATTCCCGATTGCCTGAAAGCCAGCAAAAACAACAGGATAATTGCTACGATGGCAGTGAGGACGACACCGGTATCATACTGCATATATATCATGAAGGCCAGGAACCAGAGGGCGAGTGTCACCAAACCGATGTTGACCGCGGTTTGGCGGAAAAATTTCTTCCAGGCAAGATAAAGCAGGGAATAAATTCCTAAAACCAGGTTGAGGCTGAACCTGATATGCGATACATGGGCTGAAATGCCGCGCGTATCAGCAACCGGCAGGTTAGATAACAACATTAACTGGTAAATAGTCCCTCCGAAAAGGGCCAGGCAATAGCCGGCCAGCATCAGGTTAAGCGTTCGCGTATTTACTTTAGGACCTGTGGCTAAGAAAAGCGGAAGAATGAACAACGGCACTTTTGTCCGGAGGTCTTTCAGCGCATAATGTAAATCGGTAGTCCATAATACGCCGATAAGCAATAAAACATACAGCGATGAAAGAAGCATCGCAGGCCTGTTTCTGAAGAAATCCTTCCATTTGTTAATAAAAGCAATTGATATTTCCTTTAGGGATTGGCCGATAAACCGGCCCCAGATAACGGGCGACAGGCAGTTGGCATTGTTGAAATTCAGGAGATAGGAAGTGTTAACGCCGTGCCACAGCCACAGGACGGTCAGGGCAAACTGGAAAACGCTTGTCATGTATTTCGACAGCGGGATCGACGCCATCAGGAGGAAAAGTACAAGATGATAGGCGGAATCCCGGTTCCAGTTAATCTGCTGACGGAGTATCTTCATGATAGCAGGCTTATCGCGGTCAGATCTTTTTCCCTGACGCAGGTTTTTCCGGTTTTACGTAGGTCCCGTCAAGGATAGCCGTGTATACAGGGCTGTTGTTGATGATTTTAATAGATTCCTGCAAGTCTTTATCAATGGATAACGAGGACTCGATACGTCCTTTCTGGTAATAATAGCGGCTCACGATCTCCAGTTGCAGCAGTTGCGAAATTTCATCCCGTTTGTTGTCAATATCCTGTGATTTGTGGTTTTCGATCCTGGTTTTAAGCGCTTCATAATCATTTTTAATATCTTCCCAACAACCTTCCTCCTCAGCAGAAGCCTTTAAATCAGTTAAATCTTTATCAGCCGGGGTTGAAAATTCAAATCCTTTTTCGGCAACAAATTTCTTGAAATCATTGAAAATTTCGTCAGTGATCTTAAACTGGTCCGGAGAGTCAATTTGCAGATGTTCAGCAGCATATTTGGTGGCGAAGTCGAAGATGAGGTATTTGGCATACAGGTTAAAGGTCACCGAACTGAAGCGGGTGGTATCGAGTTCAACATCGGGGGCAATGCCCTTGCCGTCGTAAACGGTACGCCCGTGTTGCGTTTTGTATGCCGTAATAAGCGAATCGGGGATGTGGCCGGCTTTTCCGTTACCATCCTTGTGGGCATAGTCAATGGCCTGGATGCAGCGCCCGCTGGGTATGTAATACTTTGCTACCGTTACTTTAACCTGGGTGTTATAGGTAAGCGGAATAATGTTTTGAACAAGCCCTTTCCCGAAGGTGTTGCGTCCGATCACCACGGCGCGGTCGAGGTCCTGCAAAGCGCCGCAAACGATTTCCGAAGCCGACGCGCTGGCCCCGTTTACCAATACTGCCAGGGGGATGTTGGGATCTACCGGGTCGACCATGGTGCGGTATGTTTTGTTCTTGTCCATCTGTTTGCCCTTGGTGCTTACCACCAGTTCGCCTTTATTGACGAAAAGATTGACAATGTTAACGGCTTCGGTAAGCAACCCGCCTCCGTTGTCGCGCAGGTCGAGGATAAGGCCTTTCATGCCGGGGTTCTGTTTTAGTTCCAGCAGCGCCTTTTTTACCTCTGCCGACGCTGTTTGCGTAAAACTTGAGAGCTTGATATAACCGATTTTATCGTTGAGCATTCCAAAGTAAGGAACGGCGTCGAGGACAATTTTTTCACGGGTAATATTAAAATTGAGCGGTTTGTTCATTCCCGGCCTTTCAATTTCCAGTTTCAGGGTAGTTCCGGGCTGACCTTTCAATATACTGCTGACGTCTTCAACCGATTTTCCTTCTGCGGTCTTGTCATTTACTTTTATAATCCGGTCGCCGGCCTTGAGACCTGATTTTTGGGCAGGGGAATTTTCATAAGGTTCCGAAATGATGATTTTTCCGTTTTGCTGATGTATCAGCGATCCTATTCCGCCATATTCGCCGGTGGTCATGAAACGGTAGTCTTCAATTTCGGATTCCGGGATATAGACCGTATAGGGGTCCAGATCTTCGAGCATGGCATCAATTCCCGTCTGCATGAGCTCAGAGGCGTTGATGTCATCCACGTAATTGTTGTTCAGTTCTTTATAAAGGGTGACAAATATGTCGAGGTTCTTTGAGATTTCGAATTCCTGCGATTGTTGTGCTTTCACGCCTGCGGAAGATAATCCGAGGATTACCAGTAAGGCGAAAACCGCGAAATGGTTTCTTATAAAATTCATAGGACGGGAGGATGTTTTCATGGTGAAGTTTTATCATGGGACAGGATCGTAACCGCTGCCACCCCAGGGATGGCAGGATGCAAGGCGTTTCAGGGTGAGCCACCCCCCCTTCACGGCGCCGTATTTCTGAATTGCCTCAATGCCATATGCCGAACAGGTAGGCGTATAACGACAGGATGGCGGCAGGTAAGGAGAAATGGCGTATTGGTAAAATCTTATCACGCCTGTTAATATTTTAGCCGGCAACTTTCTCATGTTCGTCTGATAAACGCTGTAAAATTAGCATTATTATTTCTTCGGCTTCTTTATAATCAGGCATATTCCGGCCTGTCATCACAAGGGCGATGGCACACTGGATGCCCTGAGATGAAAGAACTGCATACAACTGATGCTTATGGATTCTGTATGCTTCCCGTACCAGTCGTTTAATTCTGTTCCGGTCAACGGAATGCCTGAAATTTCGCCTCGGAACACTGATGAGCAACTGTGCCGGCGATTTGGCGTCAACGGTCGTATCCAGCCATAAAACCTTAAAAGGCGGAATAAAAAAGGATTTGCCTTCCGAAAACAATTGATTCATCAGCTTCCGGCTGACCAGTTTTTCCGTTTTTCGAAAAGTGTGTCGGGTTACAGGTTTCATGCTTGGCATCGCCGGACAAAGGTAGTTAACATTACATTGCAGAAACCGGATTATGTCCTGGTCACAGAATTCCCGCCCATGATACCCTGACCAAAGAGCCGGAGGCTTTCAGGCTGGACCCTTTAAATAAATGGAAGGCTACTTTTTACAATTTTTGACTATGAACTGGTCGATAGCCATAGCCATGGAAGGAGCCGTGGCCGTAGGAGCGGGGATGTTGACGACCAGCCCGGCCTCGGTTGCGGCTTGTGCAGTATTGACGCCGAATGCCCCTATCAGTTTTTCGCCCTGCTTGAATTCAGGCCAGTTGTAAAAAAGTGATTTTACTCCCTGAGGGCTGAATAAAACGAGCAGGTCATACTTAGCCAGGTCTACGGTGTCGCGCATATCATCGGGCAAGGTACGGTAAAGGACAGCCGTTTTATATTCAATCTTAGTGGCATCAAGCAGTACTGTAAGCTCGGGATTGTAAGTATTTGAACAGGGAATCAGATACTTCTCGGTCTTATGTTTTTTAAGCAGATCGATAAGCTGTGAAGGATCCTGGTCGGCATGGAAAATTTTCCGTTTACGGAACTGCACATATTTCTGCAGGTAATAAGCCACTGATTCCGACATGCAGAAATACTTCATCGTTTCAGGCACTTCGATGCGAACTTCTTTGGCAATCCTGAAGAAGTGATCAACAGCATGCTTGCTGTTGAAAATAATTGCCGTGTACTCGTTGATGTAAACTTTTTCATCACGGAACTCACGGGCGTTTACGCCTTCAACCCTGAAAAACTTGTGGAATTCAACATTTACGTTGTATTTCCTGATGATTTCGGCATAAGGCGATTTTTCAAGGTCAACCGGAACGGGTTGCGAAATAAGTATGTTTTTTACTTTCAATGCGCAGTCGTATTTAGTGTTGATAATGAATAACTACCTATTAATCAATAGCTTTTAAAACTGTTGAACGGTTTTAAAAAGCAACAAAAATGGCAAAATTTCGATCGTGCAAAGGTACAAAAATAAATAGAACATCGAGTATTTCGTATTTGCCAATCCGATCATAAAAGTTCTTATAAATTTGTATACCAATAGAATAGAGAAAATTGAACAGGCTATCCATACATATATGGGGTTGTTTATATATAAAGCCAGAATAGTTGCCGGAAAGAGTAATATGCCGGTTACTATGCTGAATATTAAATTATTAATCAGGTAATCATGGGTTGCTTTCGGGGTTTTAAAAATTGTTCCTACCGACGAAACCAAAACGGTTTTCAGCATATAGTATAAAAGGCAGCCCAGGAAAATCGCCGAGAAGAGGAAAAAACTTTTAATCCCGGCCAGGATTCCGGGCGAAAAAAGGATCGACAGCTTATACAATAAAAAGGAGACAGAGGTTAAATAGAGAAACCCTAATGCGAAGCTTATGCTTTCCTTGAGCAGATTCCCTTCACGTTCAAGCTGGTTTACATAATAAAGCTGGGCAGCCGACCTGAATATTTGCTGAAGCCGTCTGGGCAAGGATGCCTTCACGACTGCGAGGATGATAAGGCAGAGCATAAAAACGCCTGTGATCCAGTCGGCTGAGAGCGGCTTGTTTGCCAGGGGATTTTTATGGATTGGCTGTAACTGATGTGGAGCAAAAACCGAGGACGTTTCATGAATACTTATTGTATCATTCCTGCCCGGGGTAACTGCCGGCATCGGGTAGTAATAATAGCGGAGCAGTGAATCGTTGGTGGTTTGATGCTTTTCGGCAGTATAAGGAATGTACGCATTGAAGAATCCGGTTGTGTCGGAAATCAGCGGGTTGGTTTTATATCGTGGAATCCCCGTAAGCATAACCTTTATACTGGCTGCAAAAATACAAAGAAACCATTGAGGTGAAATTCATTTTCGGCCGATATGTCAATGAAATCCTTTGAAAAAATGACAAATCCCGAAAATCATCGTTGAATATGTTCTACCTTTGCGTCAAATTTCGGCAGTAAAGCTAAAATATTGATATTCAACAAATAAAATCCGGTTCATGGGGCTTTTTGATCATAACCGGGAACCTTAAAACAACTGAAGAAATGGCAGAAATAATTGCAAAACTTGAAGATTTTACCCTGAGCCGTCAGGAGCAGCCAAAAGGTACAATACAAAAAGTGGGCATAATCGGGTGCGGATCCATGGGGCAGCAGATAGCGAAAACCATCAGCCAGCATGGTTTTGATGTGGTATGCCTGGACGTTGATGATCAGCATGTGGCCGATGCCATGGCTGGCATTACCACCATGCTTGACGATGAAATCCGCCAGTGGGGCATGACGAACAGTGAAAAACGGCTTATCCTGTCGCGTATCAGCGGTTCGTGCAATTATGCGGATCTCAGCGGTTGCGATATCGTTATTGAGAGCGTTAGCTCAAAGGTGCCTGGGGCGGGCGTAGAACTGCGCAGGAATATTTTTAACAAAATCGAACAGTTTGTCGGCTCCGATACCGTCATCTCTTCCAACACGGCAGTCCTGATGATATCCGATCTTGCTGCCGGATTAAAATATCCTGAACGTGCCGTAGGCCTTCACTTCATGGCTCCTGCCGATAAGGTAAAAGTGCTGGAAGTGGTTCGCGGGGCAAAAACTTCCGAAGCGGCTTACGACACCATCTGCCGTTTCACGCATATGCTCGAAAAGAAGCCGATCCTGCTTCAGGAATCGCCCGGTAATCTTACAACGCGTATGATCGTGATCATGATCAACGAAGCCTGCCGGATGCTGATGGAAGGAATAGCCTCCATCCCCGATATTGATGAAACCCTGAAAATGAACCTCGGATACACATACGGGCCGTTCGAGTTAGCCGACCGTATCGGCTTGGATAAGGTGGTGAAATGGATGGAAGGAATTTACAATGAATTTGGCGAAAAAGCTTATAAGACATCGCCGGTTATTAAAAAACTGGTTCGCGCCAATCATTTTGGCAAATCAACCGGACAGGGGTTTTATAAATACGATGCCAATGGAAAAGTAGTTGGCTTTTCGGTAAATTGCCTTGAACTTAAATAATTGAATTATAAAACATAAAATACATCAGACGATGAAGGTTATCGTATTGAATTGCGGAAGTTCATCCATCAAATACCAACTTTTCGATATGCCCTCGGCCGAAGTTGCCGCAAAGGGGCTGGTTGATAAGATCGGGCTTAGGGGAGCATCCATAAAACACACCCGTAATGATGGGACTGTGTTGAAACTTGAAGGGGAAATACTCGATCACCAGGCAGGTATAGAGCATGTGCTGGCCATACTTACCGATAAAAAATACGGCAGCGTTGGCGACCTTAGGGAAATAGGCGCTGTAGGGCACCGTGTGGTTCACGCCGGCGAAAAATTCAATGGCTCTGTTGCCATCACCCCCGAGGTTATCCGTGCGCTCGAAGAGTGCATCGATCTGGCGCCGTTGCACAACCCGCCCAACCTCGAAGGAATTCGTGCCATCACCAACCTGTTGCCCGAAGTGCCCCAGGTAGGCGTTTTCGATACCGCCTTCCATCAAACCATGCCCGAGTATGCTTTTCTTTACGGGATCCCTTACTCGCTGTATGAAAAATATAAGGTCCGCCGTTATGGTTTCCACGGATCAAGCCATCGTTTTGTCTCGAAACGGGCAGCCGAAATACTGGGTAAAGACATCAAAGACCTGAAAATTGTCAGTTGCCACCTCGGGAACGGCGCTTCCATAGCAGCCATCGACGGAGGAAAATCGGTTGATACCAGCATGGGCATGACCCCGGTCGAAGGGTTGGTTATGGGTACCCGTTGCGGCGACATCGACGCAGGAGCCGTGCTGTACATCGCCGATAAGGAAGAGACGAGCATTGCATTTACCAACACATTGTTAAATAAACACAGCGGTATGCTTGGCCTTTCAGGCGTTTCGAGCGATATGCGCGATGTGGAAAAAGCGGCTGAAGAAGGAAACAAACGCGCAAAAACAGCCCTGGATATTTACAGTTACCGCATCAGGAAATATATCGGTTCCTATGCTGCGGCCATGGGTGGGGTTGATGTGATCATTTTCACCGGCGGCGTTGGTGAAAACGGATGTGAAGTCCGTGAAGACTGCCTCCGGGGATTAGAATTCATGGGTCTCGAATTCAGCAGGGAACGCAATGCAGGTCTCCGTGGAAAGGAAGCCGTCATTACTGCCGATGATTCAAAAGTAGTTGCTATGGTGGTGCCTACCAATGAAGAACTCGTGATAGCCCAGGATACTTACGAAATTGTGACGAAGTAATAATTTCCGGTTAAATCAACGAAGAGGCTGCCCCGTTTCACGGGGCAGCCTCTATTATTTTTTATAGTGCGGGCATCAAGAAACACAGGCCCGGACGGATTACCGGCTTCCCGTGGCAATCATGGCGCACTGGCGAAACGCTTCTTTAATCCAATGCTTCCATCAACTCATCGGTGATGGTCATATTGTGGTATACGGCCTGTATGTCGTCGTCTTCTTCAAATATATCAACCAGCCGCATTACTTTTTTAGCCGATTCCAGGTCAAGGGTGGTGGTGTCTTTGGGAATTCTCTGTAATTCGGCGCTTTCCGGTTCCACATGCATTTCTTCCAGTTTCTTCATCATGGGGCCGAAATCTTCCATGGCAGTAGTAATAGTGAATGTGCCGTCTTCAAGCTGAATATCTTCGGCTCCGGCATCAATCATCTCCATTTCAAATTCGTCACGGTCAAGATTGCCCTGCGGAATGGCAAAAATTCCTTTCCTGTCGAAGATAAAGCTCAGCGAACCGTTGGTGCCTAAGTTACCGCCAAATTTGTTGAAATACGAACGCACATTCGAAATAGTACGCTGGGTATTATCGGTAGTGGCTTCCAGAAAGATGGCTATGCCTCCGTTGGCATATCCTTCGAAAGTAGTCTCTACGAACGAAGCCGCATCTTTATCTGCCCCTTTGCTGATAGCCCGCTGAATATTATCCTTGGGCATACTGGCCCCTTTGGCATTGGCAATAGCCAGACGAAGACGGGGATTGCTGTTGGGATCGGCGCCGCTTTCCTTTACGGCAACAGTAATTTCCTTGATAATCTTTGAAAAAATCTTGGAGCGCTTGGCATCCAGGGCCCCTTTTTTGCGTTTAATGGTTGACCATTTATTATGTCCTGACATGGGAATTGTGTTTTTATGATTGCAGCTTCGGACTATTTAGCTATAAAATAGTTGTTTATAACTATGAAAGTGCAAAAATAATATAATCGACGGAAACAAAAAAGCTGCCGCAGATCGTTTCTGCGACAGCCAGCAAAACACTAACCAGTAATAAGAAAATATGGGATAATTGATACAGGGAGATTTTGTATGTTTTTTCTATAGGCAGGGAATGAGTATGGCCTGAAATTCCCGGCTTAAAGGTCTGAAAGGTCTGTGAGGCAGATGCCAACACTAAAGGGGTACAGTTCGGGCTCTTTTCCTGAACGGAACAGAGGGGTTAATGAATAGGTTCCGTAAAGATTGATGACGCCCCAGCCGATTTTAACCATGCCGTCTACTTTGAAAGGATTCAGGTAGAAATCTTCATGGTTTTTCTTTTTCTGCCGGCTACCGTCATCATAAACATATTTGGTATGGGAGCCGATGCGCAGGCCGCCGACTACCCCTGCCCCTAGATGAAAGCTGTTGACTTTCGAATGGGAATTGGTCTGGTATTCGAGCATGAGGGGAACCGTGAGATAATCAACCACCAGTTTGCTCTTGCTATAGCTGAAATCCGGATTCTGGTCGCTGTATACCGATAATTCCCCGTCGCGTTTGGCCAGCCTTGTTTCGGGCGCATCAAACCGGTAGTTGTTCCAGGTAAATCCCAACCCGGTCACCAAACCAAGTTTATTCTTTATCAGATTGATATTCTGCTCGTAAATATTCAGGTTTACATTGGTCGATTTCACATAATTCTGCTCAAGGCCGCTGTAATCCGGAGGATAATTGAAATCCATATCGGGCGTCAGATAACCGTTAATCCCAATCTCGAGGCCGGTCCAGTGACCGTTAAACTTGTTTTTCTTGGCGTGCTTAACCTTCACATTGCCTTCGTCGTTCACGATGACCTCGTTACGGCCGAGTTTTACTTTTACGGTATCGTCGCTGACAATAATCATTTTGTCGGAGCCAAGCGTCACGTTTACAGTATCTTCGCCATCCCTGATCTCAAAACGTGTATTGCCTTCCTCATCGTTGTCGTTCTCAATGATCACGCTTTTGATGTTTTCCATGCCCGAAAAGGATTTCATCATTTCGTTCGGGGCGCTGATATGACGCATTTCGCCGTTTTCATAGTACGATAAGTTGCCTGCGCCTGACACGTCGGTTTTTAACTGTATTTTAGCCATAACATTCGCATTTCCTGCGCCTGTAACTTCTGCGCTGGTATTATCGGTAACCAGTTCCATGGCTTTCAGGTGGGCGGCGCCGCTTACTTCCAGGTCGTGCTGTGTTGCCGTACCGGTAAGGGTAAGATCGCTGGCGCCGCTGATATCTGTTTTCAGGGCGTTGACATTTGTTTTGATGATGGCATTCGCGGCCCCGCTCAGTTCGATCATCATTTCGCCGGAATTCATCTCGAAATTGGCTTTGGTTGCGCCTGAACCATCATATGAAAAATTGTCTGAAGCAAGTGCGGTCTGGCCTGTGACAGTTGCCGCATTATTGGCTTCTATACTTTTCAGAGAGGTGACGGTGACATACGCATTCATTTTAGTAGCATTGTTCACCCCGTTAGCGGTAATGGATAAGGTATTGCCATCAACTTCCGTTTCGAAGCGGTCGAGGAGGTTTTCATCAATTTCCACTTTTACCGACTGGGCAGAACCCTGGGATAGAAACAAATTGACCGCTGCGCCCACTTCAATGTTGCTGAAGGATGCAAGCCGGCGTTCCTGGGTTGCCACGTTGCCGTTGCCATTCTGGGCAACCATCAGCAACGGTGTTGCAAGAAACGATAAAAGCGCTATGAACAGGACGTTTTTAAAAGTTTTCATGGTAGGGTGTATTAGGTTTAGTTCATCGTTAGATTATTTCGATTGCTAGACGACAGAGAGGTATGATTTGTTACAGGGGAATTTGAAAATAATTTGTTAGAGTCCTGAAAAATGCCTGATGCAATCCGGTTCAGTGTTACAGAATGCGGGATCAGGAAGAGCTGAACGATGAAATCCTTTCTGCCTGGTTCATGCCGCAGGCCTGCTTACAAAGACGAAGCTGGTTGGGTTTCATCATTTTAAGTTCCAGTCGTTCAGGCTAAAGCATAATAAATTAGCTAAAACCAATGATGCCTGAATTTCCGGTAAACGATAAAACCGGGTTGTAAAATTCATGTTCGGACAGCAAACTGACACTTTTCTGACGGCTTTTTGCATCCTCCCTGGTAAAAGGATCAGGGCTGCATACACAACAAGAACACGAAAAATGTAATAACAGACAGTAAATCAGCTTAATGAGTAATGATAAATTAAATATATCTGAACACTTGCTTTTTTATTTTTAAGGGTTATTTTTGCAAAAAATTACAACCTAACAACCACACTATATAATGTATTGGACACTTGAATTAGCTTCGAAACTTGAAGATGCTCCCTGGCCGGCTACCAAGGATGAACTTCTCGATTATTGTGTTCGTTCCGGGGCGCCGATGGAAGTGGTGGAAAACCTGCAGGAATTGGAAGACGAAGGCGAGATTTACGAAAGCATCGAAGATTTGTGGCCCGATTATCCCTCGAAGGAAGATTTTTTCTTCCATGAAGACGAGTATTAAAGAAAAAACGGGGCGGCTGACTGGCCGCCCCGGGTGTTTATTTGCGGTTTGTCGATCATTTCAGCCCGCTAGTTTGCTGCGGCATAATGATGGTTGCCGGCGGTTCAGAAGACCCGGTGCATAACAAAATTCTTTCCTATAATACCGGTAACTTCGTTTTCCTTTATTGCATGCGCTGCCCGCTTTCCCCTGAAGCCGGACGCATACTCCGGAATTATCCATGTCAGGCTATTGAAATCCGTGTTGTTGATCCGGGTTTTCTGTTCCGGGGTTTCTGTGGCCGTTGCTTCCTGGCTCATGCCGGTCAACCTGGTAAAATTTGCGGTTTGAAATCCTTTTTTTAACGGTACGGCTTCCTGTATCCGCCATTCTGTCATTTATATCCGTCATCACGATACTATCCTGTAAAGTGGCTGTTTGTCCCCATGTTCTATGCCTGCTGCTTGTTTTGGCCGTTCCTGTCAAAATAATTCGGATAAAATCAGTTACTTTTGCTTCATGGTTGTATGGTATTTGATCCGTACATCGTCATATTCCATAAAATTATGCTCAATTATATCTTCAAGATGTTTGCCGGCGGCACCAAGAGCGAACGCGACATCAAAGCGATTATGCCCCTTGTTGAGAAGGCAAAACAGGAATACCAGCAGATTGTCAGGCTGAGTAACGACGAACTCCGTGCTAAAACGGTAGAATTCAGGGAACAGATAGCCCGGGCCATTGAACAGGAGGAATCTGAAATTGCTGTTCTCCGGTTGCGCCTCGATACGGAATACGAAATGGATATCGAGGAGAAAGAGGAATTGTATAAAAAGATAGATAACCTCGAAAAGGAATCTTACCGAAAGACGCAGGATACGCTGATGGAAATTCTGCCGGCCGCTTTTGCCGTCATGAAGGATACGGCGCGCCGTTTTATGGAAAACGAAACGGTAGAGGTAACGGCACAGCAATTCGACCGCGACCTGGCAGCCCGCCGCGACAACGTAAATATCGCCGGCGAAAAGGCATACTGGGATAACCGGTGGATGGCCGGCGGCAATATGGTAACCTGGGATATGGTGCATTATGACGTTCAACTTATCGGCGGCATTGTCCTGCACCAGGGAAAGATTTCAGAAATGGCCACCGGTGAAGGAAAAACCCTCGTGGCTACCCTTCCCGTGTACCTTAACGCGCTCCCTGGTAAAGGCGTCCATGTGGTTACCGTAAACGATTACCTTGCCAAACGTGACTCGGAATGGATGGGCGTATTATTCGAATTTCACGGACTTACGGTAGATTGTATCGACCGGCACGAACCCAATTCCGAAGACCGCCGCAAAGCCTACCTGGCAGACATCACTTACGGCACCAACAATGAATTCGGCTTCGATTACCTGCGTGATAACATGGCCCGGAACCCCGATGAACTGGTGCAAAGGCCTCATAACTATGCCATCGTCGACGAGGTTGACTCCGTGCTTATTGATGATGCCCGTACCCCTCTGATCATTTCAGGGCCTACGCCCCGCGGCGAGAACCAGGAGTTTGAAACACTGAAACCTGAAATTTCCAGGCTTTATAATGAACAGCGTTCACTGGTCAACAAACTGCTGGCTGAATCGAAAAAGTTACTTGAACAAGGGCCTGACGGGAAAATTAATCCTGAAAACGAAAAGCGCGGCGGCGAACAACTGTTGCGCGCCCACCGCGGCCTTCCCAAATACACGCCGCTCATCAAGTTCCTCAGCGAACCCGGTATCAAAGCAATTCTGCTCAAGACCGAAAACTTCTATATGCAGGAACAATCGAAGAATATGTTTATCATTGATGATGAGCTGTATTTCACGATTGATGAAAAGAACAACCAGATTGAACTCACCGAAAAGGGTATTGACCTGATCACCAAGTCGTACCAGGACCCGAAATTTTACATCCTTCCCGATGTAGGGGCCGAATTGGCGGACCTGGAAAAATCCCCTCTCCCTGAAAAGGAACGTATGGAGAAAAAGGCAGAGATCCTGGCCGATTATTCTGTAAAATCCGACCGTATCCATACGGTAAACCAGTTGCTGAAAGCGTATGCCTTGTTTGAAAAGGATGTGGAATACGTGCTGATCGACAATAAAGTGAAGATCGTTGATGAGCAAACCGGCCGTATCATGGAAGGACGTCGTTACAGCGACGGGCTGCACCAGGCTATCGAAGCAAAGGAAAACGTGAAGGTGGAAGCTGCAACGCAGACTTATGCCACAATCACCCTGCAGAACTATTTCCGTATGTACAAAAAGCTGGCCGGTATGACGGGTACTGCCGAAACCGAAGCCGGTGAATTCTGGGATATTTATAAACTCGATGTGGTGGCGATCCCCACAAACCGCCCTGTTCTGCGCGACGACCGTGAAGATCTTGTTTACAAAACCAAACGCGAGAAGTTTAACGCCGTAATTATTGAAATAAAGGATCTGATCAGCAAAGGACGACCTGTTCTGGTGGGTACTACCTCAGTCGAAACTTCTGAATTACTGAGCCGTATGCTTACCCGTGACCGTATCCCGCACAATGTGCTGAATGCCAAGTTGCACCAAAAGGAAGCCCAGATTGTTGCCGAAGCCGGTAAGGCGGGAACGGTAACCATCGCCACCAACATGGCCGGCCGTGGTACCGATATAAAGCTGGGCCCGGGTGTCAAAGAGGCAGGCGGATTGGCCATTATCGGTACCGAAAGGCATGAATCGCGCCGTGTCGACCGTCAGTTGCGAGGACGTTCAGGCCGTCAGGGCGACCCCGGCAGCTCTGAGTTCTTTGTTTCGCTCGAAGACGATCTCATGCGAATGTTCGGCTCTGAACGTATTGCCGGGATCATGGACCGCCTGGGGCTGAAGGAAGGCGAAGTGATACAGCATTCCATGATCACCAAAAGCATTGAAAGGGCGCAAAAAAAAGTTGAAGAGAACAACTTCGGCATCCGTAAGAGGCTTCTCGAATATGACGACGTGATGAATTCGCAACGTGAAGTCATCTATAGCAAAAGGCGTCATGCCTTGTACGGTGAACGCCTTGCCGTTGATATCAGTAACATGATCTTTGACCTGGCTGAGACAATGGTAACAGACAACCAGGAAAGCGGGGATTATGAGAACTTTAAGCTGGACCTTCTTACGACTTTCTCCTCCGAATGCCCGTTTACTGAAAAGGAATTCCTGGCCGAAAACAAAGAAAAACTGACGCAACAGTTATTCGATTCTGTTTACAAGTCGTACCGGGACAAGTCAAACCGCATTGCCGAGCATACCTACCCGGTGATCCGCGATATTTATGAAAACAACCCGCGCTACCTGTATGTGGCTATCCCCATTACCGATGGTAAAAAGACCCTGCAGGTTACCCCGAGCCTTAAAAGAGCTTACGAGGACAAGGGTAAGGAAGTGATTCTCGCCATTGAAAAAGGCATTACCCTGGCAATCATCGACGATGCATGGAAAGAGCAGCTCCGCGAAATGGACGACCTGCGCCAGAGCGTCCAGTCGGCCTCCTACGAGCAGAAAGACCCGTTGCTGATTTACAAATTCGAGTCTTTTAACCTGTTTAAAACCATGCTGCAAAAGGTAAATAAGGATATTATCTCGTTTATCCTGCGGGCCAATATACCCGTCCAGCAGCCTGACCAGGTCCGCGAAGCGCAGATGCCGAGCCGCCGCAGCGACACCCGGTTACGTGAAGAGCGTACCGACGTGATTAACCAGCGTACCGGCGAAAATACCGTTACCGGCCCGGTGAAAGTGGAAAAGAAAGTCGGAAGGAATGATCCGTGCCCTTGCGGAAGCGGTAAGAAGTACAAAAACTGCCATGGCCGTGAAGAATAATTAAACGCTGCATCCAACGCTCACATTAAATGCCCCCTCCTGAAAATATTAATCCTGGTAATCCCTGAAAATAATGAGAAAACCTCTGCTGCCGTTTTTTATCAGCCTGTTTCTGCTAATTATGGTTCCCTGGACCCTGAAATCACAAATTGCCTACAGTCCTGTGATTGATTCTCTGATAAACCTGGCAACACCGGGAACCGTCAGCCTGACGGTAAGGGAACTATCGGGTGATACAAACGTGCTTGTAGGGGGGACACCGCAAACCATCACATCCAGGAATTACCAGTATAATTCAATCCAGAACATTGCAGCCCAGTATATAAAAGAAAAATTCGAGAGTTATGGCCTGCAGGCCAGGTATCAGGATTACAGTACCTCCGGACGAAATATTATCGGCTGGAAGACCGGTGCCAAATATCCCGATAAGAAATATATTATCTGTGCCCATATGGATGATATGCCGTCGAATTCTTTCGCGCCCGGCGCCGATGACAATGCTTCGGGCGTTGTAGCTGTTCTTGAAGCTGCCCGGATCCTTTCTTCATGGCCAAGCGATTATACCCTGGTGTTTGCCGCCTGGGATGAAGAAGAAATTGGCCTGGTTGGCAGCAAGGCTTTTTCCGACAGCGCGGCTTTCAATGGCGAACAGATCCTGGGCGTTCTCAATTTCGACATGATAGCCTGGGATTCGAATAATGACTATAAGATGACTATAGGCACGAATGCATTGTCACAGGACCTCACCAACGATTATCAGGATGTTCTCCGTATGTACACTCCTGAGATCAACTGGAACTACACTTCCATTGAAGCCAGCGACCATTCGTCCTTCTGGCATAACGGATACCCGGCCATCCTAGGGATTGAAGAGTATCCCGGTGATTTCAACGAGTATTACCATACGCAGCAGGACCAGTTTTCCATTCTGAATATTCCTTTCTTTACCCGGATGGTACAGGCCTCGGTAGCCGGATTGGCAACCCTGGGCTGGAATTGCCGTCTGGAGATACTCCACGAACCGGTGGCTTCGGGTGATGATACCAATCCCCGTGAAGCTGTCTTTAACGTACTGTCGCCAAGGCCGGTCGCCACAGGCCTGTATCAGCCCCGACTCTATTACAAGACGAACGGGAACGAATACCAGTACCTTTTACCGGTTTCGTCGGCAAATAACCAGTTTACTTTTGAAATCCCGGGGCAACAGCCTGGCACTGCCGTTTCCTATTATTTTGCCGTTCAGGATTCGGCAGGGATAATTACAGGTACGCTGCCCGCCGGCGGGCGTGGCATCAATCCGCCGGGAACCGCAGCCCCCGAAGTCCCGTTCACTTATTATATAGCCCCGGTAAAAGCGGTCACTTTATGCAGCAACACGGTCCCGGTTCCCATTCCCGATCTTGGCTCGGTGTACGATACCATTCCGGTTGATATATTGGGAGGAGTACAGGATATCGATGTAACGGTGAATATTACCCATACGATGGATAAAACCCTGAACATCTCGCTTATCAGTCCGCTGGGTTCTGTGGTTGACCTGAGCAGCGGGAACGGGGGTAACAACGCCAACTATACCGGAACCATTTTTGATGATGAAGCTTCGGTTTCCATCCGGATGGGTAATGCTCCTTTTATCGGCAGGTTCAAACCCGAACAGCCGCTGAGCAGCTTCGATAACACAAATATCACCGGGAGCTGGGTACTCAGGGTTCAGGACAGTATCATCAGCCATACGGGAACACTGGATAACTGGTGTATAACCTTGGTATATTATGATATGTCTGTTACGGTACCCGAATTCCTTCAGGCTTCCGCTTTTTCACTGGGGCAAAACTTTCCCAATCCGGCAGCAGTTACCACAACCATTCCGTTTAATCTGGAAAGGGAATCGAAAATCAGTCTCGGACTTTTCGACCTTTACGGAAGGAAAATTGCTTCTTTGGCCGAAGGGAACTATTCTGCCGGGACGCATTTTATTCCCCTGGAGACTTCCGGATATAAGCCGGGAACATATTTTTACCGGCTGGCAAACGGTTCTGTGTCGCGGACTAAAGCGCTGCTTATTGTCAGGTAGCAACATCCCGGATGGTGATATGACTTACTGATTGATCATAATTATCAAAAAAACGCCGATAATGAAATATAAAAGGATATTATTAAAGTTGAGCGGTGAATCGCTGGCCGGAAATTCAGGGTATGGCTTCGATGCTTCGATGCTTGATTTATATGCTGGTGAAATAAAGTCGGTTGTGGACCTGGGCGCCCAGGTGTCCGTTGTGCTGGGAGGCGGAAACATTTTCCGCGGGCTGAAGGGCAACAACGCCGGCATCGACCGTATCCAGGGCGATTACATGGGCATGCTTGCCACGGTAATCAACAGCCTGGCGTTGCAGGCATCATTACAAAATATCGGGATTAAAGCCAGGGTGCTCTCGGGCATTGCCGTTGACCCGGTAGCCGAACGTATCAGTTCGCCGCGCGCCATCCAAAGCATGCAGTCCGGTGAAGTATGTATCATAGCCGGCGGCACAGGCAACCCGTTTTTTACTACCGATTCGGCTGCCGCCCTGCGTGCCGTGGAAATTCATGCCGATGTGCTGCTGAAAGGGACCCGTGTTGACGGCGTTTACACTGCCGATCCTGAAAAAGACCCGAAAGCCAGCCGTTTCGAAACGCTGAAATTCGCAGAAGCATACGACAAAGGACTTTCAATCATGGATTTGACGGCTTTCACCCTTTGCCGAGAAAACAATATGCCGGTCATCGTCTTCGATGTGAACAAAGCCGGCAACCTGCTGAAAATCATCAGGGGAGAAAATGTCGGAACGCTGGTTTCAAATTAACGGATACAATTCACCTGATTTGATCCGATCGGCACAAATTTTGCCCGCTCGAAAAATGAATTTATTTTTGTACTGAACTTAATCACCTGAAATATGACTGAAGAAGCGAAATTTATCCTTGAGGAGATGAACGAAAGCATGGCCAACGCCCTGCAGCACCTCGAAAAGGAATTTCATAAATACCGTACAGGGAAAGCAAGCCCGCAAATGCTTGAGGGCGTAAAAGTTGACTATTACGGAACCATGACGCCTGTCGAACAGGTTTCGAACATCAACACCCCTGATGCCCGCCTGATTGTGGTCCAACCCTGGGAAAAAAGTATGCTGGCTCCGCTGGCCAAAGCCATTATGGAAGCTAACCTGGGATTCAATCCCCAGAATAACGGGGAGGTATTGCGTATTGCCGTGCCCCCTCTTACCGAGGAACGCCGCCGCGACCTGGTGAAAAAAGCCAAAAACGAAGCCGAAAACGCTAAAGTTACGATCAGGAATATGCGCCGTTCAGCCCTTGAAGATGCCAAAAAGCTTGAAAAGGAAGGCGTACCCGAAGACGAAATCAAAGTGCTGGAAAAAGAAATCCAGAACATCACCGACCAGTATATCAGTAAAGTGGATAAAGTGCTCGAAGCAAAGGAAAAGGATATCATGACGGTATAAAGGTCATCGCAATCCTTCGGTACAATTCGTGCAAATATTTATCTCCTTTCTTTCCGAAAATACTTTTTTCCTGAAAGCCCGGTACTCCGGGCTTTTCCATATCTCCCTGAACGATTTTTCCTGTAAATTCCCCATGATGTACACGGCATCCTTGTCGAAACAGCAGGGAACTACCTTAGCATCCCAGGTAATAACCGGCGCATGCCATAAACGGTGACAACGGTTTGGCAGCTTGTTTTTGATCTGCCATTGGCCACCGGGCATCTGCCGGTATCTTGAATACTTTTCTGCCAAGGGAATCATCGGATTGCCCTCTTCGAAGGAATAAACCTGGGCACTTTTAAAAGTTAACTTATCGGCTTTTACTTCTTTGGCAAACGATTTAATAGCCTCTGCCTGACCCTCGTTGAAACGGGTAACCAGGAACTGTAACTCCAAAAACGGATGATTTACCCGGAGCCTTTTTTTCTCATCGGTGATATTCCGGATGCCTTGTTTTACAGTTTCAAGGTTCCCGCCCCTGCGGTACTTCTCATAGGTCTCCTGGTTTGTGCCGTCGATGGAAATGATCAGCCTGTCGAGGCCGCATCGTATAACTGATTTCGCTGTTTCTTCATCCAGAAAATGGCCGTTGGTGGAGGTGGCAACATAAATCCTCTGTTTTTTTGCATACCTGACCATATCGGCAAAATGTTTATTCAGAAAAGGTTCTCCCTGGAAATAGAGGGTAAGATAAGCCAGGTGCGGGCTGAGGTCGTCGATCATTTTTCTGAAGTCCTCCATCGACAGGTTTCCGGTGGGGCGGGAAAATTTTCGCAATCCCGACGGACATTCCGGGCAGCGAAGGTTGCAGGATGTTGTAGGTTCGATGGATGCCGACCAGGGCAATCCGGCCATTACCGGCCTTTTTAACAGGGTACTCATCAGGTAGCTGCCTTCGTTTAACAGCAGATTAAGCCACCTGCCGCGGTAGATCAGGGAACGGGAAAGGGATGATATGACGGAGAGAGGAAGCAATGGGTAAAGTTAACTCGTACATTCAGCAAATTTATTTTTCATTGATGTCTATAACATTATTCTGACGGCGCGCCAGCCTTCCATGCTTTATAACAAAACATTACGTAACGCTTTAGGTTGTCCGGTTTTAGTTCAGATGCAAATTGGGATGCTTGGATAAGGTCAGTGGTTCTCACTCATCGTTATTTCATTTGCAATCATTTCTGCTTGTTTTAAAACGGTTTCGGTGGCTAACAGCTGCATGTCGGGCGGATAACCGTATTTACGAAGCAATCTTTTAACGGCCACTTTCAGTTTCGCTTTTACGCTTTCTTTGATTGTCCAGTCAATCGATGCGTTTTGTCGGATAGTTTCTGTTAAAACAACCGCTAATTCACGCAGTTTGTCTTGTTGCATCAGCTCCCTTGCACTGTCATTGTCAGCAACTGCTGTATAAAAAGCATACTCAAATTCAGTTAATCCCATTGCTTTGGCCTCGTTGTCCATTTCAACAATGTCCTTGCTCAAATGAATCAGTTCTTCAATGACTTCGGCGGCTGTCAGTATTTTATTGTGATATTTCTTAATGGCATTTTCCAGCATTTCCATTAAGGTTTTACTTTTTACCAGGTTCTTTTTCGCCCTCGACTTGATTTCATCGTTCAGTAACTTTTTCAAGACTTCAAGGGCAA